>OKSB01000087.1_pt1 | contig 89090 bp, 75 predicted proteins | sample 1601171 | NCBI WGS metagenome assembly OKSB01 (sample SAMEA3541496, study PRJEB24748) | human gut metagenome | biome: human gut; feature: human-associated habitat; material: faeces | place: China | collected 2012 | reverse complement strand
AAAAGGAGGTCCGCTGACTCGAAAGAGTCGGTGGACCTCCTTTGTTATTTGGGTCTGTGTTATTTCACAGCCCCATTTTTGCTGGTACTTATTTTTCAGCCAAAATAGCGTTGGCTTTTTCGATATTCGAGCGTACTTTTGCAATGCATGTTTTGAAGGTTGCTTTTTCGTCTTCGCTCAATTCGTAGTCCAGGACTTTTTCTACGCCATTGGCGCCGATGATGGCCGGTACACCAATGTAGATGTCGTGTTCACCATACTGGCCGTCGAGTTCGACAGAGCAGGAGATGATACGTTTTTCATCGTGGAGAATCGTACGTACCAAGGTTGCTGCAGCCGAAGCGATGCCGTATTCTGTGCAGCCCTTGCCGGACAGGGTGAGCCAGCCGCCTTGGATAGCTTTTTCCTGGATGGCAGCGCGGTCGAGCTTAACACCGAGTTGGGATTCAATCTGGTCGAGCGTCTGGCCGTAGAAGTTGACCTGAGACCAGGGAGCAAATTGAGAGTTGCCGTGTTCGCCCATCATGAAAGCAAAGAAACCGCGGCTGTCGAGGTTGGTAGCGTCGCAGATGGCGTGTACCAGACGGGACGAGTCGAGCATTGTACCCGTGCCGAGAACATGGTTCTTGGGCAGGCCCGTTAATTTCTGAATGAGGCGCGTAATGACGTCGCAGGGATTGGTAATGTTGACAAAGTAACCGTTAAAGCCGGCAGCCATGACTTTGGGTACATAGTCCGATACCTGGCGGACGCTGTTAGCGAGTTCGTCGTCACGGTTTAAAGACTGGCAAATACGGATATCACCTACGGCATTGACGATAATGTGGGCTTCAGCAAGACCTGCATAATCGACGACGCGGTAGGTCGTATGGTTGGGCATGAACATGAATGCATCGTTCAAGTCATTGCATTCACTGATGACTTTCTTTTCGTTGGCGTCACATAGGAGTACTTCGTCGGCGACCCCCATCATGCCGAGACAAAACGCGACATGCGCACCTACGTGACCTAAACCTGCAACCCCGATAATTCTTTTTTCTATCATAGAAAACGCCTCCCTCAAGTACTGTGCCAGTTTCTATAGACAACTGGCATAGCATATATACCTAACTTTTATGCTATATATTTAAATGTATCACAATGAGTTAGGCCTGTAAAGGGAAAACATAAAATACGCCTGAAAAAGACAGAAATTTTTCTCTAGTAGACAGAGAAACATAAAAAAAGAGCGCTTGTCCCTGCGCGGGAATAGCGCTCTGCCTTGTTCTTAGAGAAAGGCTTCTAAACCGTGCGTATTAGTCCTTGAAATAGGGCTTGAATACAGAGCGGTTCGGTTCTTTATGAACCTTTTTGCGGTTTTTATCGCCGTTTTCATGACGACGGTCGCGGCTGCCTTCGTTACGCTGGCTGCGGCGGGAATCGCCTTCATGGTCTTTGCGGCGCGGCCGGAATTCACGACGGCCACCTTCACGGCGGTCACCACTGCGATGGTCTTTGCGGCCACCTTCACGGCGACGGCTGCGGCTCACGCGGAGCGGTGCTTCTTCTGTAATCTTGACCGGTGTCGTATCCGGTTCTTTCGTCAGGAGCTTAATGGCTGCGGCGACGAGGGAGACGGAATCAAAGTTGGAGAGCAGTTCTTCCGCGTTCGACTTGTACATGGCGAAATCTGCTTCTTCCGTCGTAACGATAAGGTTGCGGATTGCTGCCTGCTGGGCGCCTTCGAGGGCTTCCGAAAGGGTAGGAGCTTTGCGGCGTTTGATGGAGCGCTTAATCAGGCGTTCAATCGTGCGCAAATGTTCCATTTCGCGGGGAATGACGAAGGTCGTAGCTTCACCGGTCTGACCGGCACGGCCTGTACGGCCTACGCGGTGTACGTAGCTTTCAGGATCCTGGGGCAGGTCGTAGTTGAAGACGTGGGTGACACCGCTGATGTCGAGACCACGGGCAGCTACGTCAGTAGCGACGAGGATATCGATGGTGCGTTCGCGGAACTGGCGAATGACCGTATCACGTTTGGCCTGGGTCAGGTCGCCGTGAATGCCTTCGGCAGAATAGCCGCGTTTTTTCAGGGCTTCGGAAACTTCATCGACGCGGCGTTTCGTGCGTACGAAGATGATCGCCAGGTCTGGTTCCTGCAGATCGAGGAGCCGGCAGAGGATATCGAACTTCTGACGGTCCGGTACTTCGATATAGGACTGTTCGATCAGTTCCATGGTTACTTCTTTGGCTTTCATGCGGATGATCTGGGGATCGTGCAGGAAGTTTTCTGCCAGTTCCTGGATTGGTTTAGGCATTGTAGCCGAGAAGAGAAGCGTCTGCCGTGTTTCCGGCGTAGCGCCCATGATCAATTTAATATCATCTATAAAGCCCATGTTCAGCATTTCATCTGCTTCGTCGAGGACGATAGTGGAGATGTGGCTGAGCTGGATCGTTCCGCGTTTCATATGATCAATGAGGCGGCCTGGTGTGGCCACAATGATCTGCGGGCATTTGCGCAGGCGGCGCAGCTGCCGTTCCATATCCTGGCCACCGTAAATCGGCAGGGCCTGGATCGACGTATGCTGGGCGAGGTGGTTGATTTCTTCAGCGACCTGTACTGCCAGTTCACGCGTCGGCGAGAGAATGACCGTCTGAATGTCTTTGGTTGCCGGAGCGGCCATAATTTTTTCCAATACGGGGATGCCGTATGCAGCCGTCTTGCCGGTACCGGTCTGAGCCTGGCCAATCATGTCTTTGCCGGCCAGTGCAACCGGAATAGATTCTGCCTGGATAGGGGTTGGTTCTTCGAAACCCATGTCATTCAATGCACGGATGATCTCTTCACTGATATTTAATTCTTGAAATTTTTCTAACATAGTTCCTCCTTTATGGTAACAATTCATTCTATCATCTATTACTTGAAAAAGATAGGGTAATGGAAAATTATTTTTAGAAAATGAATTTGTGCTGTTCAGGTACACGCTGCCTACGATTCCTTTTTACTGTAAGAAGGACGCTTAGATACAGAGGTTTTACATGGGCCTATTGCAAAAAGCAGGCTTTTTGTTGTAAAATGTTGAATTGATATTAGTGTTAGTTAGTGTCAGTAGCTCATCAATACGTTCGTAATGGAGGTCTTTTCGTGTTTGATAAATTCATACAACATCTTCTCGGCAATAACACGGACCGGGAATTGAAAAAAATGTGGCCTATTGTGCGTCACATTAATGATCTGGAGCCGCAGGTGACAGCTCTTAGTGATTCGTCGCTCCAGGCTAAGACCTTTGAATTCAAGGAACGCCTGAGCAAGGGTGAAACGCTGGACCAGATTCTGCCGGAAGCCTTTGCCGTGGTTCGTGAAGCGTCACGCCGTGTCCTGGGTATGCGTCATTTCGATGTACAGCTCCTGGGTGGCATTGTCTTACACCGCGGTGATATAGCCGAAATGAGAACCGGCGAAGGGAAAACACTGGTTGCAACCTTGCCGGTCTATTTGAACGCCCTCACGGGAAAAGGCGCCCATGTCGTTACGGTCAATGATTACTTGGCTACGCGTGATAGTGAAGAAATGGGCCAGATCTATAAGTTCCTCGGTCTGTCCGTCGGTCTTATCGTCCATGATTTGACGTATGAACAGCGCCGCCGTGCTTATAATTCAGATATTACGTACGGTACGAACAATGAATTTGGTTTCGACTACCTGCGTGATAACATGGTCATCAGCAAGGACCAGATGGTACAACGGCCTCTGAATTACTGTATCGTCGATGAAGTGGACAGTATCCTCATCGATGAAGCCCGTACACCACTGATCATTTCCGGTCCTGGCGAAAAGTCTACCGATCTGTACTATACGTTGGCAGGAATCGTCAAGCATTTTACGGCTGATGATTATATCATGGATGAAAAGCAAAAGACCATTGCACCGACCGATTCCGGCGTAGCTAAGGTCGAAAAGATGCTTGGCATTAGCAACATGTTCGATAGTGAACACCTGGAATTGAACCATCTCGTCATTCAGGCATTGCGCGCCAAATTCATGATGCACCGTGATAAGGATTACGTCGTCAAAAATGGCGAAATCGTCATTGTCGATGAATTTACGGGTCGCCTTATGTTTGGCCGCCGTTACAGCGATGGTCTCCATCAGTCTATTGAAGCGAAGGAAAATGTCAAGGTTCAGGGCGAAAGCAAGACCTTGGCTACGATCACCTTCCAGAACTACTTCCGTATGTACGAAAAACTCGCCGGCATGACCGGTACGGCCAAGACGGAAGAAGATGAATTTAATAAGATTTATAAACTCGACGTGTACGTCATTCCGACGAACCGCCCGGCTATCCGTAAGGATTTACCGGATGTCATTTATAAGACGAAGAACGCCAAGTACCGTGCCGTCGTACGGGAAGTTGTCAAACGTCATCAGACCGGCCAGCCGATCCTGGTTGGTACGACGAGCATCAGCCAGTCGGAAATCCTGAGCCGTCTCCTTGATCAGGAACACATCGTTCACAACGTGCTGAACGCCAAGTTCCATGAAAAGGAAGCTGAAATTATCAAAGATGCCGGCCAGAAGGATATGGTTACCATTGCAACCAACATGGCTGGCCGTGGTACAGATATTAAACTGGGCAAAGGTGTGCCTGAATTGGGTGGCCTCATGATTATCGGTACAGAACGGCACGAAAGCCGTCGTATTGATAACCAGCTCCGTGGTCGTGCAGGCCGTCAGGGCGACCCCGGTACGACACAGTTCTATCTGTCCCTTGAAGATGACCTCATGCGTATTTTCGGCTCTGATAATATTTCCAAGTTTATGGATAAGCTCGGCCTCGACGAAGATGAACCGATTACGGCCAGCATGATTACCAAGTCCATTGAAAAGGCGCAGAAGAAGGTCGAAGGCCATAACTTCGAAATTCGTAAATACGTCCTTGAATATGACGATGTCATGAACCAGCAGCGTGAAGTCCTCTATGGCCAGCGCCGCCAGGTACTTACAGCCGATTCCCTGAAGGATACCATTCTCGGTATGGTCAGCGACATCATCGATGATGGTCTGGCTAAATACGCTGATGAAAAGCTCTATCCGGAAGAATGGGATTTTGCGGGCCTGTTGACGCAAATGCAGCAGTACTTCATTCCGAAGGATGCCGTTACGAGCGAAGAGCTGGAAAACATGAGCCGTGTGGAAGTCAAAGAAAAGCTCTATCAGATCGCCAGCGATCTCTACGCTGCCCGCGAAGAAGAAGTGGGCTCCGAAACGATGCGTGAATTGGAACGGGCCATTATGCTCCGCGTTGTCGACAGCAAGTGGATGGACCATTTAGACGCTATGGATGCCCTCAAGGAAGGCATCAACCTGCGTGCCTATGGCCAGAAGAACCCCCTTGTCGAATATAAATTTGAAGCCTATGAAATGTTTGAAGAAATGGTCGACTCTATCAAAAAGACGACTGTTACCTTTCTCTATCACATTCAGATTACGTACAGCAAGCAGCCGGACGTACCGAAGGTAGAAGATCACCTGCAGGGTGCCAAGGAAGTGCACGACGAAATCCCTGAATTAGGCGAAGAGGAAGATTTGGAAAACGGTAAGAAAGAGTAATTCGAAGTAAGCTAGCGGGAACTCATACAGGCGTTTGCCTCTCTCATCAGGGGCGGCGCCTGTCCTATTGTATTTTTATCATTTGAAAGATGGTGATTCTTGTGTTATTGGAAGAAATGCGTAAGCCTTTGGAAGATTTAAAGAAGAGAATACAGGAAATCGGGGATTCACTTTAACCTCGCTAAAAAGAAAGACCGCATTATGGATCTGGACATGCAAATGAGCGATCCTGATTTTTGGAATGACCCGGACAAGGCCCGTAAAATTTCGCAGGAAGCGACACTCCTGAAGACGGAAGTCGAAGGCCACGAAGAACTGGCAACGAAAGCAGCAGACCTCCTGGATTACCTGGAAATTGCTATGGAAGAAAAGGAATCGGACCTGGCCGGTGAAATTGAAGAACAGTACAATGCCCTCTTGAAGGAAATTGAACGGCGCGAAGTATTGCTGCTCCTTTCCGGTGAATATGATACGTGTAACGCCATCCTGACCTTCCACGCCGGTGCCGGCGGCACGGAAGCCCAGGACTGGACACAAATGCTCGTACGCATGTATACGCGCTGGGCCGAACAACACGGCTTTAAGATCAACGTCATGGATATGCAGCCTGGTGATGAAGCCGGTATTAAGAGCGCCGCCTTTACCATAGAAGGGGAATATGCCTATGGCTACTTGAAATCGGAAAAGGGCGTACATCGCCTGGTCCGTATTTCTCCTTTCGATGCTGCAGCACGCCGTCATACGTCCTTTACGGCTGTCGACGTGATGCCGGAACTGCCGGACGATGTGGATATTGAAATCAATATGGATGATGTCCGCGTTGACTATTTCCGTGCGTCCGGTGCCGGTGGCCAGCACGTCAATAAGACGAGCTCCGCTGTACGTATGACCCATATCCCGACGGGCATCGTTGTCCAGTGCCAGAATGAACGGTCTCAGGTACAAAACCGGGAAATGTGTATGAAGTACTTACGTGCCCGTTTATTTGAACTGGAACAGGAAAAACAAGCCCAGCTGAAAGCCGAAATCGGCGGTGAACACCAAGCCATCGAATGGGGCAGTCAGATCCGCTCATACGTATTCCACCCGTACACGCTCGTCAAGGATCACCGTACGAACGTGGAAACAGGGAATATTCAGGCCGTCATGGATGGCAATCTGGATATGTTTATTGAAGGCTTCTTGCAGCAGCAGAAAGAAAAGCGGCTGGCAAAGCAGAGCATATAAATGATGAAGAAAAAATGGATAGTGACAGGTGTGATCGTCGCAGCCTTGCTTGCAGGGCTCGATTTGGGCGCACCGAAGCTGGCCCAGGCCGGTATTTACCAGGCCCTGGCAGAGCACATGGAAATTCAGCCGCAGGATGTGAGCGTTACCAGCTCGCCAGGTATTGAAATCCTGACTGGGCACATCGATGATGTTCAGGCCAGCGGTGATGAAATACGCATTGGCAAGCTGCGCGTCCAGCATATGGATTGTAACCTCCACGGCGTACAATTTAACCCCATTGACAGCTTGACGCAGCATAAACTCGTCGTCACGTCGGCCCAGAGCGGTGAGCTAAACGCGCGCATTACGAGTGAAGATTTGCAGGCTTATTTGAAGCAAGCCGTAAAAGGTGCAAAAGATCTGAGCGTTACCTTTAGTGGCGATCAGGTACACCTGCAGGGCAAGATCCGCGTGGGCGGCCTGGTCAATGCGGATGCCGATATTAGCGGGCACTTTGGCATGGAAGGCACGAAGCTCATGTTCTTGCCATCAAATGTGACGGTCTCGGCGCTGGGCGCGAAATACAGCGGTTTCCAGCTGGCCCGCCTGGAAGTGTATGACTTTGCGGATTTTCCGCTTGGTATCGTACCGGACAGCATAACCATGCAGGGAGATTCCCTGACGCTGCACGGGCAGGTTAGTTAGCCGCAGATAAGGTGATTAGATGAACAAAAAGAACAAACGGAGTATCTGGCTCATGGTAGTTGCCATTTTTATAGGCCTCCTGTGCAGTATATATCTCTGTATGGAACGGAATCAGGTGGAAACAGACACCATGTCTATTGAGCAAGCCCTCGATTACGACGCTGTCGTCGTCATGGGTTTGAACGATGGCTATGATCTGGATACGATTCTGCAAAAATGCCGCGATGCCGGTATTACGAGTTTCACCATTTATGACACGACGCTGAACAAGATGACCCAGCGTGGTGAATGTTCACTCATTACGAAAATGGCCAGCGAGGTCTATTACCCCCAGTTTGGCCTGCGCAATGAAAACTACGAATATTACCTCATCGGTAAGCCGAAGAATCAAAATGATCTCTATTTTGATGAACTGACGGAAGATTTACAGACCCGTTTGGGCGCTAAAAACGCCGTAGTTATCGACAATCCCCAGTACCGTATCCTGGGCATTCACGGTGTCATGCCGGCTCTGGGCGAATTAAACCTGGGTATTATGTCGGCCGACGCCAACAAGATCGCCAAAGCCGGCTTCCACGTCATTTTACGGCCGACGAACTACAGCGATCCTACGCCGGATAAGGTGGAAGCCTTCTTCCGTCGTGCTGACAAGATTAAGAATGTTTCGGGCGTCATGTTTGTCGGCAAGGAAGTCTTGGGCTACAGCCCGGACGCTGGCGAACGGAAAGGTCTCTTACAGCTTACAGCAGATCGTATGCTGGCCCGTCAGATGCCTTTCTACATGATCGAAGCAGCGGATCAGCTGCAGTATGACAAGCAAGATGGCATGTATGACTTGGCCGGTCTCATGCATTATGATACGGTCCGTGTCTATGCTATGTCGAAAGAAGAATTGGATAAGATTACGCCGGAAGAAGCGACGATGCGCTTCTATATCAGCGATTTGGAACGCAACGTGCGGGCTAATCTCTATCCTCTTTATAAGAAGCCCCTCCATGGCCAGTCTTTGACCGATACGAACCTCAACTACATTCACAACGTATCGACGAAGCTGAGCGAACGGGGCTATCACCTGGGCAAAGCATCGGTGATGCCGCTCTATTATCCAAATAAGCTGCTCCTGGCTATTACGGCAGCGGCTGCAGCCTGTGGCTTCGTCTTGCTCCTGAATCTCTTGCTGCCTCTTTCGAACCGCATCAACTACGGCCTTCTCGTCTTGGCCGTCCTCTTTGGTGCCGGTGGCGCCATGATTGCCAAGGGCGCTCTCTTCCTGCAGATGATGGCTGTAGGCTGTGCTGTTACGGCACCGTCGGCGGCGATCCTCATTCTCCTCGACTACTGGAAGAGCCAGCACATCACGCAAAAGCTTGGCTATGGCCGGGTTATCCGTGATGGCACGCTGGGCCTCGCCGCAGCCGTGGGTATGTCCATGATTGGCGGCCTCTTCATTGCGGCCATGCTGGGAAATATCCGTTTCTTCATGGAATTTGATTACTATCGCGGCGTGAAGCTGACCTTCCTCTTGCCGCTCATTATCGTAGCCATCGGCTACGTACGCCGCTTCCCTGTTATGGGCCGGCAGCTGGCAACGCCAGCAGATTTTACGGAATTCGTACGGAAATTCCTCAATATTCCTATCCGCATGGGAACGCTCATCCTCGTAGGCTTCCTCGGTCTGGTAGCGATTATTTTCGTCGGCCGCAGTGGCCACACATCGGGCGTGCCTGTACCGGGCTTTGAAGTGGTCATGCGCCGCTTCCTGGAAAATGCCATGTATGCCCGGCCGCGGGAAAAGGAATTTCTCGTCGGTCATCCGGCCTTTTTCCTCCTCGTGGCAGCTATTTACCGTAAATGGCCACAGCTGCTGCATTTCTTCTTAGTCATTGCCTCGGTTATCGGCGTCGGTTCTATGGTAGAAACCTTTGCCCATATCCGTACGCCTTTCCTCATGTCCTTTATCCGCGGCCTCGACGGCTGGGCAGTAGGCACGGTCCTGGGGATTCTCCTCATTTGTGCCATTGCCATTTTCCAGTATGTAACGACCTGGCTCGGAAAGCGGGTGGACACGCGTGACTAAGATTGTCATTTCCGGTTATTACGGCTTTGCCAACGCTGGCGACGAAGCTATGCTGGCAGCCTTAATCGGCTCCCTGAAAGACCTCATGCCGCAGGCGGAGATTACCGTCATTACGGGCAATTCCCAGCTAACCCGGGAAAACCATCACGTACGGACTGTGCATCGTTTGAATTTGCCGGGTATTGCTGCTGCCCTGAGCCGGTCGGACCTGCTCATCAGTGGCGGCGGCAGCCTGCTGCAGGACGTAACTAGTACGCGCAGCCTCTATTATTATCTTCTTATTATGCGTATGGCCCTCTTTTTTCACGTACCGGTCATGCTGTTTGCCCAGGGTATTGGCCCTGTGCGGCAGCCCAAGGCGCGGGCAGCTGTGCGCAAGGTGTTGCAGCGCGTCCAGATGGTCAGCGTCCGTGATAAGGATTCGAAAGGGGAGCTCGAACGCATGGGCGTTACGAAACCGCCGATCCACGTAACAGCCGATGCAGTGCTTTCCATTCATCCGGCCGATACGAAGGTAGGCTATTACCTCTTGAAACAGGCCGGCATCGATGGTGTCGGCGGCCGTATCGGTATTGCCGTGCGCAACTGGCAGAATCTGACCCGCTTTAAGGATGAGATTGCCAAGGCGGCAGATGTGCTCGTACAAAAAACGGGAGCCCGTATCATTTTCATCCCTATGCAGTATCCGGCTGACGTCGAAGCCGGTGCCGATATTGCGTCGCGCATGCACGAGCCGGCAACGGTCCTCAAGGCGAGTTACAATACGGTCGAGTTCATGGCACTCATGGGCTGTATGGACGCGGTCATTGCCAACCGTCTTCACGCCCTGGTTTTTGCATCCATTATGGGCGTGCCAGTCACGTCGATTTCCTATGATCCGAAAATCGACAGCTTTATCGACGCTATAGGGGAGCACCTCTGTGGCACGATGGAAACAGTGACAGCGCAAGGGCTCGTAGACGATGTTTTGAAAAAACTGAGTCAGCACGGCATTTCGGCTGGCGTAAAAGGACAGCTCAATCACTTGCGCCGTCAGTCTATGCGCAACGCCACGCTGGCCTTACAAGTAATAGAAAAAGAAAACAAGCGGTCCTGAAGCGCTGGACAGATTTGAGAAACAGCGATTTGCAGGCCGCTGTTTTTCGTATATAATAGTAGATGTCTGAAAAAATCTCGGACCCTGTAGCTGGCTGGGTCGAGGAAAAGAGGAATCACAGAAAACATGATTTATTTCAAGAATGTATCGAAGGTCTATGACAACGGTTCCGTTGCCTTGGATCACGCCAATGTGCATATTAAAAAAGGCGAGTTCGTCTTCGTTGTCGGTGCCAGTGGTGCCGGCAAGTCGACGTTCATTAAGCTTCTGGACCATGAAGAGCTGCCAACGGAAGGCACGGTTATCGTCGATGGCATTGACGTAACCAAGCTGCGCAAGGGCCGTGTGCCCTATTTGCGGCGCCGTATGGGCATTGTCTTCCAGGACTTCCGTCTCCTGCCCAATAAGACGGCTGAAGAAAACGTAGCCTTTGCCATGGAAGTTATTGAAGCACCACGGCGGCTTATTAAGGAACGGGTGCGTAACGTACTCGATCTGGTTGGCCTCGTAGGCAAAGCCGATGCCCTGCCGAAGAATCTGAGCGGCGGCGAACAGCAACGTGTCGCTATTGCCCGGGCCATTGTCAACCGGCCGCTCCTCCTCATTGCCGATGAACCGACAGGGAACCTCGATCCGGAAACGTCCAAGGGGATAATGGAAATTTTCACCAAGATTAATCACATGGGCACGACGGTCGTCATGGTAACACACGATCAGACCCTGGTCGACATGATGAATAAGCGCGTTATTGAAATTGTCGACGGCAAGATTGTCCGCGACGTACAGCAGGGAGGTTACGACTATGAAGATTAGAACGATGCGCTACTACCTCTCTGAAGCGTTCACGTCCTTTTGGCGTAACAGCTTTATGTCCATCGCGTCTATTGCGACGGTGGCCGTTTCTTTCTTCGTCCTAGGCCTTTTCCTGATTATGGTCGCGAATTTGGACTATTTTGCCGATAATCTGGAAAACCAGGTACAGATCAGCGTTTATTTGAAGGACGGCCTGACGACAGACCAGGTCATGAGTGTTGGCAAGCGGCTGAAAGAACTGCCAGACGTGAAGTCCATCGAATTTACCAATAAAGATCAGGCCATGGACAAGCTGAAGGAACGGATGAAAGATCAGCCGGGGATCCTTGACGCCCTCGATGGCAAAAACCCCTTGCCTACATCGTATACGCTGACCCTGAATAATCCGGAACAGGTGCGTAAGACGGCAGAAGTCGTAGGCGAGTACAAAGAAGTAGAAAGTACCCACTACGGTCAGGAAATCATTGAGCAGCTCTTCCAGGTGGCGACGATCATCCGCTGGGGCGGCATTGCGCTCATCATTTTCCTCACCTTTGCAACCTTATTTATTATTTCTAACACGATCCGCCTGACTGTATTTGCCCGGCGCCGGGAAATCGGCATCATGAAATACGTCGGTGCGACGAACTGGTTTATCCGCTGGCCGTTCCTCTTGGAAGGCTTGCTCCTCGGTTTCATTGGCGGCCTCATTGCCGATTTAGCCCTGGTCCAGTTCTATGAATTTACGGTGGCAACGATTCACCGGACCCTGGCCTTCTTACCTTTGGTCAGCCCGTACCCATTCATGTATCAGGCCAGCGCCATTATCCTCGTTATCAGCATGATCATCGGGGCTATTGGCAGTACCATTTCTTTGAAACGTTATATGAAGGTGTGATGTCATGCAGACTGTAAGCTACAAGAAATCCCTGTTGGCCATCCTGGCAGCGCTTTGCCTGATGAATCCGGCCTGGGCGGTTCTCGCAGAAGACGAAGATCTGCAGAATCAGCTCTCGACGGTGCAGAGCCAGATGAACGAACAGGCACAAAAGAAGAACGAAGCCGAAGCCGTTATTGGCAACGTCTTTGAAAAGCTGCGGGTTATCCAGGAAAGCCTGGATGCAGCCCGGGCAGAATATAAGAATATTTCTGATCAGCTGGCAGAAACGGATAAGCAGATCGTCAAGACACAGGGGGAACTGGAAAAAGCCCAGACCCATTTGGCCAGCCGTGAACAGGTCCTGAGCCGGCGTATTCGTGATATTTATATGCACGGCCAGCTGAATTATCTTGACGTCGTCGTAGGCGCTAAGGATTTTGACGATTTTGCCAATCGCATCGAACTCTTGCGACGCATTGTCAATTCCGATTTAGAGCTCATTACTTCCATCCGGGAAGAACAGGCTCAGATTGCCTCGGCCAAAGCGGCGCTGGAAGAGCAGCGGGCCCAGCAGGCGAAGCTGAAGGATGAAGCCGCAGCCAAACAGGCAGAAATTGAGAAACATAAGGCCGAACAGCAGGCCATCCTGGCAAAGGCTGAAAGCGATAAGGCTACGGCTGAAGAAGCGTACAAGGAATTGGAAGCATCGTCCAACCAGATTGCCCAGACCTTGCGTGACCGTGCCGCAGCCCGACAGGCCGCAGCCGCCGCAGCAGCGGCGGCTCAGGCCCAGGCTGATAGCTCTAGCTCCGGTGGCAGCGTCGACAGCAGCAATGATGCTTACCAGCCCGTCAGCGGCACCGGGGCTCTTATGTGGCCGGTAAACGGCGTCATTACGTCGCCCTTTGGCTACCGTACCCATCCGATCTTTGGCCGCCAGATTCTCCATTCGGGTATCGATATCGGTGTTGACTATGGCACGCCGGTTCATGCAGCTGATTCGGGTGTCGTCGTTGAAGCCGGCTGGATCAGCGGCTACGGCTATGGCGTTGTCATCGACCACGGCAATGGCCTGTCGACACTCTACGGTCATAACGAATCGTTGGCCGTATCGTCAGGGCAGACCGTTTCCAAAGGCCAGGTTATTGCCTACGCCGGTTCTACAGGGAACTCGACAGGGCCGCACGTTCACTTTGAAGTGCGCTCCAATGGCGAACCGGTTGACCCCATGGGCTATTTATAAGACCAGAAGGAGGCCTTTATGAGTACACTACATGAAAAACGAAAGAGCTGGATAAAAAAACTGACTGAAGCCATTTCTTGGGCGTTGCTCACGGTGGCATGCAGTTTTCTCCTGCTCGCAGGCCTCTTTGCCTACTATACAGGTTCGCCGACGGGGTTCATCAAGTTTTTCCGTACGCTCCACCTGGTAGAAACGAATTATCCCGGTGCAGTGGATAAACAGGAACTTCTGAACGGTGCCCTTGAAGGCATCGTCAGTAAGCTCGGCGACAAGCACAGCATTTATCTCGACGGCGATGATTTCCAGGCCTTTTCTGACGAAACGTCAGGCTCCTATGCCGGTGTCGGTGTCTATATCGGTACCAGTGATGACGGTGTCCTCGTAGCCGGCGTCATGGACGATAGTCCCGCCCAGGCAGCGGGCTTGCAGCGTGGCGATTTGATTCTTGCCGTCGATGGCAAGCCGACGCAGGGCATGCCTTTAGAAGACGTATCGAAGGCCGTCCGCGGTCCTGAAGGAACGAGCGTCACCTTGACGATTGGCCGCGACGGCACGACACAGGACTATACGATCGAACGGAAGAAGATAAAAATTCAGACCGTAGCCGGTCATATGGTAGAAGGCACGAACATTGGCTATATCCGCGTCGCTGTCTTTAGCGAAAATACTGGCGAAGAATTTACGAAGGAATTTCAGCGCCTCAAAGGTGAAGGCATGCAAAAGATGATCCTGGACCTGCGCAATAACCCAGGGGGACTTGTCGATCAGGCCGTCGCCGTGTGCAACAATTTCGTACCGCCTGACAGCGTCATCGTTTCCTTTACGTCCCGTTCGGGCGAAGAATCGGAATACAAGGCTGACGGGACAGACGAACGGATTCCCATGGTGGTCCTCATCAATGGCAATTCAGCCAGTGCCTCGGAAATCGTGGCTGGCTGCATTCAGGATTTGAAACTCGGCACCATTGTCGGCACGAAGAGCTACGGCAAGGGTACCGTCCAGGGCGTATATCCCCTCGATAAGGCCGGGGCCTTGAAGCTGACCGTGGCCAAATACAAGACGACCAACGGCAGGGAAATTGACGGTGTCGGCATCGTGCCCGATGTAGAAGTCAATTTGGAACCGAACGATACGACAGATTTGCAGTATCAAAAAGCCTTGGAAATCTTGGAAAATAAATAAATGCCCTTGCCAAAGTCAGGGAAAACAGGTAGAATAATTAGGATACTGAAAAAGTATACTAGATCATATCGGGACAGATAGACGAGGGACGTGGTATACTTATATTACCGCGTCCCTTTTTGTATTTCTTTTTTTAGAGCGTCCCAGGGATCGTTGGTTTCGTTTTTTATCATGAGGTGAACCATGTTTATAGACAGAGCAAGAATATTTGTACAATCCGGCAGCGGTGGCGACGGCATGAGCAGCTTCCGCCACGAAAAGTTCGTACCCAAGGGTGGCCCGAACGGCGGTGACGGCGGCCAGGGCGGCAATGTCGTCCTCGTAGCCGACCGCAACGTCAATACCCTCGTCGACTTCCGCTACCGCCGGCTCTTCAAGGCTAAGCCCGGTGGCAAAGGCCAGGGGAGCAATAAATTCGGCCGCGATGCCGATGATTTGATCATTCCCGTACCGGTCGGTACACTTGTGCGCGAAGAAACGACGGGCGCCCTCATGGCGGATCTCCACGAAGATGGCCAGACGGCTATCGTTGCCAAAGGTGGCCGTGGCGGCCGCGGCAACTACCACTTCCGTACCAGTGCCAACCGGGCTCCGACCTTTGCCGAAAAAGGCGAACCGGGGGAAGAACGCTGGCTCAAGCTGGAACTGAAGGTTCTCGCTGATGTCGGCCTCATCGGTTATCCGAGCGTTGGCAAGTCGAGCATTTTGCGCTCCGTTTCGGCAGCCGAACCGGAAGTAGCAGCGTATCATTTCACGACGCTCAACCCGATTCTGGGCGTCGTTACCCTTTCGGAAATGCGCAGCTTCGTCATGGCCGATATTCCGGGCCTCATCGAAGGGGCTGCCGACGGTATTGGTCTGGGGCACGACTTCCTCCGTCATATTGAACGGACGAAAATCCTCATTCACGTTCTCGACGTTTCAGGGAGTGAAGAACGCGATCCCATCGAGGATTTCGAAAAGATCAACAAGGAACTGTCCCAGTACAGTGAAAGGCTGTCGAAGAAGCTTCAGATCGTAGTTGCTAATAAGATCGACCTCCTCGAATCGGACGAACCGATGCAGCGTCTCCAAAAATATATGGATGAACGCCATATTGAAGTCTACCCGGTCTGCGCTGCGACAGGAGAAGGCTTGCCGGAGCTCATGGAATACGTTTGGCAGGTCCTCGATACGTACGTAGAAGAACCGGAACAAAATACGGAAGAAGTAGTCTACAAGATGGAAGAAAAACCGGACTTCGAAGTGTCCCGCGACGACGACGGTGCCTTTGTCATTACCGGCCCGCGTATTGAACGGCTCGTGGCCATGACCAATTTCAACGACGACATGTCCTTACGCCGCTTCCAGCGTATTTGGCGCTATATGGAACTGGATAAGCTCCTGCGCAAGAATGGCATTGAAGAAGGCAATACGGTCCGCATTTATGGCATGGAATTTGAATATCATCAGTAAAGCACTGCTTTTATAGAAAGGAATTACCTATTGTGACAAGTAAAGATAAACGTACACTCAAAGCTCTGGCTTCGCAAATGCCGTCGGTCATCCAGATTGGCAAGGACGGCCTGAGCAATCCCGTCATCGACAGCGCCCGTGCAGCCATTACGGCGCGGGAACTGGTAAAGGCCCACGTCCTCAACAATGCTAACCTGGATACACAGGAAACCATGGAAGACCTGGCCGATATGCTCGGTGCCGAACTGGTGCAGGTTATTGGCCATTACGGTGTACTTTTCAAGAAGAAGAAAGAAAAATCCCATTACGAATTTATTAAAGCCTAGGAAGTGATCTCATGGACAGCATACGCAAGGGCTTTGGGGATAAGAAACGAATCGTCGTCAAGGTCGGTTCCAGTACGATTTCCCATAGTACGGGCAAGTTGAATTACCAGCGCATTGAACATCTCGTTCGCGAATTGGCGAATCTGCAAAACATGGGCAAGGAAATGATCCTTGTCACCTCCGGTGCGACGAACGCCGGCCTGGCGCCGTTACACCTGGATCACCGACCGCGCAATATCCGGGAAAAGCAGGCTATTGCTGCTGTCGGCCAGGGCGTCCTCATGCATACATATGAACGCTTCTTTAGTGAATACGGACAGATCGTCGGCCAGGTACTCCTGACGCGCATGGATTCGCAGGACCGCAGCAAGTTCATGAACTCCCGCAATACGCTCCTCACAATGCTGGACATGGGTATCATTCCTATTATTAACGAAAACGACGTCGTCGCCGTCGACGAATACAAGATTGGCGATAACGATACCTTGTCGGCTATGGTGAGCGGCCTCGTCGACGCAGATCTCCTGATCCTCTTGTCGGATATTGACGGTCTCTATACGGATAACCCGAAGACCCATCCGGAAGCAACGATTATTCCCGTCGTAGAAACGATCGACAAGCACATTTACGAAATTGCCGGTGATGCCGGCAGTGCCATGGGGACGGGCGGTATGCATACGAAAATCCAGGCGGCTTCCATTGCGACGGCAGCCGATGTGGATATGGTCATTGCCTCAGGCAGTGAAGACGGTATTATCAGCCGCATCGTTGCCGGCGAGCCTGTAGGCACGCTCTTTAAGGCTAAAGAAGCGCCGCTACATTCGAAGAAACGCTGGCTGGTATCAGGCAGTAAGGCTACGGGTACACTGCACGTCGATGAAGGCTGCCGTAATGCCATTTTAGCTCATGGCTCGAGCCTCTTGGCCGTAGGTATTAAGAGTGTGTCCGGTATGTTTCACGAAGGGGATATCGTCAATGTGGAATACGACGGCCTGATTATTGCCAAAGGCATTACCAACTACAGCAGTGTCCACATCAATGCCATTAAGGGACTGCAGTCGTCGGCCATTCCCGGCGTTCTCGGCCCGGACGGCATTTATGAAGAAGTCATTCACCGGGATAACCTGGTGGCTCTGTACTAACAGGGAGGGAAATCCTATGGAATCAGAAGTATACAGCAAAGCAAAGGCAGCCCATGACGCTGCCTACGTCTTAGCCACGACGGCGACGGACGTCAAGAACAAGGCTCTTTTATATATTGCTGAAGAACTCATTAACCAGACGGATGCTATTCTCGCAGCCAACGCAGAGGATTTGGCGCGGGCCCGCGAAAAGGGCATGGCTCCGGCCATGCTGGACCGCCTGAAGCTGACACCGGAACGGATTGTTTCTATGGCCGAAGGCGTGCGCCAGGTCAGCGAATTGCCAGACCCTGTGGGAAAAACGCTGGCGTCGTGGACGCGTCCGAACGGCCTGGCTATCAGCAAGGTCAGCGTACCCTTAGGCGTCATTGCCATTATTTACGAATCGCGGCCCAACGTTACCGTCGACGCAGCAGCCCTGTGCCTGAAATCGGGCAACGCTACCGTCTTGCGCGGCGGCAGCGAATCTATTTCTTCTAATTTAGCTCTGGCCAAGGTGATTCACGCCGGCCTGGCAAAAGCCGGTATCAATCCGGACGTCGTAGGCCTCCTGGAAAATACGGACCGTGCCCTCGTCCGGGAACTGCTGACGCTGCGCGAATTTATCGACCTGGCCATTCCCCGCGGTGGTGCCGGCCTGATCCGCATGGTCGTCGATACGGCCCGCGTGCCGGTCATCGAAACGGGCAGTGGTGTCTGCCACGTCTACGTCGATAAAGAGGCTGACCTCGATAAAGCCGTGCCGATTATTGAAAATTCGAAGGTCCAGCGGCCGTCGACGTGTAACTCCATGGAAACACTTCTCGTTCATGAGGACGTTTTGCAGCCCCTGTTAGACCGCCTCGTGCCGGTTATGAAAACGGACCAGGTAGAACTGCGGGCTGATGCTAAGGCCCAGGCTGTTGCCGGCAGCGACGCCATTACTGCTACGGAAGAGGACTGGAAGACGGAGTACAACGCCTTGATCATGTCGATTAAGACTGTAGCCTCTGTAGACGAGGCTATGGATCACATCCGCCACTACAGCACGCACCACTCGGAAACGATCATCACGGAAAATAAAGAAACGGCTGAACGCTTCCTGAAGGAAGTCGACTCGGCTGCCGTGTATGTCAATGCATCGACGCGCTTTACAGATGGGTTCCAGTTTGGCTTCGGCGCTGAAATCGGCATTAGCACGCAAAAACTGCACGCCCGTGGTCCTATGGGCCTGGCCGAGCTCGTAAGCTATAAATACATCATTCACGGTCAAGGGCAGATCCGCGAATGAAACGGGTGTTACGTGTAGTACGCGGGTACCTGCGGACCTTTGGGCAGTACGCCCGTTCGCCTAAAACCCATTATGAGTATAAACATTATGCTGTTTTTCTGGTATTATATATACTGACAGCAGTGGTTATTTGGGGAGGGATTTATCTCTATCATGGAACGCGTTAGACTGGGGATTATGGGGGGTACGTTTAACCCTATTCACCTGGGCCATTTGATGATTGCAGAAGAAGCTCGTCAGGTCTTTGATTTGGAGCAGGTCCTCTTTATTCCTTCCTACATGACACCGAACAAGGAAGTCCATGGAGCAACGGCGCAGCAGCGTTTGGAAATGACGCGCCTGGCCACGGCAGATAACCCGTATTTTATGGTCAGCGATTTGGAAATGCACCGCCAGGGCCCGTCGTACACCGTCGACACGATTCATTATTTGCAGGATCATTACGGCGACCGGTACAGCTTCTATTTTATTTCCGGTACCGACACGATTCAGGACTTACATAACTGGAATCAGCCGGAAGAAATTCTGCGGCTGTGCCACGTCATTGGTGCTACCCGGCCGGACGGTACGGCAGGCATTGACCCGGTCATCGAAAGCTTTGGTGATCTGGGCAAGCACATCCTGCGCTTACCTGTACCGACGATGGATATTTCTTCAACGGAACTGCGGCGCCGTCTGCAGACGGGCCGTTCCGTACGGTATATGATACCGCCGCCTGTCTTAGATTACATCAGGAAGAATGGGATATATCAATGTACAGTACAGAATTGAAAGAAAAAATTAAAGGGGATTTGCAGCAGAGCCTGACAGGTCACCGCTATACACATGTCTTAGGCGTAGCCGCAGCGGCGCGGCAGCTGGCTGTACGCTATGGCAGTGATGCCGATAAAGCCGAAATGGCAGGGCTCCTCCACGATGCAGCCAAACAGAAACGCCTGGAAGAGATGCAGGCCTTAGCGTTACGGGCTTTTGGCGACAGCCTTGACCCGGTTATCATGCAGACTGGCAGTCTCCTCCATGGCTATGCAGCCGTGACGGTAGCCAAAGAGCAGTACGGCATTGATGATGCCGACGTCTTGGCCGCCATTGCCCATCACACGACGGGAGCGCCGCACATGAGCCAGCTGGAAAAAATCATTTTTGTTGCCGACTACATTGAGGCCGGCCGTGATTTCGACGGTGTAGACCACTTGCGGGCTTTGGCCAAGGAAGATTTGGACAAGACCGTCCTGGCCGGTTACGATTCGACTATTACACATCTGTTAGAGCAAGACAAGACCATTTTTGTCGGCACCGTAGTCAACCGGAATGCGCAAATCCTCAGTATGGGGGAGGCCCGGCATGGATAAGGACACACGCAAGCCACCTACGCACGTAACGGTTAATACGCCAGGCGAGGAAGAAAAAAGAACGGCAGAAACACTGAAAACAAAGGAAAGGCCACAGGGGACAGCAGAAAAGCAAGGCAAGCGGCCAAAGAAGAAAAAGCGCCGCGTCCTGACGCCGGAAGAACGGCGTCGCCGGGGCCTGCGCCGTCTGGGTGTCATCGTTTTGGTAATCCTGGCCTTTATCACGGCCGTTTTGGCGTGGAATCATTTCCATCCGGCGCCGGTAAGCAGTGAAGATTTCACCCAGCAGAGCCCTGACGTGCCCTTGTATGTACTGGTCATCGGTACAGATGAGGAAAACCCGACGCAGACGAATTTTGTCGGTCTGGCAGCGGTTAACAAGGACAAGAAGACCATCGATTTTATTATGCTGCCCGATAATACGAGAATTGAAGGTCGCAAGGAAAAAGGCGCCCAGGCCTTGAGTGAAATTTATAGTGAAGGCGGTTTGAGCCTGACCCGGGCTGTTGTCGAAGATATTTTCAAGATTCCCGTGCCCTACTATGTTTCCTTTACGTCGTCGTCCTTTGCCCACTTTATCGATACTATGGGCGGTATGCCATTATACGTGGAAAAGGATATGTATCATGAAGATGCCGACGGCAAAGCCGATATTGCCTTAGCCCAGGGCTATCAGGTTCTCGACGGCAATGAAGCCGCAGGCTATTTGCGCTATACCGACAGCGACGGTTCCTTAGGCAGGGCTATGCGGCAGGAACGATTCGTCAAGGTCTTTTATGAAAATCTGGAAAATCACTTCGGCATTACCAACGCCATTAATGTATACCGCGTATGGAATACGGTAGATTCTAATATTTCTGCGAAGGATATGGCCCGCCTGGCCTGGTCCTTCCGCAACGTGCCTGTCGATAACATCCATTTCTACATGCTGCCTGGCGAAGCCTTGAAGACGCCTGATGCAGCGAAGGGCAAGAACGGGGCTACGCTCTGGACGTATGATCCTGTAGAAGTGCAGAAAATCATTGGTACGACAAATAACGCCATTGCAAACAGTAATTAACGGGCTGCCACGGGCTGCCTGTACAAAAGGAGAAATAAAAGCATGCCATTAGTCATGAAGCAACAAACGGAAGAAACAAAAGAACGCACGTCCTACGAAATTGCCGCACAGGCAGCGTACGACAAAAAAGCCTGGGATATTGTTATCCTCAACATGGAACCGGCCTCGATCATGGCCGATTACTTCGTCATCTGCAGCGTGCGCAACAACCGCATGGCCCAGAGCGTCGCGGACAATATTGAAGAACAGCTGGAAAAAGCCGGCTATACTGTACGCCACGTAGAAGGCTACCGTTCGGGCCGCTGGATCCTCATCGATGCTGGCGAAATCATCGCTCACGTCTTTGTCGAACAGGATCGGAGCTACTACGAACTGGAAAACTTATGGAGCGACGCCGAACGGATTCCGTTCGAAGGGGAATAATATGAATCAGGTTTTACAAGAAAACAGTATCGTTACGCTGGAAGTGCTGCGTCTCGGCGAAATGGGGGCGTTCCTCAATGGCGGTACAGGCAACACGAACGACGATATTTTACTGCACCATAACCAGCAGACCAGTCCTGTAGCCGTAGGCGACAAGGTAACGGTCTTCTTATACCACGATCCCCAGGGCCGGCTGACGGCGAGCATGCACTTGCCGAAAATTAAAATTGGCCAGATTGGCTACGTACCCATTATCAATACGACGCGCTTTGGCGCTTTCGTCGACGTCGGTACGGAACGGGGCATTTTCCTGCCCTTTGCCGAAATGAAGGGCCGTCCTAAAGAAGGGGAATACGTGTGGGTCAAGCTCTACGAAGATAAATCCCACCGCCTGGCCGTTTCTATGGAAGTAGAAGATGAAATGCGCCGCGCATCGAAACCGGCGACAGAAGCCAAGGTAGGCGACTGGGTCGAAGGGGCCATTTATAATATGACCGATCAGGGAGCTTATCTCATGACGCGGGAACGGTGGATTGCCTTTTTGCATCGCAGTGAGTTCAATGGACCGGTACTCATCGGCCAGATGGTAAAAGGCCGTGTGACTTTCCTGCGTGAAGACGGCCGCATCAATATTTCCCTGCGTCCGGTGAAGGAACAGGCTATGGATGCAGACTGCCAGCAGATTCTCGCATTTCTCCAGAGCCGTAACGGCAAGATGCCCTATGGCGATAAGACTATGCCGGCTGTCATTAAGGCCAAGTTCGGTCTCAGCAAGGCAGCCTTCAAACGGGCTTTAGGCCACCTTATGAAGGAAGGCAAAGTCCATCAGGAAGAAGGCTGGACCTACCTGGATGACATAGCTTCCCAAGCAGTGCCTGCGGAAACGAAGGACGACGTACAGAAAGACTGAAAAAAACGGTGCATCGCTCATGTGGCGAAGCACCGTTTTGATTTGTATCCTGTAAGACAGGCCTATTGTTTAACTTCATCCTTCCACGAGTCGTCCCCGTTTTGCTGCATCGTACTCTGCGTGTATGCGGCGATGGCGTTGAAGTTGGCCCGGACACCGCGGGCGTTGTTTTGGTAATTGACGGCATGGTCGCTGTCAATACCCAACGTACCTGCTTCTGTGACGGCGTCCATATTAGCACCTAAGAAGAGAAAATCCCAGCCTTGTTCCTGCTTATCTGTGATCATCTTTTTGATGGTTGCCCGGCTGTATTCGTGACTGGCATTTTCCAGGCCATCTGTAATGACGACGACGATGACCTTGTGGTTTTTGTTGTTAATACCGTCAATGCGGCTGAGACGGTTGATCGTATTTCCCAAGGCGTCGAGCAGAGCCGTAGAGCCACCGACCGTGTATTGCTTGCTCGTCATATCTTCGACGGCGTCAATATCGCGGCGGTTCGTGAGCAGCGTCGATTCATTATTGAAGAGGACCGTCGTCACGCGCGTATCTACATGGAGGGCCCGTTCTTTTTTCAGCATGCTGTTATAGCCGCCGATCGTATCCTTTTCAAGGCCGTACATAGAGCCGCTCTTATCGAGGATGAGAACGAGATCCAAATGTTTGATCGACGCAGGCAGCGTCGTGTCTTTTTCTTTCGTTTCCTGCGTGTCTTTTGGCGTTTCAGGTGTCACCTCTTCGTCTGGAATGGAGGCACTGGCTACGGCATCTACGGGCTGGCTCGTTTGCACCGGCAAGGGCTTTACTGCCGCTGCTGGCATAACCGCCGGTGTAGCAGCCAGGCCCAGGGTGGCACAACCAAAGAGGGCAGCCAAGGTCAGGCTGAGAGATTTTTTCCACATAGGAGACACATCCTTTCTGTATGAAATAACGAGTATAGGCACTATAGGATATATGGCGCACGCGCACACATATATACATAGTATACCATAGGGAGAAAAGAAGCGTGAGTAATAAAATGACAGGCTCCTATGAATTTAACTCATTTTCCCCTAGTTAGTGACGTATGTTTGTGCTAAAATATATGGATGACTGTAGAATTGAAATTTAGACGTGCAGGCTTGTCTGACCTGCCTTGAAAGGATATGACATGGGTTCGATGTTTTCACCATTAACGAAGAATATCGGGATTGACCTGGGCACCAGTACAATCCAAGTATATGTAGAAGGACGGGGGATCGTAATGTCTGAACCGTCCATTTTGGCAACGGATGAACGGAACCGTAAGATCGTCGCAGTCGGCCATGCGGCAGAAACGATGTTGGCCAAGTCGCCGGAAACGGTGAAGATTCATAAGCCCTTGCAAAACGGGATTATTGCTGACTACAATGTAACCCGCACTATGCTGGGGTATCTTTTGAGTAAGGCTGTACGCAGTGTTCAGCGCCTGCGCATTATGGTCGGCGTACCGGCTGCGGCTTCGAATGTCGAAAAGCGGGCTGTCGTAGAAGCTATTTTCCAGGCCGGTGCCAAAGAAGCCTACCTCATTGAAACGGCTGCTGCCGCTGCTTTAGGCGCCGGTCTGCCTGTGTACGATCCTATTGGCAGTATGGTCATCGACGTAGGTGGCGGTACGACCAATATCGCTGTTCTTTCCTTAGGCGGTATCGTTATTTCCCGGTCGATCCATTTGGGCAGCCAGGATTTTGACCAGGCTATCCGCGATTATATCCGCCAGGAATATGCTGTCGTCACTGACGATGAAACGATTGAAGAAATGAAAATTCACAACGGTTCTGCCGTTTTACCCTTAGAAGACCGGGGCTATTATTTTACAGGCCGCGGCATTGACGATGGCCTGCAGCGCGAAGTAGGTGTCAAAGCCAGTGAAATTTATCGCGTCATGGGCAAACCTCTCGTAAAAATCCTCGACCTCGTCCAGGCTGTACTGCGTGAGACCCCGCCGGAATTGTCGGCCGATATTATGGAACACGGCATTGTCCTTACCGGTGGCGGCGCGAAGCTCCATGGTATGGACCAGCTTTTTTCCCAGGAACTCGGTGTTCCTGTAGCCTTGTCGCCAGAGCCGGAAATGGCCGTCGCTCTTGGTACGGGCCGGGCATTGCAAGACCGGGAAAAATTGGGCGCCTTAGTTGAAGGTGTAGAACGCATTTACAGAAGGAGATTTTAACAGTGTATTCGTTCGGTAAAAAGAGTCTCATAATCGTACTCGTCTTATTCATCCTCATAGCCATTTTTGGCTGGGCTTGGCGCCAGCGCGATTCCATGCCGTTTATTTCACGACCCTTACAGATGATCGTATCTCCCTTTGAATACGCTGCCAGTGGCATCCTCGATACGCTGTCGTCCAATTTCCATATCGTCGATATAAGCCTTAAGAACCGTATCGAATGGGAATCTCTGGAAAAGGAAAATGCGGCCCTCAAGGAAAAGAGCGTCGATTATTATGAAATTGCTGCAGAAAATAAACGCTATCGGGAAATGCTCGATTTCAAGGCGGCGCACCGCCAATTTAACGTCCGTGCTGCATCGGTAATTTCCCGTGATTATGGCACGTGGACTAATACACTGGTCATCGATGTAGGCAGCGAAGAAGGCATTAAGGAAAATATGGCTGTCGTCACGCCGAAAGGTGTCGTCGGCTTTATCAGCAACGCCTATCCCCATTCGTCGCGGGTTCAGCTCATGACGGATCCGCGGACGAGTATTGGCGCTATTGTCCAGCGTCCGGAATCGCGTGTCGCTTCTGTCGTCCGCGGTAACGGCAACGTACCGACGGAACCGCAGTTTGTCAATATTGCCAAGGATGCAGATATCCTCGAAGGGGATACGCTTGTGACGTCGGGCTTTGGTTCTATCTATCCGAAAGGCCTTTTCATCGGCACGATCGTATCAATTCATCAAAACGACGATGATTTCGTCAAGTACGCTGTCATTCGTCCCGGTGTAGATTTCTCGAAGCTGGAAGAAGTCTTTGTCATTCTTTCGTCTGCCGATACTGGTTCGTACGCCAAACCTGATGTAGCACCGAAGCTGGTACCACAAACACAGCGCGATAAAGTAGAAGGTGTCAAAGGAGCTGCTGCATTATGAGGAAATCAGTCTGTCTGATCACGGCCTTCGTGGTCTTCATCTTGCAGGCTACGGTCTTGCCTTTTATCTTTGATGGCAGTACCCAGCCGAACCTGATTTTCCTTTTTGTCGTTCTCATGTCATTGCACTATGGCAAAAAGGTGGCCATCATTACGGCCCTCTTAGGCGGCTTTACGCAAGACGTGGTCCTGGGCAATTTCTTTGGTGTCCACCTCTTGCCGTATTTGATCATTGCCACGATTTGCAGCTATATTGGCCGGTATATTGAAGAAGAGCAGTGGCTCTTGACGCTGCTCCTGGTCCTCGGGGCGACGCTCTTTTATCTCGTCGTTACCTGTGGCGTCCTCTTCCTGGCCGGCCAGTATGTCCATCTCGTGGCGTACCTCGTCGAGTTCAGCCTGCCCATGCTCATTTATCACGGCGTCCTGGCCTTGCCGGTCAACCATTTTGTTTGGAAAATGAGCCGCCATGATTTGTACTACACCTTTATGGATTTTCGCCATTAAGCTTGTGGACAAGGCGTACAAGGAGAATCATACATGCTTGAAGCTTTAATGAAAAAAAAGAACCAAGACGGGCGTTTTCGCTACCTCTATTGGATCGTCATATTCATCTTTGCCGCGCTGATTTGCCGGCTCGTGTATTTGCAGCTCTTTGAAGGCAATTACTATCACGGCCTGGCCGATGGCAACCGCTTGCGGGCCATTCCGATTGCGGCCATGCGCGGTGTCATGTACGACCGGAACGGCCAGATTCTCGTTGGCTCCCGGCCTAGCTTTATGGTTACGTACGTGCCGACAAAGAAAAAATTGACTGACGATGAGCTGCATACGTTGGCGCAGATCCTCAAGGTGCCCGAAGCAAAACTCAAGGAAAAAATGGAAAAAGGTAAGAATTCCTTCGAACCGACTGTGCTTGCCCAGGATTTGACACAGGATATCGTAACGCAAGTAGAAGAACGGCATAATGATCTGCCGGGGATTTCTGTCGACGTGCAGCCAATCCGTTACTATCCGTACAATAATATGGCCGCACAGGTCTTCGGCTACGTCGGCCAGATCGACGAAGAAGACTTGAAACGGCTCGAAGGGCAGGATGGCATTTCCAGCATCACCCAGATCGGCCGGGCCGGTCTCGAAGCGTATTACGATGATCTCTTGCGCGGCAAAGATGGTGGCCGCCAGGTAGAAGTCGACGCAGCTGGTACGCCTGTAAAGGAAATGGAACGGAAAAATCCCGTACCGGGACATAATTTCCACTTAACCATCGATTTGAACCTGCAGAAGGCTACAGAAGCTGCCATGGATCAGCAAATCGCCAACGGCATTGGTACACACGGTATTGCTGCCGTGGCCATCGACCCGAACACCGGGGCTGTTCTCGCCATGGCCAGCCGTCCGGCGTACAACCCGAACTGGTTTACGCGGGGCATTACAGAAAAAGAATGGGCCCAGATCAACGATAACCCCAATCATCCTATGGAAAACCGCGTCATTGCCGGTGAATATCCGCCAGGCTCGACGTTTAAGCTGATTACAGGGACGGCGGCACTGGAACTCAAAAAGGTTACGGCCGATGAAATGATCTTCGATAGCGGCCGTCACTGGCTCGTCGATATGCGTAACGCCGGTGGCGAAGCCCTGGGCTGGCTGAACTTCACAGAAGCGTTGGCTAAATCCGATAATGTCTATTTCTACGAAATGGGCCGTCGTGTAGGTATTGATAAATTGGCTGAATATGCACGCATGTTTGGCATGGGCAAAAAGACGGGCATCGCCCTGCGCGGTGAAGCCTCAGGTCTCGTTGCCAGTGAAGAATATAAGAAGAAGGTCTTTAATCAGGACTGGTATCTGGGCGATACGTTCAACTCGGCTATTGGCCAGGGCTTTCAGCTCGTCACACCGCTGCAGGCTGCCATGATCGTCAGCGAAGTAGCCAACGGTGGTATCCAGTACAAACCCTTCCTCGTCAGCCGTATTGACAACCTGGATGGCACACCGTACAAGATTTTTGCGCCGGAACAGGTAGGTACCCTGTCGGTTTCCAAGTCGACCCTCGACCTGGTTCGCGAAGGCATGCGTAACGTTGCAGAAGAATCCGGTACAGCCGGGTCCCTCTTTGCCGGGTTCCCCATTCAGGTAGCCGGCAAGACAGGGACTGCCGAAAACTATGGCGGTGCAGACCATGCGTGGTTCGTAGCCTATGCGCCGTATGAACATCCGCGCATCGTCATTGCCGTTTTGACAGAACAGGGCGGCTACGGTGCTACGGCATCCGGCCCTATTGCCAAGACTATGCTGGAAGAATACTTCCACGTCGGTGCCTACGCTGATACGAAAGACAGCAGTAAAAATGGCAATGCATCAAATAAACAGCAGTAAGTAAAATAAACGAATAGGAAAGGAGAAGTTCCATGTCCCAAATCATAGCTATAGCCTCCGGTAAGGGTGGTGTCGGCAAGACGCTGGTCACAGCTTCCCTGGCAGTTACGTTGGCCCGCCGCGGCCGCACGGTCCTGGCTGCCGATGCCGATATGGGCCTGCGCAACTTGGATTTGCTCTTCGGCGTTCAAGACGAGGTCCTCTATGATGCCGTCGATATTATGAAACGGCGTTGTAGTGCTGCTGAAGCGGTTATTCCCTTGTCGCCCTATCTCGATTTCCTGGCGGCAAGCCAGAAACACACGTGGGAAAAGGTCGACGCACCGGGCTTTCAGTATACCCTCGATACGCTGAGCCGTACGTACGACTATATCCTTATCGACTGCCCGCCTGGCCGGGGCAACGCCTATAAGGATGCCGTAGCCATTGCGGACATGGTATTCTTCGTCGTAGAACCGACGTGGTCGTCCTTGCGTGATACAGGACGGGTCATGCAGTTTTGCAATAAACATAAACAGTTTAATTATGCTGTGGTCTTTAATAATTTTTACGCCTCCCGGCCGGGCTACGTCAGCCCTGATGAAGCCATGGCTGCGCTGAATGCAGAACACGTGGCAGGCCTCTTGCCCCACGATGATTTCGTTCATGCAGCCGGTCAGGACGGGGAGATCATGCACGTTTCCGGAGAGAATCCTTTTTTCCAGTCCTTGTCCCTCATGTGTGACGCACTGCTTGAAGAAAGGCCCTTTGCCTGGGACGAAGCGATAACATTGCTGCCGTCTGCCGGTACCGTAGCTGTGGAGGCAGGCGAACCTGTGCCAAAAGCAGCTGAAGCGGCTCTGACGCTGCCAGCTGCAGCTATTGAAGAACTGCGTCAGGCCGCAGCCAGCTTGTCGCCGAACATGACCGGACCGTCCCCGGTAGAGGAAGATAAAACAGAACCGGAATTAGAAGTGGCCGACGTCCAGGCCGGGTCCCAGGCTGTATTGTCTCTGGCACCGCGTTTATCTGTGCGGCAGCGCCGTGACCAAAGCCGGGCCTGGCGTTCGTACCGCCGTTAGGAGTTATAGCGAATGTTTAAAAGAGAATGGAGAAATTTGGATAAGGTCATGCTGGGCGTGACCATCTTGATCGTCTGCTGCAGCTTGTGCATTATCGGCAGTGCGACCCATATTAACCAAGGCGTCATCAATTACGATTTCGTCGTCAAGCAGGGCGTGGCGTTTGTCTTCAACTTGCTCATCGTCCTGTTTTTCAGCCGCTACGATTACACGAAGCTGAAACGGTTCGCCAAGCCGCTGTATGGGATTAACCTCATCGTCCTCTTGGCGGTTATGTTTGTCGGCACGTCGGCTTTAGGGGCTCAGCGCTGGATTCAGCTCGGACCGATTACGATTCAGCCGTCGGAATTTTCCAAGCTGATTATGATCATCTGTACGGCCGCCCTTTTATCAGACCGTATTGGTAAGCTCAATACGTGGCGCAGTCTCCTCCCTATTGCCTTGTTCGTCGGCATTCCCTTCCTGCTCGTTTTGAAGCAGCCTGACTTGGGCACGAGTCTGGTCTTCCTGGCCATTGCCTTGGGGATGCTCTTCATTTCCAATATTAAGATGTCCCTCTTGCGTAATGCAGCTATCGTAGGCATCATCCTGGCGCCCATTGGCTGGCATTTCCTGAAGGACTATCAGAAGTCCCGTATCCTCGTCTTCCTCGATCCGAACGCCGATCCCTTTGGCGCTGGTTATCATATTATCCAGTCCAAGATTGCCATCGGCTCAGGGGAGCTTTTCGGCAAGGGGCTGTTCCAGGGCACACAGAGCCAGCTCAACTTCCTGCCGGAAAACCATACGGACTTTATCTTTTCCGTTATTGGTGAAGAACTCGGCTTCTTAGGCTGTCTCTTCATCCTGTTTCTGTATTTTATCCTCATTTACCGTGGTCTCATTACAGCCAAGGAATGTAAAGACCCCTTCGGCATGCTTCTGGCGACAGGCATCGTCTCCATGTGGGCCTTCCAGATTCTTGTCAACGTCGGTATGACCTGCGGCATCATGCCGGTTACAGGCATTCCGCTGCCCTTTATGAGCTACGGTGTCAGTGCCTTGACGACAAATATGATGGCCATGGGGATACTCATGAGTATTTATATGCGTCAGCAAACCATGATTTTCTGAATTGTCCCGCAGTGCAGCCTCATGCCGCCCTGCGGGCTGTCTTATGCATACTTAATTTCTGATAGGAGGTTTTCCTTTGTCACGAACTGTTGTTATAGATCCTGTCCTTTTGAGTAAGGTCAGCAAACCTGCCCGCTATGTAGGCGGCGAATGGAACAGCGTCGTCAAGAATCATGAAGACGTGAAGCTTACTGTAGCCTACTGTTTCCCCGATGTCTATGAAGTGGCCATGAGCCATTTGGGCCTGCGCATCCTTTATGCGCTTCTCAACGAACGGGACGACGTAGCCGCTGAACGGGTATATGCACCGTGGCCCGATATGGAAGCGCTCATGCGTCAAAAGGGCTATCCCTTGTATTCTCTGGAAACAAAGACGCCTGTCGTCGATTTCGATTTTGTCGGCTTTACGCTGCAGTATGAAATGAGCTTCAGCAACATCCTTAATATGCTCGATTTGGCAGGGATTCCCATGTTTTCCAAAGACCGCGGGGAAGATATGCCCCTCGTCGTCGCCGGCGGTCCCTGCGCTTACAACGCAGAACCATTGGCTGATTACATCGATCTTTTTTGCCTGGGCGAATCGGAAGAATCTGTACAGCTTCTGGCTGATACGATTATTGAATGGAAAGAACAGGGCAAACCGGGCGGTAAGAAAGGCCTTTTGAAGACCCTCGCGACCCAGCAGGGCAACTACGTACCGGCCTTCTATACGCCGCATTATACGGCAGACGGAGCCTTCGACTTTCTTGAAGTAACTGAACCGGGCGTACCGGCAACGATTGAAAAATGCGTCGTCGCCGATGAAGAACACGTCTTTTTCCCGACCAAGCCCATCGTGCCCAATATCGACATCGTCCACAACCGCGCCGTCCTGGAACTTTTCCGGGGTTGCAGCCGGGGCTGTCGCTTTTGCCAGGCTGGCATGCTCTATCGTCCGGTCCGGGAAAAGACACCGGAACATCTGGTACAGCTGGCCCGTCAGATTATCGATAATTCCGGCTATAATGAAATTTCTCTCATGAGCCTTAGTTCGGCAGACTATTCCTGTTTGCCGGAACTGGTCGATCAGCTCCTGGAAGAATTTAAAGACCAGAAGGTCAGCGTCAGCCTGCCATCCCTGCGTATTGACAGCTTTTCCATCGACATTGCCAAGAAGGTCCAGCAGGTCCGTAAGAGCGGCCTGACCCTGGCGCCGGAAGCCGGAACCCAGCGTTTGCGCGACGTCATCAACAAGGGCGTTACGGAAGAAAACCTCATGCAGGCCTGTGAAAACGCCTTCCGCAACGGCTGGTCTACAGTAAAGCTTTATTTCATGATGGGCCTGCCTACGGAAACGGACGAAGACCTGGCAGGTATTGCTGATCTGGCCTACAAGGTGCTTAACCTGTACCGCCAGATTACGCATAAAAACAACGGCAAGGTGACCGTCTCCGTGTCGAGCTTTGTGCCAAAGACGCACACGTCCTTCCAGTGGTTTGGCCAGCTGCCCGTGGCAGAAATCGAACGGAAGCAGCAGTACCTGAAGAGCCTCATCCGGGATAAGCACATTTCCTACCACTACCACGATGCCCGTACGGGCCATATGGAAGCTGCCTTTGCCCGCGGTGACCGCCGCCTGGGCGCCGTCCTTTACGAAGCGTGGAAGCTGGGCTGCAAATTCGACGGCTGGACGGAACTGTTCGATTACGACAAGTGGCTTACAGCTTTCAAGAATGCCGGTGTTGATCCGGATTATTACGCAGCCCGCACGCGGGATGTGGATGAACCGCTGCCGTGGGACCACTTGGCTGATGGCGCCTCCAAGGCCTTCCTGAAACGGGAATGGCAGCGCGCCCTGCAGGGTGAACTGACCCACGACTGCCGTCATTTGAGCTGTACTGGCTGCGGTGTATGTAACGAATTAGGCGTTTCTATTGTGGACCATAAGGAAGGAGAGGCTAGCCATGGAAAGACTACGTTTAGCTGTTAAAAAAGACGGGGCCCTTCAATTCCTGTCCCATCTTGATTTTGCCCGGGCCGTGCGCTACGTCATCGTCCGCGCTCATTTGCCCATTAATTACTCCGAAGGCTTTAATCCCCATATGAAGCTGAGCTTTGCTTCGGCTCTCGGTGTTGGCGTCTGTGCTGACGTAGAATATCTTGACATGGAGCTGGCAGAAAAAATACCTGTGCAGGAAGTCATGGAACGCATGAATGCCCAGTCGCCCGACGGTTTTGCCGTTCTCGACGGCCACTATATCGACGCCAAGGCTCCGAAGCTCATGGCTATGGCCAATTACGCCGTATACGATCTCTTTGGACCGGCTACAGCACCGCTCGACCAGGCCGGACTTGATGCTGTTTTGCGCCGCTTTAATGACGACGCAGATATTACCTTCGAAAAGGTATCTATAAAAGGCAAGCATAAGGCCAGGGAAATTCACGTCAAGGACCATGTCATCGAACCCCTGACGGGCACTATTAAAGACGACCGCATCACCATCCGTGCCGGCATCTACCAGACGGCAGACGGCGCCATTAAGCCTCAGGAGGTCTGGGACATTCTGGTCAACTCCTTTGAGCTTCCTGCCGTAGCCGACCTGATGCTGGCCCGGCGCCGCGCCATTTATACACGGAAAGACGGGGAAAACCGTTCTCTTTTTGCCATTGAATAATACGATTCGGCCTACATGGCTTGTACGACAGGAGGTGATTTCATGAAACTGATTATCGGCAACATCATGCCCGAAGAAACGCGCATGGCCGTCGTCGAAGACGGTGTCCTCAAGGATTTTTCCGTCGAACGGGACGATGAAAACCACATTGTCAATCACATTTACCGCGGTACTATCCAGAACATCCTGCCTGCCATGCAGGCAGCCTTCGTGAATATCGGCCGCCGCAAGAACGCCTTTCTCGCCATGAGCGATATTTTTCCGCGGGCAGCGACAAAGGAACAAATTCAACAAACCCGCATTTCCGTTGGCCAGAGCGTCCTCGTCCAGGTCATCAAGGAAGAGCAGGGCAGCAAGGGCGCCAAGGTAACGGCCAACGTCAGTATTGCCGGCCGGTATGCCGTTCTCATGCCGACGGTAGACTATATCGGCGTATCGAAGAAGATCCGTGATGAAGAAGAACGGAACCGTCTGCGCCAGATTGCGGGTGACCTCAAGCCCAAGGGCATGGGCATCATCATCCGTACCGTCGCCAAGGGCGTAAAGGAAGCCGATTTGACGGCCGACATCCAGTATCTCCTGCATACGTGGGAAAGCGTCGAGCGACGCTACAAGCTGGCTAAAAAGCCGAAGCTCTTATACAGAGAAGCCGATCTCGTCATGCGCACCGTCCGGGACCATTGCACGAGCGACGTCAAGAAGGTCATCGTTGACGACAAGGACGCGTATGAACGCATGTGCCAGGTTTTCCCGGGTGACGAATGGCGCAACCGTATCGAACTCTATCAGGGTCAGGACCCCATCTTCGATGCGTACCACCTGGAAGAACAGGTCCAATCCCTCATGGCCAGGGAAGTCCCTCTGCCATCGGGGGGCAACCTGATCATCGACCGTACGGAAGCCCTGACTGTGGTCGACGTCAATAGTGCCCGGTACACGGGTAGCAGCACCCTTCAGGACACGATTTTCCACGTCAACAAGGAAGCCGCTGTAGAGATTGCCAGACAGTTACGGCTCCGCGATATTGGCGGCATTATCCTCATCGATTTCATCGATATGGCTCAGCCTGCACGGCGTAAGGAAATCCTCGACATCCTGGCCAGAGAAACGGCGTCCGATTGTTCTAAAACCCATGTCTTAGGCATGACGGCCCTCAATCTGGTAGAAATTACACGTCGTAAGTCCCGTCAGAGCCTGCATCAGGTCCAGTTCAGCCCCTGCAATATTTGCGGCGGCTCAGGCTATCTCTTTGCCCCGGAAACGGTGGCCATTCAGATTATCCGCCGCCTGCGTCATCTGGTCCAGGTCAAACATATCAAAGGTGACCTGGAAATCTGTGCCCACGCTGACGTCCTGGCCATCCTGAAAGAAAAGAAACGCCGGGAAGGACTGGAACGGGAGCTGGCCCGTACCTTATACTTTGAAGAAAGCACCCACCCCAACCGGGAAGTATACTCTATCCTGTCTAAGGCATAACCTTCTGGCAAGCTGAGGTAGTGTCGCCGGCCCTATGGGACCGATGACGCTAAAGGGACATTTAAGTACCATTTAATACCAAGGAGAATCTATCATGAAACTAGCGGCAACCTGCGTAACCCTTTGTCTTGCCGCCTTGTCGTTTGGCACTGTCCTGGCAGCGCCGGCGACGCCGGAAGAGACCCAGGCTGCGTTGCGATATACAGCGGCCTGGGCCTCTTTGGCATCGTATGGCGATAAAGCGGGTCAAATGGCACGACGGGAATTTACAAACGACGGCTGGCAATATACCTATTATGACCGGCGCGATAAGAAATCAGACGTCCAGTACGTACTCCTGCGTAAGCCCCAGGATCAGACAGCACCGGCTATTTTAGCGATGACCGGCACGACGAACCTGGCTGACGTACGCAGTGACCTGCGTACGCATGGCGTGCCTTTTAAAGGCCAGGCTGTAACGGGCCCTGAAGCACCACGTGTACACCAGGGCTTTTGGGACTACACACAGGCCATCCTCAACACGCCCTTAGAGGACACGACAAAGGAGCCGGTCCTGGCTTCCGCTCTTATCCACGCTGATGAAAAAGCACCGGCCGGCGTGCTCCTGACCGGTCACAGCTTAGGCGGCGCAGCAGCAACGCTGACAGCTGTCTGGCTGGCCGGCCAAGGCGTGGGGCCGGAACAAATCCGCACCATTACCTTCGGCGCTCCGGCCGTAGGCAACAAGTACTTCGTCCGTGATTATGACGGCCAGTTTCATTTGGACCGCATCGTTCTTAAAGGGGATCCCGTGCTGGGACTCCTGCAGACTTTCCATATGGGCTATGTCCAGTTCCCGGAGGAAACCGTTTGGCAAGAAACGGGCTATACGCCCTATTTCCCGCACTCTATGATCGTCTACGCTGACTTAGCCGTGCGACACTATTACGACGCTTTGTGGGGCCAAAATGGAGGCTCTTTCTATAAACCGGCACAGTCAAAGGGGACGTCGCCAGTCTATATTGCACCTGTTACCGTCCTGATCGACCCGGATTTGGCATCCAGTGCGGATTACATAAAAGCGGCAGTAGCGGACCGTCTGTCCCACACACATGGGGGAGCTGTCTTTTCTGAAAATACAGAAGAAAATCCATCCTATGCCGACCTGGCTATAGCTGCTAAGCGTGTCGGCAAGACGGAACTGCTGACCGAAGTAATCAGCGTCCACAAGGTGAAACAGGAAGAAGAAACGTATGCGGTCAGCGTAAGCCAGGTCTGGCGGCATATCGATGGTCGTCTCCTTAGGGCAGAGCAGTATACGACAGATACGAAAGAACTGACACCTCTGTTAGCCGTAATTTACGGGCATGACGAGGTTGATAGAGAAGAAAATAAAAAGAGTGATAAAGAATTATTAAGAGTAAATTAGAGTTAATAACAGTTAATAGGAGTAATGTTTGATAACAAAACAGCCCTGGTACGTGTATTCACGTATACCAGGGCTGTTTCGCATCTTGAAGTCAGACGAGAGTTATCTTTTTATACTGCGGCATCACCAACCATGTACCATCTGTGCGCATGATACCGTATTTTCCTTCTTGTTTAACAACGGAAAGTCCATTTCTAAAGGACGTTACGTCTTGGATGCTGCCAGCAGGAAAGGCTGTGAGGACCTGGCAGCGGTCGTCGACGATGGCGTAGGTTTTTCCTGTTTTGGCCCATGTGACCTTTTCGTCACCATAGGGGACGAGTGTTGTAGCTTTCGGGACTGTCCCTATAATCTGGCCCGTCGTATTGACTAAGGTTTGCTCTTTTCCTTGCCGGACGACGAGGCAGTCACTGCCCAAAAATTCGATACCGTCGTACGCAAAGGGAATGACAAGCGTACCGTTAGTCAGGTCCAGGGCGCCGAATTTGCCGTTGTCTTTATTCTTCAGTGTGGCAATGCCCAAGGTTTCCGAGAAGGTGCCGACGCTGGCGTCGTAATTTCCCGGACCGAAGAGGGTTTCACCGCGGCGGTTGACAAAAATCGTCTGGTCCTTGTTTTCGATAAACGTGCCCCAAGCACTCATGGGGTAGACGAAATGGTTCTTGCTATCGGCGACGATGTGACCCGTCCGGTCGATGTAGCCGCGTTTCACGCCATCGCGGATGAAGCCGCCCATGACCGTGCCGTCGTAGCCTGTACCGAATTGCGTGCCGATAAAGACCCCCACGACAGTGCCCCAGTTGAGGTTGCTTACGTGACGGCGATATTCAGCCAGACCGTTTTCGTAGGGATACATGTCATCAGACGGCGCGTCGAAGAGAATCTGTCCTTTTTCGTCGATGGCGACCTTCTTGCCGGTATCAAGCTTGACGAAGGCAATACCCTCGCTGAAGGATGCCAAGACGTCCTTGTAGACAGGCGGCAGGACTGTGTGGCCTGAAGCATCGGCAAAGCCCCATTTACCGCCGTCCCGGTAGGCATGATACGGTGAGAGGGGCAGCGGCTGGCGTCGGGCGTCGTTCGGCGCTACGGTATCGCCTGTAGGCGTAATGGCCGTGACGTGTTTGACGCCGGTGACGTTGAAGATGCCCCGGTTTGTCGGCTCTATAGATTTATATTGTGGTGTGACTGTCAAATTGCCAGAGGGCCCCATGAGGCCCCATTTGCCATTATCGGCCTGAACCATGGCCAGGACACCGGGAATACCGGCTTGGCGCAGCGCTTTATCATGAGCAGATTCCTTTTGCTTCTTTACATCGTAATCGCCCATCTGCGGGAAAAGGACGGTGCCGGCGGCAATAGCCGCCCGGTCTTTATGAAAGGACGTGCTCGTATGTGTGCCTCTCTCGTGGGTCGTTTCTTTCGTCACTTCATGGGATGAAGACGCTGACGTAGCCGTATACGTGTGCTGTTCCCGCGTGTACACGTGGGCGCCTTCTTCCGCACGGACAGGCGCGGCGGCCAGGCTCAGGCAGATCAGGCAGGCCAAAAGGGCCGGGGTGATGTGTGTGTGAGTCATCATAGACCTCCTTGTCATAGAAAAATGCGAGTCAGATGAGCGTATTATACCATAGTAAAATTTATATATCTATCATTTTGAACAATGAATAATAACGAATACTAAATAAGAATAACTGGATAAGAAAAAAGACCTGCCCAAAGAGGACAGGTCTTGTCTGGAGTACTTATAAAATGTAGAATGTCATGCTCACGGATTCACTGAGCGTATTCGTACCGGCTTCGACCGGTGTCGCTTCGGAATCAGCCATTTTTACAGCGCGCAGAGCCATCGGTGCGTAGTTGTGGCTGTATGCCGAGGAACTGCCGGAAATGTTGATTTCCTTTACTTTGCCGAGCTGTCCGCCCGCTGCCATCGCTGCGGCTTCTGCTGCCTGACGACCGTTGTGGACGGCTTCTTTGATGAGATTCGTCTTTACGGTATCAGCGTGTTCGTTTGTAAAGCGCATATTCGTCACGCGATTTGCACCGGCGTCACCAGCTTTTTCGATGATCCGCGGAATGAGATCAAAGTCCGTGACGCGGATGGACAAGTTGTTGGTTACCGTGTAGGAAACGATTTTGCCTTTGTCGTTGTAGTTCGGCTGCATAGAAAAGCCTGTCGTCTTCATGTCGTCTTTGCTGACACCCATGAGTTTAACGGCGTTAGTCACATTGTTCATGACTGTATTGTTATCGGTCCGGGCTTTCTGGGCGTTGGCATCTGTACTTTCCATACCGACAGTAATGTAGGCCGTATCCGGGGCAACTTCCTGTTCAGCATAGCCTGTTACGTTGACGACAGACGGGGCCGGAGCTTCAGCAGCTAAGGCTGGAGCCGACATGCCGACAGAAACAGATGCAGCCAGAAGGGCTGCCAGAGCCAGTGTTTTCAAGGATTTCTTTTTCATGAAATGACCTCCTTATTGAGCTTATAGTGGTATTTCCTGGCCTTATTATAACACGGACAGGGGAAACGTGCACCTTGTCCGTGTGCTGCGGGCATGGCAAAGGCACAGGCATTTTAAGTGTGAAAAGTAGGTTTTTAAAAAGTTGACTGAGTAAACTTTTGATTTTCAAAAGAGAACTTTTCTTTTCCGTGAAAAGTAAGAAAAACGATCAAAGGAATTTTTTTGCCGTTGCCTGTCCTATGGGCGTATACACTTTGTAAAAAAAACGGTTGTAATTTAGGACGACTTGTATTATACTTTGGGAAGGATAAAAAGCTAGGGGAGCCGTAAGGCTGAGAAAATTCTTATTTGACCCTTGAACCTGATTCGGATAATACCGACGTAGGGAAGCTGTTACCGGATATAATAGCTTACCCTATGAGGGTGAGCTTTTTTTTGTATATTTTTTTGGATATGTTTAGGAGGATATTAGCATGGAGTACACAACGCAAATGGATGCTGCCCGCAAGGGTATTGTGACGCCGCAGCTGAAAACGGTTGCGGAAAAGGAAAAGATGAGTGTGGAAGCCCTCATGGCTCTCGTCGCTGAAGGCAAGGTTGCCATTCCGGCAAACAAGCTGCACACGGCCTTGAGCCCGGAAGGGGTCGGCCTCAACTGCCGCACGAAAATCAACGTCAATCTTGGCGTGTCACCGGAACACAATAACCACGAAGAAGAATTGCAAAAGGTCCAGAATGCTATCGACATGAAGGCAGAAGCCATTATGGACTTGTCGAACTTTGGCAAGACACGGGAATTCCGCCGCAAGCTCGTCGGCATGTCGACGGCCATGATCGGCACCGTACCGATGTACGACGCCGTAGGCATGCTCGATAAGGACTTGAAGGACATTTCTGTAGAAGAATTCTTCTCCGTTGTCGAGCAGCATGCAGAAGATGGTGTGGACTTCATGACGATACACTGTGGTATGAACCAGAAGACAGCGGAACGGATTAAACGCAATCCCCGTTTGACGAACGTCGTATCCCGCGGCGGGTCCCTCCTTTTTGCCTGGATGGAAATGAACAAGAAGGAAAACCCGTTCTACGAATACTACGATCGTCTGCTGGATATTTGCGAAAAGTACGATGTAACCCTGAGCCTCGGTGATGCCTGCCGTCCGGGCTGTACGCATGACGCGACAGATGCCGCGCAGATTGAAGAGCTGATCACCTTGGGCGAACTGACAAAACGTGCATGGGAACACAATGTTCAGGTCATGATCGAAGGCCCGGGCCACATGGTACTGACGGAAATCGCTGCCAACATGAAGCTGGAAAAACGGCTCTGCCACAATGCGCCGTTCTACGTTCTCGGACCCCTCGTTACGGACATCGCACCTGGCTATGACCACATTACCAGTGCCATAGGCGGTGCCATTGCCGGTTCCTGTGGCGCCGACTTCCTCTGCTACGTCACGCCGGCGGAACACCTCCGTCTGCCCACCGTAGAAGATGTGAAGGAAGGGATCATTGCCGCCCGCATCGCCGCTCACGCTGCGGATTTGGCCAAGGGAGTCCCCGGCGCCCAGGCCTGGGATGACGCCATGAGCAAGGCCCGTGTAGACGTAGATTTCGACAAGATGATTTCTTTGGCAATCGACCCGGAAAAAGCACGCCGCTACTATGAATCAAGCAAGCCTGAATGTGAAGGCACATGCTCCATGTGCGGTCGTATGTGTCCGGCCCGGACAATGAAAAAAATCCTCGCCGGCGAGGACGTATCGCTCCTGGAAGACTGCTAAGCGCAACGAAACGGCGCACACAAAAAAGACTCCTGATAGGGAGTCTTTTTTGTATTTATAGGATTATATTATAATTTCTATACATTATTTCCAGACGAGGAGAAGCGTAGCGCCGAATTCCTTTTTGAACTGCTTGAGGAGCTGGCTCATTTCGTATTCCGCTGCGTTGTACGTAGCTCCCGGCGTAACCGTAATGACCAGGACGACGACGTTTTCAGCGTACGTCATTTCTATATTTTCTACGAGCTGTTCGTACGTCAGGTCTGATGCTTCGGCCAGAGCCAGGAGTGTCGACAGGCGGCGGATCATGGTCCAATCGTCTTCTGACGGCATCGTGCCGTAGCGGTACGCCCGCATAGTCCGGCGGCTAATGCCGTGATGGAAGCCGGCAATGAAGGAAGCATTAATCTGTTCCATCTGGGTCAGGCCATAGAGGGGTGCATGGCCGATGATGAAGGCTGAATGGCGGGCGTGGTCGTAATAGTTGATGACCTTGCCAACATCGTGCATCTTGGCCGCTGTAACGAGGAGACGTTTTTCCTTCGGCCCGTACCCGTGCAGAGGCTGTAAGAGATCGAAGAGAAGCTCCGAAATTCGCGTGACCTGGCGGATGTGAGCCGGATTCATGCCCGGTACGGTCTTTAAGTAGTTGGCAATGCTCGCGTCGAGAATGTCGTCAAAGCACGGGCTGTCTGCCTGGTTGAGGGCGGCGTAATATTCAAAGAAAAGGCCTTCACGGAGGCCGCAGCCGCTGATGATCATTTCGCTGCTGCCGGTCATTTCAAAGAGGGCCTCAATGACGGCCGTACCGGCTAAAATGAGGTCAGCCCGGTCGGCAGAAAGGCCGGGGATCTTTTTCCGTTCGGTTGCCGGCGTATTAGTAAGCGTACGGGCCAGCTCCATAAAGTTGTCGTACGACAAGATGTAGTTGTGAATCTTTTGCAGCTCATAGCCCGTAGCGCGCTGGTCCATTTTGGCAAAGGTACGGGCTGTGCCGCCAATACCGATGAGAGGCAGGCCCGTGCCGGCAATATAGGCAACGTCTTCCAGCTCTTCCATAATGTACTCGCGGCACGCTGTCAGAGCTGTTTCGCCCGGGTCCGTACTGGTGTTGAAGCGTTCCGTCAGGGTAACGGCCCCGATAGGAACGGAGACGGCCTTTTCGACCTTACCGCCCCGTACGAGGGACAGTTCCACGCTGGCACCGCCCAAGTCGAAGAGGACGAAATCCTGGGCGTTAATCGTATTGATGACGCCCAGGTAGCCCAAGTAGGCTTCCCGTTCACCTGTAATGACTTCCATGGTAATGCCTGTTTCGGCGTTAATGCGCTGGAGAAACGCGGCGCCGTTTTTGGCATTACGCACTGCTGCTGTAGCTACAGCCAGACAATTGTGTATGTCGCCGACGTCCATCATGTGCTTGTAGACCTTGAGACAGGTCAGTGCCCGTTCCATGCCTGCATCGCTTAGCTCACCGGAAACGCTCAGGCCATGGCCGAGACGGATGGCTTCTTTTTCCTGATAGAGAAAGGAATAGGCGCCGTTATCTGCGATTTGCAGGGCGACGAAACGGATGGAGTTGGACCCCATATCAATGATGGCTATTTTTTCCATTGGTATACCTCACTTTGCTTATCCTTATGGCACGAAAAACGGTACAAAAAAACAGTGTGCTGAAAACAATCCGTAATTGCTTATTACAGCAGCGACTGTCGTACGTCTGTCTAGATTTTAACATATATAACACCGGCAATATACCAGGTCTGTCTATAATTTTACATAATTTATACTAAAAAAGAAAGTATAATCGTCACAAATCATGTATAATGAAATGAAGTAAAGTGAGAATATTGAGAGAACAGCGAGGTTTTACTATGGAAAATAATACCAGGCACTACTTTGGTATCATCCATATCGGTACCGTAAACATGGCCATGAAGATTATTTCCTTCACGTCCCTGGATGATATGGAGGTCATAGAAAATGTGTCCCAGGAAGTGGAATATGGCGAAGAGGTCTTCAAGACCCATCACGTCAGCTTCCAGTCGCTCAATGAAATCTGCCGTATCCTGACGGGTTTCCGCCAGCTCCTAAAGGACTATGATGTGACCGATGTACGAGTGATTACGACGACTGCGATCCGCGAAGCCGATAATATGCTCAACGCATTAGACCAGATCTACGTGCGTACGGGCTTTACTGTAGAAGTGGTCCATATGGCTAAGGAAATTTACTACAAATTCTTTGGCCTTTACTATCACGTGCTCAAAGGGAAATTTAATTTTGCCAGCCAGGCCGTACTCCTCATCGACATCACGTCCGGTGGCATGGGGCTTACGTGCTGGCAGAACGATGAACTCCTGTTTCAGGAAAATGTGTACCTCGGCTCCCTGCGGATTTTGGAGAACTTTACGAAAAAGCAGCGCCAGCACTTATCTTTTCCTACGGCTGTGCGGGAATTCATTCATGGCAACCTGGCCCCTTTATGGGCAAACGTCCAGGCTCACCAGATTCAGTACGTCGTCCTTTCGGGAAAATCAGCAGTGCTCTTAGGGCGCCTTATGCATATGGAGCCACAAAACGGCGTGACCCTCATCAGGCCCCGCGATTTCATTCAGTTCGTCCAGTCCTTCCACGGCCTGACACCCATCAAGCTGGTGCAAAATTGCGGCCTGTCCGAAGGGCTGGCTAACGTCATCATGCCGACGATTATGCTTTATTATGAATTGTTCCGCACTATCGATGTGGATATGATCGTCCTCATGCGCACGACCTTTACAGAAGGCTATTCCATGCACTATATTGCAGAAACGACCAATGCGCCTTACAGGGAGCACCAGCACGCCCTGCTCCTCGGCCTGGCCCGTACCATTGCCAGCCGGTATCTCTACGATCCGGCCCATTCGGCCCGCGTAGAAAGCTACTCGGCCACACTTTTTAAAGCAATGCAAAAGCTCGGTGGCATGAGCGAACGGGCAGGGTATCTGCTGCGGTTGGCGGCGATTCTGCACGAAACGGGTAAGTTTATCAACATGCGCAAGCACCGCGTTTGCTCGTACGAACTGATCCGCCGGACAGATCTTTTCGGACTGACCGACGAAGAAAAGGAAGTCGTCGCTTGTGTAGCGGCATACGTTAATATGAGTGCTACGACAGATCTTTCCGCAGATATTGTCGAACGGCGGCTGGAACCGGAAATCGAACTTCTCGTGTCGAAGCTGCAGGCCATTTTCTCCTTGGCCGATGCTCTCGATAAAAGTCATACAGGCAAGATTACAGCCATCCGGGCAGAACTACAAGAGGAAGAACTGATCGTTCATTATGAACGGCGTCTCGACATTTCCCTGGAACGGTGGATGTTTGCCAAGGTCAGCGTTAATTTTGAAGAAGTCTTCGGTGTAACGCCGAAGCTTGTGAAAGGACAGGTGTAAGCCGTGGAATATACAGATCCTCAGAATTTTCTTAACCGCGAATGCACGTGGGTGAAATTTAATGAACGGGTATTGCGTGAATCGACGGTACCGTCGAATCCGCTCCTGGAACAGCTGAACTTTATTGCCATCAGTGCTTCCAATTTAGATGAATTTTTTATGATCCGCGTAGCCGGTGTTAAACACCTTGTCGAAAGTGAACTGGATCATCACGATATTGCCGGTATGACGCCGCAGGAACAGTTCGATGCAATCGAAACGATGGTACATGAACAAGTACACCAGCAGTATACGTATCTGCAGAGCCTGCGCCAGCGTCTGGCTAGTGAAGGCCTGCGTTTTGTTACGCCGGAAGAGCTGAATGAAGAAGAGTTTATGTGGCTTGAAAGCTACTTTGAACGGGAAATTTACCCGGTCGTCACGCCTATGGCTGTCGATCCGAGCCATCCCTTTCCCTTCCTCAGCAGCCTGAGCCTTAACCTGGCTGTTCTCCTGCGCCGCCGCGAAGGGGATGACAGCGTAAAGACAGCTATCCTGCCGGTGCCGTCGCCTGTACTGGACCGCATCATCGCCGTACCTGTGCAGGATGGCACACGGGAAAAGCGCTTCCTCTTTTTGGAAGACATCCTCAGCACCTTTGCCGAACGGTTTTTCCTGGGTTGCGAGATCCTGGAGACGACGCCTTTCCGCGTAACTCGTGATGCAGATTTGGACATCGATGACGACGCAGAAGATCTGCTGGCCGAAGTAGTCAAGTCTTTGAAAAAGCGCAGAAAAGGCGCCGCTGTCCGCCTGGAACTGCATGAAGCAGCAAGCCGTATGGTACGGAGCCTCCTCATGACAGAGTTGCAGCTCGAAGAAAAGGACGTTTATACCATTCCCGGCCCGTTAGATCTGAAGGTCTTTTTCTCTTTTACGGGCATTAAAGGGTATGATTATCTGCGTTATCCGCCGGCCTTCCCTCAGCCGTCATGGGAGCTGGGCAAATCAGAGGCACCGGATCTGTGGAGTGCCATTGCAGAAAATGATATTATGGTACACCATCCGTACGAAACCTTTGATACGGTAGAAGAATTTATCCGTCAGGCTGCAACGGACCCGAATGTCCTGGCTATTAAACAGACCTTATACCGTGTAAGCAGTAAGTCCCTGATTATTGCCGCTCTGGCCCAGGCTGCGGAAAACGGCAAGCAGGTCACGGTTCTCATGGAAGTGAAGGCCCGCTTTGATGAAGAAAACAACATTCACATGGCGGCCAAGCTGGAAAAAGCCGGCTGCCACGTTATCTATGGTATTATGGGCCTGAAGACCCATTCGAAGATTACCCTCGTTGTACGCCGCGAAGAAGACGGCATCCGCCGTTACGTCCATTTGGCAACAGGCAACTATAACGGTAAGACCGCCCGTATCTATACAGACGTAGGCGTTTTTACAGCGAATACGCTCATCGGCGTGGACGCATCGGCTTTCTTCAATCTCCTGTCAGGCTATTCCGATTCACCCCAATGGAATAAGCTCGCCGTGGCGCCTATTAACCTGCGCGAACGGATTTATGAAGAAATTGATCGGGAAATCGCCTGGGCCAAAGCCGGAAAAAAGGCTTCCATTACAGCTAAGATGAACTCCCTCCTCGATAAGGAAGTCATTGCCAAGCTCTATGAAGCGTCTCAGGCCGGTGTTCATATCCGCCTGATTGTGCGTGGCATTTGTGTCCTCCGTCCCGGCGTGCCAGGGCTGAGTGAAAATATTGAAGTCCATAGCGTCGTCGGCCGTTACCTAGAACACAGCCGTCTCTTCTGCTTCCACAATAACGGCAAGGAAGACGTCTTCATTTCTTCGGCAGACTGGATGCCCCGTAACCTGAATGAACGGGTAGAGCTTATGATTCCTATCGAATATAAGCCCCATAAGGAACGGATCAAGAAAATTCTGTCGTTGTATTTCAAGGATAACGTCAAGGCCTATGCCATGAACAGTGACGGCACCTACCGGTATTTCTCGGACAGCCGCCAGGGCGAAGCCATTCACTCACAAAAGCAGCTGCAGGAAATGGCCGAAGCCCATACGCGGGAACTGCGCGAACTGGGCCTGAAAAGACAAATAAAGGGCCTCTAAACGGTCTAAATGTTACAATTTTGACACAAATCCTGCCTAAAATAGGCCTTGTTTTGACATTCACTCCCACTTCTGATAAAATCGAGGGATAAGGTGTTTGGTCAGAATAAGGAGGAATGGCATGGGAAAACGCATATCCCGGCGCATAACGAGCATGTATGTGACCTTGATCGTACTGCTCGTAGCTGTCTCCCTGGCAGGCTTCGTCGATCGCGGCAAGTCTGTCACGATTGATGCGGATGGTCATGCGCAGACTGTATATACGCACGCTGTGAACGCCAAAGCGCTCATGCGGGAAAATAATATTACTCTCGGGCCGGACGATGAAGTCGTCTTGTCCACAGAAAAGCTGCAGGATGGCACGCTGGCCATAGTACGCCGTGCTGTGCCTGTAACGATTGAATTCCGGAATCAAAAGAAAACCCTTGCGACAGCTAAACAGACTGTAGGTGAAGCTGTTGTACAGGCCGGGTATGATGCAGAAAACTACCGGGCCTACGGTGATGTCAAGGCGCCGGTCAAGTCCGGCATGACCATTAAGGTCGGTGCTTTGTCGCGTAAGGAAATTACAGAAGATGAAGTCGTTCCCTTCGCAATCGAAAGTATTCCGGACGAAACGCTGGGCCAAGGAGAAGAAAAGGTCCTCCAAGAAGGGGTTAACGGCCGGAAGACCGTCAAGACCAACCTCGTCAGCCTGGACGGACAGGTCATTGGCAAGGAACCCATCTCGACGACCCTCGTCACAGAAATGCAGCCTCTCATCCGCCACGTAGGCACGAAGGAAACGGTAGAAATCAACACGGGCACCATTTCCAAATACAAAGCCGTCTATACCATGGTGGCTACAGCGTATTTGCCAACCGATGGCGATGGCCGGGGCATTACGAAGATGGGAACGCGCGCCCGCTACGGCGAAATTGCCGTCGATCCGAACGTCATTCCCCTCGGTACGACCGTTTACATTCCCGGCTACGGTGTGGCCCGGGCAGAAGATACAGGCAGTGATATCTTAGGTAACCGCGTCGATCTGTGCATGCTCGACTATAACCAGTGCATGCAATTCGGCCGCAAAACCGTTCTCGTCTACATCCTCGAATGATGATACACAAAAAGAGCAGTCCAAAAAGGGACTGCTCTTTTTTGTTACAGAACTATACCACAAGGCCGGCTCATCACATGTCCCGCCGTACGAAATTCGTGAAGATGCCTTTTTCTTCCTGCGGATAGGGAATACCGGCTTTTTTTCCGGCCTCGATGGCCCGGACAAGCCAGATCATGTTGCGGGCCAGGTTGCGCATGGTCTGGAGGCCTTCCTGGTCCTGTGGCGCATCGGCGGAGTCGTAGCCGTGGACCATATTCCAATAGGTCGAACCGACGACGGGCATGGCGGTCAGGCCGAAATATTTGTTCAGCCCATCGAGCGCCGCCGTCGTGCCGCCCCGGCGCCCAACAGCAATGGCTGCGGCGGGTTTGAAGCGGAACGGCTCGTAGTCCTTGGGGAAGCGGCTGAAGAAGGCCCGGTCCATGAAAGAGTAGATACGGCCGCTGGGATGGGCGAAATAGACAGGCGATGCAAAGATGAAGGCGTCGGCAGTTTTCGCCTTTTCTACGAACTTGTTGACGCCGTCGTCTTTGATGACGCAGCCGTCATGGGTCTGGCAATAGCCGCACTGGAGACAATCCCGCAAAGGCTGGGCGCCAGTCTGGAAGACTTCCGTTTCCACACCTTCGGCGTCAAAGATATGGATCATTTCCTCAATAGCCCGCATGGTCGTGCCATGGACGTGGCTGCTGCCGTTTAAGAATAATACGTTCATAGCATTTCCTCCTAGTATAGTCCGGTCTTTACGTGCGGTACATAAGGCGCTTCGAGAGAGGCGATTTCGTCTGCGTCGAGCCTGATATCCAAGGCGCTGACGGCTTCTTCGATGTGGGCGACGCTGGTACAGCCGACGATGGGCGCTGTGATGCAGGGCTTAGAGAGCATCCACGCCAGGGATTCCTGAGCCATAGAGCGGCCGTGGGCCTTGGCTACGTGTTCCAGGTTGTCGACGACGACCTTATCCTGCGCATCCGTCGCACTCCAGACCATAGGCGAAACTTCGTCGATTTTTGTCCGGCTCGTGACGGTGCCCCAGGGATGGGCGCAGCGGCCGGCAGCCAGGGGACTCCAGGGCACGACAGCCAGCTTCCGGTCCTGGCACAGAGGCAGAATTTCCCGTTCTTCTTCGCGGTAGATGAGATTATACTGCGGCTGGAGCGACGCAAATTTCGTCCAATTGTGGACTTCGGCTATATTCTGGAGCCGTTCGAGCTGCCAGGCGAAGATGGTTGACGCGCCGATGTAGCGGGCCTTGCCGCTTTTGACGACGTCGTGGAGGGCTTCCATGATTTCTTCCATGGGCGTGTTCGGGTCGAGGCGGTGAATCTGATAGACATCGACGTAATCGAGACCTAAGCGTTCCAGGCTGTGGTCGATTTCGGCCATGATATTCTTCCGCGACAGGCCGCCGCCGTTGGGATGACCGGGACGCATGTCGAAGTTGACCTTCGTAGCGACGACAATTTCATCGCGGTCGAGACCGAACTCCCGGATATAGCGGCCCGTGTTTTCTTCACTCGAACCCATTTGGTAGACGTTAGCCGTATCAAAGTAATTGATGCCCAGCTCGATAGCCCGGCGGAAGATCGGTTTCCCTGCTTCATAGTCAAGGGCCCACGGGAAGACCCCGTTTTCCTTGCCTGGCTTTCCAAAGCTCATCATACCGAGACAAATACGGGACACATCCATACCAGTATTGCCGAATTTTACATATTCCATTTTCTTTTTCTCCTTTTTTAGGTCCGCTCTCTCAGGACCAATATAGCTTGTCAAGTATGCTCATCCAAGCTACAATGAGCACATATAATAAAGCAGTGAGGTGAAGCACCATGAACACACGGCAAATGGCGTATATTATTGAGCTGGCCCAGACGGAAAATTTCAACAGAGCTGCCGAAAACCTTTACATTTCCCAGCCGACTCTGACGTATCAGATCAAACTCGTCGAGGGGGAAATCGGCTTTCGCATTTTCGACCGCTCCGGCCGGGGCGCTACGCTCACGCCGGCTGGGGAGCAGTTCGTGACGACGCTTAGAAATATCATGACAGAGCTATCCATGGCTATCGAGCAGGGCCAAAATTTTGCCAGCCAATACCAGGAAAATATCCGCATCGTCGTGCCTATCCGCTCGGCCATCTATTTCCTGCCCGACGCCATTGCGCGCTTTGAGGCAGAGCAGCCGGGGCTATCTGTGACGCCGGGGTTTGACTGGCACCACGGCCTCGACGCCTTCCTCAAGGGGGAGTACGATATGTGCTTTGCCTTTCAGGGCGACGTGCGCCATGTGCCGGATATTGAGCTGCATCCTTTGTTCGATAGCAGAATCTATCTCGTCACACGGACCGATGACCCGTTGGCTCAAAAGGATATCATCCATACAGAAGACCTGAATGGCCACACCCTCATGGTGGGCGGCCCGTCCCAGGAGCCGCTGCGCATCGTCCAGCGCCGGGTCATCGCCGAGACAAACTGCCATTATTTCAACAGCGAAAGCCACGACATGTCCCTTACCTACGTCGCTGCCAAACGGGGCATCGTCCTCTCACCGGGCTTTCTCAACGATCACACAGGAGCCTTTGCCTGGACGCCCTTTGCCTGCGAGGAGACCATCCCCTGCGTCGTCTGTACGCACAAGGAGGACCACCGGGAAAGCATCCACCAATTCCTGTCCCTCCTGCGCTCCCTATACGCTGCCAGGCCGGATTTTCCCTGCTGAGATGGCGCTATGAGTCACTGATTTCCTTGCCCCAGGCCTGAATCCGTCCCTTTTCCTGTTCTACGTCTGCGCCATGGACTGCCAGACCATCGACGACGCTTGCGCCAGGGCAGGATTGTTGCAAGTCCCGCATGACGTGGCCCAGGCCGGAGCCTTCGTGGGTCATTAGGACATACACGTCCTTGCCGGAAAGATCCAGCGCTTCCAGCTGTGTAAAGACGAACATCGGAAAAGTTCCCCACCAGCAGGGACCGGCGACGATAATCCGCTCATAAGCCGCTACGTCCGTAAGCATTTTCGTAAGGCCAGGACGAGCCTGGTCCTTTTCTTCCGCCAGGGCCTCTTGTGTACACGTCGTGTAATCCTTGCTATAGGCACGCAACGGTTCCAGTGGGAAGACATCTGCGCCTGTAGCTTCCTCGAGATACGTGACCGCCTTTGCCGTCTGGCCTACAGGTAAGGAAACGATTTGGCCGTTTACGTAATTTTCCCCGGCCCGGGAGTAATAGATGATCAAAGTCTTTGCCATAAGTGATACCTCCTTTGTACACGTCCATTGTACGTGAGAAATGGCGAATAATCCAATTAAAATAGCGTATTATCGATTGAAAAATTAAATTACACAATATAAAATAATGAAATCAGGTTCCCATCAGAGCCCGGCCTTTTTTCGTCATGGCTCATATCTGATATATTGACGGCTGTCGACGCTACTTAGCGATGGAACGGGATAGTGTCCCAACGTGCTGGAAGGGCGAACCTCTGCGCAGCCTGATGCGGTCTGTCCCTGAGAGGCTTATTTGTGAATCATGTGGGACGGCCCTGGTCACTGTCTGTTATTATAGGTTTATAAAGAGGAGCGCAGAAAAAAAAGAGGCCCTGTTTGGACAGGACCTCTTACATGTGCGAGCAGGTTGTTATTTGGCTGCTTCGGCAACGGGAACGAATACTTCCGGTTCCTTGCGGCGCAGTTCTTCGTATTTTTCTTCGGCAGCTTTTAAATCGTCTGTAGAGTGGACGTTGAAGAAAATAGCGTCTTCTTCCTTATCCTTACGGACGGCGACTTGAACCAGGTCGATCTGTGGGAAGAACGAGTGGAGGAGATGTTCTCCTTCATCAATCTTTTCACGCATGAGCGGTAAAACGCGGCGGTTATAGACGGCGTGGAGACAGATGTCTGTTCCATCCTGTACCGGTACGACGACGTCAGCCATTTGGATATGGTAGGCCATCTTGTTGATCATAGGAATGGAAATAAAAGGCATGTTAACGCCGATAACGAAGATGTTTTCCGCATCGGTATACTGGAAGGCCGTAGCTACAGCACCGAGTGTCTGGGCTCCCTTATAGGCTTCTTCTACGATAAACATATCCTTAGCTGCCGGCAAGGCGCTGAGCTGTTTCTTGTCATCGGTTACGACGATTGGCGATTTATCGAAGGTAAAGTTCAAAATCGTGTGAATCGTTTCAAGCAGCGTACCGCCTTCGAATTCGACGAGGGCTTTGCCGTTATAGCCGACGCCGGAGTCTTCCCCGCCAGCCAGGATGACCGGCTGGAGTTTGTCTAAATATTCATACATACGAATTCCTCCTCTTGATGCAGACCGGTCACAAGGGCCGCCCGTACATACAGTTACTTTAAACTGTTCCTTAAAATTACTTTTATCATAACATAAATGCAATTATTAATCCATAAAAGCTTCTATTTTTTCTTTCTCTACATAGATATGCCCGCGAGCTATGAGCCGCTTTGAGGCATATGTTTGCCTCACTGGAAAGAAAGAGAAAAAAGGCCTTGTCTGTCAATTGCTCTTATGCTATAATGTTAAAGGTTTAAATTACACACGCACCGTCGAGCTTGCAGCTGTGCCGTTTGCGCGGTTTTAGCAAGTGATGACCGGGCGGAGGTCCAAAAAACAGGAGGAATTACAATTATGGCAGTAGTATCTATGAAACAATTATTGGAAGCAGGCGTACATTTCGGTCACCAGACCCGTCGTTGGAACCCTAAGATGGCTCGTTTCATCTTCACGGAACGTAACGGCATCTACATCATCGACCTGCAGAAGACGGTTAAGAAAGTTGACGAAGCGTATAACTTCGCCCGCGATCTCGCTGCTGAAGGCGGCAAAATTCTCTTCGTAGGCACGAAGAAACAGGCTCAGGAATCCATTAAGAGCGAAGCTGAACGTTGCAACCAGTACTTCGTAAACGAACGTTGGCTCGGCGGCATGCTCACCAACTTCCAGACCATTGAAAAACGTGTAAAACGCCTGAAAGCTTTGGAAAAACAGGCTGAAGACGGCACATTCGAATTGTTGCCGAAGAAGGAAGTAACCCTTCTCAAACACGAAATGGAAAAACTGCAGAAATACCTCGGCGGTATCAAAGACATGAAGAAGCTCCCGGATGCTCTCTTCATCATCGATCCGAAGAAGGAAGAAATTGCTGTTAAAGAAGCTCGCAAACTGAACATCCCCATTATCGCTACGGTTGATACCAACTGCGATCCCGATGTTATCGACTACCCGATCCCGGCTAACGATGACGCTATCCGCGCCGTTAAGCTCCTTACAGGCAAAATTGCTGACGCTGTTCTCGAAGGCAACCAGGGCGAACAGACTGAAGAAGCTGCACCGGCTGAAGAAGCTACGGAAGCAGCAGCTGAATAATCTGCAGCTCCTTGAGAATTAAATGATAAGCGTAAAGGTAAGGAGTGTCACTCATTCCTTACCTTTATTAGACTATAGGGCCATACAGACGGGCCCAATGAAACAGGCTATTAAAAACTTTATTGTATAATACAGTTAATTTTAGGAGGAATTTGTAATGGCTATTACAGCAAGCATGGTAAAAGATTTGAGAACAAAAACTGGCGCTGGCATGATGGATTGCAAAAAAGCACTGGCTGCCGTCGACGGTGATATGGACAAAGCAGTAGACTACTTGCGTGAAAAGGGCCTCGCTGCCGCTGCTAAAAAAGCATCCCGTATCGCTGCTGAAGGTCTCGTATATTCTTATATCCATGGCAACGGCCGTATTGGCGTACTCGTAGAAGTAAACTGCGAAACAGACTTCGTTGCTCAGACAGACGACTTCAAAAACCTCTGCAAAGATATTGCTATGCAGATCGCTGCTGCTAAACCGGCTTATCTGATGAGAGAAGAAGTTCCTGAAGAAGTTCTCGAACACGAAAAAGAAGTTCTCCGTCAGCAGGCTCTGAACGAAGGCAAACCGGAAAAGATCGTTGAAAAGATGATCGTTGGCCGTATCGAAAAATTCTACAAAGAAAACTGCCTCCTCGACCAGGAATTCATCAAAGATGGCGACAAGACGATTTCCCAGGTTATCAACGAACACATTGCTAAGATCGGTGAAAAGATCGACATCCGCCGTTATACCCGTTATGAACTCGGCGAAGGTTTACAGAAACGCAACGATGACTTTGTTTCTGAAGTAATGGCACAGGCTAAATAAGCTAAATACGATTCCCATAAGAGAACACTTGCTTTTTTGTGTTCTCTTATTTTCTAACAGGAGGCCATGATGGATAGAAATTTTAAGCGCGTCGTTTTGAAATTAAGTGGTGAAGCCCTGGCAGGCAAACAGGGCTATGGTATTGATCCGGCTACGGTTGATGCCATTGCCAAACAGGTAGTAGAAGTAGCAAATACCGGCATTCAGTTGGCCATCGTCGTAGGCGGCGGCAATATCTGGCGCGGTCTTTCGGACAATGCCCAAGGTATGGACCGCGTATCGGCTGACTATATGGGCATGCTGGCTACGGTCATGAACGCCTTAGCCTTGCAAAGTGCCATTGAAAAGAATGGTGTCGTTACGCGTGTACAGACAGCTATTAACATGCAACAGGTAGCAGAACCGTACATCCGTCGCCGTGCCATTCGCCATATGGAAAAAGGCCGCGTCGTCATTTTTGGTGCCGGCACGGGCAATCCCTATTTCTCTACGGATACGACAGCTGCCTTGCGCGCTGCTGAAATCGATGCAAATGCCATCTTAATGGCGAAAAACGGCGTAGATGGCGTCTATGACAGCGATCCGAAGGTTAACCCGGACGCTAAGATGTATACGCACCTTTCGTACCTCGATGTAATCCAGAAACAGCTTGGCGTCATGGATAACACGGCTACGACGCTGTGCATGAATAACAATATCCCTATCGTCGTCTTCAATATTGATACAGAAGGCAGTATTATCGCAGCTTGCACAGGAAAAGAAATCGGCACGCTGGTCGACAAAGAAGGCTAAAAGCTGTATCATATACGTATACATTATAAATACTTTAAAGGAAGTGATCTTTCATGGACGTACAAACGCTGACAGCAGAGCATGAAGAAAAGATGAACAAATGTATAGAAGCACTGAAACGGGATCTCGCTTCTATCCGCACAGGCCGTGCCAGCACGAGCCTCCTCGACCGTGTTTCCGTAGATTACTATGGTACGCCGACACCGGTCAATCAGGTAGCTAACGTTTCTGCACCGGAACCGCGCCTCATTACGATTGCACCGTGGGACCGCAGCATGTTGAAAGAAATTGAAAAAGCTATCCTCAAATCGGATTTGGGCCTCAACCCGAACAACGATGGCACTATTATCCGCCTGGAAATTCCGCAGCTTACAGAAGAACGCCGCAAAGACCTGAGCAAAATGGTCAGCAAGCATGCAGAAGAAGCCAAAGTCGTCATCCGTAACATCCGTCGCGATGCCAACGATACGTTGAAGAAGATGGAAAAGAAAAAGGAAATTACGGAAGACGAAAATAAAGAAACACAGACCAAGATCCAGAAAATGACGGATCAGAAGATCAAAGACATTGATGCTCTGAAGGATAAGAAGACCAAAGAAGTTATGGAAGTATGATGGATATACGGAGTCTCATTGGCATGCCCTTAGGGTATGCCAAATCTGTATTAGAAGCAAACAAAATGGCCTACAGCGTGACACAGACTGTGTCACGCAGCCGTTTTTTTGCCTGTGATGAAACGGCAATTTACGTCATCAGGGCAACTGCGGCGGCTGATGGCTCCGTAGTGCTTCTCGTCAATTACAGTTTGAAAAAAAGTGACAGCGTCAGTGACGCCTTGTCGCACGGAGAATAATTCATGTTTGATACGTTTTTGAAAAAAAGGCCGTCCGGCCAGGACGCTGTTACGCCTAGTACTGATAGTGAAGTAACGGCAGACATGCTGGACCCTGACAATATTCCCCGTCACGTAGCGATCATTATGGACGGCAACGGCCGCTGGGCCAAGCGCCAGGGCAAGCCGCGTACATATGGTCATCACGCCGGCGCCGATACGCTGAAACGGATAGTCGTCGCTGCCGGGGAGCTGGGTATTCAAGTCCTTTCGGTATACGCGTTTTCCACAGAAAACTGGAAACGTCCGGAAACAGAAGTGACGTACATCATGAAATTGATGAACGAATACCTGAGTAAGAATCTGCTCGAACTGGATGAACACAATGTACGGCTTCATTTCCTCGGTGATTTGAGCCGCCTCCATCCGATTTTGCAAAAATCCTTTGCCGCAGCAGAAGAGAAGATGAAAAACAATACCGGTCTGGTTCTCAACGTGGCTGTCAATTACGGCGGCCGTATGGAACTGACCCGGGCAGCACGACGGCTGGCAGAAGACGTGCAGGCCGGCACGTTGCAGCCTGAAGATATTCAGGAAGATACGCTGGCTTCGTACCTTTATACGGCACCGGAAAATGACGTAGATCTCCTGATCCGTCCTGGCTCGGATAAACGGGTCAGCAATTTCCTGCTTTGGCAGCTTGCCTATGCGGAATTCTGGTATACCGATCTCTGCTGGCCTGACTTTACTAAAGAGACGCTCATCGAGGCTATTCTGTCCTTTCAGGGGCGGGAACGCCGCTTTGGCGGGTTAAAATAAGGCAGGTAAACGCACTATGTTGGCTAAACGAATCATTACAGGTATCGTCGGCGGTGGCCTGACGATCTTTATTATTTACGAAGGAAACTGGCTGTTCTTCCTTATGATGACGCTCCTGGCTCTCTTGGGCTGGTATGAATACGTACGCCTTTTGGCAGCCAAAAAGGCCAACCTGACGGAATATGCCGGCTATGTCTGGCTTATTTGCCTCTTCAGCGCCTGGTGGTTTGCCGGTATGAAGCTGCTCTTTCTCCTATGCGTTATCATGATGAGCTGGATTTTACTGCGTACGGTCATCCTGCACAAAAAGGTTTCCGTTACGGACAGTGCCTGCTCTTTATATGGGCTCTTGTATATTGGCGGTGGTTTCCTCGCCATGCTGGCCCTGCGCAACGGCATGCTCGGTTCTTATTTGACACCGCTTTTCCAGCACGTCATGCTGGAACCGTCGCGCTTTTTCGTCTTCCTCCTGGTCTTTTCTACATGGGCCAGCGATACCTTTGCCTTTGCTGTGGGTAAGTTTATGGGCAAGAACAAGCTTTGCCCCGAAATCAGCCCGGGCAAGACACAGGAAGGCGCCCTCGGTGGTTTTATTGGTACCATCGTTACGGCTTTGATTTTCTCTGCGATTTTTAAGTTTTCTTTGCTCCACGCGCTGGCCATTGGCCTGATTATCGCCATTATGGCACCGCTGGGGGACTTAATTGAATCGATCCTGAAACGGGCGTGCGGCGCCAAGGATTCGGGCAACATCATTCCCGGTCACGGCGGTATTCTCGACCGTTTTGACAGCCTGCTTTTTGCCGCACCGGCTGTCTATGCATATCTGCTTTTGATTGCATAACGCGGCAGGAAAGGTGTTTGTATATTGGGTATCACAATAGCAGCAACGATTTTTGTTTTTAGTTTGATCGTTTTTGTCCATGAATTTGGGCATTTCTTTACGGCTAAATTGTCCGGCATGCAAGTCGATGAATTCGCTATCGGCTTCGGACCCAAAATCTATAGTATTCAATATGGATCCACCTTGTATTCCTTGCGGGCTATTCCCTTAGGCGGCTTCAACCGTATTCAGGGGATGAGCGAGCAGGAAGAAATGAATGAAAGGTCGTTTTTGAAGAAAAAGGTACGCTACCGGCTCATCGTCATTGCTGCCGGTGCGGCCATGAACTTTATTCTGGCCATCGTCCTCATTTGGGGCGTCATGTTTACTGTCGGCAGTACGACCGTGTCTACAGAACCGGTTGTCGGTTCTATCGTAGATAATTCCGCTGCTGCCAACAGTGGCATGAAAGACGGCGACCGCATTGTTTCTATTGGCGGTACACCGATTCATGAATGGTCCGATATTTCTAAGGCTGTAGCAGAACATAGCCGCAGCGTCGTTACTGTCGTCGTAAACCGGGATGGCAAGGAACTCGATCTCGACATGGTTCCGAAGTATGATAACCAGTCGCGTCATTCTGTCATCGGTGTCGTACCGGTCATTACGAAGGAAACGCACAGCTTCTTTGATTCTGCTTATTTAGCTGTCGTGCGGACAGGCGAAATATGTAAGCTCATGATTACGGGCATGTATGGCATGATTGTCGGCACGGAAAAGGCTGATTTGGCCGGACCTATTGGCGTAGCCCAGCTGGCAGGCCAGATTGCGTCTGTAGGCTTTATCAACCTCTTGCTCTTCACGGCCTTCCTCAGTATCAACCTGGGTATCTTAAACCTCCTGCCTATTCCTATGCTTGATGGTGGCTACATTATCTTACTGCTTATTGAAGCCGTGACAGGACATAGAATGCCCCAAAAGGCGCTCTATTATATCCAGATTGTCGGTATGGTCCTTCTGGGCTTATTGTTCCTCTTTGCTATGGTACAGGACTTTAACCGTTTATTCTAAATTTGAGGTTTTGTAATTATGATCAAACGCAGAAACACACTGCCCGTTCAGGTTGGCAACGTTACCATTGGTGGTACGGCCCCTATTTCGGTGCAGACCATGTCTACAGTGAGCCCGGCCGATACGGCCAAGGCCATTGCCGATGCCCAGCGTTTGGCCGGCTTTGGCGCGGAAATCATCCGCTTTGCCGTCCCGGACATGGCTGCTGCCAAAGGGCTGAAAGACGTCGTCGCTGCGTCGCCTGTGCCCATCGTGGCAGATATACATTTTGACTACCGCCTGGCTCTGGCATCCGTCGATAGCGGGGTCCAGGCTTTGCGCATCAATCCGGGCAATATCGGTGGTGACGACAAGGTCGTCCAAGTCGTCGACAAGGTACGGCCCAAGAATATTCCCATCCGCATCGGTATCAACAGCGGCTCCTTACCGGCCGATATTCTGGCTGCGTACGGTGGTCATCCGACGGCAGAAGGCATGGTAGAAGGGGCTTTGCGGCATATCCGCATCCTGGAACGGATGGACTATCCGAACATGGTTATTTCCCTGAAATCATCACAGGTACCGCTCATGATCGAGGCGTATGAACGCCTGGCAGAACAGGTCCCGTATGCCCTGCACTTAGGCGTTACGGAAGCCGGCCTGATTCGCGAAGGCAGTATCAAATCGGCCATCGGTATTGGCACGCTTTTGTATGAAGGGATTGGCGATACAATCCGCGTTTCCCTCACGGATGATCCGGCAGAAGAAATCAAAGCCGGACAGACCATTCTCAGCTCCCTGGGGTTGCGTGAGTTTGGCCCGACTTTGGTCAGCTGTCCCACGTGCGGCCGCACGCAGGTCCAGCTCATTAGCCTGGCCAAACAGGTAGAAGAAGCACTCAAGGAGATTCAAAAGCCTCTCCACGTAGCTGTTATGGGCTGTGTCGTCAACGGTCCCGGAGAAGCACGGGAAGCCGATTTCGGTATTGCCGGCGGTAACGGCAAGGGCATCGTCTTTTCCCACGGTGAAGTATTGCGTACTGTGCCGGAAGACCAGCTCGTCGCCACGCTCTTGGAAGAAATCAAAAAATCCTTGTAACGACTCCGTTCGTATTGAAGCCGTGCCGAAACAGGTATATAATAAGTGAAAAGCATGGATATTGTAGAGGGAGCAAGCCTTGATAGAGGAAGCCCCGGTTCAAATCCGGGTCTATGCTACAAGGGATTGTGTAGAGGACAAGCAATTGTTTTTTGCACAATCCCTTTTTTGTATTGATATTTTTTCCTTTCCGTTATACAATATGATTAGTTAGCTAACTAATAAGGAGGGAAAAATCATGAAAATGGAAGTATTTCCTACGCAGGAAGAATTGGCAGAACATGCCAAGCTGATTCCGGAAATCGATCCCTTATCCGTCCTGGCCATGCTGCGCATTATCCAGGCGTCTGAGGAAATCCGGGCCAACATTGGCGATGTCATTGAGCGGGAATACCAGATTTCTGAAGGAAAGCTGCGTGTCCTCATCGTGCTGCACCAAAACCCGGACGGCATTGCCCCGTCGGTTTTGGCCGATAAGACCGGCGTCACCCGAGCGACGATCAGTGTCATGACGTCGCGTATGGCCCGGGATGGCCTGGTCGAAATCGAGAGCGACACAAAGGATAAACGGGGAAAGATACTACGCCTGAGTGAGCACGGCCGCGCCTATCTGAACCAAATCCTGCCCAATCACTATCTGCGCATTTCCCGCCTCATGGGTAAGCTCAACCGGGAGGAACAAGACGAAGTTATCCGCCTCCTGCAAAAGCTTACAACATGAGAGGAGTGAAGGGGTTGTCACGTGACTGAAATACACCCTTTAAAATGCACCCCTTTCGTCATGGAACTATCGTTCCATGACACTTCCCCCATTGGGGGCAGCCTTATTTCCTGCTTATTTAGTTAGCTGGCTAATTATACGAAAGAGGAAAAGACTATGAACATACAACCTAGAGCCATGAAAATCGGTATTTTATTCATTTGTGTCATTATCCTTGGCGGCATTTTGCTCATGTTCAAGGGCAACGATGCTTTAGCCCAGGCCATTCGCAAAAAAGACGGTATCCTTACGGCAGAGCAGGTAAAAGTATCCTTTGATTCTGTCAGCGGCCGGTTGATCAGTGAAAATGTAAAAGAAGCCCAGGAAGTAAAGAAAGGCGATATCCTCATGCAGCTAGACAGCACGGATACAGACCTTTCCATTCAAAAGACACAGGCCCAGATTGCCCAGCTGGACGCGCAAATCCGCTCTATGAATGGCACTATCCGCATTGGCTACAGCCAGACCGATACACAGCAGGAACAAAGCTATCGCGGCATCGATGCCCAGCGGGCTGCTGTCACTTCAGCTGAAGCAACGCTGCGTAACGCCCAAATCGACTACAACCGTAAGTCTGCGCTCCTCTCACAGGGCGCCATTTCCCGTCAGGATATGGATGACTCCCAGAAAGCGCTGGAAGTAGCCCAGGCGGCTCTGGAACAGCAAAAGCAGGCATTGTCCAAGCTCTTAGGCGGTGCCCAGGACAACGGCAACACGGATTCACTGCAGTTGCCGGAAATCGAAGAAGCCAGACAGACGAACGCCAACAAGAATAACGATGTCGATGCTCTCATTGCGCAAAAGAAACAGCTGGAAACTACGCTCCAGGAACTGTATGTACAAAAGGACCGTCTCACCCTGCGGGCACCGGAAGACGGCAAGGTTCTGAAGATTATCGCTAAGCAAGGGGAAATGATTACGGCTAATACGCCGGTTATTCTCCTCGAAAGCAAACGCTATTATTACGATATTTATGTCAGTGAAAAACAGGCTGCCCAGCTCCACGAAGGAGAAGAACTGACCGGTACCTCTGTCGCCACAGGTAACCCTGTACGCGGTACGATCCGCCTCATTACGCAGGCGCCGGAATTTGCTAATTTAAAGATGACCCGTGAAAAGGGCCAGGCCGACCTTTCGGCTTTCCAAATCCGTATCTACACGGATCCCGGCCAGGATATTATGCCGGGACTGACGATCGAGGTGAAAAATGATGCATTCTCTAAAGGATGAAATAGCCTTTCTCTTTTCGGGACGAGGTATGCCCTATGAAAAGGTCGCTATTATGGTTGCTGTCGTCTGCGCAGTTGTCTTTACGATACTATTGGGGAACAACACCATCCACAATGCGCCAGTCGCCATCATCGACAGGGATAATTCCCGCTATAGCCGGGAAATCATCGACGAAATCGACGCGTCGCCCTTCATTGACGTGAAAGATATCATTCATACGGCTGTATCGCCGGAATCACTCTTTTACAACGATCGGTACGTTGCCGTTATCTATTTACCTCAGGACCTGGAAAAAACGCGCTACGGGTCGCAGAGTGGCGCTATTGGCGTCTTTTATGATAATACGAGTACAGCCCAGTCGGCTGAAGTCATGGAGGCCCTCAACGAAATTGTAGCCGCTGAAAATGCCAAGCTCTCTGGCACGGAAGGAAGCCGTGTCGAGTCCGGTATTTCTTTGCGGGACCGGCTCCTCTTTAACCCACAAGGATCGGCAGCAAATAATGGTGAAGTCCAGGGCTTCCTCTTTTTCTTCTCGTCTATGTTCTTTACCTTTGCTACCATCGGTATGGTGCCGCGCCTGCGCATGACGGGCCAGCTCCAGCATGAGCTCTTGCATGGCACCCCCTTTGGCATTCTCATCCGCCTCATTCCGTATTGCTTTTGTCTCATGACGGCCCTGGTCATCGGCATGGTCATTCTGCATTTCTTTAATGATATGAACTTTTCCGGCAGCTACGTCTTATTCCTGCTGACACAATGCTTTTACATTCCTGCCGTAGGTACGATGAGTCTCCTGTTTGGCTGGAATGCCGCGAATCCGGGCGTCGCGTCGAGCCGTATGATTCTCTTTATTCCAGGCGGCTTCATCCTTGGCGGTGCCACGAGCCCTATTGTCGAGCAGTCCTTATGGGTCCAGCACGTAGCCCACTTTTTCCCGCTCACATGGGAATACGAATTTACGCGGGACATCATCGTTCGTGGAGCCGGCTTCGGCGACATTGCCCAAACGCTGGGACAATTTTTATTGTATTTTGCTACGTTACTTATCGTCTTTTGCCTGGTCTTCCGCCATGCCCGTCAGGGCCTGCTAAAACAACAAGCCCAGGCAGTCGCCCATACGCAAGAGGAGGCATAACCTATGGTAGAAGAAATGAAAGATGAAGAACTGCATTCCATACTCGTTCCCGTTGATGGCTCAGAGCCATCACGACGGGCCTTACACAAGGCAGTATACATTGCTGGCCATTGTGGTGCGTCACTGACTCTTTTGAACGTCGTCGATTTGAACAAGGAAATCAATTCCTTTGAACAGGTCAGTACCGGCGGCTACGTGCCGTCTGAACTCAAGGTAAAGGGCTATGAGCTGCTTACAGAAATGGTCCGCGACGTACCGCGGAACATGCCCTTGCGGACGGTCGTCAAAATTGGCGATCCAGCTAAGACGACTGTGGAATTTTGTGAAGAAGAGAAGTTTGACCTGATTATTATTGGCAGCCGCGGCTATTCACGGCTGAAACAAATGATTTTGGGCAGTGTAAGCCAATATGTCATCCTGCGCTGCACCTGCCCGGTCATGATCGTACGCTGATTTTCTCATTTTATTTTCATCATTTTCTCATTCTTTTTTAATCTGGTACTCATCCTTCTGTTATGTTTTTCTTATATACTCAACGTAATGATACCGGCCGGAATAAGGTATGAAGGAGTAGATTTGTGAAACAGAAGAATGAAATCAACACGATTTTACAATATGCGGAAAGCAGCCGGGAATGGGCCGGACCCTTACAATCGCTAGGTGCAACAGACCAGATTCCTGAAGCTATGACCACCTCTGTAAGTTATTTATGCCGTCTGGCTTACGTCTATTTACGGGCTGCTCTTTGGGGCCATGATTATGAAAAATACATAGGCCTGACCTACGAAGCCTTACGCCTGGCCAAGAAATGCCAAACCCAGGATAAGGAGTCTATGAGCGTCCGTTGCGCTGCCTATGTCTATTACAGTGAGTATTTACAGTACACCCCGATCAGCAAGAAATTTCCCAGGTGCCAGCGGGAAAAGCGTGAGACATACCTTACAAAGGCCTTTACCTGCTATGAATACTTGCTCAAACAGGATGCATCCTTATATGATTCATTCCGCTATGCGTACCTCTTATACCGGGCAGCAGAAGACTTTTGCCTGACCTGGCCTATGACTAAGCGCAAGCGGCTGAAGGAAGAAGCCTTCGCCCAATTCTCCCAGATCCTGCGTGGCTGGAAAGAGCTGTCGTCAGAAGACCAAAAGCGGCACGAGCGTCTCTTTCATAAGACGTGCTACAATATCGGCCGGTGCGGACTGGCACTTTTGCAAGGCCAGTCGTGGCTGCAGAAGGAATTCCTCATGGTCCTTGCCTCGCCGCCTAAGGCGGCCAAACAGGCAGAACGCAAGCAAATCCTACGCTGGGTTCTCTATGGCCTGGAAGAGGCCCGCAAGGGTGCCGGACTGCCGGAAATAGCAGAAGATCTGGTAGCCGTAGCGCATCAAAACCAGCCCTACCCGCCACAGTCCGGGGACATTTATTATTCTCTTGGCAAGGCCTATGAATGCGCTGTGACTCTTAGGCTGAGTGATTTGCCTCACGACGATACAGAACGGGCTGAACGCTACTATACATATGCCTGTGAAATCGACAGGCAGCGCCGTTTGGACAAACAGCCTGTTACAGGCTTTACTCATATGTATGCTGCCTTGTTCCGTCTCTATTACAGCCAGCGGGAATTAGAAAAATTTGCCGCTGCGTGGCAACGCTATGGGGCAGATATTCCCTTTACAGCCGATTTGCGGACCATTTGTGCCGTGCGCTGGTACTTTTGCCGTGGCGAATATGACCGGGCCAGAACGGCCTTACAGAATTATATAGACGATGCCAAGTGGTTGCCTGGATTATCGGAGAAAAAGACACAGTCTCTTATGGACATGATTGATACAGCCGATAGTGGCAGTGCCCACGTCGTAAAGGGTACGTACAATGAGTATCAGATGAGATTTTTCCAGCGCTTGGCAAAGCAGGCACAAGCCTAAAAATAAACTGGCTATTTTCCCTTCTCCATGCTATAGTATAAAGAAACCAAAAAGAGGGGAATGTGATAGTATGTCTAAATTAGTCGTTGTCGTCCAATGTGATATTGTCTGTAAACGCTGCGCCGGGTACGGCTGTATGAAAACCTTTTTTGACCGGACCGGTCCCTTTGCGGATTATCCGGCAGATACACGGTATTTACCGTTTACGTGTGGCGGCTGCTGTGGTGCCGGCTTGGCCGGCAAGCTGGAAGATCTGACACGTAAGCTGAGACGGTACCAGGAAAATAAGGAGGATGTGGTCGTTCATTTGGCTTCGTGTCTCGTTTCTGACAACTATCACCGTCCGCCCTGTCCGTTCCGCAAGTATATGCACGATATTATCGAACGTAAAGGCTTTCCTGTCGTCTTGGGATCGTATGTTTCCAAAAAATCCACCGAAAAGAGAGCCGCAGGTATTTACAAAGAATGGAATGGCTAAGTCCCTTAGCGCAAAAAGCATCCGTCACTTTGACGGGTGCTTTTTTTGCCTTATCAAAAGTTGTTCAAAAACGCATATATTATGCATTGACCGTAGAGAGAATAGTACTCTTCATATCGTTGAAGTGAGAAATAAAGATACAAATTAGGATAGGTAAATTGTAAAATGCCTGTAAATGAATATTAATTATGTATATACTAATTATTATCATATATACTATATCAATATTATATTTGATAAAATTAAATTATTATGGTATAATAAGTGAGTAAAATACATAAAAATGCAATTCTACCAGGCACGATAGGTCTGCCGTTATTCACCTATGCAGTCATACGGGCCTTCTAGATATCAAGGGAGGAATTCTATGAGGAACCGACTGGAGCGGCTACGCTCTCTTACTACATTTAATACCTGGATTACGATTCCGGGACTGCTCATTATAGCGGCTGTCGTTATTGGCTGCGCCTGTTTCCCTGCTACGACAGGGGCTTACCTGGATGCAGCTAAGCAATGGATCACTACATCCTGGGGCTGGCTCTTTATTTTGGGCGTCTCGTTTTTTGTTATATTTTTACTCGTTCTTTGTGTCAGCAACTTGGGCAGTATCCGCCTGGGAAATGATGATGAAGAACCGGAATATCCTTTTTTCTCGTGGATTGCCATGTTGTTTGCCGCCGGTATGGGCATTGGTCTCATGTACTTTGGTGTAGCAGAACCGATTTCGCACTATGCCATGCCGCTTCATGAAGGCTTATCGGCTAACGCCCAGGCAAAAACGGCTATGCTCAACACGTTCTTTCACTGGGGGATTCATGCCTGGGCTATTTACGGCGTCCTCGGCCTGGCCCTGGCCTATTTTGGCTTCCGCTATCACGTGCCCCTTACCGTACGCAGCGCCTTTTATCCGCTCTTGCGGGATAAAGTAAATGGTCCTATTGGCATCTTTATCGATGTTGTTGCTTTGTCCTGTACGATTTTTGGTATTACGACGACATTGGGCTATGGTTCTATGCAGCTGGCCTCAGGCTTCAAGGAAGTAGGACTGATCAGTGAAGCTCATATGGGCACGCTGATCTGCATTATTATCGTCTTTATGACCTGCGCCATCCTTTCTGCCATTTCCGGTGTCAGTAAAGGCGTGCGCTGCCTGAGCGAAATCAACCTGGGCCTGGCCTTATTTCTCATGCTTTTTGTACTGGCAGTAGGCCCGACGATTATCATCCTCAACGATTTTACTGAAAACCTGGGTGCGTACTTGTCCAACATTATACCGCTCAGTTTCCGCACCTTTGCGTACGATCCGCAAAACGAAGGCTGGTTCACGTCGTGGACCGTCGTTTACTGGGCCTGGTGGATTTCCTGGGCACCTTTTGTCGGTATGTTTATCGCCAAGATTTCCCGCGGCCGGACCGTACGGGAATTTATCTTGGGCGTTCTTCTGGTGCCGACGGTATTCAATCTCTTGTGGATGACTGTCTTTGGGAATACGGCAATCTGGGCAGATCAGGTCAATGGCGGCACCCTTTCAGCCATGGCCAGCCAGACGGAAGCACTCTTGTTTACGTTCTTGAATTATTTGCCTTTCAGCAAGATTACATCAATTATGTCCATTGTGATCATTACGCTGTTCTTCGTCACATCTGCCGATTCGGGTATCTTCGTCATCAACGGGATTGCCTCGTCTGGTGGTATCAAATTCCCTAAATGGCAGAGTGCTTTTTGGGGTATCGTCTTGGCTGCCCTGGCTATCTTATTGCTTTATACAGGCGGTTTAGGTGCACTGCAGGCCACGACCATGGTTATGTCCCTGCCGTTTTTAGTGATTTTGATCGTCCTGTGTTTCTGCCTGCTTAAAGGCCTGGTCATCGATGAAGATTACTTTGGCCGCGGTCTCTCGGCGTGCACGTCCTACTGGACAGGCTCGTTCTGGAAGGATCGCCTGAATTCCATGGTCAGCCATCCGGATCTGAACAACGCCAAGCAGTTCATTCAAGAAACTGCCGTACCAGCCTTTGAAGAGTTGTCCGAAGAAATCAAGAAGTACGGTGTGGAAGCCAAGGTACATTACGATGTCATGGGACCGTTACCACGGGCCGAATTCGTCATTGAACAACCGTCCATGCGCAACTTCATTTACGGCATCCAATGCGAACGTAACGCTGTGTCGGAATTTGCCGCCAATAATGATTCCATGCCGCAAATCGACGATAATATCATTTATATCCCTATGAGCTACTTTGCCGATGGCCGCATTGGTTATCCTGTACGTTACATGAAAAAGGATGAATTGATCATCGATGTCCTGCGGCAGTACGATCGCTTTACGAAACTCGCAGCTGATAAAAAACACTTGCTGTTCCTGTATGAACCGGAAGACTAGAAGAGAAGAGCTGACGTTACAAAACGGGCATACTGTGACGTAAAGAATACAATTCGATTAACTGCACCAAAAAAAGCTGTACCAACAAGAAACTTCATTGTTGGTACAGCTTTTTATCATCCCGTACAAGAACTGCAAATTAGAAGCGACGAATCAAACCCTGGACTTTACCAAGAATATGGCAAATGTCCGTGTAGATGGGTGTGTATTCCGGATTTTCCGGCTGCAGGCGAATCCGTTTTTCTTCGCGGAAATAGCGTTTTACTGTGGCATCATCGCCGATGAGGGCGACGACAATATCTCCGTTTTCCGCTGTTTCCTGCTGGCGTACGATCAAGAGGTCTCCGTCTTGGATACCGGCATTGATCATGCTGTCGCCGACGACGGTAAGCATGAAATGATCTTCACTGTTATCACCGAGAAAATCGGCAGCAAAAGGATAAACATCTTCCACACATTCTTCTGCATAAATAGGCATCCCTGCCCGTACCTGTCCCAACAGGGGCATAGGCACGATCTTTTTGGAACGCCAAGAACCTTCGTCCAAGAGTTCGATGGTTCTGTTTTTCGTCGGATCACGACGGATAAAGCCTAATTCTTCCAACTTATTCAGATAGCCATGGACTGTCGAAGTAGAGCACAGGCCTACGGATTTGCAGATTTCCCGTACCGAAGGGGGATATCCATATTTATGTACGCATTCGCGGATATATTCAAGAATTTGGCGCTGTCTCGTAGTCAAATCTTTTTCTCTATTCTGCATCGTAATCACTCCCTAGTGTATTTGTTCTTATTATACCGTATATAAGGGAAAATTTCAAACGTTTGTTCAGAAATTTTTCATTTTGCTATTTTTGCTCTTGACGGAACGTGCGTTCGTCGGTATAATAGAGACATCAACAAACAAGTGTTCATAAAACGGTAGTTCTTGAAACATGCGTTTCTATGTAAACTGCTCTTTTTACCCGAGGTGACGAACATGAAAAAGAAAAGAAAAACACAGAAAAATTGGCTTAAAACAGGGAAATATGCAGTGTTGACAGCAATCCTTCTCTTAGCTGTAACCCAGCTGGGCATGACCTATCACACGAATGATCAATATGTTCCCATCCGTGTACAGAACGGAGATACGATTTGGCAAATTGCTTCTGTTGCCGCTGATAATAAGACCGACGTTCGCTCGGTTGTCAACGATATTATAGAAACGAACCATCTGAATCACGATCAGCAAATATATCCGGGCCAGACCTTACAGATTCCTGTTACGGCCAGCCGGGCAGATACGGTGCGGCAAACCTTTGCTGCTCCGTAAGCAAAAAAAGCAGGCGGTTCGTTCTACCGCCTGCTTTTTATCATAATTAGGCAGAATACCTCCATCCTCTATAAGTGGGAGTATTCACTTCTTGCCGCCTGTGATTTTAAAAATTGGATTATCGATGAGGCGGTCTGCTTCATCGATATAACGCCGTACAATGGCCTGGGATTTATGCCGCGTTTGCCGCATGATCTGCCGTTCTTCTACATGCTGCATAGCTGCTGAGGTTGCAAAGCCGTGACGCAGACTATGAGCTCCGTACTCATCAGGATTCATGCCCATAAGACCAACGTAATGCTTGACGATGAGGGCAATACTCTTGTCGGAAATACGGTTCTTGCGGATCGTATGCGCCTTTGTAAAACCCCGAAAGACTGGTCCTGTCGTAATGCCACTCAGATCAAGCCAATGCTTCAAGGCCGTGACAGCACAGACTTCCTTGTCGTCGATATAAGGAATGGCAATCATTTGGCCTTGGTCAAACTGGTCTGTCTTAGACTTACGCAGGGTAATCAAAAGGCCTAAGCGCGTAAAATTCAAATCTTCGACGTCGAGGCCGGCGATTTCTGAACGCCGCATGGCGCCATAAAAGCCGATGAGGAGAATCGCTCTGTCTCGCGCCTGGAGGAGCTCATCGCCGTCGATACACTGGAGCATTTCCTTAATATCGTCAAAGAGAATGGGCGCCTTGCCGTGCTGGAGCGTTCCCTTCATACGCTTAATACCACGCAGGGCATTGCGGACGAGAGGACTGCGGCACGGATTCTTGTCACTTAAACCGGCTGCTTCGTAGTTTTCCGTTAGCGCTGAAATACGTCGGGCAATCGTATTGGCCTTGGCGTTATCAGCCAGATCATTGATATAGTTGACGATCGTTTCCGGTGCTGCTGGGAAGTATGATTCTTCATGATAGATACACCAGGCGCAAAAATCCTTCCAATCTGCCCGGTAGGCATCGATTGTATTATCAGCCCGGGCAATGTAAATGCTTTGCCGGGCCTTGTCTGTCAGTTTTTCGTTTTGTGCCACTACTTCCGGGCGGCCAATATAAAAGTGTTCCATGCCATCTTTTGCCATAAAAAGCCTCCTTCTCAAGGGAATATATATGCAGAACAGTCGTTCGTCGAGGCCTTTTAGTTCCTCGCTAAACATGTGTTCTATATATTTTCCTTGCCATGCCGGAAGAAATACGTATTTTGAGCTTTCTTAGTATTATTTCTTCCGATAATTACAATTGCATCATAGCACGATACAGTAAGGTATTTCAAGGGATAAAACAAACTATTTCCTATTTTGATATTATTATCGGAATAAAAAAAGAGGTGTTCATCGTGTCGCGGACATACATAGCCATCGATCTGAAATCATTTTATGCCTCTGTCGAGTGCCGTGAGCGAGGCCTCGATGCGCTGACGACACACCTCGTCGTCGCCGACGCCAGCCGTACAGATAAGACCATATGCCTGGCAGTATCCCCGTCCCTCAAGGCCTATGGTGTACCAGGCAGACCGCGCCTCTTTGAGGTCATCCGTCAGGTCCGTGAACTGAATGCCAAGCGCCTGCTGGCAATTCCCAATCACGTCTTTACCGGCGCTACGACAGACGACATGCTCCTGCGCCAGCATCCGGACTGGCAGCTCGACTACATTACGGCCGTGCCGCGCATGTCTTTATACATGGCCTATAGCACGCGCATTTACCAGATTTATTTGCACTATGTGGCGCCAGAAGATATTCATGTCTATTCCATTGATGAAGTCTTTATGGACGTCACGGCGTATTTGCCCATGTACGGCCTAACGGCCCGGCAGCTTACCGAACGGATCCTCAGGCATGTCCTCAAGGAAACGGGCATTACGGCAACGGCTGGCATTGGCACCAATCTCTATTTAGCCAAAATCGCTATGGATATTGAAGCTAAGCACATGGCACCGGATGCCAATGGTGCCCGCATTGCCGCACTGAATGAATACACGTACAGAGAAAAGCTTTGGCTCCATCAGCCCTTGACGGATTTTTGGCGCATCGGCACAGGCTATGCTGTAAAGCTCATAGAAAACGGCCTTTGTACGATGTACGACATTGCCCGTTGTTCCTTAGAACACGAAGATTTCCTGTTCCGCCTCTTTGGCGTCAATGCCGAGCTCCTCATCGATCACAGCTGGGGCTACGAACCGTGTACGTTAGCCCAGATCAAAGCCTACAAGCCACGCCAGCACAGCCTCGGTGCCGGACAGGTGTTGCATTGCCCGTACGACACGGAAAAGGGCCGTCTCATCGTCTGGGAAATGACAGACCTTCTGTCGTTAGATCTGGTCGATAAACAGCTTTTGACAGAACAGCTCGTCCTGACTATCGGCTATGACCGAAAAAACCTGCATCAGCAGGATATTCCGTATACAGGGCCTACTGTCTGCGACCATTATGGCCGGCGTATTCCCAAACATGCTCACGGTACAATCCACCTGGGCTACTACACATCATCGTCTAAGGCGCTGGAAAAAGCCATGCTGCAGCTCTACGATAAGATTATTACGCCAGGCCTTTGGATCCGCCGGGTTCAAGTTGTCGCTGCTAATGTCCAGAAGGAAACGGAAGTGACTAAGGCTGCTGTCTATCAGGCTGTCGATCTCTTTGCCGCTCCCAAACCGGCAGGAATGATCTTGTACGATGATGAAACGCGGGAACGGAAACGCCAGCGGGCTATTCTGCAAATCCAAAAGAAATATGGTAAAAACGCCCTCATCAAGGGCCGCAACTTTGAAGCAGGTGCCATGACGCGGGAACGAAACGGCCAAGTAGGGGGGCTAAGGCATGAAACCGGACAAATACCTCGTACAATTTCCCTACAGTGGCATCCGCCGCCATCAGGCCATGACCCTCCAAGAACGGGCCGCCCAGTTCGCCCCCTTTGCAGCCCTCACAGGCTATGAAGAAGCTATTGCAGAAACGGGCCGCTACGTAGCAGAACGACAAATCCTCTCAGACGAGCAAAAAGCCGAGCTGGACCAAATATTACAGCAGTTGGAAAAAGAAGATTTGGCACACACTCCCGTAAGGATTACCTATTTTCGGCCAGACCCAAATAAGCCAGGCGGGACATACGAAACACGGACTACCTGTATTCGGCGTATTGACTATACGCAACACATTCTATACCTGAAAAATAACGTAAAAATAGATGTTTGCGACATCTATGGATTGGGATTAGAAGAAGAATAGAATTAGAACAAATGTTTATCGAGCTCGAAATCCTTTCAGTAAACATTTGTTCCTGAAAAATTAACAAATTAATTACCCAAAAACACTCCCTGTCACTATACAGGGAGTGTTTTTGGGTTATGCATACTACATTACTGCAGGTATGCTGTATGAGAGAAGTTCGATGTAACCTTAGTGCATGATGATAGCAACAGCGTACATGACCAGTGAAAGAGCAAATACACCATAGGCACCCATTTGCCAATGTCTGTACTGTTTATCCAGGGCTTTCTTTTCTTCTGCCGTAGGAGCTACCATTTCGGAACGATATTCTTCTTCAGACATGACCGGTTTCGTCCGTTTCCGTACGAAGAAGAAATAATATAAGAGACATAAGATACAAAAACCAATGTTATAGGGAAGAGCATCCATATCAACGGAGAGAACCATCAATACAGCAAATGTAACAACGCTGAAGCAGGCACCAAAGATTCCCAGCGGCGCTTTGTAATAGCGCGGCAGTTCCGGACTGTTTTTCTTCAACATGATATACGAAATGAAGCCAATAATGTAGCAGATCATCTGAGAAAAAGCGCACATGGCAGCGATCAGGGCGATAGAACCAGTCAGAATCAGGAGAATAGCGACGACACTGACGGTAATAACGGAAATATACGGATTCTTATATTTCGGATGGAGCTTACCGAAAATCTTTGGGAAGCAACCGTCTTCGGCCATAACGTACATATACCGGGATGGACCGGCAATGGTCGGATTCATAGCACCAATGTTACCACCAAAGGTAATGCCTACGCAGAGGATGATCAGTGGCAGGCCAACGATACCGGCCAGCTGTAACGACGTCGCATACGGTGCTGCCGAATCAGTCAGCATGGGCTGCGATTCCAGCGGTGTCAGACCGGTGATGAACCAGAAGAACAAGGCATTAATGGCAAAGACAATAAATGGTGTCAGCGTCAAGGCACGAGGAATGTTGATTTGTGGGAATTTGACTTCGCCGCCCATCCCAACAAGCGTTTCAAAACCGGCGAAGCACCACCAAACCATGAGGATAACTTTGGCAAAGACGAAGAAGTCGGCCGGAATCCCACTCATGAGAGGAATGAAATTTGCGAAATCTACATCCTTTAAGACGACGCAGAACCAGATTGCCGACATAGTCCAAAAGAAATACATAAAAGCGTTTTGTACTTTACCTGTGAATTCGACGCCCCGGTAGTTGATATAACCAAATACAGCGATGCAAACGACAGCGGCTACGCGATCATCAACATCATAGGGAATACCGATAGAAATAAGAAGCCATTTAAAATAACTGGCAAAGGCTAAAGCGCTGGCACCAGCAATCCCAATCATGGCGACAGTGCAGTTCCAGCTGCAAAAAACAGCCGTCGGATAGTTGAGTGCCCGTTTCGCATAGGAATAGGTGCCACCGGCAAAAGGTAAGGAACCGCCCATTTCACCGTATAAAGCGGCTGGCCAAAGAACCAATAAAAACGAAATAATCGTTGCGACGATGATGGAACTCCCAACAATACCTACCTGCGATGAACCAACGGTAAACAAACCGACACCAATGATCGATCCTGCGGAAATGGTGATACATTCCGGTAGTCCCCAGGCTCGCGTTAAATGCTCTGTCGTTGCCGGAGATGTTTCTGTTGAGTTTTGCATAATCTGTACCCTCCTAACATGATAAATTACCGTGGAAAAGCGTTTTTCAAATGTTTGAAGAGATTATATCATTTCTGCCATAGATATTTTGGTATAAAACGGAATTATTGCAAATTATTAATTAAAAAATAAAAACCTATGCATTTAAAACATAGATTTTTTTAGAAAAAAGCGTCATTTTCTATAAAAAATTAAAAATTGGTATAAATCGGAATTTCAGGCTCTCTCTGGTCATGGTAAAATCTATGTAAGTTCAAAAGGAGGGAACGAAGATGGCTCTTTACATTAGTAATCGACAAGTCATGACGGGACAAACTCTTTCGCCTAGTTTTGTACCAACTCTTTTAGAAGCCAAATACGGTCTTAAACACCGTGTCTTTTCGCCTCCCTTCAAATTTAGCAAGCTCTTGTTAGATAGTTATGAAATCAGCAATCGTAAAGATCGAGAAATAAAATACCCTGTCGTGCCAACAGGCTGCGTGACACTCGTATTTATGCTAGGGCCACATGCCCATGGCGAAGTGATGGGCTGTAATACAGTTTTAAGAGAATTAGTCGTGCCACCCAAAATGACCGCCTATTGTGTGCGCTTACGTGCAGGAGCATTTCGTTTCTTTTCTCATATCGATGTTAGCGAGCTGACAGACCAGACCGTTCCCATGGGGCAGTGGGTACCGAATCTGGAAAAACTATGCCAGCCCATGCGCTATGCAGAATCGTTTCATGAAAGAAATATCATTTTACAACGCTTCGTAGACAAGCTTGACGGCAAGTGTTTTTATATCAACGAAAAATTACAGAAAAGCATCGATTTTATAAAAGATCGTGAAGGTATCCTGAAAATCCAAAGCCTCGCAGATGAAGTAGAATGTACAACCCGCTATTTAAGCCGGATTTTTCTGCAACATGTCGGTGTTGCTACCAAGATGTATTGCCAGATATATCAACTGAATGCGTCTCTGCAATCTATTTTGGAAACCCGTCCCAAATCACTTTTGGATACATCAATTACCTATGGCTATGTAGACCAGACGCATATGAACCGGGTCTATCGCAAATTTCTCTTTTGTACAGCTTATGAATTAAAAAACTATGGCTTAAAAGATATGAGCCGCATTGAAAGGCTAATGGATCCAGATCCATCTATGCTCGAATTCAAGCCCCCTTATTTTCTCCGTGCAACTACCTTGTAGTGGCGCTTTACATATAGCATGCCCTGTTTTGGGTCGTGCTATTTTTTTGCCATTTTTGGCAGCATATCAAAAATATATAGTAGGAGGGATTGTAGAATGGAAAAAAAATATTACTTAGGCATTGATCAAGGCACGACGGGTGTTACGGCTATTCTTTTTGACCGCCACTGGAACCAGGCATCCCGCGGATATTGTGAAGAAAAACTATTTTATCCGCAAGACGGGTGGGTCGAACATGACGCTGATGACGTCTGGCAGTGTGTACAGCGGGCAGTCTTTTCAGCTATGGAACAGGTAGGTGCGACGGGCAACGAAATTATCAGCGTCGGCATTGATCACGAAGGAGAAACAGTCGTACTTTGGGATAAGAAAACCGGAAGGTCCGTATATCATGCTTTAGTATGGCAAGACAGAAGAACTGCAGAGTATTGCGATACAATACGGTCAAAATATGGTAAGATAATTAGTGAGCGCACTCATTTACCTGTAGATTCGTATTTTAGCGCCACCAAATTACAGTGGCTGTTACAGCATGTAGAAAACGCATCGTCATTATTGCAGCAAGGACGCTTATGTGCCGGTAACATGGATGCCTGGATACTTTGGAAGATGTCTGGCGGCAAGATTCATAGTACAGATGGTTCGACTGCCTCCCGTACTATGTTGTATGATGTTCAAAAACAGGACTGGGCTGAAGATTTGTTGGAACTCTTCGGTATTCCCAAGCAAATCATGCCGACCATCTGCGACAGCAATCATGTCTTCGGCAATACGGATTCGGCTTCCTTCTTAGGTATTGCTGCGCCCATCAGTGGTGTTTTAAATGACCAGCAGGCTGCTTTATTGGGCCAGGGCTGCACCATGCCCGGTAAAATCAAGACAACGTACGGTACAGGCTGCTTCATGTTTATGAATACGGGCAATTATATCGTCGATTCTCAAAACGGCATCTTGCCAACGGTTGCCTGGCGTATAGACGGAAAAGAAACATACGCTCTGGACGGAGGCGTATATATTTCAGGTGCAGCAACACAATGGCTGCGTGACGGTCTGCAGATTATCGAAGCAGCTGCCGATACAGATGCCATTGCCAGCAGTATAGACAATACAAATGGCGTGTACTTTGTGCCCGCTTTTACAGGTTTAGCGGCACCCTACTGGGATTCCTACGCCCGTGGCATGATGATTGGCATTACGGGCAGCACAACCCGGGAAGATATCGTCCGGGCCACGCTGGAATCGACAGCCTATCAGGTCAAGGATTTGCTGGATGTCATGGAAAAAGATACACAAAGCAAAATTCCCTTGATGCGCTGCGATGGTGGCGCCAGCAATAATCAGTTCTTAATGCAGTTCCAATCCGATATTCTGGGTATCCCTGTCGAAGTACCTGTCGTCAAAGAAACGACAGCCTTAGGGGCAGCCTTTATGGCCGCCTTAGGCATTGGCGAATTCAATTCCTTAGATGACGTAAAATATACGTGGAAATTAGAACGCCGGTACGAACCGACTTTCAAACAGGACCAACGGGAATACATGCTTCGCGAATGGCATCGGGCCGTAGAACGGTCCCGCAATTGGGCTGTAAATTCGTAAAATGTAAGGATGTTATAAATAATGAAAAAATATTACATGGGTATTGACCAAGGTACAACAGGTACGCGAACGTTATTATTTGACCGTGCATGGAATGTCATTGCCAGCGGTTACGAAGCGTTGCCTGTCATTTCAGAAAAAAAGGGCTGGGCAGAACACCAGGTGGAAGACATTTGGCGTTCCGTACTAGGTTCAACGGCCAAGGCCATGAAGGCTGCCAATGCGGAAACGGACTCTATCTTGTCCATCGGCATTAACCATGAAGGGGAATCGGTCATTGTTTGGGATTCCCGAACAGGTGAGCCTGTCTACCCTTGTATTGTTTGGCAGGATAAACGTAACGTCAGAGAAATTGAAGAAATTGCCTGGCAATATAACGACCAGGTCAAAGAAAAAACAGGACTCATGGTCGACACCTATTTTAGTGCCGCCAAGTATGCCTGGATTATGGCACATGTGCCCAAAGCAAAAGAATTAATGGAAGAAAACCGGCTCATGGCCGGTACTCTCGACACGTGGCTCATTTGGAAGATGAGCCACGGCCGGGTGTACGTCACAGAACCCTCAACGGCGTCGCGTACCCTCTTATACAATGTAAAAGAAAAGAAATGGGATGATGAGCTAGCAGAGATTTTTGGTTTACAAGCTGATGTGCTGCCGGAAATCTGTAACAGCGCCCAGATCTATGGTGAAACGGACCCCCTGGATTTTTTAGGTATCCAGGCTCCTATTGCCGGCATCTTAGTTGACCAGCAGGCCGCCTTAATTGGCCAGGGCTGTATCCATCCGGGTATGATCAAGACAACCTATGGCACAGGCTGTTTCATGCTAATGAACACCGGTAACGTATGCGTTGATTCGCAGTATGGCCTGCTGCCTACCGTAGCCTGGCAGGTAAACGGCAATACGACATACGCCTTAGATGGCGGTGTCTATACGACCGGGGCGGCTACTAAATGGCTGAGCGATTCTCTCCAAATCATGGAATCACCTAAAGACAGCGAAGCCTTGGCGAAATCTATCCCCGATAACGGCGGCTTGTACTTTGTACCGGCTTTTAATGGCCTGGCCGCTCCTCATTGGGACTCGTACGCCTCGGGCATGATGATCGGCATCAATACACATACGACACGAGCGCATGTCGTACGAGCTGCCCTGGAAGCGACGGCTTACCAGGTAAATGACGTCTTAGCATCCATGGCAGGGGATACGTCTATTCCCATCACCGTCATGCGTTGTAATGGTGCAGCGACACAAAACAGTTTTCTCATGCAATTTCAGTCAGATATCTTAGGGATCCCTCTAGAATTACCTGTTATTGAAGAAAGTACGGCTTTTGGTGCAGCTTTTATGGGCGCCGTAGGCATTGGTGACTATGATTCGTTGCAGGCTATTGAGGAATTTTGGCAAGTCCGCAAGGTCTATGAACCATCTATGCCGGCTGATGAACGCGATGCCTTGGTCTATGAGTGGCATAGATCCGTGCAACGAGCTAAATTTTGGATTGAAACGTAGGCTAGCTGGAATGCATAGATATTAGTAGTTCTTGTTTGTACCAATTTCATTGTTACTCCTTATACGGGGCTTTATAATACAATTATCAAAGGAATATCAAAGGAACAAACCGGTTGCATCCTATTGATTAAATTGTGCAAAAGTATTTATTTTCCGTATAGGAGGCAGTTTACAATGAGTATGACAAAATTATTCAGCCCTGGTCCCGTAATGGTAAAAGATAATGTTCGCCACGCCCTTCTGCACTATGATATTTGTCACCGTAGCCCCGAATTTGAAGAAATGTTTCAGGATACGCAAGCAAAAATCTTAAAGTTATTCCGGGCAGACGAATCCTATTACAGCCTCGTAGTTTCCGGATCTGGCACAGCCAGCAATGAAACAGTACTGTCTTCCTTGTTTAAAGGTGACGAAGCCATCCTCTTAGTACACAACGGTGTCTTTGGCGAACGCTTGCTCGAACTCATCGATAAATACAAGATTCCTCTCATCGATGCTGATTTCCCATGGGCCACCTTGCCTGATCTCAATGTCATCGAACGGAAACTCGCCGACAATCCCCTGATCAAAGTTGTTGCCGTCGTTTACCATGAAACCTCGACTGGTATGATTAACCCGATTCCGGAAAATGGCAAACAAAACATGATTCAGGTTGCCAACATGGGTGAAATCTATGAACAGGATTGCTACAACATGCTGGAAGTATTTGAAACAGTTGTCAACAAGTTGAAAAAATAAATAAAGCGCCACAAAAAAACGCTGGTTACAGAGAATCGTCTGTAACCAGCGTTTTTGCATTAATCAACAAAATGAGAAAACTATTGAGAATGAAAAGAGAAACTACGAAATACTAAAGGAACAATACAAGCCGGCAAAGAAACTACAGGACAATATAAGACATTGGGCGCAGATTATATAAACAATAAATACAAAGGACTGACAATACGGAAAGACCTGCAGCCAAGGATTTGTTGGCGTGGCTTGTAGCTAAGACGCTGCAGTCAATTGAAGTGGCAATGGCCGCTAACAGCATAACAGGTATATTAAGTTCCGAAAAGGTTGAGACAGATCAGAGAGTAACGTGACAATAAGAAACGTCATACGTAATTTGATAGTAAACCGGAAAACAGGAGCAGTATGGGAAAATCGGGCAAAATTGGCTGAAATACCTCATTTTTTCGTTTTTAAATTACTTACGATAATTTAACGTTATCGGAAGTAGTTCTATGAACTTTTCTTCCTCCCAGGGCCTCGGCTTTGGTAAAACCGGCAAATTCACATACATGCATTTTTTCGTGTTTTTTTTGATATTCACCTATTCAAAAATTTAAAAATTTTTTTCTGCAGCCGGCCCCATGCTATTGTCAGCCTCACCGTCCTATGTAATATCCTGTCCGGTTCCTGTGATCTCGGACGTCCCGTATGACCTGAGGCGTATTTCATGTACATACAGACGCTGTGCAGCTGTATTTTTTGTCTAAAACCCTATATTTTCATAGAAATCGAGCAATTTGGCCCTTTTTAGGCATTTTAAATACTTTTAGGTGTAATTACTCACGAAGGATCATTTTTTTGAGCCTGTTTTTAGCTTATTCTTCTCTTTCATTTACATAATTGAGAATATATTGTGTGTAAATGAGAATACGGAAAATCAACCACGAAAAAGAGAGCCACTTGGGGGGTGTGGCTCTCTTTTCATGAAAGGTACCTTCTGAGGTAAAAGGGAAGAAAGAAAGTTGGAAATACAAATTTGCAATACGTATTTGCAAGTACAGTATAACAAAAGTTTCGTTATATTGCAATAACTAAACTTTATCGATTCTTCCTTTGCGTTTTATTATTTCCTTAAGCCTATTTATCAATAATTATTACAGAAAGGCTATTCCTCGTTCTGCTTGAGGAATAGCCTTTTCATCTAAACGTGGGATCCGCTAGAGGCAATGACAGCCTTAGACTTCGTACCTTTCCAACAGGGAAAGTGGGGTCTCAGAACCCGTTAGAGGCAAAACGCACAGTTACTTCACACGCGGTACGCTCTATCGTTACTGTCACGCGCTGCGCCCGAGTGGGAAGGAATTGCTTAGTCGGGGTTGTGGCGAATAACAGTACCGTGCTGTACGTTAAGGGGGGACCAATTTCTTCTTCCGAGCGCTGGTACACCCACTTTCCCCCTTGGCAAGGTACGATTTCGAATCCAGTGACGCCGCCGTGGCGGCAGTGTCTTCCCGGTCAGGAAAACCTGCGCCAGCAGCGTCTTTTTCGTTGCTTCTATTTTTTCATGCTCATGCCGGATTTATAGGCGGCGAGTTCTTTCGTCAGTACGGCTACTTGCTGTTTCAAGGCTAAGACATCTTCGGTAATGGAGATTCTCGACCGGGTTACGCTGCTCGTCTGGCCGAATTTCCAGCTGATGCCGAAGTTCATCATGTTTTCTCCGCCATTGAAGGAACCGCCGATACTGAACATCATATTTTCGTTCGGGCGATAGAATGCGCCGATGGCCACGGCATTAGCATTACTGTAATTGCCATAGGCTGCAGCGAAATCCCATTTATTATCCGGGTCAAAGTCCAGTGGATGGAGTCCGGCCAGGGCGGCAGCTCCGGCACCAACGCGATTGATACGGGAGTCCAGCTTGCTGATCTGGCCGCCGAGATTGGTAATGCTCTTCGTATTCAGGCCTACTTGGTTATCCAAGGCGGTGATATTTTCAGCAGCTGTATTGGTTTGCCGGATGTAATGACCGTCGGCCTGGACCCGTGTTTCCTGATACACTGTGTCCCCGCTGATCAGCTTCGTATCACCTGAGGCTACCTTGCCGTCGGCTTTTACATTGATAGTGTATTCGTCCGCACCAAATTCATTCCCCTGGGTGGTAAGCGTCACATTTTCACCGGCTTTGACAGTGCTTCTCGTATCATTACCCTCTGCCGCCATGGCTACGACCGCTTTCAGCTGGGCAACGTTTACGGCATCCGTATCGGCTGTCCCGGCTGCTACGCCAATAATTTGACGGGTAATGCCATTGGGCGCATCCCCTACGGCAATAGCGGCGGCTGTCGATTGCCACGTACTATCCAGCGCACTCGGCGCTGCTTTTTCAGGTTTTGCACCCGTTTGGACCGTACTGGTGGGACGATAACCGATGACGCCTTTATCGACGGACGCTACGGAACGACTGCCCAAGGCGACGGAATCCTTCAAATCCGCTTTGGCCTTAGAACCCAAAGCAACGGCGTTTTTTGCTTTTTCACCAGTCAGGCCGCCGGCAGCAGCAAAGCTGTTTTCTCCCAAGGCCTCACTCCTATACCCTAAGGCGGCAGACGTACTGCCAATCGCCCGTGCCCGGAAGCCATAGGCAAAGGAGTTCCAGCCTTTGGCGTTATTTTGTAGTTTATGCCTGCCCTCTGGCGTAGATACATCTGCATCCCCTTTATTTCCGGCTTCCGAATAGGCGCCGCCAGCAAAAGAATAGGACGCGTAAACGTTATTTTCCAGCCCAAAGGCAAAGCTGCCGAAGGAGTAGGCCCGATTCTCATAGCCAGTCGCTAAAGACGCATTGCCATAAACCGTATTATAAAGCCCAATGCCGGTAGAATCTTCGCCATCAATCTGGTTGTTAGTACCAATGGAAGCAGACCGTTCATGAACCGTACTGTCTCCCTCGGACGTTTCCTGTGCGCCTACTACCAGATAGCCATGAGTGCGCAATTCGTCATTGGTGTTGACACTGCTTACGTCAATCGTTCCGGATCCGTTACCGGACGTGCCCATCAAATGATTCACCTGTAACACGTCTTTGCTCACCATCAGCCCATGGACAGTGACGGCCGGTTTATTAGGATTAAGCGCACTGCCATCGGCTTTTTTTCCGTTCACGATCAAGGTGCCCTGAATCACGGCATCCTGAGCAGCAATCGATGTATCCTCAGCGAGGACCAACGAACCGCCCGTGCAAACCAGGGCCACACAAAGAGCTGCCACTACCTTACTGTATCCTGTAGTATGCCTGAGAAGCTCCGGTCCCACAATATATCTGTTTTTCACCTTGCTCCAAACGACCCTATATATCTTACTCATGACACAAACCCCTTTCTACTCTCTAACCCGTAAGCAGGTCCCTCCCCGGTATGTTCATTTCTTAAAAAACGAAGCTACCAGTACGTATACCCGTTGCCATGACTGCCTTCCCCGCAGCTGGACAAGCGTATAAAAATCTCCCAAATCATCCGGCAAATCTACCGGTAAATAAGCTCGTATAAGAAAAGCGCGTAACTAAAATATTAGAAATTATGATTTAATTTTGCGTATAGCAAGCCAAATTAATTTCCATTGTGTCATAAAGATAACATGTCATCAGAACTTTATCTATAGTTTTATTATATTGTAAAATGAAACATTTTAAATTACAACTATACTAAAGTATATTAATTTTTATTCTGAATTATAACTTATTTACATAGATTAATTTAAATAATATACATTTAACTGGTAAAAATCAGTATATTTAATGCAAAAAATCAATTATGCCCCTAAAATCAGGCCTTTTGACTTTTATATATCTCAACTTTCGTATAATAAAAAACTATTAAAAAATTAATAAGCACTACTATAAAATAAAAATAAAAAAATAGGCTTGCTATTATAAAATCTGATGGATTTTATAATAGCAAGCCTATAAAATGACTTTCTCCGAGACCGGATAAAGTACAGTGAAGCCGGGATAGAGGTTGAATCCGCAGGAATGCCCTCTTCAGTCCCAGCTCCCTACAGGTGGCGCCTTTTTTAGAACGCTCTGCTTACAGTTGCGCTGTAGGTCACGCCGCGTTGGACGCCTGTCCAGCCTGTGACGTGAAGGTCAGCGCCCCAGTTGTGTTCTTTGTCTATCTTGCTTTGCCAGCCGATTTCCAGGAGGGCGCTGTGGCCTTTGACGCCGGCTGCTGGGGTTTCGAAGGTGCCATAGCGGGCTTCAGCGTTGTCGCCAAATTCGTAGTTCCAGGCGAGACCTGCATAGTACGACGTCGTCGGGCTCACGTCTTTCGTCCAGCGGAAGCCCAGTCTCGTGCGGTACGAATCTACACTGTCAAAGTCATATTGCGATGTACCGAGGTCAGAATGCACCTGTACACTGTCGCTGCCCAAGTGGGTCCAGAAGACCTTGCCGTAGTAGTCGATGGAGGTCGTGTCTTTCTTGATGATCTTCCCTGCTCCCAGCATGGCGCTGAGGTAAGGAGCGCTGGTGTCGTAGCTGGTCAGGTGGTTGTCTATTTGGCCGTGGAAGTCGCCGTTGGTGCGGCCGGCGCGGACCATGGCTTCGTAGTGGAGGCCGTTCGTGAGGTCTCTGCGGGCCAGGAGACCGGCGCCGATGTAGCGCTGGTCGCCGTCGCCTCTGGCGCCATCGTCGAGGTGGCTCGTGTAGTTGCCGTTACCGTATTCTAAGAAGGGCATGAGGGTGTCCGTGTGGCCATTTTGGCTGGTTCGTTTCACGAATCCCAGGTTGGCGTTGAGACCGTAGGTATCGACGTAGGAGCCTGTGTCAGCACGCAGGTCGTGGCCGCCTACGACGAAGTAGGGCGTGAAGTCGCCTTTAACGGCGTTATCGCCGTTCCAGGCCGTGAGGGCGCCGTCGTAGGCGGCAGTAGTGGCAAAGTCGCTGCCGGTATTGACGAGGTTTACGGCTGCGGCCCGGTCTTCGGCGAAGAGCTTCGTGTCGGCGTTCAGGGTCGCTGTCGTGTCTTTAAGGATGCCGATGACGATGGTGTTATCGTCTTGTTTCCAAATGGATGCCTGGCGCTGTACGAAGCCTGCGTCTGTGACGGTGTCTTTGCCGTCCATCATGGCGTAGGTGGCACCGTCGGTGATGAGGCCCTTGGCATCATAGATGAGGTTGATGACCTGGCCTTCGCTGAGGTTCGTCGCTTCTTCTACGCCGGCCTTTACCGTGGCGTCCGTCAGGTCTGCTGTATCTGTGACGGCGAGGACCGTGTCACCGGCGGCGGTGCCTGCCGGGACGTAGAAATTGTAGTTCTGGAAGTAATCCACATTGGCGACGCTATTTCCTTTGGCGTAGACGTTTAGCGTGTTGCCTTTGCTTTCGGTTTGGCCGATGCCGCCGGAGAGGGTCAGGTTTTCCCCTACTAAGGCTGCGTAGAGGTTGACCACGTTGTCGTTGGCCGCGGCCGAGTCGGACTGGCCGCCGATGATGCTTTTATTCACTGTGCCGCCGTAGTAGTTTACCGTGTTGTTGTTGGCAGAGCCGCTGACATAGTCCGTGGTAGTGTAAGATTCATCAACCTCTCTCTTCTCTGCATTAAAGGTATAAATCACCTTAGTAATTCCAAACTTTTGTGCGTAGCCGCCCCAGAGGGAATCGGCCGTACCGCTGATCATGTTGACTGTATTGTCATTGGCCTTGCTGGTGGAAACAGTCGGATCTGTAACGGTTGATGAAAAGTCTTCTGTTGATGAGATCATTGGAACTGACCATCCCACAGAATTATACAGGCTGCTTTCCAAGCCCGTAACACCACCATAGGCATTAGTTACGGTGCTTTCTGTCAGGTTGACTGTATTTCCTGTGGCCGTGCCAAAGCCGGCGGCACCACCATAGACGCCGTAGGCGTTAGAGTTTTTCTGCAAGGTCACCGTATTACCTGCGGCTGTGCCTTGGAGCGCAAACCCGCCGACGATATCTCCAACGGTAAAGAGTTTCTCACTGCTGTAGCCAGTTACGGTGCTGCCTGACAGTATAACTGTATTATCTACAGCATGATCCATTAATCTATACGCACCTGCAATATCTGAATCGTAATAGCTGACAGATGAGCCGCCCAGGACGTTGCCGGTGACGATGCTGTCTGTTAAGAAGACCTGGTTATTTTTTGCTGTGGCAGTTGTAGAGAAGGAATCGTTTTTTGATTCAGCATCATCATAAATGACAGCGAAGGCGGCACCGCCCACGACTTCATTTGCCTGGTAGTGATTCAAAGAAACAGTATTATTATTGGCGCTGAAGGCTTCCGTATAGGTGCGTGTAATCGTACTATCTTCAGGTGCACTATCGAAATAAATATTGGAATCTGCATAACCGCCATAGACATAGTCGACGCAGGCTAGCTGGGGCGTGGCGGCAGAGCCAATCAGAATCGCTGTATTGTCATTGGCTTCACCGAAGAACTGTGCTCCCAGGTTGTCAGACTCTATAGTTATACTAACAAACGAGTAGCCACTGTTGACGCCGGCAGAATGAGTATTATAGCTACCATCAGAGTAATGGACATTATAATCCGTCAGGCCTGCCATATACACATCCTCCAAGTAAACTTTGTTATTATTAGCGCTGGCAGATGCCCGGCCATCGCTGTTCATAAGCCCGGCTTCTCCAAAGCCGCCAGTGATGTCATCGTTGATGGCAACGCGCTTCAAGCTGAGGGTGTTTTCGTTGGCATTGCCATTATCCGTACTGCCACCGTATATAGGTGCGTATGCATCGCTGCCGCGATGTGAATTAAAAGCCATGGACTGTACGGTCACATTTGCCTTAGCGTTTTCGCCGCTGCCGCTGAGGGTCCCTTCCAAGCTGACCGTATTACCATTGGCATCGCCATAAGGTGTGTAGCCGCCCCATATTCTGTGATACTCCACCGGGTCTGCCAAATCATAAGTGATGGTCACGGTGTTGTTATTGGCGTCAGATGGCTTCGTATAGGTGTTCGCATCGAGGCCCACGCCAAGCTCGTTCACAATTTTCTTTATATAGCCGCCGGCGATATAAAGGCCGCCTACGGTGCTGTCCTTCAGCGTGACTGTATTATTGCTGGCTTCGGATGCAGGAGTTACATCGCCGCTTGCATCAAGAGAAATGTAGCCGCCATAAACACTGCCTGTGTATTTCTCAGCATCTCCATCAATTCCTAACGCTGCTTCATCTAATCCTGTCTTTACGGCAGCCTTGTCTAGCTCTACGGTATTCCCGTTGGCCGTACCGCCGCCTAGGGTATAGCCGCTGTAGACCCTGCCCGTGACAGAGCCTGGTGCGGTGATGGTCACGTGGTTGCCAATGACATTGTCCCCTTCTTTTGTGCCTTGGCCGCCATAGACGTCGGTCGTTACATCGCTGGTAACAGTCTTGGTTTGGTTCGTGATGTCTTCTGCGTAAAGCGGCATCGTGGCCATGGTCGTAGTTAGGAGTGTAGCCATGATGGAGGCGTAGAGTATGGTGTGCTTTCTTTGCATGATGATTCCTTCTTCCCTAGAAATGCGTTCCCCCAAAACGCGAATCGAAACGATTGCAATACTTACATGTTTATTATAACAAAAATTGATACGTTTTGCTAATATGTTATAGACGAGGAAAAGGAAAGCCCCGCTCTCTGCCAGTGCTGTGTTAGGACTGTGGAGAGCAGGGCTTGTGAAGATGGAGTGGTTGCAGGTGAATTAGCCGGTCTGGTCTGCGGCGCTTTGTGGTACAAGGATTCGGGAATCGGTGTTTACGTGCGTCACGTTACAGGTCTTTAAGGTATCTTCTTCTGTCACCTAATGGTGACGTCATTGATCGTTCATCGGTGGAGGTTTTCTCAAAACGCTCTGGCCAGTGATACGCCATACGTCACGCCGCGTTGTTTTCCGGTCCAGGCTGTGGCGTGTAGGTCGGCGGCCCAGGGGTTGTCTTTTGTAATCTTGCTCTGCCAGCCTAGTTCTACAAAGCCGCTGGAGCCTTTCATGCTGGGGCTGGGGGTGTTGAAGTTGCGGTAGTTGGCTTTTGAGTCGCCGTCGAATTCGTAGTCCCAGCCTAGGCCGGCGTAGTAGGCGTTTTTGTCGCTTTGGTGTTTGGTCCAGCGGATGCCTAACCGTGTACGATAGGAGTTGATGGCGTCGAAGTCGAAGTTCGTCTTGCCTAGGGAGTTGTGGATGGTGGCGCTGTCGCTGCCTAGGCGGGTCCAGATGAGTTTGCCGTAGTAGTCTATGGTGTGGGTGTTTTGTTTTACTAGTTTACCCATGCCTAGTTCTGCGGCGATGTAGGGGGCGTTGGTATTGTAGCTGGACGGGAGGTTTTCGATGATGCCTTTGAAGTCACCGTGGAGTTTGCCAGCCCGGATGAGGGCTTCGTAGTGGAGGCCGTTATCTAGGTCTCTGCGGGCTAGGAGGCCGGCGCCTATGTAGTGTTGTTTGCCGTCAGCTCTGGCGCCGCTGTCTAGGTGACTGGTGTAGTTGCTGGTGCCGTATTCAATAAAGGGCATGAGGCTGTCTACGTGGCTTTCCCGTTGGTACTGTCTGATGAAGCCCAGATTAGCTGTGAGGCCGTTCGTATCTACGTAGGAGCCTGTTTCATTGCGCAGGTTGAAGCCGCCTAAAGAGACGTAGGGGGCAAAACCGGTACTGGTTTCTCCGGCTGCGGCTGCCAGGGCGTCAGCATAGGCTGTGGTTGCCGCTATGTCCGTGGCATTTCCTACGAGGGCTGCTCCGGCTGCGCGGGTTTCGGCGAAGAGTTTCGTGTCTTTGGAGAGGTACCAAGCGTTCGTGTTAGACGGGAATTCCATGATGACGGAGCTTCCGTCGTCACCTAGTTTTACGGTTGCTTCTGATTTCAGATACGACGCTGTGACTAGGGAGACCGTATTGGCCAGGTCTTCCGGCAGGGTAGGCAGGGAGTCGGCCAGGCCATAGGTGGTGATGGCGTCGGTGGTGAGTGTGCCTGCTTTGAGCAGCGTCAGGGTCTTAGGGGCCGTGCGTAAGACGTCTTCGCTTTGGAGGCCGGCTTTGATCGTGGCACCGGCGATGTTAGCTGTACCCGTAACGTTCAGCATGGTATCGGCCTCAGTCATGTCTGCCGGGACGTAGAAGTTCAGGTTTTGGAAATAGTCCAGGGCTGCCACGGTGATGCCTTTGGTGAACAGGTTCAAGGTGTTGTTGGTGCTGTTTGTGCCATAGCCGCCATACAAGGTCGCCTTTTCTCCAAACGTGCCGCCAAGGATATTGACCGTATTGTTGCTGGCCGTGCCGAAATACGACCAACCGCCTGCAACCCCGACGGGAATGGTTCCTGTCACATTAATATCATCGTCAACGATTGTAACAATCGGCATATTATTTCCCATAATCTTGCCACCTGTGATGGTGACCGTATTATAATCTGCTGCTCCCGCTGCCTCGCCGCCTGTAACCATGCCATTCATGGTGCCTCCGGTCATGATAACCGTATTGCCTGTAGCATTAGCTTCTTCAGAGTAGCCGCCTGTAACATAGCCGATAATCGTGCCGTCGCTGATGGTGACGGCATTATTCGTGACAGTGCCCCTGGCAGCGTAGCCGCCAGAGATACCATAACCGTTAGTTGCTCCGATGGTGCCGCCGCTGATGCGTACTGTATTGCCTGTGACCACGGCAGTGCTTTTGCGGGACGCACCGCCAATGACACTGCTTGTCACTGTACCATTGCTGATATCTACCGTATTCCCTTCTACTCTGCCATTATCGACAAAGCCGCCATAAACGAAATCGTGAATGGTACCGCCGCTGATGGTGACACTATTACCTATTGCATTGACTATTGCATACTCATTGTCATCTATCTGCCCTCCTTCTGCTCTGCCGCCGTGCACTTCTCCGTAAATGGTACCGCCGCTGATGGTGACTGTATTTTCATTGGCGCTGCCGTACTGCGAATAGCCGCCATAGAAATCTTCATTAACGTCACTGAGATTCCCTGCGTCTTCAGTCCCTACAACCCCGTCTTCCATAGTGAAGTGGTTCCTGATGGCGTTGCCTGCTTCTGCATAGCCGCCGTAGATGGAGCGCTCCGTAGTACCGCCGGTGATTTTCACGGTGTTATCAGTGACATCGCCTGTCGGAGAACTGAGAGGGGCATGGAAGCTTCTGACACTGTAGCCACCGTAGACGCCGTCGCTGTCAGAGCCGTAGATGGTGCCGCTTTCGATGGTGACCGTATTGCCGGTAACCGCCGCACTAGCGTTACTATAGCCGCCGTAGATGCTGGCAGGCTGGGTACGGGAGCTATCACCGATGCCTATAAAGCCACTACCAAGCGTTGATGCCGGCAGTGGCTCTTCAGGAGCCGTGCCGATAACCGTAGCGCTGCCGCTGATGGTGACCTTGTTGTTCGTGGCTTGGCTTTTATCAGACTGGCCGCCATAGATATTACCGGTAATTGTGCCACCGGTAATTTCTACCTCATTTAGATTGGCAATGCCGGAATCAGCTTGGCCGCCATAGACGTGAGGGTAAGCTCCGGAAATGGTGCCGCCGCTAATTTTCACCTTATTACGTTCGGCATTGCCCGTATTGCCGGCATAGCCCCCGATAAGCGAAGAGCTCAGCGCGCCGCCCTCGAAGGTTATGACATTGCTGGTAGCATCGCCTTGCTTTGCATAGCCGCCATAGACGTACCCGCCAATGTTGCCACCACTGATAGTTACGGTATTGCCGGTGACATTGCCCACCTGAGAGTAGCCGCTATAGACAGAGCTGGAAAGACTGCCGCCTGTGATGGTGATGGCATTCGTATTGGCCATACCGTTTTCTGTTTTGCCGCCATAAAGGGTATTATAGATCGTGCCGTTGCTAAAATTTATCTTATTGGTATTAGCAACACCGCTTAGCGTATAGCCGCCATAGGCATTGCCATAGATGGTTCCGGTTGTAGTTACTTCCAGAACATTCTCGCTTACATTACCGGATGCTGTGTAGCCGCCATAGACGTCTGCACCATTAGAATAACTAACAGAGGCTGTGCCACTGATGGTCAGTTTGTTATTAGTAGCATCCCCTGAAGAACCAGCGTTACCGCCGTACTGATCTCCCGACGTATCCGCTTTAATTTCTACCGTCTTATGTGATATGGACTCTGCATAGCCAGGCATGATGCCTGCTCCGGCGCAGAGCAGTGCTGACACGATGGCTAGTCTCAATAATCCGTTCCGCTTTGTCATATGAATCACTCACCTTCTGTTTTTTTCCGTACCTTTTCCTTTAGTTTGCGCATCGTTAGAAATGGCAAGCCCGTATATGGATTGCCTTCTTGTGATATGTTGTATAAGTTTTTATTATTTTCTTTGTACTTGAATTATATCACGTTTTGTTTGCTGAAAAGGGTGAGTGGCATAAAAGGGACGTTTTTTGGCAGGAAAGGCGTGGGGAGTGACAGGAAAAAGCCCATCCGCATGTGAACCGCTCCCCGTCAAGTAGACAGAGCAAAAAATAAAACATGTACTTATTACT
>OKSB01000085.1_pt1 | contig 90346 bp, 76 predicted proteins | sample 1601171 | NCBI WGS metagenome assembly OKSB01 (sample SAMEA3541496, study PRJEB24748) | human gut metagenome | biome: human gut; feature: human-associated habitat; material: faeces | place: China | collected 2012 | reverse complement strand
ATTTGCAAGGAGAAAAAAAACTGCAGCTCATTCATATAAATACAGGGTTTGACGTCATCAGAGGAAATTATCTTTACTTATTTCTATGTGGCATAAATAAAGATTGGAGCTATAAATATATTCCAATCGGTGGAGTTGTCATAGACAATATTCCTCCATCCTTATTTTTGGAGTCTAATTTTAATTTATTAAATAACACCAATACGGACAATTATGCGCCAATGGCAAAATTCAACAATTATTATATTGACTTTAATAGCACAAATAGCATAAGAACCAACATTACTTCATTTAAGTGGGGGAATTTTGAAGGAGATAATTATTTTGGATACTCAATACCTTTTACTGTTAAATTCAATGCATTTTCTGATTTAAACGAAATAGTCATACAAGGGAAATCAAAGAAGGTTAGCACAGAAATAGATATAAGGAATTTAATGGATGGCAATATCTTTAGATTTGAACACCACTTTAGAAAATTAAATACTGGAGATAATTATATAAAAGTAGATTTTATAGATGTTCGTGGGAACAAATCAACAACTACAATCAATATTAAAACACAACGAATAAAAGATAACGACACAGAAATTAATAACAATATATACAATAACATCTATCATTAAAGGCAGTTATCACTTTCTGATTTAAATTCGTATCTTTGTACTCAAAATGGGTAATTTGTATAACACGACTGGGGCATATGCCCAATGCTTAACTCAGTCTTAAAACAATATACGTATGAAGAATACATTTATTCGTGCGTAGATTGAGTGTAGAAAGATGGCTCAATCTACATAGCACATGATAGAAAGAATTATTCTTATAATATCTTTCGGCTTATGCTTTGCAAATCTATAGCTTGCCTATTACAAGAAAGTGTAGCACCCATCACTAAACAACGAGCTTGCATATGAGTTTAAGTTATTGGGAGCATCTGAAAAAACACAAAAGCAGGGCAAAACCTATCTATGGAATGCGCAATATTGAACATCTAAAAACAAAACTGGTATTTGGTAATTCTGTTCGTTGTATGGAAGGTGGTTCGAATCCACCTACCAGTTTCTTATAATATTCAATTTTCATTAATAGATATTTGAATTGCATAATAAAATCACCCAAAAACACATCTTACAATATATTGAAATAACATTCGAAATATATCCTTTTAAACCTTTCAAAACAAAAAACTGAAATTTCTTTTTTGCGAAGCAGTAAATCGGTTTATTTCTAGAGCAAACGTTTTTTTAACTGATCTGTCATGAAATCCAAAAACGGCAGATTGGTTTCTTCCTCCTGCCAGTTCATAGGCATTCTTCAAATCCTCATTCATTAAATGATAAACGAGAGGTTTACCGCCAGCTACAGTACCTTCATCAAACACAACTGGGCTTCTACTTCCGTCAGCGTAGAGCCTTCGATAGCGGTAGAATGGGTAATAAGAGAATAGAGGTAGTACTTCTCATAGTCCACCGACTGACTGATACCGAGTTGCTGAAACTCCTTATACAGTTCCTCTATTTCCAGCCAAATACCTTTTTCCATAATTAGGTTACCTTAATTGTTATTTTTCCCAAAATTACTTCTGATACAACACTTTACCAAGCGAAACGACTACTTTCTTACTATTTTTTTGCAAACGCAGGGAAAATTAGGCAATAAAAAAACGCTAAGTCAATTTGTTGCAATCACTTAGCGTTTTCCGAGTACCCAGACTCTCTGTCATCTCCTTAAAAAATCTCTAACCAAACATCTACCTATTTCAACTCAAATGGTACAGTACCTTTAATATCTCTGGATGAACTACCGATGATTGCCTCAAACTTACCCGGTTCGGCCACCCATTCGTGTTTAGCATCATCGAAGAAGCTCAATGCTTTCTTATCAATCGTCAGCGTTACCGCTTTCTCTTCTCCCGGAGCCAGTTTCACTTTTTGGAAACCTTTCAACTCTTTTACCGGACGAGGGAGAGAGGATTTCTTATCACTGATATAAAGCTGAACAACTTCCTGACCTTCACGAGTGCCTGTATTCTTCACATTGACTGTGAAAGAAATGGTATCATCTGCAGTCATAGTTTTCTTGTCGGCCGAGGGTTTTCCATAAGCGAAAGTAGTGTAGCTCAATCCATGTCCGAACGGGAACAGCGGTTTGATTTTTTCTTTATCCGCCCAACGGTAACCTACAAAAATATCTTCCCGATAGATTTCATTAATCGTATCTCCTCTATGTTTAGACTGTGCCAGTTCTTCCTTATTGCCCGGATATTCGCCCAATTTATGAGCCCCTACATCTTCCAGTTTTGCCGGGAAGGTGAAAGGAAGTTTTCCCGAAGGATTGGCGTCTCCTACCAATACGGAAGCAAGAGCTGTCCCGGCTTCCGAACCCAGGAACCAGCCTTGTACAATGGCCGGCACTTCATTTACCCAAGGCATAGCCACAGCATTGCCGGAGATATTGACCACGATCAGGTTTTTATTCACCTTTGCGAGTTCACTAATCACTCTATCCTGCGCGTAAGGCAAACCTAAAGAAGCGCGGTCCGAATCTTCACAATCCTGATGATTGCTCTTGTTCAAGCCACCGAAGAAGATAACATAGTCGGCATCTTTAGCCACTTGCAAAGCCTCAGCGAGCAGTTCATCTTCCGAACGGTTGTCTTTCAAGTCCTGACCGGTTTTCACACCATTATACTCTCCCGTCGGATCGCCTACATACCCACGGGCATATACCACTTCCGCTTTTGAACCCACACGGCTTTTCAGTCCATCCAACGGAGAAATCTCATATTTCACTTTCAAAGAAGAACTACCACCGCCCACAGTCATCATCTTTATCGCATTTTCACCGATCACTGCGATTTTCTTCGCTTTATTCAAATCGATAGGCAATACGTTACCGTTGTTCTGCAACAGCACAATTCCTTCTTCAGCTATCTCACGTCCGGCCTGCCCGTGCTCGGGAGAACCTAAAGAGCCGAATGGTTTGTGCGGGTCCATTGAAGTACGGAAAATCAGACGAAGGACATTACTAACCTTTTCGTCCAGTTCCTTTGTTCCTACTTTACCCTCTTTTATCAGTTTCAGGTAAGGGAAAGCAAGGTAATAATTATCATACGCATTTCTCGTTCCGGCAGACAGTCCGTTCGTCCATGAACCAAACTCTAAGTCCATGCCGTTGTGAATAGCCTGTTCGGTGTTGTGCACACCACCCCAGTCGGACACTACGACGCCATCAAAGCCCCATTCATCGCGAAGAATATCTCGAAGCAGGCGTTTGTTGTGACAGGCGTGCTCTCCCTGATAGAGATTATAAGAGCCCATAATCGACCATGTTCCACCTTCCTGAACAGCCGCTTTAAAAGCAGGCAGGTATATTTCATAAAGAGCACGATCACTCAATTGCACATTGGTGGTATGGCGGTTGAACTCCTGATTGTTCAATGCATAATGCTTCACACAAGCAGCTACCCCGTTCTCTTGTACACCTTTGATGTAAGGAACCACCATAGTGGCGGACAGATACGGGTCTTCTCCCATATACTCGAAGTTACGTCCGTTCAAGGGAGTACGGTAGATATTCACACCGGGCCCCAACAAGATGTCTTTCTTGCGGTAACGTGCCTCTTCACCGATACTTTTTCCATAAAGATGCGACATTTCGGGATTCCATGTAGCAGAAAGACACGTCAGTGCCGGATAGGCAATACAGGAATCGTTTGTCCATCCTGCCTGATCCCATTCATCCCACAACACTTCCGGACGGATACCGTGAGGACCGTCGGTAGCCCATACTTCGGGAATTCCGAGGCGGGGAACGCCTGCCGAACTAAATTTAGACTGTGCATGAATCATCTTCACCTTTTCTTCAAGGGTCATCCGGTTCAATGCATCTTTCACTCTCTCTTCGATAGGCTTACCAGTGTCCAGATACACGGGCTTCTGCGCAAAGGCAGGCAACGCAGTTATCACAGACAAGCCAAGTAACATTGCTTTGAATTTCATGTTCATTTATGATATAAGAAATAAGTTCATACTTTATTTATATAGACTCCCAAACAGGGGATATTTCCTAGTTGCGGACGAGTTTATTAATGTTTTTTACATTATTCCGACCAAAGATGAATCCTGAAAGGGTACAATTCATCATACCCTTTCAGGATAGTTTCAATAAAAATCCGGCATTAATCTTCAGATCAATTTATTTTCTCAACCTTCAGATCAGCATTTGCATTGCCATTCGTTACATCAATGGTAAATCGATAGACAGCTCCTTCTTCAAATGCTTTATTATCCTGCATTTCCAAATTTCCGGAATCTGCAAGTTTAAGCTGTTCCACTAAAATAGAGCTTGCATAATTGCCGAATTCTCCTCCCCAATCATTTTGATGGAAGAACTTAAAACTAATCACTTCCGGGTCACCACTAGTCTTCAACGTTTCCCCGGCTTTCAAGGTTAGCTGATACTTTTTAGAAGCAACTTGCGCCAGACAGAGCGCTTTACTTGGCTCCCAACCTACTTCGGAAGACGTAACAGAAGGCTTACCGATTCCTTTTCCGATAGCCCAGATTGCACCCGTTCCGTCATCTTGCAATTTGGCCGGTTTACCATCTTTCAAAGCCATTACAGAAAAATACTTCAAAACAGCATTAGCTGTCACCCGATAATCTCCGTTAATCGGCAGGAACTTCAATGCACCATCACTTTGTTTCTCAAAGAAGTCAGGATCGATCCACCATTCATTCAAATTATCAATGCCTGTAACAGTTATCATTTGTCCTTGTGTAAACGCCTGATCCGACTTATATATATCAGTATCTGTCACCTCCATCTTATCATTACCAAAGAAAATATCCGGTGCAGGTAAATCTACCTTCCCTACTTTCTCCACTGTCAACACAGCCTTGGTATTGCCTTTCGTCACATCAACTGTAAACCTGTAAATACCTCCTCTTTCGAACTTCTGACCTTCTTCCAGTCCCAAGTTTCCGTCCGATGAGATTTTAACCAATTCACTCGTTGTAGAAATAGCATCACCCTTAAACTCGCCGTTGTCCCATTTATTGATATGGAAGAACTTAAAGTTAATATCATCCACTTTCATGGTAACGCCAGCTATAAATGTCAGTTGATACTTCTTCGCAGTAAGCTGTGGCATACACAGACCATTTTCCGGAGTCCACCCTACTTCAGAAAGTGCCACCGACGGTTTACCGATTCCTGTTCCAATAGCCCAGATAGCACCTGTTCCATCATCCTGCAACTTGGCAGCCTCACCATTCTTCAAAGCAATGACAGAGAAATACTTCATTTTACCATTGGCTGTTATTTGGTAACTTCCGTCAATCGGCAGGAATTTCAATGTTCCATCTTCCTGCTTTTCAAAATAATCCTGGTCTATCCACCAATTATCATAATCAGGCACCCCTTCAAACGCTAGAATGTCATTCTTCTTCAAAGTCAACTTGATTGCATAGATATCATTCTCTACCAATTCCATATCTTCACCGTTCACCTTTAACTTGGCAAATGGTTCTGCCTCGTAAGTCAACGTATTAAACTTGATAGCATAATTTCCCGGTTCCGTATTAGAAAATGAGATAGCATTCGTAGAACCGGCTTCAATCGTTCCATTCTCCCAGCCGAAAGTCAATTCGTTCCCATTCTCTCCCACTTTCGGAGTCTTGATATACGCTTTCATCTTTTGCGAGAAGTCTCCTGTCACACTATACTTGTACATGGATTGACGTTCCATCCGGTACTCTTTTCCTTCCTCATCCACTAATGTCAGATAGGGGAAGTCCGGTCGTGCCAGAGCGAGTTCTTTCGTCATTTCTGTAGTAGTAAAATGAATGTTCTGAAGAATATATTTCAAAGTTGCCTTTCCATTAGGAATATTAGCATAATAAGGAACAAAAATTTTACCAGTATAGTCATTTCCGCTTGTCTTTGTACGGATGACCGTTTCAGACACTTGTTCTTCTCCATAAAAAAGCTGTGCTTTCAACGTAGAAAGAGGCACATCCACATCCGAGGCTTTAATCGTAAACGGAAGACTGTCACCAAAAAGAGCATCTGCATTCTCTGCTTTGATTTCCATACTCGGATTACCGGGCAAGAATTCGTCATCATTACAGGAATTCATGGATAACATTCCTGCCAAAGCCAATATAATATAACTGTTTTTTTTCATTGTCTTGATCGTTTTAAGGTTCTTATTCCGACTTTGCCCAACGATAGGAAGTCACAGATTTGCCCGGAACATCATAAGCAAAATGACGCTTACCATCACTTAAGGTTATCTTTTTAGTCTTTTCATTATTATTCATCAGTACAAAAGCGTATGTTCCATCCGGATTCTCGAAAGCGGAATACATGATATTGCTATCAGCATAGCCGGATGCACCGATACGTACCGCTCCCGGTTTCACCACACTTGAGAGATGGGCGATGATATAGTAATGCGAGTTGCGGATAATTGTCTTATAGTCGCTATTACTGATATCCACCGCTCCGTAGCAAGTCTGGCAACCGCCTTCACGGTTAGGAGCACGGTCATTATCAAGCATCAGGTTCCACACTATAACTCCCCTACACCAGTTGTTGATCGTACCCAATGCTACTTCTTTCATATCTTCCAGCAATCGTTTCGACAAATCACGTCCGCTATTCCATGTTCCGATAGAAGTCTCCGTGAAAAGAAGTTCCTTTTCAGGATAGGCTTTATGTATATTTAAAAGCTCTTCGCGATTCCCGCCATAGTTGTGATAAGCAGCTCCGGCCAGGTATTGGGAAGCAGCTGCGTCCTCATACATCTTACCGGGGTAGTTCTTTTCCGTTGCAATATCACTATAATCATAGTTATGATCGTATGCATAAATTTTCGTAGCCAGTCCGGCTGTTTTGAATTTAGGTCCGAGTGCTGTTTTCACAAAGTCCCTCTGTTCTTCCCAACTCATATAAAGCGAAGCGGAATTACCACGGTTCAACGGTTCGTTCTGGGGAGTTACAGCATAAATATCAATGCCTTCGGCGTTGAAGGCTTGTACCCATTTCACAAAATAAGTGGCATAGTCCTGATAATAGGCTGGATTCAGCTGACCGTTTGTCCATGAATCCAGCGGAGTAAGATCTGTGAGACTCTTTACTTTCATCCATTTTGGACAAGTCCAAGGGGCGGCAATGACTTTAATAGAAGGATTGATGCTCAAAATCTCTTTCAGAATCGGAAGGATATAGTCTTTCTCTTCACTTTGCAAAGCAAAATGCTCAATACCTTTCGTATCACAGCAGGTATATTCGCTCAATGAAAAGTCCGAGCAGCCGATAGAGATACGGATATAGCTAAATCCGAAGCCTTTGTCGTCAGAGAATGTTTCCGTAAGGAAGGCGTGACGATCTTCCGGTTTCATTTGCAGAAGATTAAAACAAGTGGCGCCTGTGATAGCAGCTCCGAAGCCGTCCATTGTCTGATATTGTTCAGTCGGATTCAATGTGATTGAAGTAGGTGCCAAATTATCTTTCGAGCTGAAATTAACGGCATCACGGGTCAAATCGCGAGTCAGGCTGCTAGTGGTCGCATAAATAGTCACATCTCCAGTCGGAACAGGTGTAACCGGTTTCTCCGCATCGTCACTGTTGCTGCATGCAGCTAATATGGTGAAGCATCCTAAAAAGGTCAATGCTATATTTCTCATGTCTATCATAATCTTAAGTTTTCTATGTTTTTAGTTGAATTAATAACCCGGATTCTGGTGAATCTTATCATTCGCGTCGATTACCGACTGCGGAATTGGCAAACGATAAGAGTTCTTATCAAAAGTGTAAATCTGCGCTTTGCGACCTGAATCCTTAGCATACACTGCATTCATCACCTCTTCTACCTTGTCCAGACGGACCAGATCAAACCATCGTTGTCCCTCAAAAGCCAGTTCTAACCGACGTTCTTTAAGCAAAGCATTCAGCATGGCATTTTTGTTTGAACGGACAGAGGTGGGAAGTGCTCCCAATTTGGCACGGTCGCGAACTTTATCTATTATATCGGCGTCTGCCGTCTGGCCTATGATCTCGCCTGCGGCTTCGTAGCACCTATTCACGTCTATCTCTATGAATTCCAGCGGCTCTCTCATATCTGCCATGTTCAAGGCGTCCGAAAGGCACTTCTGTCCTTCCTTTAGAAGGTTCTTATGGCGCACGTTGGTAACCATCAGATTTTCCTTCTGGCTCACCTTGCCTCCGTATACCATATCTTCTATCACTTGGGTCAGCTCTTCAATTCCACGGCCGCCGGTGACTGAAGTCTCTATTATGACCGCCGAAGGAAGCTCTTTTTCGATCAGCGCCCTGTCTGCGGCAAGCCCCTTGTCGGATTTGTTTAAAAGAACTATCGCCCTGCGCCCGGCTACATGGCTCATCATCCGCATGTCCTCTTCTTCGAGAGGTCTGCTGGCGTCTATGACAAATATTATCAGATCGGCTCTGGATAGAGCCGTCATGCTCTTTTCTATGCCTATCTTTTCTATTATGTCTTCTGTATCGCGTATCCCCGCCGTGTCTGTAATCACTACGGGAATATTCTTTATTACCATGCTTTCTTCTATTATATCTCTGGTAGTTCCCGGAATATCGGTAACGATGGCTCTGTTTTCTCCCATCAGGACGTTCATCAGCGACGATTTTCCCACATTGGGTTTGCCTACGATAGATACTGAAAGGCCCTCTCTGATGATCCTTCCTGTATCAGCGGTGGAAAGCAGTTCGGAGATCTTTTCTTTTACGTTTCTTACAGAAGATGTGAGTTTTTCATATGTCATCTCTTCTATGTCCTCATCCGGATAGTCTATATTTACGGTAAGATCCACCAGGATATCTGTAAGGTCTTCTCTTATCTCTCTGATCTTATCGGAAAACGCTCCCGAGAGCTGATTGAGCGCCACATCAAAAGTCTTTTCTGATTTTGCTCTTATCAGGTCTATGACAGCCTCTGCCTGCGACAGATCCAGTCTCCCGTTCAGAAAAGCCCTTTTGGTGAATTCTCCTTTCTCAGCTAAAACCGCTCCGCTCTTAATAACGAGATCGAGTATATTTCTCAGGGAGATCATGCTTCCGTGGCACTGCACTTCTACTACGTCTTCAGCCGTATAAGAGAACGGCCCTTTCATATAGACAGCCATCACTTCGTCGATGGTCCGGCCGCTTTCAGGATCGACTACATGGCCGTAGGAAAGACGTCTGTTTTCTATCTTCGAAGACGCGGGAACAAATATTTTTTTCAATATATCCAGAGCCTTATCCCCGCTTATTCTGACTATTCCTATGCCTCCTTCTCCGGGAGCCGTAGCTATAGCGGCGATGGTATCTTCTTTTATCATACTTTTCTCCCTGTTATCGCAAAAGGGCCGTCCAGGAGACAGCCCTTTATTCTACTTCAATTCGATGATGACTCTTCTGTAAGGATCCTGTCCCTCACTTCTTGTTGACACCTTCGGGTGATTGTGAAGCGCAGCGTGTATCACCTTTCTCTCATAAGGATTCATAGGTTCAAGTTTGACGCTTCTCCTTGTTTTGACTACTTTATTCGCCAGTCTGTAGGCAAGAGATTCAAGAGTCTTTTCTCTCTTAGCCCTGTAATGCTCCGCATCGACGACGACTCTCGTATATTCTTCGTTTCCCTTATTCACTACGAGGCTTGTAAGGTACTGAATAGCGTCAAGAGTCTGTCCTCGCTTTCCTATTATGGTTCCCGAATCTTTACCGCTTATATCAAGGTATATGGATTTCTCTCCCTTCTTAGCGCTTACGTCAAGGGAAAGTCCCATCTCTTCGGTAACCTTTCGCAGGAAATCCAAAGCCTCATGTTCTTCGCAAGGAACTAAATTTTCATCCTTGATCGAGACTTCTTCTTTTATTTCTTCTTTTTTGATATATTCTTTTTTAGGTGTTTCTGTTTTTTTAATCTGAGCCTTTTCTGCTTTTTCGACAGCTGTCTTTTCTTCTTTTTTATGCTCGTCTTTTTTCTCTGCTGCGCCCTGCGCCTGAGATTTCTTTTTTTCCACCCTTACGAGGGCTAGTTTTGAGCCTATTCCGAAAAAGCCTCTTGAAGGTTCTTCTAAAACAGTAACATCTACCTCGTCTATGGTAAGTCTCAGATCGTCTAAAGCCAATTTAATGGCTGTTTCGACGTCTGTTCCCCATTTCTCAGAAAAATCTGCCATGTTTTACTTTTCCTCCAATTTAAGTTATGCTCTCACTGCTTTTGCTTTGCGCTTCTTTTTGCCTTCTCCCGACATCTTTTTCTTCATCTTCGCAAATCTGATGTTGTAGAAGATCTGGATTATCTGATTCAAAGACCAATACAGAGCAAGTCCCGCCGGATAACTTCTGGCCATCAGCAGTATCATCACAGGGAAGACGTATTTCATCATCTTCGTCATCATCTTCATCTGATCTGCGTTAGGTCCGGACATCTGATTAGTCTGAGAGAAGTAAGTAGCCAAGAATGTAGCTATGCCCGCTATTATAGGCAATACCCACTTATCAGGCTGCGCCAGATCAGGTATCCAAAGGAAGGATTCGTGAATAGCAAACAGCATTTTATCAGAAGATATGTAGTTCATAGGGTTTCTCAAAAGAGCGAAGAGACCCATGATGACTATCATCTGTATCAGCATAGGCAGACATCCGCCGTACATGCTGCCGCCTTCTTCTTTATAAAGTTCTGCCATCTTCTGATTCATCAGAGCCTTATCTTTGGCATACTTCTGCTGTATCTCCTTGATCTTCGGCTGCATCTTGGACATATTCATCGTAGTCTTTATCTGCTTGGCATATAAAGGATACATGACGCCTTTTATCAAGATCGTAAATACAAGTAAAGCAAGACCATAATTACCTATAAAGTCGTAAATCCAAGTGAGCAAATAACTCATTGGGCTTGCTAATATTCCCATCAATTTCCTCCATTATTTTAAAGGATCATAACCACCCTCATGCCAGGGGTGACACTTTAAAATTCGTCTGATTCCCAAGTAACTGCCCTTTATTACGCCGTACTTTTCCAATGCTTGTATAAAATAAGTGGAACAAGTCGGCGTAAACCGGCATGTAGACGGAAAAAGAGGCGAAATGAATTTTTGATAAAATCTGATCGTGAGGATCATGATTTTTCTAAAAAAATTGCCTATTATCTTCATTTTCCTTTTTTTACTCCGGTCCGTCTAAAAGCAGAATTAAGGGATTTCTCAACTTCTGCACATTTCTTGCCGCAAATAGTGTTTCTTGCGATGATTATAAAATCGTATCCTTCAGGTAAGCTCCCCGCTATATTGCGGTAGCTTTCTTTCATGAGCCTCTTGGCCCTGTTTCTGGCCACACTGTTTCCGACTTTTTTGCTGGCTAAAAACCCTGTTCTGTTATAAGGAAGTCCGTTAGGCCGGTAAAAGAGCACCACATACCTGTCGCCCACTGATTTTCCCTTATTATATACAGCGGAAAATTCGCTGTTTTTTCTCAAAACATTTTTTTTCAGCATTTTAAATCCCTGGGATTTTGATTAAGCAGTAAGTTTTTTTCTTCCTTTTGCTCTTCTTCTCTTTAAAACGTTTCTGCCGTTTTTAGTGCTCATTCTCTTTCTGAAGCCATGTTCTTTCATTCTCTGTCTCTTTTTAGGCTGATAAGTCATTTTCATTTTTAAGGTTCTCCTTTCCAAATTTTCGTCGTATGATCTAAATTCCAATCATACACATATGCCTAAATATTATAAATGAAAAACAGGCAAATGTCAATGATATTCGCCTGTAAGTCTTTGTTTATTCTTTTTTTCACTGATCAGCGACTCCTTCCATAAATCTCAAATAAGTCGATGACGCCGGAGAGTATAGTTCATTGGTCTCTCTTTCCCTCTCCTTGTCCGCCAGCAGCTCTTCAAATCTCTCGGCTTCTTCGTCGGAATAATCGGGATTTTTAATCCTGTCGCAGGCTATGAGAAATTCTATATCGGATACCCTGAAAAACTCTTTGCTTTCTGTATCTTTCGCAGCCAATTCCGAAGCGGCATATACGTCCAGGAGGGCGGCCGTAGCGTCCTTTCTTTTAAAAAGCTCCTCGAAGCCGTTAAATTCTCTTTCAAAGACTTTTGCCGCTTCGAGATAGCTGTTGTAGGCAAAATAGTCCGTAATGAACGGATAGTCCAGCACCGTCTCGACGAGAGCCTCCGTAGTCATTTCTTCGAGAATGTCGTCGGGAATTTGGCAATGCGAAAGAGCCATCTCTTTTGTCTTTATGTTCCCCCACTCTTCGTCTTCCGGAGTCATGGTGAACTCATAAGGAACGTCTATGGTGTATGCTCTGTTATTTGCAAGGACATATAAGAAAATGCAGCTTGCGCACAGAAGACCTGCCAAAATTGTTACTACTATCTTCTTATTGTTCATCTTTCAACGCCTTTTCTTTTTCACTGTCATGCTTTTTAAGCGCCACTCTGACGGCAAAATAGATTATGCCGAAAGTTATCGCCGCCTCGAAAAGAAAGCCTGTTATTGAAGTAAATAAAGTTATCAAGCTAAGTCCCCTTATTCTGAGTTATTCATATAAACCGTAAAATCTAATTCATTCCTAAAACTGCTTGTGTAATTAAAAATTCTCCTATTACCGTTTCTCCATCGCTTTTATATACATTAACATGATAATCTTCTGAGACATAAGTTGCCGCATCTTTCGGTGAAGAAGGTACCGAAACTTCTATATCTGTTTTTTTGATGTATCCCTCTTTTCCGTTGGTAGCCACAACGGCTATCAAATCAAGTGAATCATTTTCAAGAAGTTGATTTAACCCTTTAGCTGTCGGAAATTTTCCATATTTTTCACCATTTTTATTTATATTTTCAGATTTCCCGATACTGCTGCCAATAATCAAAACTATCATGATTAAAGCTAAAACAGCCGGAAGGAACAACTTCAACGATTTTTTATTTTTCAATCTGATCACCTCGCTCCCGTGCTATATTCTGCCACAGCTCAAAGAGATCTTCGTCTATATCTTAAATAACTTGTATAATTAAGATATAATTATATAGAACATCGGTCTATCCCTCCATCAAACTTATGCTTTATTTATTAAAATATTAACATACTTTTTCTTTAATATCTACTATAATATTTTATTTCTTATATGAAGACCCGTCCCCGTATCAGACACGGAGTTTTCGCTCATATAATAAGACTCGCAAAATGCAGAACGTATGACTCTGATCAGCAAGTTCCTTCATGAGAATCTATAAATTTGCGGCATGAGAAATCAAATCTCCTTTCTGTAAATAATTGGCCGGAACTTCCTCACAGTATGGTATACTACGAGTAGGATTCCTGCCTCCCAATAATAAGGATAAACTCTAATAATATCTTGACTGAATTTTGACTTTTATAAGAAATAATAAATGACAAATAGAGAAAGGATGATCTTGCTCATGCAATATAAAATTTTGATTGTAGATGACGAGCCGATGCTGACAGAGCTTTTGGCAGATTATTTAGGTGACGTGGGATATCTGCCTTATACGGCTACCGACAGTGTTAATGCCATGGAAAAGCTGAAAATCAGTCCGGATTTGATTTTACTGGATATCAACATGCCTGGTATGGATGGACTGGAGTTTTGTAAAACCATACGGAACGAGGTAACCTGCCCGATTCTATTTCTTACTGCACGGGATGCTGAACAAGATAAAATCAATGGTCTGCTTATTGGTGGCGATGACTATATTACCAAGCCATTCAGCCTGCCAGAAGTCGCTGCCCGCATATCTGTCCACCTCCGAAGGGAGGCTCGTACCCATGATCCCTCCCGCTTGATGGCTCACCAAGAACTTTTAGTAAACCTTTCCCGCCGAACAGTGCATTTTAGGGGAACTGAAATTGAATTCTCCAAGAGGGAATTTGATATATTGGAACTGCTCTTAACCCATGCAGGACAGGTCTTTGACCGGGAACGTATCTATGAGAGCGTCTGGGGGCTGGAAGCGTCCGGGGATAATAGTGTTGTAAAAGAACATATCCGTAAAATCCGGCAGAAACTGCAGGGTATTGCAGGACAAGGCTATATAGAAACAGTCTGGGGGGTGGGCTATCGATGGAAGCAATAAAATTCCGTGGACTTTGGAGTTCATTTGTCCTGTATGTGATAACTACATTAGTTTTTGTAACAGTTTTATCCGGTTTGACAATCTGGGGCTGTGTAGCGCTGCAGACGACTTTGCTGCCAGATTCCAACCTAGTTTATCTCACGATCCAGCGCAGCGATGCCGATGGTAATGAAACGACGATAACGGTTCCCATGCCTTTGAATGATATGTTGAAAGAAATCCCTTCTATGATTTCCATGGAAGGCACAGAAGGTGATCTTCTGTCAGGTGAGCAGAATGTAAAATACTCTGTAGCTAAGATCGAGAATAGTTTTACAGTTCTTTCTCCGAAACGACAACTTCTTTACAAAGCCAGTCAAATCGGAATGGTAGCCTTACCAGTATTTTTTTCACTTACAGGAATTCTTCTGTGCGGTCTTTTGTTCTATCGAAAAAAGTTGAAAACGCCTATTTTGCTGCTATCCTCGGCTACAGAACAAATTGCAGATCATAATCTGGACTTTCAGATTTCTTATCCAAGTGCAGACGAGATGGGAGCCTTGTGCGATTCCTTTGAGCAGATGAGACAAATTCTAAAAGAAAACAATCAAAAGTTGTGGGATATGCTGGAAGAACGCCGGCGTCTCCAGGGATCTGTAGCTCATGATCTGAGAAATCCCATCGCTATTATACAGGGATACGCCCAATATCTTCAGCTCAGTCTCTCTGGTGATAAGATCAGCAGAGAAAAAATATCTTCTGTGGCTGCCAATATTCTTCAAACCTCACATCGATTGGAACGATATACAGACTCTCTGCGTACCATCAGCCGGCTGGAAGAATTGGAAGCACAGATTCAGGCTGAGGATTTTTCCTCCCTTTCATCGAATATGCAGAAGGATATGAGTTTGCTGACAAAGGAAAGGAATTTAAAATTAGATTGGGAAAACACGGTTACTCGAAAAGAATTAAATCTGGACGCTAAGATTCTATACCGCATTTTGGAAAATCTTATTGGGAATGCGGTTAGATTTGCCAATCAGAGAATAAAGGTTGAGTTTGCCTATCATCAGGGCCTTTTGACAGTTACGGTATCTGATGATGGTCCGGGATTTCCTCAAAAAGTGTTAAGCAGCACGGACAGCTATGCCTATATGGGCGATAACGATGAAAATCATCTCGGCATGGGACTGTCCATTTGCCGAGTCCTCTGCCAGAAACATGGCGGCAAGCTGATTCTTTCAAATGCCAAACAGGACGGCGCAGTTGTAAAATTTATCTTGTCGTCTTGACCAATTTTTGACCTTTTCTTATTAAGATCTCCTTGTATTCAAAAAGCTGCACCTTGCAGCGACGCACACAAGGAGGTCTTTTTTATGCGAAAAAAATGCATTACATTGTTACTTTCTGGCTTGCTGGTTTGTAGCCTTTCTGCCTGCAAAAGTAATAGTTTCAATCAGGAAACAACCCCAATCAATAGGTACAGCAGCGATGAAAGCAGTTCGGTAAGCGGCCTTATATCTCTCATTCATCAGACGGGTCTGTTCAGCCGGTACTGCAGCACGGATGAAGGCTTTTATTATCTGACGGAGGAATATGCAGAACTTGCGGATGGCAGTTATGCTCCTCATCTGATGTACATGGATTATGCCACCTGCCAGGAGGTGTACCTTTGCAGTGACAGCAGTTGTAAGCATAATACGGAAGATTGTACTTCCGTCCTGTCCGGTGCGTCCTCGGATGGGCGAATTTTTACTTGGGATGGATATCTCTACTTTCTTGATCGTCCTATAGATACAAGCGGCACTACGATCACCAATCTTCTCGGAGATTCTAAAACCACGAATGTCCAAGCAGAGCAGGCTGAGTTATATCGCATGAATATGGATGGTTCCGGGCGAGAACGTATTTACAGTTTCGAATCTGATGCTACAGTAGAAGATGTGGCTCTGAGTGGTAAAGATGGTCTATATTTTGTTACAAAGAAACTGGGAACAAGCAAATCCGGTTCCGGAACCTATACTACAACATCTGACCGGCAACTTATTTGTCTAAACCTTAAAACCGGTAAAGCTAAATCCGTCTGCTCTCTGGATTTCGGCGATGGTATGACTTGGGAAATCATCGGTTCGGCAGGCGAAAAGATTATATTAAAAGTATATCAGTATCCCGACAATATGACGGAGAAAGATGTAGCCGCTTTAGATGAAAACAACTATCTGGATCTCCTGAAAAAAAGCCGGATTGTCTATGCTTCTTTGGAACTTTCTACTGGAGAAAAGACGCAGGTGTATTCTCAACCGACCGAAGGCAATTCCTACACTGAAAAGATCTTGGATGGGTGTCTGTATGTCTCCAATGAGTCAAGTCAGGATATTATAAAAATAGATCTTTTTACAGGGGAAAAAAGCACCTTATGTAGTCTGGAAAGCAATTATATATATGGTACACTGGGCGATTATCTCTGCTGTACCAGATATGATTCAACATCAGATTCCGGATATTCCTTGGTAAATGTAAAAGACGGCGATATCAAACACTGTAGTCTTACCAACCAATCCTTGGGATGGCAATTAGATCTGATGGCCATGGCTAAAGATCGTGCGTTGGTGGTCTATGACTATGAATATACACCTTTAGGAGATGACTCCTATGATATTACCCGGTATCAATATGGATTGATTTCTATGGATGATCTTCTGAACAGTGTGCCAAACTACACACCAATCCAAATGATTGAGAAGGGAATTTAAAAATGCTGGAATTGAAAAATATTACAAAGAACTATGGTTCTAAACAAGCGCTGGATCATGTATCTCTGACTTTGGAGAATGGCATTTACGGTCTGCTTGGACCAAACGGAGCAGGAAAGTCCACATTGATGAATATCATTACAGGCAATTTGAAACCCAGTTCAGGTACGGTTCTTTGGAATGAGGAAAATGTCCATGACATGGGCGCTGTCTATCGAAGTCTGCTGGGATATGCTCCCCAGCAGCAAGGTCTTTATGATACTTTTACCGGAATTCGGTTTCTTTCCTATATGGCTACCTTAAAAGGAATTCCAAAGAAAAAACACAGAGATGAAATCCAGAGAGTCCTAAACTATGTAAATCTGACAGCAAAAGCCTACCGGCCAATCGGTACCTACTCTGGCGGAATGAAACAGCGCATACTAATTGCTCAGGCTATTTTAGGCGATCCGCATCTGATTGTTTTAGATGAGCCTACCGCCGGATTAGATCCAAAAGAGCGAGTAAGAATCCGGGAAAACATCCTCAACATTTCCGGAGGCAAGATCATCTTAGTATCTACTCATGTTGTTTCTGATATTGAATCTATTGCGAAAGAGATTATTCTTCTTCGGGAGGGAAAGATTGTAGGCTGCGATACTGTATCAAGTCTTTGTAAAAAACATGGAGATGTGAAAAACCTGGAGCAAGTCTATTTGCAGGTATTTGAAGAGGAGGAAAACAATGGTAACTCTCATACGATTTGAACTGCAAAAGGTCTGGCTAAAAAGGAGTTTTCTAAGTCTTATGGCTTTATTGCTCCTCTTAAATGTTTTTCTCCTTTGGTATTTAAACCAGCCTACAGGCGATGAACCCCCTCTTTGTGCATATAAAGCTGTCTGCCAGGATGTTTCCGGTATGACAGAAGATGAAAAGTTCACTTATATCAGTGATCTAAAAGAGCAGGCGGACGGACTTTCTCTCGTAGAGCAAGTGCAGAGTCTCTACAGCCAGGGAAGCGAATCTGGAGATTCTCTGGCGAAACAGTTAAAAGACAACAATTCTGATATTTACAAGAAGTATGAGGAATTTTATCGCACAGGAGACTATCTAATTTACACAGACTCCTTGGTAAAGGAGCGTATTCTGCTTGATAAGCTGTTCGAAGAAATTTCCGCTGTATCCGGCTATGAGGATTATTTGGCTTCTGTTCAAGAAAACAGTAATCAGCTTGGCGGTATCTCAATTTTTCAATCGTCTACATCGAAGGAAACTTTCGGCAGCCGTAATATTGCTAAAAGCGCCGCCGATCATGCGGAAATGTCTTCAGCAGATATCCGTTGGTTTCCGTCCAAAGGGATAACAATGGCTGTGGAAAGCCAGGCAACCGACCTGTTGCTGCTTCTTTCTGTTTTTCTTTTCGTTGGTCAACTCATAGCAGAGGAAAAAGAAAAGGGACTATTTGCTATTACCCGTTCCACCAAACGAGGATTATTTGCGGATATGGGAGCAAGAATTGTCGCCATACTGATCCATAGTGGTACGGTTTGCCTTTTGCTTTATGGTTCCAATTTGATTTATGCCAGCAGTATGGCTGGGATAGGAAATTTATCTGTATCCCTTCAATCTTTGGCGCCCTATATGGAAAGTAGTTTTCCGATTTCTTTAGCAACATTTCTGGCTCTTAGTTTGATGACAAAGATCGGCGTGGTATTCCTGCTGGGGTTGCTGCTAACTGCTTGTGCGGTTTACTCCTCCCATAGTTTCATGCCGCAGCTTGTGGGAATCGGATTTTTAAGCTTGAACTGGATTTTATATACTTTCATTCCGTCCCATTCGAGTCTGAATTTGCTGAAATATCTCTCCTACTTTAGTTTGCTGCGAACGGATTCCTTATATGGGACTTACCTCAATCTAAATATCATGGGATTCCCATTCAGCCGCACAAGCTGTTCATTGGTATTACTGGTCATTTTGCTTTCCGTGGGCATCGCAGCTGTTCTACTTCTGTTTCGATATGGAGACCGACTGAGTGTTAACCAGGCATCAGTATATTTCCATGTACCGTTTCATCCTCATAACAGCTTATTTAGACATGAAGGATATAAAATTTTCATTGCTAATCGTGGGCTTTTGATCCTACTGGCTTTCAGCATCCTTCTGGGATCGAATGTTTTCGAAAAGAACTACACTCCATCGGCTGGAGAACAATACTATCAGAGTATGATGCTTTCATTAGAAGGTGAACTTACCGAAGAAAAGAAAGTCAGCATAAAGGCAGAACAAGCTCGCTATGATGATGCTTTTATCCAAATTGAGCGAATTGATCAAATGGTAGCGGAGGGAAGTATCAGTGAAAATGACGGAGACAGCATGAAAGAACCATGGTACAGTGAATTGGCTTTCTATCCATGGTTTCAGCGGATTCAGACGCAGTATGAACGAATTCTATCAGATGGCAGTGTATTTATCTATGATACGGGATACCTCTATCTTTTAGGCCAAATGGATGACGATTTTCTGATAAATCTCCTTCTGCTTTCTCTATGCTTCAGTTTCGCTTTTGCAAATGTAATGGCAATGGAAGACAGCAAAGGACTTTGGGGTCTTCTATCTGCAACGAAGTTGGGAAAAAAAAGGATTGTTGGATATAAATGGATGATATGCGGCGTTGCTTGTGTGGGAATTACGCTGCTCCCCTGGTTCTTCCGTAGTTTATCCATTTCATCGGTTTACCCCATGGGTGAGATCTGGGCAGGAATACAAAACATTCCGCAATACCAAGGCTTTCCTGTCAATTTACCACTTTTATTATTCTTAATGTTGGCTGTCCTCAGCCAACTTATATCGACTCAACTGCTTTGCGCTGTTGTGCTTTTAATATCCAAATGGAGGAAAAATTATTTTCAAATTCTGTTTTTAGCCCTGTTATTATTGGCTGCTCCGTTAATTTTGGCACAAATGGGGCTAAACGTTATGAGGTGGTTTTCAGTCTGGCCATTATATGGATGGACTGGTATAATTGGATAAATTCTGAGAAGTGATAATTATCGGATAAGTCATCATAATTGAACTTCAGGAGCGAGATTCAACAACTTTTCAAGACATAATATCTGCCTTAAGGTATCATTCAAAGCTACCCGAACCCACCGTCAAAAAAAGACTCAATCACCCATCAGGGTCTTGAGTCTTTTTCGCACTCCGCTTTACAGCGGCAAATCCTTCTTTTCAAACCAGATTATACCTACAGTGTACAGTATTAAAGCTATCACTCCCATTATTACGAAGTCCTGAATATAGCCGCTGCCCTCAAGTATCTTCTGAGTGTCGAAGAGAGTGTTGAGGGTAAAATTCCTTAAAAAGTCCAGATCATCCGACAGCTTAATAAACATGCTGACTACGAAAAAATATAAGGGGATCCCCGCCCCAAAAGTCAGCGAATTCTTCGACGTGTTAAAGATGCACGACGAGCAGAAGCATATTCCGCTTATGACCAGATGGTACAAGAACGCGCCCAGGTTCATCATGAGAAAAACATCTACATCTAAAGCGCCTTCTTCCTGAAAAGCCTCCGCCGCCGCTATGCCTGCCAGCGATACTATGCCCCACATTACGGCAAGGGACAGTATAAAGTACAGGGCGCTGGACACCGTTATCTGCATCCTCGTCGTCGGAGTGGACAAGAAGCCGGCCATGCTGCCTTTATCCACTTTCTCTGCAATCATTCTGTTGCCCACCATTATGGAATACACCATCGGAAATATGATGGCCATTAAAGCGTAAAAAGAGCTGGCCATGGAACCTATCAGTGTTCCGTCTCCTGACAGAATATTTGAAATTATCGTGCCCTCTGTTACGGCCTGCAAACCCTCCATGGCCTTCGGCGTAAATACATTAGTCAAAACGGTGATGAAAACGCAGACCACCAGCGTAAAGGCTAATAAAAATTTAAAATTTGATTTTATCGTCTGCTTAAGATATGGAAAGCTTATCATCGTTATCACCTCCATAAAATTTCATGAAATACTCTTCTAAAGTGTGTTTCTCTTCACTCAGAAAATGTATGTCGCAGGAAGAAAGTTCAAAGATCAGGCCGTTTATATCCGAATCGCTTAAGGAGACCGTCATCTGTTTCTTCTCCCTATTAAAAGACGCATCAGGATAAATTCTATTTATACGCTCTGCGTCCGATATATCATTGAATCCGATCTTGTATGTCTTCATCTGAGAGTGGCGCAGATCGTCGATAGTAAACTCCTTTATCAGTCTTCCGCTTTGTATCATCCCTACTCTGTCGCAAGTCTTCTCCACTTCTTCAAAGATATGTGAAGACAAGAGAATAGTTTTCCCCTTCTTTTTCTCTCTTTCTATCAGGTCTATAAAATTGTTCTGCATCAGAGGATCCAGCCCGCTGGTAGGTTCGTCCAGGAGTATTATTTCAGGATCGTGCATAAATGCGGCTACTATTCCGATTTTTTGCTTCATGCCCTTTGACATTCTCTTTATTCCGCTGCCCGGATCTATCTTAAACAAATCCAAAAGCTCCTCAGCATAAGAAAAATTCTTCATCCCTCTCATCTTAGCTATCAATTTAAGATAAGCGCTTCCCGTCATATCGTCAGGAAAAGATATTTCTCCGGGAAGATATCCTAAAGTCCTCTGTATCTTCTTCTGGTCTTTCCAGCAATCCATTCCGTTTATACAAACCCTGCCCGACTGAGGCCTTATAAAACCCATCAAATGTCTCATGGTAGTGGACTTTCCGGCTCCGTTAGGGCCGAGGTAACCGTATACTTCACCCTTTTTTATGGAAATGCTGACGTCAAATACTCCCTTTCCACCGCCGTAATCCTTCGTAAGATTATGAATATCTATCATGGTCAACTTAATCACCTCCTGTTTGCTGTAAGAAATTATAACTTTGCCGCCGGCGTTATTCAACCGACAATACAGTGCAAAATGTCGGGTTTTATGATAATATTAAATAAAAAAATCATGAGGTGCTGTATGAATCATCATGGGGCGGAAAAAGAATTCATAACTGCCTTTTGGCAGATATATGAACACAAGCCTTTAGAAAAAATATCCATAAAAGAATTATGTATTAAAGCCGGTTATAACAGGACTACCTTTTATGTATATTATCAAAATATTTATGATTTGTTGGACAAAGCTGTGGACGATTTGCTTTCTCCTGTAATAGAGCAGATATATGAAATCGACGACTTAGAAAGTTTGCTGAAAGGAAATTTAATACGCCCTCTGTTTTTAAAATTTTTTCCTCAGAGAAGCGGATACATCGAAATCATATTCAAGAGAAATCAATATTACATTTTAACTGAAAAAATCAAATTCCGTCTCTTGGATTTTATAAAAGCCCAATTAAAAAATGATTTAAAAAACATCGAAATAATTTTAGAATATCAGATCTCAGCCATCATAGGCGTTATCAGCTACTGGTACAAATCCGAAAAAAAGATGACAGAAGAAGAACTCATAAAAATCATATATGAAATTTCCGCCAGAGGGATATTTTCTCTGCTGTCTGAAAGCCTGTCGGACAAGCGTCAATAGGCAACAAAAATCTGTTCACAACTTTATTCACAACCTGTGGATAACTTTTTAGAATATTTATTTTATAATATTAACAAATTCACACTTGCCTGTGGATAACTTTTTAGTTAGAATATATTCATAGACGAAAAAAGAAGGTTTTCATGATGGACTACAACAAGATATGGGAAAACGTACTCGACAAGATAAAAGAAATTACTACACAGATAAGTTTTGAGACCTGGTTTCTTCCATTAAAGATAAGAAAGATAGACAATGATCTCAACATAGTATACATAGAAGTAAATTCCGATAACAGAAGCGAGTTCATAATAACAACTATAAAAAATCGTTATCTTTCTACCTTAGAAACTGCTTTTAAAGAAGTTCTCGAGGACAATTTTCGCGTGGTCTTAAAAGATTCGGATCAGTACAGATCCGAAGAAGTCAGAGAAGAACCTAAGATAAAACCTAAAAAACAGCTTCTGGATAAAGAAAAGATCTTTAATCCCAGATTTAATTTTGAAAATTTCGTCGTAGGAAACAGCAACAAGTATGCTCATGCAGCAGCATTAGCGGTAGCAGAATCTCCGTCAGAAGCTTATAATCCTCTATTCATATACGGAGGTTCAGGTCTTGGCAAGACTCACCTGATGCACGCTATAGGCATATATCTTCTTGAAAACAATCCTAAACTCAACGTCTTATACGTTTCATCTGAAATGTTTACAAATGAACTGATAAAAGCTCTGAACACTCACAAGATGAACGAGTTTAAATCAAAATACAGAAAAGCCGACGTGCTTCTCATAGACGATATACAATTCTTAGAGGGAAAAGAAAGCACTCAGGAAGAATTTTTCCATACCTTCAACTCTCTCTACGATTCAAATAAACAGATAATAATATCCAGCGACAAAGCTCCCAATAAATTAGTGAATCTTGAAGAAAGATTGAGATCGAGGTTTCAGTGGAATCTCATCGCCGATATACAGCCCGCCGACTACGAAACGAGAGTAGCCATTCTTCTCAAAAAAGCCGAAAACATGGGCATAAACACCGACGAAAATCCTGAGATTTACGACGTGGCTTGTATGATAGCCGAAAAGATAAAAGACAATATAAGAGAATTAGAAGGAGCTCTGATAAGAGTAGTCTCATTTTCACAGCTTTTAAACGAGAAACTGGACAAGAACTTTACAAAGAGGACTCTCAAAGACATATTCAGTAATGTAGAGAGAACCGTTACTCCTGAAAAAATAAAAAAGACAGTATGCAAATATTACGGAATAAAGATAACTGACATTGAATCTTCAAAGAAGACTAACAATATAGCCTTTCCGAGACAGATAGCCATGTATCTGATAAGAGAAATGACAGATTACTCTCTTCCTAAGATAGGTCAGTTCTTTGGAGGAAAGCATTACACCACGGTTTTATACGCCTGCGAAAAGATAGACGACGAGCTTTCCATGGACAAGAATCTAAGAGAAGTCATAGAGAATATTAAAGAAGAAATCAAAGACTGATAAAGAGTTTTCCTACTTATCAAAATAAATTTTATTTGTTTTCCACAGATTTTGAACAACAATTTTCAGTGAATTATCAATGTTCTCATAAGTTATCCACATAATTCACAACGCCTACTACTACTATTACTACCAAAAAATATAAATATTAACTAATACGGAGGTATCGTATGAAATTTTCCTGCAGCCAGCAGACTCTGACCAAAGCCTTAAATATAGTATCCAAAGCAGTTACTATAAGAACTACAATTCCTATCTTAAAAGGGATTCTTTTAAAAGTGGATGATAACGGTATATTGACTATGTCAGCTTCCGATCTCGACTTGAGCATAGAGAAAAAAATAAAGGTTGAAAACTCTAATCCCGGCGAAATTGTCGTTCTTTCCAAATTATTCGGAGATATAATAAGAAAGCTGCCTGACGGAGAGATAATAGTAGAAGAGACAGAAGGAAAAGTAAATATAAAATGCTCTAACTCTGAGTTCAATATAATAGGACTTTCTGCCGACGAATTTCCTAACATAAATCCTAATGAAGAAAATTCAGAGGAACTTGTATTTAACAAGGAAATCTTAAAAGACATGATAAAGAAGACTTCTTTTGCCGCAAGTATAGATGAAAATAAAGGCGCTATGACCGGCGTACTCATAGAGATGGAAGAAAACAGTCTCAATATGGTGGCCATAGACGGGTTCAGAATGGCTATCGCCAGAGAACAGATGAAAAACAAAGAAAAGAAAAATATCATAATACCGGCTAAGATACTCAGCGAGATAAGCAGGATAATAACGGAGACAGAAAGCTCAGGCGATGATGTCACCATGCTGTTAAGCGAGAAAAAAGCCGTCTTCATAATGGAAAATACAAAAGTAGTCATAAGACTTTTAGAAGGAGATTTTATGAACTACAAGAGAATAATTCCGGCAGAGAACCCTTGCAGAGTAGTCCTGTCGAGAAATGATTTTCTGGAAAGCGTAGAGAGAGCCTCTCTTTTAGCTAAAGTAGGAAAAAATAATCTGGTAAAATTAGAAATAAAAGACAATAATATCGAGATAACTTCTAAATCAGAAGAAGGAAACGTAAAAGAAGATATAATAGTCACTAAAGAAGGAAACGATCTGACCATAGGATTCAATTCCAAATACCTGATAGACGTTTTAAAGGTAATAGACGACGAGAGTATAAGCATGTATTTTAATACCAACGTCAGCCCATGCCTCGTAAAGCCTATCGACGGAAACAGTTTTGAATATCTGGTATTACCTGTAAGAATAAGTCAGTAAATAATCAGAATATTATGAGGGCCGGCATGAGCCGGCTCTTTAAAAGATTACGAAAAATACCCGTGATTTTAAGACAGGAAGAGATATGTACATAAGAGAAGTGGAACTGAAGAATTTCAGAAATTACGAACATCTGAACCTGAAATTCAATGAAAATGTAAACTTCATAATAGGAAATAATGCTCAGGGAAAGACAAATCTTTTAGAGAGCATTTTTATTTGTTCCATGGGAAAATCTTTCAGAACTTCTAAAGACGCCGAAATGATCGGATTTGAAAAAGATTTTTCAAAGATAAAGATTACTGCTCAAAAGCAGCTGTTTCCTGTCGATGTAGAGATAACTCTAAGAAAAGATCAGGGAAAATCCATCAAAGTGAACGGAATGAGTATATCCAGGACGTCTGATCTATTGGAAAATCTTTATATAGTCATATTTTCTCCCGAAGATCTGAAGATAGTAAAAGATGAACCTGAAAAAAGAAGAAAATTCATCGACAGAGAACTCTGCATGCTTAAACCTTCTTACCTCGACAGCCTGACTAATTATAAAAAGGTTATAATTCAGCGAAATAATTATCTTAAAGAAAGAAATATAGATTCTTCCGTACTGGATATATGGGATATTCAGCTTGCTAAGTACGGATCAAAGATAATATCCATGAGAAATGATTTTATAGAAAAGATAAACGAGATCAGCGCCAGGATTCATGGAAACATAACCGACGGAAAAGAAAATCTCAAGATAGAATACGATCCCAATATCAAGATAGTAAATAATCTTGAGAACGAGCTCTATAATTCGATAAAAAAATCTCAGCCCAGCGATATGCGTTTGAAAACTACTACGAGAGGGCCTCATCGGGACGATATATCCTTCTATATAGACGATATCAACGTAAGAAGTTTTGGGTCCCAGGGGCAGCAGAGGACTGCGGCCTTATCGCTGAAACTGGCAGAGCTGGATCTGATAAAGGCGGAGACCGGTGAGGACGCCATTCTTTTACTGGACGATGTCATGTCTGAACTTGACGCCGGACGTCAGGAATATCTTATAAAAACTTTGTCGGATATACAGCTTTTTATAACTACTACGGAGATAAATGACAGTCTTGAGAAAGCTGCGTCGAAAGGAAAAATTTTCACAGTAGAAAACGGAAAAATAAAGCCCTGAAAAAATATGGTATCTAAAAGACATATATACACCATTTTTTAGGGCTTTTATAGTTAAAAAAAGCGGATTTAAACCTCTTAAAAGAATAAAAGTAATAAAAAAGCCGAAATACATATTTTAATTGAAAAAAAGCCTGAATTATGTTATACTGTTAAACGTTGAAATATATAGAGAAAAGGTGAGAAAATGAGTTTATTGGACGAGAAGACAAACGGACAATATGACGCAGCCCAGATACAGGTGCTGGAGGGTCTTGAAGCAGTGAGAAAAAGACCCGGCATGTATATAGGAAGTACCGGAGCAAGGGGTCTGCATCATCTTGTATATGAAATTGTGGATAACAGTGTGGATGAAGCGCTGGCAGGATACTGCACCACGATAAAAGTTACTATCTGTAAGGATAATTCTATCACTGTAGAGGATGACGGAAGAGGTATGCCTGTGGACAAGCATCCTAAACTTAAGATCCCTGCAGTAGAAGTTATCCACACAGTTCTCCATGCCGGAGGAAAATTCGGCGGAGGAGGATATAAAGTTTCAGGAGGACTTCACGGAGTCGGAGCTTCTGTAGTAAACGCCCTCTCTACCCACATGGAAGTAGAGATAAGAAGAAACGGCAAAATCTATAAGCAGTGTTACGAGAGAGGAAAGACCGTAACGCCTCTTGAAGTTATTGGAGATTCAAAAAAGACGGGATCAAAGACCAGCTTTTGGCCTGATCCTGAAATATTCGAAACTACTATATTCGATTTTGATACTCTCGAGCACAGACTGCGAGAGATGGCTTTTCTCAACAAGGGTATAAAAATTATATTTAAAGATGAGAGAGAAGGCAAAAAAAGAAGCGAAACTTATCACTATGAAGGCGGAATCAAAGAATTTGTCAAATTCCAGAACCAGAATAAAGACGCCATTCATCCTGACGTCATATATTTTGAAGTAGTAAGAGATACCTGCGAAGTAGAAATCGCAATGCAGTATACAGAAAGTTACAATGAACTCGTCTTAGGATACGCTAATAATATAAATACTACGGACGGCGGTACTCACATCGTCGGATTTAAGAGCGCTTTAACAAGAATTTTTAATGATTACGGAAAAAAAGCCAAGATATTGAAAGAAAACGATACTTTGAGCGGCGAAGACGTGAGAGAAGGTCTCACTGCCATAGTATCCGTAAAGCTGGCGGAGCCTCAGTTTGAAGGCCAGACTAAAGCAAAGCTTGGAAATCCGGATATGAGAGGTTTCGTAGAAACCACCACCAACGAAAATCTTACGGCTTTTTTAGAAGAAAATCCGGCTCAGGCTAAGATAATATTGGAAAAATGTATCAAAGCGGCCAGAGCAAGAGAGGCGGCCAGAAAAGCCAGAGATCTGACCAGAAGAAAAGGAGCTCTGGACAGTTTTTCTCTTCCCGGAAAACTTGCAGACTGTTCTGATAAAGATCCGTCTCAGTGCGAGATATTCCTCGTCGAGGGAGATTCCGCCGGAGGAAGCGCAAAAGACGGCAGAGACAGAAAACGCCAGGCGATACTTCCTCTCAGAGGTAAGATCCTCAATGTAGAAAAAGCAAGACTCGACAGAATACTCAATTCTGACGAGATAAAGAATATGATAACGGCCTTCGGCTGCGGTATCGGAGACGACTTTAATGTAGAGAAGCTAAGATATCATAAGATAATAATAATGACCGATGCCGACGTAGACGGAGCTCATATAAGAACTCTGCTCCTGACCTTCTTCTACAGATATATGAGACCTCTTATAGAGGGAGGATTTGTCTATGCGGCTCAGCCGCCTCTTTATCAGGTTAAAAAAGGAAAAGACGTTTACTATACTTACGGTGAGGACGAACAGACAGAACTGATGAAATCTCTCGAGGGTAAGGCCGGCAAAGCCGATATACAGCGTTATAAGGGTCTTGGAGAGATGGACGCAGAACAGCTGTGGGATACTACTATGGATTACGAACACAGAACGCTGATTCAGATCACCATAGAAGACAGCGCGGCAGCCGATCAAACTTTTTCGACTCTAATGGGCGATAAAGTGCCTCCTCGTAAGAAATTCATAGAAGACAACGCTCATTATGCGACTCTGGATATTTAGGAAAGGAGGCCAATAGATGACTACGTTTTTAGAAGATCAGAAACTGATCCAGCACGAAATAAATAAAGAGATGAAGGACTCCTATATAGATTACGCCATGAGCGTTATCGTAGGCCGTGCCCTTCCCGACGTCAGAGACGGACTCAAGCCTGTTCACAGGAGAATTCTTTACGGCATGAGCGGTCTTGGAGTCACTCCTGATAAGCCTCATAAAAAGTCGGCCCGTATAGTCGGTGAAGTAATGGGTAAATATCACCCTCACGGAGACTTTTCTATCTATGACGCTATGGTAAGGCTGGCTCAGCCTTTCAATATAAGATATACTCTCGTAGACGGACACGGAAACTTCGGTTCCGTCGACGGAGACGGCGCGGCGGCTATGCGTTATACCGAAGCCAGGATGACGCCTTTAGCTTTGCAAATGCTTAGAGATATAGAGAAAGAAACCGTAGATTTTACCCCTAACTTCGACGGAGAAGAAAAAGAACCTGAAGTTCTTCCTTCGAGGTTTCCCAATCTTCTCGTAAACGGATCCAACGGTATAGCCGTAGGTATGGCTACTTCCATACCTCCTCACAATCTGTGCGAGGTCATAGATGCAGCCGTAAAACTAATAGACGAACCGGAAGCGACTGTAGAGGACCTTATAAAAATAGTCAAAGGTCCGGATTTTCCTACCGGCGCCATAATAATGGGAAAATCCTCCGTAAGAGAGGCATATCGCACCGGACAGGGAAAAGCCGTAGTAAGGGCGGTCGCCGAAATCGAAGAGACTTCTCACGGCAAACAGCAGATAATAGTTACGGAGATTCCGTATCAAGTCAATAAAGCCCGCCTGATAGAAAAGATCGCCGACCTGGTAAGAGATAAGAGGGTCGAAGGTATAACTGCCATCCGCGATGAATCAAACCGTAAGGGCATGCGTATAGTAATAGAACTTAAGCGCGACACCAACGCCAATATAGTTCTCAACAGACTGTATAAGCATACTCAGATGCAGGACAGCTTTTCCATGATAATGCTGGCCTTGGTGGACGGCAGACCTAAGATTCTGAACTTGCGGGAGATAATAAGCGAATATCTCAAGCATCAGAAAGAAGTCGTCACCAGAAGGACTATCTTCGATAAGAAGAAGGCGGAGGCGAGAGCTCATATCCTGGAAGGCTACCTCATAGCCCTCGATAACATAGACGAAATAATAAGAATAATAAGGAGCAGCTATAACGACGCCAAGGAAAAGTTGATGGAAAGATTTGATCTTTCGGAGATACAGGCTCAGGCAATACTCGATATGCAGCTTCGCAGACTGCAGGGACTGGAAAAAGAGAAGATCGAAAGTGAATATCAGGAGCTTCTCAAAAAAATCGCTTATTATGCAGAACTTCTGGCAGACGAGAAAAAACTTATGGGTGTAGTAAAAGACGAACTCATAGAGATAAGAGACAAGTGGGGAGACAAGAGAAAGACCAGAATCAAAGCAGACGCTCAGGAGCTGGATGAAGAAGATCTCATAGAAGAAGAGAAAGTCTGCATAACTCTGACTCACTTAGGCTACGTCAAGCGGGTTCCAGTAGATACTTACAGGGCTCAGAAGCGAGGCGGAAAAGGAATAACGGGACTGACTACGCGAGACAACGATTTCGTCAAGAATATGATAATGACGTCAACTCACGACTATCTCATGTTCTTTACCAATACAGGAAAAGCTCACAGGATAAAAGCCTATGAGATACCTGAGGCCACCAGAACGGCCAAGGGTACTCCTGTAGTCAATTTCCTCAACCTTCTGCAGAGAGAAAGAGTCACGGCAGTCATTCCTATCAAAGAATTTGCCGAGGATAGATTCCTTGTGGGAGTCACCAAGGACGGCATAATCAAGAAGACCGCCTTGGCCAACTTCGATACTAACAGGAAGACGGGACTGATCGCCATGAATCTGAAAGAAGGCGATCAGCTGATAGATATCAGAGAAACCAGCGGAAATAACAATGTCATCATAGTCACAAAGCACGGAAAGTGTATAAGCTTCTCCGAGGAGGACGTAAGGCCTATGGGAAGAATCGCCGGCGGCGTAAGAGCTATCAAGCTTGAAAAAGATGACGAAGTAGTTTCCATGGAACTGGTGGAACCGGGACAGGAGCTTCTCGTAGTAACCGAGAAAGGTTACGGAAAGAGAACTAAAGTCGAAGAATACAAGATACAGGTCAGAGGAGGAAAAGGCCTTCTGACTTATGACAAGACTAAGTTTAAAAAGACCGGGCAGCTTGTGGGAGCCATGGTAGTAGACGATGACGACGACGTCATGCTCATAAATTCCAACGGGATAATCATAAGGATGCAGGCTAAAGAAATATCCAGACTCGGAAGAGCTACTCAGGGAGTGAAGATAATGAACGTGGCAGACGACGTAAATATCATTGCTCTGGCAAAAGTCGCCCGTGAAGATGAACTGGAAAAGGAAATAGAGGGCGGCTCTGAAAGCGGAGAACAGCTCGAATTAAAGTAAAACTAACAAAGGAGGCCAAACTCATGGCAGACAAATTACAATTTGTCATTCCCGGCAAACCGCAATATATAACTATTGTAAGGCTGGCCGTGGGTTCTGCAGCCAATACCGCAGGATTTGACGTAGAGGAGATCGAAGACATAAAGACAGCAGTAGGAGAGGCTTGCAAGAACATCAGCTGCCACGGATCGGAAGGATTTGCCGAGCAGTATCAGGTAGACTGCGAGATAGAAGACGGCAAGATGCAGATATATGTTACGGATATAAGCGGCAGCCATAAGCTGGAGAAACTGCAGAAACCTTGTCTCGATTGTCCCAACGAGGGAGACCTGGGGCTTTACGTCATAAAATCTCTCATGACCAGTATTGAAATAATAGACGGACCAAATTGCAAAAAAGCTATTAAGATGACAAAGGCAAAATAATGAATTCAGAATTATTCAACCGTTACGCAGAACACCCTACAATTGAATTAAGAAACCAGATAGTAGAGGATAATCTGTACATGGTTGATATCCTGATCAGAAAATATCTGGGTAAAGGCGTCGATTATGACGACCTTTACCAGGTGGGAGCTTTGGCGCTGGTCTCCGCAGTGGAACGGTTCGACGTTTCAAAGGGTTACGAGTTTAAAAGCTTCGCTACTCCTACTATTTTAGGAGAGATAAAGAAGTATTTCAGGGACAAGCAGTGGAGCCTCAAAGTTCCAAGGCGCCTTAAAGAGATAGCCACCAAGGTGCAGGAGGTCAAGGGAGATCTTTCGGTGAGGCTGGGGAGAGCTCCCAGCGTGGAGGAAATATCTGAGGCCACGGGATTTACTCATGAGCAGATAATGCAGGCTCTTGAAAGTTCCAAGGCTTACGGCACTTATTCTCTGGAGAGCGCCTCGTCGGGCGCTTCCGAGGAGAACGAAGATAACCCTCTGGAGAAATACATAGGATTCGAAGATCTGGGATATGAACGTGTAGAGATAAACGAGATCGTAACTAAAGTGCTGGAAAATTTCAGTGAAAATTACAGATATATATTTAAAGAAAGATTCATCGAAAACAGACCGCAGGCGGCTATAGCCAAGGAACTGGGAGTTTCTCAGATGACCATTTCGCGTGCTGAGAAGAATATAGTCCAGCAGTTCAGAAGAGAGATGCACCGGCAGTGAAGCAAAGATGAAATAAATTAAGAAAGAAGGCACATGGGATGAAAAGAGTTTTTTCGGGCGTACAGCCTACAGGAAACATCCACCTCGGAAATTACCTCGGAGCATTGAAGCAGTTTGTGGAACTTCAAGAAGATCATGAGTGCATATATTGCATAGTGGACATGCACGCTATAACGGTTCCGCAGGATCCCGAGGTTCTAAAAGAACACATACTAGACGTGGCGGCCCTTTATCTTGCCGTCGGCGTAGACCCTGAAAAATCTATAGTATTCGTCCAGTCGGATGTACCCGGCCATGCGGAGCTGTCATGGATTCTCACCTGCAATTCATATACCGGCGAGCTGTCGAGAATGACACAGTTTAAAGATAAGAGCAAGAATAAAGAATCAGCTCCGGCCGGGCTTTTCACCTACCCTATTCTGATGGCTGCAGATATACTTCTGTATGATACCGACGTAGTGCCGGTAGGAAACGACCAGAAGCAGCATATCGAGCTCTGCAGAGATCTGGCGGTAAGAGTAAACGGTAAGTATCCCGATACTTTTGTCATACCGGACGGAAGGTTCTTAAAAGAAGGGGCCAGAATAATGGCGCTGGACGACCCTTCTAAGAAGATGAGCAAGAGCGCCGAAAATATACACTCGCGGATCTCCCTGCTGGATGATCCGGCCAAGATAAAGAAATCCATAATGAAAGCCACCACTGACTCGGAAGGCGTTATAAGATTCGATACCGAGAATAAACCGGGTATCAGCAATCTGCTCAATATCTACAGCGTTCTTTCAGGGACTAGCATCGCCGATCTCGAAAAGAAGTATGAAGGAAAAGGTTACGGAGATTTCAAAAAAGATCTGGTGGAAGTCACAGTAAAGGCGCTTACGCCTATACGTGAGAGATTTGAAGAGATACGTAACTCAGAAGAATTGATCAGAATTCTCCGGGAAGGCGCCGGCAAAGCCGACGCTATAGCTAAGAAGACGATAGAAAGAGTCAAAGGAAACTTTGGGCTGGGATTATAATTAAAAAACACGCCTGCCGCAGCGGTCTGGTCCTCGGAAGCCTTCGGCTCCTGCGGAGGCCCGCTTGCAGCAGGGTGTTTTTTTGTTTATCTCCCCCTTGCATATTTGACCTTAAAAAGAAGATAATAATACGGGAATGTTTCCTTAATATATTGATTTTTACATTATTTTAAGATATTATTTAAGGGAAAGATCGGAGGTGAAAGCGATGAGGACTTTTAATTACTCTGCAATTAAAAATCAAAGATGGGATTCTGATATTCTTGGACTGATTGCCTCAATTTATAAAGAGGCCGGTAAGCAGGAAATGTATCTGAAGCAGCGACCGGATGAATTAGAAAAGCTAATTGATATTGCAAAAGTGCAGAGCACAGAGGCGTCCAATGCCATTGAAGGTATTGTTACAACCGACACTCGCATCAGACAACTGGTAGAAGAAAAGACAGCCCCAAGGAATCGTGATGAACAGGAAATTGCCGGCTATCGTGATGCCCTTAATATTATTCATGAAAGCTTTGATGTGATTCCCATTACACGAAATTATATCATGCAGCTCCATAAAATATTATACAGCTATATGAATAACCCTATGGCCGGCAGAATTAAAACTGTGCAGAATTATATCAGCCTCACATATCCGGATGGTCATGCAGAAACACTTTTCACCCCTCTCCCACCATACTATACGCCAGAAGCTCTGGATAAAATATGCGAGGAGTATAATCGAGTAATTGGGAATATGGAGGTTGAACCACTGATTGCAATTCCAATTTTCATTCATGATTTTCTTTGTATTCATCCGTTTAATGATGGAAATGGACGAATGAGCCGTTTACTTACAACGCTTTTACTATATAGAAACGGCTTCTATGTCGGTAAGTATATTTCATTGGAAGCTAAAATTGCTAAGAACAAGGACCTGTACTACAATGCGCTTAGCCTTGCACAACCCGGTTGGCACGAAGGCCATGAGGATGCGGTGCCATTTATTAAATACCTGCTGGGTACTATCTTATCTGCATACAGGGACTTCGAAGAACGGTTTGAGCTCGTAGAAATCAAGCTGCCTGCGCTTGAAACAGTCAGGAGAGCAACTTTAAAAAAAATAGGCCGCTTTACAAAGCAGGATATCAGAGAACTCTGCCCTTCGTTTAGCATAAGTTCAATAGAAGGCGCACTACGTAAATTAGTTGCCTCAGGGGAACTGAGACGTGAAGGTAAAGGAAAAAACATTTGCTATTTCAGAATTAAATAATTCTTTTTATATTGTTAATCAAAAAGGTGATAATATATGAAAAAGCCGGATAAAAAGAAAACCATCATCACCATAGTAACAATAGCGGCCATTGCTGTCATTCTTAATATTCCTGTCGTATCTGATGTTATTGCAATGACGAGAGTCGGCATGATTGGAAGTGTGACCGATATGGAGAAAACAGAGTATGAGGGAGAAAAGTACTGGCAGTTTTCTTTAGATGACGAGTATGATACCAGAATTATCGTGGTGGAACATAATATTTTCAGAGTAACCGTCAGGATATTTGAAGATTCTCCATGTTTTTTCAGGAATAATAGCAATCCCCATACCACGCTTAATAAAATCAATCATGATAGAGGGGTTGTTGCTTTCTAAATTTATTTTTGGTATGAATCCCGCTTGTTTGCATAGCTGCAAAGTAGAAGTATAAAGAGGCAAATCGCTGGTCAGAGATATAAAAGGTTCATCACGTAGTTCATATAAGTCTATTTCGTCAAGGGATACTAATTTATGATTTTTAGGAATCGCCAAACAAAAGCTTTCTTTAAGCACTTGAGTACTATTGGATTCTAAGACAGAATAATCTGAACTGTAAATATGTAAATCATAATTAGCGCTGTTTTTTTGCTTTGGTAAATAGAAATTTTTATTGAAGGGTATAGTTCTTTAAATTTTTCTAATATTTCGGGCATCAATGAAGACGCCGCGTTAACATATAGGGAAACGCTTTTATTCATATTTGAATTAAAACTATCCTTTAAGTCATTTAACTCACTTAATATTGATTTGCAATGCTTAAGTAGCTTTTTCCCATTATCATTTAAAATTAACTTTTTTCCCTGTCGGTCAAATAATTGTACTCCTAACTCTGCTTCTTCGCAATTTTATCACCTATAATAAGCGCAATATACGGTTTATTAGAATTTAAACCCGCCGTACCGAGGATGTCGGAAGAAGAAAAAGAAGAAATATAAAAATTGCTCGATTTATCGGGCCATGTTAAATAAGATAAAGGCTCATGCGAAAGTGTGAGCCTTTACCTTATGATGAATTACCTCCCCTGTTCAGATTTGCTGAAAGGGCAACTCTGTGCAGCTGGGTAATTCTCTCTAATTCTCATATAGAGCTGCTGAGAGAGAATTTCTTGAAAGATTTTGCTCACACTTTTCAAAAAACAAGAAAAAAGAGAGAAATAATGAAAATTAAGCCCCACTATTTCTCTCTTCTTCGCAAAATACGGAAAAGTGTGAGCATGGATAAGGTGGAAATTCTCTTTAAATATTTGATTTTGCCCTTTTGAGAGAATTCATCACAAAAAAATGCTCTCTGACCTTGCGAATTACGGTTTTTAAGAGAATGAGCCTGTGTGGCGGTTTGCCATGTTCGCAAAGCCGGGCCGCCTGTGGCTCGGTCCGCATCGCCGCGGACTTTTCTGAGCAACAGCCCGCAGCCTCGCCGGCCGGTCAAAAACATGAAACCCCGTCATTGCCCGCAAGGCGGGCAATGACGGGGTTATCGTATACGCACATCACGCCGAAACGCGAGCCGGCCGGCTTGTAGATAGTCCACGGCTCTACAGCCGCAGAGCGAGCCACCCCCAGAAGACAGCCCCGCAAGCCCGCACGCCGAGCCGGCCCCTGTTTATTCACCAAGAAAATATCTTCCCAGCCTATCGGCCGCCATGATGGCTGCGTAAACATCTTTTGCCGTCACGGCAAAAGGCATATTGTGAAGAGTGTCGCTGTCGGCTGCGGCAGCCTCGGCCACCTTCATGATCTTTTCTTCGGTAATCTGCGTCACTCCCAGCTGCCCCAGCGTTACCGGCAGACCCAGCTCGATACAGAACCCTATTATATCCCCTAAAGTGTCGCTGTCTTCGTTTTCAAGAACTAATTGGGTGATAGTTCCAAAGGCCACTTTTTCGCCGTGATACATGTGGTGACATTCTTCCAGCACGGTTAAACCGTTGTGAATAGCGTGAGCTCCCGCCAGCCCGCCGCTTTCAAAGCCCAGCCCCGAAAGCAGCGTATTGGCTTCGATTATCTTTTCTACGGATTTGGTGCATACCCCAGCTTCGAGGGCCAACTTAGCTTTGAGTCCTTCATCCAGCAAAGTATCGTAGCATAACTCTGCCAGAGCCATGGCCGCCTCCGTAGCTTTTCCGCCGGCGCAGGTATCAGCTCCCTTTCTGTAGCAGGCCCTCGCTTCAAAATATGTTGCCAGCGCATCGCCGATACCGGCCATGGTTAGCCTTACAGGCGATTTTGAAATTATATCCGTGTCCATCAAGACGAGGTTAGGGTTTCGAGGCAGGAACAAATATTCTTCGAATACGCCTTCATCGGTATATATGACTGATAAGGCGCTGCAAGGGGCGTCTGTAGAGGCTATGGTCGGGCAGATGACTACCGGCGCGCCGCAGTAGTAAGCGACAGCTTTAGCAGTATCAAAGATCTTTCCTCCTCCGATACCAACGATCATGTCGCACTTGTTCTCAGCTACGATGCCCTTGAGACGATCTATCTCGCGCTTGCTACATTCGCCGCCGAAAAATTCAAATACTGCCTGGGCGTTTTCATTATCAAAGCTTGCCTTTACCTGATCGCCTACTCTCTTGTATCCGCCTTCGCTGATTATTATTAAAGGCTTGGTTCCGTAAGCTTTAGTATGCTTTCCTATATTGGACAGTTCGCCGGCCCCTTGCAGATATTTGCCGGGACTTATCAATACTTTTGTCATAGTATTTTCCTCCTTGGTGATTTTGAAATCTTTGTCTGTATTATGGTACGCACTTTTGCCGATATTATAACAAACGCCGTATATTCCCCGCCTCTATAGACGACGGGTTTTATTCAGACTTTTGGCGGAGATTAATAATCTTCCGCCAAAAGTCTGAGGAGCTTACAGCCCTGGCCTTTGTTGCAATCGTTCGATTCGCCCCTGACGCCTCTGCTATCCTTTTTGTCCTGCAAATCGCCTGCGGCTCTTGGGACAAAAAGGCAAGCAAGCTTGCCGGGGGGGGCTACGCACCGACTTAAACAAATGCAAGCAGATCTCGCCTCTATAAGAGCTCTGCTTGCATTTAAGTCACTTCAGAGTGCTGGTATACCTTATGGTTTCCATGGCGTCTTTAGCATATTTATCGGCTCCTATTCTGTCCGAATACTCCTGATTGAGAACTGCCCCGCCGACTACGATCTTACACTGCGGAGCCTTCTCTTTCAGAAGATGGATGGTTTTTTCCATGGCCGGGACGGTGGTAGTCATGAGAGCGCTTAAACCTACTGCCGGAGCGTTGTTATCTATGACCGCCTGGACGATGACTTCGGGGGCCACATCTTTTCCCAGATCTATGACCTTGAAGCCGTAGTTCTCCAGCAGAAGCTTGACTATGTTCTTGCCTATATCGTGAATATCTCCGTGAACCGTAGCTATCACCACAGGAAACTTGTCGATGGCAGCTCCGGAAGACATATGAGACTTTATCTTCTCAAAAGAAGCCTTGGCTGCCTCTGCGCTCATGAGAAGCTGAGGCAGATATACTGTCTTTTCTTCAAAGCCCTTGCCCACTATGTCAAGAGCGGGGATTATCTCGCTTTGGATTATGAATAAAGGATCGGTATTTTCGGCCAGAAGCTTTTCGGTCATCTCCCCTGCCCTGTCTTTAAGGCCTTTGCTGATGGCTCTTTGAAGAGGCGTCAGACTGCCATCGTCCTTTGGCGAAGCGGAGGGCGTAGCAGGACTTGCAGAAGGCTGCTGCGCAGACTGAGCCGGAAGGCTCTCCGTAAATGCTATATATTCTCCGCAGTTCTCATCCATATTGTGAAGCGCTTTAAAAGAATGATATGCCTTCATCATGTCTGTTGAATAAGGATTCATTATGGCCGTCGACAGTCCCCTCTCCAATGCGCAGGCAAAAAACGTGCTGTTTATGGCAGCTCTTTCTGGAAGACCGAAGGAAACGTTTGACACCCCCAAAGAAGTGTGGCAGCCAAGGCGGTTTTTTATGATGTCCAGCGCCCGGAGCGTTTCGATGGCCGCGCCCGGTTCGGCGCTTACCGTCATAGCTAAAGTGTCGAAGATTATATCTTTTTTATCTATACCGTACTCGGCAGCTCTTTTTAGAATTTTTTCGGCGATGGCGACTCTGCCTTCCGCCGTCTTGGGAATACCGTCGTCGTCCAGAGTAAGAGCGACAACTGCTCCTCCGTATTTTTTGACCAGAGGGAAAATCTGCGACATGGAAGATTCCTTGCCGCTGACTGAATTTATCATAGCCTTGCCGTTGTACAACCTCAGAGCCTGCTCCATTGCTTCCGTATCTGCCGTATCTATCTGAAGCGGAAGATCCGTGATTGCCTGAAGTTCAAATACGGCTTTTTTAAGCATAGAAACTTCATCTATCTCGGGAAGCCCCACATTCACGTCCAGTATGTGGACGCCGGCCTCCTGCTGACTTATACCCTCTTGCAGTATATAATTTATATCGTTTTCTGCCAGCGCCTGCTTAAATCTCTTTTTTCCTGTGGGATTGATACGCTCGCCTATGAGTATAGGAGATGAATCAAACTTGACGGCATGAGTATAAGAGGAAACACAAGTGATATTCTTAGGCTCTGTCTGCACGGGCTTCATGCCCAAAGTCGCCTGGGTTATATGTCTTATGTATTGAGGATTGGTTCCGCAGCAGCCGCCTATCAGGCGTACTCCCCGCGCCGCCGCATCTTTAAGATCAGAGGCAAATTCGACGGGAGAAGTACCGTACACCGCTTTTCCGTCCACTTCTTTTGGCAGGCCTGCGTTGGGCTTGAGAATGACGGGGATTGAAGCGTTAGCCAGCAGTTCCTCGATAACGCCGGTCAGCTGTTTAGGCTCGAGAGAGCAGTTGGCTCCGAGGGCGTCGGCCCCCATACCCTCGATCATCGCTGCCATGGCGGCGGGAGACGCCCCCGTCATCAGTTTTCCGTCTTCTCCGTAAGCGTTAGAGACGAATACAGGCAGGTCGCTGTTTTCTTTGGCAGCCAAAAGCGCCGCTTTCGTCTCATAGCTGTCGCTCATGGTTTCGATAAATATGAGATCTGCCCCCAGACCGCAGCCGGCCCGTACTATTTGGGCAAAAAGTTCTACGGCATCTTCAAATTCGAAATCTCCGTATGGTTTTAAGAGCCTGCCGCAGGGGCCTATGTCTAAGGCTATGAATTTTTCCTGCGGCCCTGAAGAGCTTTCCCGGGCTCTCTTGGCATTTTCCAAGGCGGCCTTTATCACAGCTTTGAGCTCTTCCGGCGCAAACTTCAGTGAATTGGCTCCGAAAGTGTTGGTGTTTACGATGTTGCTTCCAGCGTCAAAATAATCACGGTGTATCTTCTCTACCACCGCAGGATGAGTGATATTCCACCGCTCGGGATGCTCTCCGGCGGCAAGTCCGGCTTCCTGAAGCAGCGTCCCCATTCCTCCGTCCAGATAGACTAAGTTGTCTTTCATATAATCTAATATATTCATAAATCATTCCTTCCTGAAGCTGCAGTCAAGCTTGCTGCAAGTCTTGCAATCATTTCCATGAACGTCCGGCGACTTTCTTTGGCAGTTTTCCTCCGCCTTAGATGTGTCCGGATAAAGTCCTATAATTGCCGTCACTGATTTTGACGGCGACATAAGGAGACTCTCTGTCAGAGAGAGTCCTATCTTTCTGGGACAGTCCAGAAGGTCAAAGAACTGTTTTTGAGAAGAAAGCGGAAAATCTCCGTAGCCGGGGCTGAATCTGGGCCGCGTGAGAAAGCCTTTTTCTTTGTATTCTATGCGTATATCCTCATTGAAAGCGTTGCACAGAGATTCTATGCGTTCGGCGCCTATGGCCTGAAAACACAGAGCCCTGGCGGGAGACAGCCTGCTGTATCTGAAAATCAGACGGTCCAGGTCTATACCTATGGTGGCTGCGAAGAGGATTGACCGGCTGCAGCCTGTAAGATTTTTTTTAAGGTCAAGACTGCCCATCGGCGCAGCCTCCTTGCCGGCGCAGAATAAATCAGTATCGAACACCCCGTAGCAGACCTTGCAGGAGAGCCTGCCGTTGGCTTCATCTAAGCAGCTGTCTATGAGAGCTTCTATTTCCGGCGTTTGCCGCCGGCAGCCCATATAGCGCAAGATCTCTCCCCTGTCTATGACGGGAGGATCGTATTTTCTCGTTATGACGGCGCTCATCATTCTTTTCCCAGTATATCGGAGAGATTCGCCTGTATTTTGCGGGCCACGTCCGGTTTGTTCATGGAATATACGTGGACATTAGTAACATTGTTGGCAAACAGATCTATGATCTGATCTGTGGCATAGGCGATACCGGCCTGTTTCATAGCCGCAGGATCGCCGCCGAACTTGTCCACCAGACTCTTGAACCTCTGAGGCATGTGGGAACCGGACAGCTTAACGGCTCTTTCCACCTGTTTTGCGTTGGTAATAGGCATTATGCCGGCCACCACAGGTACGGTGATACCGGCTTCTCTGATCTTATAGAGAAAATTATATAAGAGGTTGTTGTCGAAGAACATCTGGGTGGTGAAAAACTCGCAGCCCGCTTCGACTTTTTCTTTAAGATATTTTATGTCTTCCTTTTGATTTGTACTTTCCGGGTGAATCTCAGGGTAACACGCTCCGCCGATGCAAAAATCCGTATCGCTTTCTCTCAACTCCTGGATCAGATCTATGGCGTGGTGATAGTGCCATGTCTCCTGATGAGACAAGTCCATGCCGTCGGGAATATCGCCTCTTAAGGCCATGACATTTTCGATACCGGCCTCTTTGATCTGGTCAATCTTCTGCCGCACAGCCTCGTGAGTAGAAGAAACGCAAGTAAGGTGAGCCAAAGTGGACACACCATACATATCTTTTATGTTTTTTGCTATCTCTAAAGTGTATTCGCTGGTTCCGCCGCCGGCCCCGTAAGTTACGCTCATGAACGCCGGTTTCAGCTTGGCGATCTCTTCTGTAGCAGCCTTTACGCTGTCAAAAGACGAGTCGGCTTTAGGAGGAAAGACCTCAAAGGATAGTGATAGATCATCTCGTTTAAGTAAGTTTATCAGCTTCATAGTATCTCGCTCTTTTCTTTAAAAAGTTATACTTGAATTATACTACTCCGCAGTTGAGATAACAAGTTTTAGAAAGGATTTTACAAGATCGGTTTTGATATAGAAAAGGGCCTCATGCAGCGAGGGAGGAAAAGAACGGCTTTACTTAAAGCGAGTTGCCGCAGGAGAGAGTTTCCTTCCCTCTGCCTGTAAGTACATACAATTTTTTCTGAAAAAGTATATTGGAGGACTGTATAACTTTAAGCTGTGCTGCATGGCCTCTTGACTATATTATCCTCCAATTATGTGTAAAACTAAGGAAGCAAAACTATAAATAATATGGAGAAAATGAGACAAAAGAATGAAGATGCCGGAGGCAGCCTATAAATTCAAAACCAAAAAGTTTATGACGATAGTGCAAAAAATTCCCCATAAGATTAGAAAGAGGATGAAGCAAAGCCCCGTTTTAATTGATGTCTCGGCCCTTTTGCAGAAGATAACGCCATACAGAACGGCAGCCATAAGAATACCAAAAACGTGACTTGCTGTCAGTATTGCCGTCTCGGCAGGAGAAAAGTGCGAAATGAGGAGAGCGGTAATAACAAGTATCAAGGGAAATACTAAAAAAATTTGCCTAAAATATTCTTTGAATAGTTGTTTCATTATAACGCTCGCTTTCTTCTAAGATCTGTCTAAAGTATATAACAAAAGAGCGTAACTGACAAGGTCATGATGCCGGGAAAAGGTGAATGTGGCCAGTAAAGTGTCCGTATTGGAGAAATATTTGGGAATGTTTTTTAATTTTTGTCCGAAAAAGTCTTGACAGACCTGTATGCATGAGGTATTATTAAATTGTCCTCAAAGGACACAATATATCTCCAAAAGGCGCCAATGGGGACAACGAAAATACGAAACTTTAACAAAAGGAGGAAATATTATGGATATTATGGTATTGAAGTCTCAGCAGTGGATGAACGATACATACGGAGGCGACAGCCGTTATACAAAGGTCGCAGAAGACGGAGCTACAGGATGGGGAACGATAAACGGCCTCATAATAGCCCTTCAGATTGAGCTGGGTATGGCAGAGACAGCAGCCGTTATCGGGCCGACTACAAGAAGCAAGTTTAATGCGAAGTATCCGGGCGGAATAACCCGGCAGGCGGCGGACGATACCGATACGGACAACGTTCACAGCATAATACAGTGCGCTCTCTGGTGCAAAGGATATTATGCGGAAACCGGAAGCATAACTGGTTACTATAAGGGCCAGTCGGCCGATTCGGTAGAAGAACTGAAAGCCGACATGGGTATAGGCGGAAATTCAACGGTCACCATGGAGATAATGGAAGCCCTGCTGTCGATGAAGCAGTTTGTACTGCTTTCGGGCTACGGCGGAACCAAAGCCATAAGAGGAATTCAGCAGACCATCAATAAGGACTATAAAAACTATACGGGAATAATCCCTTGCGACGGACTTTACGGCAGAGAGATGAATACCGCTATAATCCAGGTGCTTCAGGCCGTGGAAGGATTTGCCCCGGAAGTCTCAAACGGCAACTTCGGTAACGGAACCAAGGGCGCGCTGAAGGTGATAAATGCAACCAATGCCGCAGCAAATCCCGACTGGGTTTGGATTGCCAGCGTAGCCCTGATCTGCAACGGATACTTGGATAATACCGAAAGAAAGTGGGTGCCGGCGCTCCAGCTGGCTATCGAAGCATTTCAGGTAGCCCATGCTCTGCCTATCACGAGACAGCTGGATGTCAACACTTGGATGTCGCTGTTTATCAGCAAGGGAAACCCGGACAGGGCAGCAAGAGCATGTGACACGAGGTTTGAGGTGACGGATGCTCTTGCACAGAAGCTGAAGACGGACGGATATGAGATAGTCGGACGTTATCTGACCGGAGGAGACTTTAAGGAGATAAGAGAAGGAGAGCTTCAGAGAATCATAGGCAGCGGCCTTAAATATTTTCCGATATTTCAGGATAATGCCAGAACGATTTCTGAGTTTACCTACGAAAACGGAAAACTTCATGCCAAGCAGGCAAGAGAAGCAGCAGTTGCCAAGGGAGTTCCCTCCACAGTCATATACTTTGCTGTAGATCTCGACGTAATGGACTATCAAGTGACAGGATCAATAATCCCTTATTTTAGAGGCGTTAGCGAACATATAGGCCCGCTTTACAAGGTGGGAATATACGCATCGAGAAATACCTGCACAAAAGTTTGCAATGCGGGATATGCGGTTTCAAGCTTTGTATCAGACATGTCTACCGGCTACAGCGGCAATCTTGGGTTCCCTATTCCGAAAAACTGGAACTATGACCAGTTTCACGAAATAAGCGGATACGGAGGAAGCTGGGATCTTGATAAGGTGGCGTACAGCGGAAAGATAGCGCCGTGCGATAAAGTGATCTCATTTGAAACTCCAGGTTACTCCCCTCCGGATGATCCGGATCTTACAGAATACACCCACACTATATTTGAAGTGATAGAGCTTGTAAAAGAACTCGAGGATGCGTATAATGAATATAAAGCCGGCAAATATAAAGAGTATGTGCCATACGGATATACTTATTATACGAAGAGTGTTCACATAGGCGTGCTGAACTATTTGTCTAAATACTATTTAAGGCAGACCATGTTTGCTGCGGCCACTCAGCAGCTTGACCAATACTTCGTAGCTTTTATGAACGCCGAGCATAGTGAACTGGTCAAAAGCGTAGATGCTTTTGTAGAGAAAAGAGAGAACGGCGAAGTGAGGGATAACGTAGGAGGTCTAAATGACATTGCACACCTTGCATATTCGACATTAGCCTACGCCTCCTTATCGATAACACCAGATTATTGGGCTTCGTGGGGTGGAGATTTGGCGACTGGAATGGCAGATATACATGTGCATATGGAGGATAAGCCAACTTCAAATTTGCAGATAGAAGCAAACGAACTTATTGGTTCAACCAAGATATCCTGCAATTACATCGATTTGTGTGACGATGCGGACGCCATAGCCATATCGAGAGCCGTTAAAAGCTCGGAGGCTTCGCTGAGGACCTTGTCATCTGCGATGACAGAGTATTACTCTGATTTATCGACGGTGAAGAGATATTCGCAGTATAAGTACGATGGATTGGATTTTTCTTCTTCTACTTTGCTTTATCTTTCGGTTTACCAAAAGGTATGCGCTGATAATGCTACAGCGCTGGAAATATTAAAAGGCGAAGCAACGGCAGAGGAGCAGATAGCTGCATGCAAGGCTTTTTCAGAATACTTGTTTAGAAAAGTGCAGTAATTTTTAACTTTACATCTATGAAGATGGATATCTATCCATCTTCATAGATAAAAGAGTTCCGAGTATCGGCTCTTCATCTGAGCTTTCTTTTAGGAGGACTATTACATTTCCAAGGGAGTAAAGAATGATAAAAAAAATACTGAAAAACAAAATTATCTTTAGGGCTATTATCATAACAGAGATATTGGCGACCTTAGTATTTGCAGTGTTTATCATCGAAAACTACAGAAAGAGCGATTCAGGGGATCCTAAATATGATGTGCTGGCACAAGAAGAGGTTCAGATTCCGGAGAAAATGATCAGCCGTTGGATAACTGTAGCCAGAACTCATAAGGTTTATGAAAGGAAAGACGATGGATTTAGGATTTTTCTTTCTGAAGAGATTGGTGGAAGATTAAGCGGTTATACGCGCATAGAGAATATCAGGTTCGAGAATACAGACTTGTATACCGATTGCAGGGTGGATTGGATAGAGAAGGGCGCAAAGATTACCTTTATGGGTGATGGTGTCGAGGACATTGTATATGTGATAGAACAGCATAAGGGGAGAGGTTATGAGTAACAATTCCATTGAAGAGAAGAAACTTCGCAGAAGGGAAATAATCCTGAAGGTAATGACGGTTATCTTTATTGTAGCCGCCTTAAGATTTTATATCGACCTAAAGATAGGAGCGAATAAGGAATATGAGTATTACAGGAAAGACTCTCCCGACGGAGAAAGAACAGTAGTATTTTACAGGATTGGAAATGAAAGACCGTTAAGAGGAAATCGTTATAGAGTAGTCGTATTTGCAAAGGGCGCAGAAGAAAAAGTCAGCTCATTTGAAATAAAAAATGATAGAAGTTTTTACTTCGACGCAGCCGAAGATGAACACACGGGCGACTATAAAATGAACTTTCAGTGGGAAGAAGACGGAATTTGGATAATATATACGGACCCCGGAGTTGGAAAAGAAAAAATATTTGTCCCGACCTAAACGCCTAAAGAGTCGAAGGATAATTATCAAGGGGAGAACACTATGCAAAAGGAAGAAGCCATAAAAATATATAAGAGCTTTGCTTCGATGAAAGATGTGGCGCTTTTAATTATTTTAGTGTTCATAGCCACATACATATTGATATCGGCATTAAACAATAATAGCGAAGACGGGATTTTCATATATGTAGCCATGTGGCTGACGGCGCTCCCTGCAGGGATTGCATATATTGCGCACGATATATTAAAAAGCGTTAATAAGCTTGATGAAATAGTGAACGAAGACCTTGATGATAAAAAATATTTGGAAATCATCTATTGCATAATTGACTACGGAAAAAACCATAAGCAAAAAAACCTGCAAAGAACTTTTTATTTGATTATGCAAGAACGATATGCCATGGCCTTAATCATTAACGGGAAGAGAAAAGAAGCGGAAGAATATATAAATAGCGGGGAAATAAAGCATGAGCCTTATCGCATGTTTTCGAGAGCATGTATTGATTTGGATCGTGCATACGCCCAAGGAGATGCCGAAAAGTATATGGAGATATATGAGGCGGCTCCAAAGTCATATAAAGAGGTCAAGCTTCACGCCTGCCGCGCTTTGCTCATGCAGGGTAAGTACGACGAGGCTATAGAGGAGTTGATGAAATACACCCCAAAGAATAAACGCGAAGAGATTTTAAGTCGGTTTACGATAGGTGAAGCTCATCTGAGAAAAGGGTCAAAGGACGAGGCGAAAATATACCTCGAATATGTCATAAACAACGGCAAGATGCTGAGAGAAAAGTTCATGGCAGAGGAGCTGTACAAAGAGCTGTAGGATTATTGGATATTTTGCATTATTAGCGGAGGCAATTATGCAAACCGAAGAGATAAAAGAACTGTATCGCAAGCTAAAGCATATAAGAGCTAATGGGATAATAATCGGAATTGCTGCTTGCATTGCGACAGCATTTATTATAGCCGCTGTTTTTCCTGAGCTTCGAAGCCTTGAGCTGATGCTGCTTAACCCTGTCGCCTGGTTGGTGTGCATACTTATAGAAATAGTTGCCATATTCATATATTGCTCCCTTGCATATATGAAAAACCTTAACAAGTTCAGTAAAATCCTTGCAGAGGATTGCGATTTGGAAAAGTATACAGAAACATTATGTGAAGGAATAAATTACGGAAAGAACATCAAACTGAGCAAATACCAAAAGGCCCTATTTTTGTCTTTGCAGAGGATGTATGCAGAGACTCTGTGCTTAAGCAAAGCGTTGGATGAAGCGCAGCGATTTTTAAATGAAGAGTGGGTGGGAGATAAAAAAGTTGACTTTGAACTGGCCGAAACTCAAATAGGCCTGATGACAGCATATATCAATAATGACCGCGATACATATGCTCAAATATACAAAACTGCGCCGCTATTATTTAAGCGATCTAAAATTTACGCTTATTATTTACTAATTTTGCAAGGCAAAAATGACGAAGCTTTGCAATTGTTGTCAGGGCACTCCGAAAAGCATTTATACGGGGAAGTATTGCGCCATTTCAGATTAGCGGAGCATTATCTCAAGGAAGGCAATAGCGAAGCGGCAAAAGAGCACATAGAGTTTGTTATAAATCACGGCAACACTCTTCCGCAAAAGCAAATTGCAGAAGGCTGGAAACATGAGGGCTATCGACCTCAATCAAAGGCTCAAAATACACACGCCGAAAGAACCGCTTTTCAAAGACCCATAAAGAGCAAAAAATCTGCGCTGTTCATTTACGCTTCTTTGATTGTAATTACTGTTTTGATTACACTTTTCATCACTACATCTAATGCTTATGTAAGAGAGGGAATTCCCGAAGAAAGTAAAGGTGCATGGCTGGACGCTACTTACGAAGTGTACGACAATAAAATATATTTTTCTGACAGCTCCGCCGGCGAACATGGCAGACTGATGGCAGTGGATACGGAAACGCTGTTCAAAACAGCCAAAAAACTGGACATAAACGGTGTCCGATGCATAAAAAAAGGCGGCGACAATTTATATATACTCACAGAAAAACAAGTTTTTATCTTCGACCTGAATAAAGAAACCGTTATTGCAAAGGTTGACCTTTCAGCGGTGGAGGAAGACATAGAAAAAGAGGCAGTATCAAGTTATGAATTAAAATATGCCGATGAAGACGGCGGATATATTGTAATAGAGGGCGACCGTAGGGATAAAATCATTTGTGTCAATGCCTTGGGCGAAGTCAGACAAATAGCCCAATTCGACGATATGGAAGGAACGATTAACAGGCTGATCAGATATGAAAATTCCTTAATAATCGGTTATATGACTTCCAGCGAAGAAAAGTCCGGCACCTACTGTTTTGACATTGAGAAGGGAACCATGGAAAAGTATAGCGATATTTGCGGTTCTGCCTTTGAAAACAACATATCGGGATTTATTTGGAAAGACTATTACTGCCTACCGACCTTCAACACGGTGTACCTCATATCTTTATCGGGAAAAGAAAATAAAGAAATCGATATGGGTGGGCTTTGCACAGATATGTATTTGGACGGAGATTACCTATACAGAGGCGATTCATATGCGCTTAAGAGATACAACCTTGCAACAGGCGAGCTTGAGGTTTCGAATCAAAGAAAGTCTTATTTCGGCAAAATCATTGTAGACGACGGAACCCTCTATTTGGGATATTGTATTAAAAAAACGCCGGTTTCGTACAAAACAAGAGTTTTCACCGAGTCTTTAGAAAGTCACCAGTGGCAGTAGGAGAACACTATGCAAAAAGAAGAAGCCATAAAAATATATAAAAGCTTTGCTTCCATGAAAAAGCTGCCGATTATAGCCTCTTTAGCTGCAATGATTGCCGGCCTAATAATATTTTTTTTGAATATTAACGCCGGTTCACTATTTATATATATAGCTTTAATCTTTACAGGGCTTTGTGCCCTTTGCAGCTTAATATGCTTCGATTACGCAATCCTCAAGGTCTTAAAACTCTTTCAGAAAGTCAGCAAAGTGCTTAACGAAGATCTTGATCAGGAAGAATATCTGCAACTCACAGAGGCTATCGTTTCTTATGGTAAAAATTCAAAGCCTGTCTGGATGCAGAAACCATTATATTCGGCTTTTCAGTTCCAATACATTTCTGCTTTGGTTGTTAACGGAATGATAGTGCAGGCCAAAGAATATTTAAGTCAAAACGGTATACGTACAAAATACTTTTATAATCTTGCCCAAGTATATATTGATCTGGCCGAAGCTCGTTCTATTGGTGACAATGAAAAGTATATAAAAATATATGAATCTGCGCCTAAAGCGTATAAAAGAGTGAAGATTCATTCTTTTGTGGCTTTGATTGTACAGGGAAAATATGATGAAGCTATAGATGATTTGGTAAACTATACTCCAAAGAATAAACGAGATGCAGTTCAACGCCATATGCTTTTAGGTGAAGCCTATCTAAAAAAGGGGCTGGTTTCTGAAGCAAAGTCACATATTGAATATGTTATAAATATTGGGAAACCCCTCCGTGAGCTTTGCCGTGCAGAGGAGCTGTACAAAGAGCTGTAGGATTTTGTAGAATCCTTCTATTCCCGGTAATTGGCTTTTATAGCCCTTTTGCGGGAATTTTTTCTTGGCAAGTCTCGGTCTTTTTAAATTAAAGGTCATTTGCGAGAGTTTTTGACCATCTTGTAGCGGATATAAGCGTTTTACAGCCTTATTCTCTCAGCTTTCTCTCTAAAAAGTCCCGCAAACAGCCTTAAATTTCACCTTACCGAGACTACGCCGTCAAAAACTCTCGCAAGTCCTCTGATTCTTAGAAAAAGCGGGAATTCTGCAAAAAAGCCTCATTTAAACAGAGGACAGCCTTGCCGGCAACAAAAAAAGGGACTCCTGCCGCCGGCAGGAGTCCCTTTTTTGTATCCTTACAGCTTACTTATGACGTAATCAGCAAATTCTTTGCAGGAGGCTCCGTCTGCGAGGCCGGTGACCACCACCTTTTTTTCAGTGTCGCAGCATGTGTGGAGCGCGTCGGCCAGCCTGTCCGCCGGGGCGGTGAGGCCGATGTGGCGAAGCAGCATTTCCGCCGCCTTGAATATGCTGGACGGGTTTGCGTAGTCCGCCAGCCCATCCTCTATCATCCTCGGCGCGCTGCCGTGGATGGCCTCGAACATGGCGTACCTGTCGCCGATGTTGGCGCTTCCTGCGGTGCCGACTCCGCCTTGGATTTCGGCGGCTTCGTCGGTTATGATGTCTCCGTACAGATTAGGCATGACGAAGACCTGAAATTGATTTCTTATGGCCTTGTTGACAAGGTTTGCAGTCATTATATCTATGTACCAGTCCTCCGCCTTGATCTCAGGGTACCGGGTCGCTACTTCGTTGCATATCTTTGAGAACTTGCCGTCGGTCTTTTTCATTATATTGGCCTTGGTCACGATGGCGACGTTAGTCTTGCCGTTGTTCTTTGCGTATTCAAAGGCGGCTCTGGCTATCCTCTCCGTTCCGCAGTCTGTAGTCACCTTGAAGTCCATGGAAAGAACTCCCGGGATCTCTATGCCCTTGCTTCCCAGAGTGTATTCTCCCTCCGTGTTTTCACGGTAAAACATCCAGTCGATGCCCTCTTCCGGCACCGATACGGGACGGACGTTGGCGTACAGGTCAAGCTCCCGTCTCAAAGTTACGTTGGCGCTTTCCATGGTACCACCCTTAGGAGTGGTGGTCGGGCCTTTCAGTATGACGTCGCAGGCCTTTATGTCGGCCAGTACGTCTGCCGGCACGGCTTCCCCTTTGGCCAGCCTGTTTTCGATGGTAAGGCCTTCTATGTCCCGCAGGACTATCTTGCCGGAGGCAATCTCATCTTTCAAAAGCTCCGCCAGAAGACGGCGGGCTTCCTTCATGATGATAGGGCCAATGCCATCTCCGCCGCAGAGGCCTACGGTTATCTTATCCAGCGAGGCAAAATCCTTGGGAGGCTCCGCCGCAGCCATTTTCTCGGCTCTTGCCAGCTGTTCTTTCAATAATTTTTCAAACTGCGCCGTGGCAGTTTCTATATATTTTTCCAAGTCACCATACCTCCTTACAAATTTCCCTGTCCTACGTATTTGAGAAGACCGCCGGCCTTTAAGATCGCTTTCTGCCTCTGGGTAAAGCTGCATACCAGCGAGAACTCTTGGCCGGTAGTAATGTCTTTGAGAATAAGCTTTCCGCTGTCCAGCCCGGCGTATATGTCGGAAAGGGCCAGGGCGTCGCCCTGAGTCAGCTTGTCATAGTCTTCCGGGTTTTCAAAGGTGAGAGGAACTATGCCTGCGTTTATCAGGTTGGCGGCATGTATTCTCGCAAAACTCTTAGTTATCACTGCTCTCACCCCAAGATACAGAGGAACGAGGGCGGCGTGCTCTCTCGAGGAGCCCTGGCCGTAGTTGTTTCCTCCCACTATTATGCTTTCGCCTGCCGCCTTTGCTCTTTCAGGGAAAGTCTCGTCGCATACGGCGAAACAGTACTGAGAAAGATGAGGTATGTTTGAGCGGTAAGGCAGTATCTTGGCTCCCGCCGGCATGATGTGGTCCGTGGTGATGTTATCGCCTACTTTGAGAACAAGCGGGGCCGAAAGAGAATCTTCCAGCGGCTTGCTGTCAGGGAAAGGCTTGATGTTAGGGCCTCTCAGAATCGGAAGCTCCTTCGCCTCCTCTAAAGAAGTAGGAGGTATAACTGCGCTGTCGTCTATCTTGAAAGCCTTTGGCATGGAAACCTCCGGCATTTTGCCAAGGAGCATAGGGTCTGTAATCTCTCCCGTAAGAGCTGCGGCGACGGCAGTTTCAGGAGAAACGAGATAAACCTGTCCGTCGGCTGTGCCGGAGCGGCCCTCGAAGTTTCTGTTAAAGGTCCTGAGGGAAACGCCGCCGGAGTTAGGCGAAAAGCCCATTCCTATGCAAGGGCCGCAAGCGCACTCAAGCACTCTCGCGCCGCTGGCCAGAATGTCAGAAAGAGCTCCCGAGTCGGCCAGCATGGAAAGAACCTGCTTGGATCCCGGCGAAATGGAAAGGCTCACCTCCGGGCGGATAGTCTTGCCCTTTAACAGAGCGGCCACCTTCAGCATGTCTAAAAGTGAGGAGTTGGTGCATGAGCCTATGCAGACTTGATCCACCTTAGTGCCTTTGAGGCTTGAAACCTTGACCACGTTGTCAGGGCTGTGAGGGCAGGCGATCATCGGCTCGAGGGCTGAAAGATCTATGTCGATAACCTTGTCATATACGGCGTCATCGTCGCTTTCGAGACGGACGTAGTCGCCGCCTCTTCCCTCGGCTTCGAGGAAAGCCTTGGTAATCTCATCCGATGGGAATATGGATGTGGTGGCGCCAAGCTCTGTTCCCATGTTGGTTATGGTGGCCCTCTCAGGAACGGAAAGAGTCTTTACTCCCTCGCCGCCCCATTCTATGACGGCCCCTACGCCGCCTTTTACCGATAGAATTCTGAGGATTTCGAGGCTTACGTCTTTAGCCGTTACGAAATCTCTAAGCTTTCCCGTAAGATTTACCTTGTACATCTTCGGCATGGTGATGTAATAAGCGCCGCCGCCCATGGCCACAGCCACGTCGAGGCCGCCTGCTCCCATGGCCAGCATGCCTATGCCGCCTCCCGTAGGAGTATGACTGTCGGAGCCGATAAGAGTCTTGCCCGGCTTTCCGAATCTCTCCAGGTGAACCTGATGGCAAATGCCGTTGCCGGGTCTGGAAAAGTAGAGGCCGTATTTTTTCGCCATGGACTGAATGAATCTGTGGTCGTCGGCGTTTTCAAATCCCGACTGGAGAGTATTGTGGTCTATGTATGCCACCGAAAGCTCCGTGCGTACCCTCGGAACTCCCATGGTCTCAAACTCCAGATATGCCATGGTGCCGGTGGCGTCCTGAGTCAGAGTCTGATCTATCTTGAGAGCGACTTCTTTTCCCGGCGTCATTTCTCCGCTCACCAGATGTTCTTTTATTATTTTTTGTGCTATCGTTAAACCCATTATTTTGCCGTTCCTTTCTGTATGCTTTTGTAAGCCTGATCTACATGATTTAAAACCAGTTCTTCGATTTTTTCCTGATCGCCGGCCTCTATGGCCTCATAAATTTTGACGTGTTCTGATATGGAATATCGGCTTCTTCCCGTCTTGGTCAGAGAATCTTTTCTGTATTTCATCAGTTTATGATGGATAGGAGACAGTATGGCCTGTAAGATCGGACTTCCTGAGGCGGAATATATTATATCGTGAAACTGAGTGTCCAGATTGCGGACTTTTTCTATATTCTGTTTCTCCTCATAAAACTCCTGCTGATCTAAGATCTCTTTGAGTCTGGCAAGGTCCTCGCCGCTTATATTCATAGCGGCCTTTTTCACTACTATAGGCTCCAAAGCTCTTTTCACCGTGAACATATCTGCCACGTCCTGATCAGTTATACCTAAAACTACCGTACCGGAGGGAGTTATCCCTATCAGTTTTTCGTTCTCGAGACGAGCCATGGCCTCTCTTATGGGAGTTCTGCTGACCCCCAGCTCTTCGGAAAGCTTTGATTCGCTGATGATTTCTCCGGGGCTGTATACGCCGCTGAGAATGTTCTTTTCGATCTGCTGATATACCTGGTTAGCCAGGGAAAGAGATTTGTAATCTATCATTTCTTTTCCAGCGCTCCTTTCGTCAGCTGCGATATCTTATTTTCCATCTCCTGATTGGAAAGACTGGTGGTTCTGCCGTCTGCGTACATTTCATCCACCCAGTCCTTGAGGGAGATGACTAGAGGATTATCCTTGGTCATCTTTTCATCGCCCAGAAGCTCATAATGTTCGTTGATCCAGTAGGCGATGCCGGCAAGCCCTGAAGTCTTACTGACAGAAACTCCCGGAGCTCTGTTTAAGAGTTTCTTAGTGTTGAAAATGTTGTATATCTCCTCGTCCTTCATCAGTCCGTCAGCGTGGATACCCGCCTTGGTAACGTTGAAGTTTTCACCTACAAAAGGCGTCATCGGCGGAATTTCATATCCCATTTCTTCTTTGAAATACCTGCCTATCTCGGTTACGGCGGTTGGATCCATGCCGTCCAGAGACCCTTTGAGGGAGGCGTATTCGAAGACCATTGCTTCGAGAGGTATGTTGCCGGTCCGCTCTCCTATTCCAAGCAGAGAACAGTTGACGGCAGAAGCTCCGTAGAGCCAGGCAGCAGAAGCGTTGGCGACAGCTTTATAGAAATCGTTGTGACCGTGCCACTCCAGCATTTCGCTCGGCACTCCCGAATAATGTTGAAGACCGTATACCAGACCGGCTACGCTGCGGGGCATCGCTACCTCGGGATAAGGAACTCCGTAGCCCATAGTATCGCAGATTCTTATTTTTACGGGGATACCTGCTTCTTCCGACAGATCCATGATCTCGTTGACGAAAGGAACCACAAACCCGTAAAAGTCTGCTCTCGTGACATCTTCGAGGTGACACCTGGGCACCAGCCCTGCGTTCAATGCTTCTTTTATAGTCTCAAGATAGTAGTCGGCGGCTTTTCTCCTCGTCATGTTCATCTTCTTGAATATGTGATAGTCGCTGCACGAGACGAGAATACCGGTTTCTTTGATCTCAAGATCTTTAACAAGCTGAAAATCTTCTTTTTTCGCCCTTATCCACGTGGTTATCTGAGGGAATTTCAGCCCCAGCTCCATACATTTTAAGATGGCTTCTCTGTCTTTTTTCGTATATATGAAGAACTCCGACTGGCGGATTATGCCGTAAGGGCCGCTGAGCCTGGACAGAAGAGTATAAAGATCCACGATCTGCTTTACTGTATAAGGCGCCATAGACTGCTGTCCGTCCCTGAAAGACGTGTCGGTGATCCATATGTCTTCTGGCATGTTTATAGGCACTCGCCTGTGGTTGAAAGCTATCTTGGGGACTTCTTCGTAGTTGAAAATGTCCCTGAAGAGATTGGGCTCTTCCACGTCCTGCAGAGTATATCTGTATATAGATTGCTCCAGCAGATTGGTCTTTTTAGAAAATTCGAGCATTTATTTACCTCCTTGCTGATAGATATAAATTGTTCTCGTCCTCTTACAGATATACGCATTTAAATCGAAGAAAAACTCCTTCAGCGCCCGGCGGTAGAATATTATCCGCCGCCTGTAGAGGCAGCCTTTGTCCGATGTTTGTTGAACGAGAACTTTTCCGGGCTCCTGCGCACATCTATGCTTGTATACAAGTATACCACCTTTGAAAGATACGTGTCAACTGTGATGTTCTCGCCCAATAGCGCCAAGGTTTCTCAAAGTTTTTATTGACTGATGATAGACCGAAGGCGAATTAGAGAAAGCTCATGTGAATTTTCCGTGGATAATTAGGCTAAGGGGCTGCTTGGCCCCGAAGAGTTTCGGTTAATGCCGTATTTCTCGTAAACACTCTGATTTTTAAGAAAACCGGGACTTGACGTCTCCAGCGAAAGAACGGTAAAATCTCCCTGAGTAAATGTATCTGATAATTTGTCTAAAGCAGTGGGAATAATAATTTTAGCAGATCAATATAAATAAATAACTTGACCTGTCGCCTTATGAAAGGTATATATTACATAGGGAGGAGGATATGATATGGATATAGCGCTGAGTTACTTAGAAAAAGGGTCGGGGCAGCCTCTGATCTTGCTTCATGGTAATGGAGGAAGTTCAAAGTATTTTAAAAAACAGATAGATTATTTTAGCGGCGATTATCGCGTCATAGCTATAGACACCAGAGGTCACGGAAAATCGCCTCGGGGAGAGAAGCCTTTTACCATAGAGCAGTTCGCACAGGATCTGAAAGATTTTATGACTGAGAAGAAGATAGGAAAGGCGAAACTCTTAGGTTTTTCTGACGGAGGAAATATCGCGCTTGCCTTTGCGCTGAAGTATCAACAGATGATAGATCAGATGGTGGTCTGCGGAGCTAATATTTTCCCGGAAGGGTTGAAGTCTTCGGCGCTTCTTCCGCGGGCGGCGGCGTACAGTATTCATAAGTTTTTTTCAAAAAACGGCAAAAGAACTGAGTTGCTCGATCTGGTCATAAATCAGCCTAAGATAAAGCCTTCCGATCTGAAGCAGATCGAAATTCCTGTGCTGATTATCGCAGGAACTGCGGATATGGTCAGAGAAGAGCATACTAAGCTCATATATGAAAGCCTTCTCCATTCTAAACTTGTGTTTATAGAGGGAGGGCATCTGCTTCCAAATATGAGGCCCAAACAGTTTAACAGCGTGGTTGCCCAGTTTTTTACGGATGAAGATCGTCTGAAAAATTTTTAATATGATATATAATTTCCGCTTTGTTTCAGGTATTTTGTGAGACAGAGCGGTTTTTGCTTTATTCAGATCATGATATCGCAGATAGAGCTGCACGAGGCTGATTTGAAGGCGATGATGAAGCGCATACCGAACAGTTCTCCGGACAAAAACATATTATGTAATAGACATATATGTTTTAAGAGGAGCAAATAAATGAAGTGCTGTAAAACGAATTTTAATGACGGAAATTCCCGAGGAAATTTCTGTGTAAATTATAGGGTTGTGCAGGGGCCAACCGGACCCCAGGGCCCGCAGGGACTTCGAGGTCCCAAAGGTGAAAAAGGGGATCCCGGCGAGCGGGGATCTCAGGGTGAACCGGGAGAAGCAGGCCTTCAGGGGATCCCGGGTCCACAAGGCGAAACCGGTCCCCAGGGACCGCAAGGCGAAAAGGGTGATTCCGGCGAGCAGGAACCTCAGGGGGAGCAGGGACCTGCAGGAATAACGCCTACTGTTGAGATTGGAACAGTTACATCAGGTGATGCGGCGGCGGTGACGGCTAATCCGACAGTCACGGGGGTATCGCTGGATTTTGTCATGCCTGCCGGTGATAAAGGAGAGAGGGGCACTACAGGCGAGCGTGGTCCTCGAGGAGTCAAAGGTGAACAAGGCGAAAAGGGCGACCCGGGCGAACAAGGGCCACAGGGAGAACAAGGTCCTCAAGGTCCTAAGGGTGATACAGGGGCCCAGGGCCCGCAAGGAGAAAAAGGAGACACTGGTGAGCAGGGCCCGCAGGGAGAGCAGGGTCCAAAAGGCGACACAGGAGCCCAAGGTCCGCAAGGCGAAAAGGGTGATCCCGGCGAGAAGGGCCCGCAGGGGGAACAGGGTCCAAAGGGTGACACGGGAGCTCAAGGATTGCAAGGAGAAACCGGTCCTCAGGGTCCTAAGGGTGATACAGGGGCCCAAGGCCCGCAAGGTGTAAAAGGCGACACGGGAGCTCAGGGCTTACAAGGAGAAACCGGTCCTCAAGGCCCTAAAGGTGATACAGGAGCCCAAGGTCCGCAAGGCGAAAAGGGTGATCCCGGCGAGCAGGGCCCGCAGGGGGAACAGGGTCCAAAGGGCGATACGGGAGCTCAAGGATTGCAAGGAGAAACTGGTCCTCAGGGTACTAAGGGTGATACAGGGGCTCAAGGCCCACAAGGTGAAAAAGGAGACACGGGCGCTCAGGGAATACAAGGAGCGACCGGGCCTCAGGGAGTAGCCGGAGAGACTCCGCAGATTACAGTAGTTGAAAATACTAAGACCAGCTATAAAGTTCAATTTAAAACAAGCAGCCAGGATATCACAAGCCCAAATTTAAAATCAAATGCTGAGTACTATAATTACAATCTTTCAGCTACAGGTAGCACTGCAAACATTCCTTTAGAAAGTCTCACGTTGGTAGTGAGAAATACGTCCACTACCAGCCTTAGGCTTTCGGTTCAACCGACAGTGTCCGGCACCTCAGTCTTGGCGGATATAAGACGTTTCAGCGCATATGACGGAGCCACCGAGGCTCAGACCAACAACAACGTCACCATATCCTCGAGCCTTACGATAGATGAAATAGTGTACACCATGTCGCAGGAAATGCACTGGATAAGAATGAGAATACAGGATCCTACGACAAAACTTTGGTCCATGTGCGAAATCAGGACATTTGCATCTCAGAACGCTTCCAGAACCACTATATGGGTACAATGGGCCTATACGGACGGCTCCTTTGTGACTCCATAAATATAAAAAACGCTGCCTGTATATTCAGGCAGCGAAAATTTTATTTCTCTGACGCTTGATAAATTCCGGCCGGTGCAAGATGCCACAGGATATCACAAGTTCTCAAGTATATAAGGGTTATAAATGAGAGACAATGTTTCATAGATCGTATCTATACAGGCCGTACCGTTTGGATACGCCTTTTGGTCATCTATAAGTTCTTGCGTCTTAAATTTGAGAATCAGCTTATCTTCTTCTGTGATACCCAGCTCTTCATTATATACCGAATTCTCCGAGTCCACCATACATAGCGGAGGAAAGACAACGCACCACCAGTTTTGACCCTTTCCTTCTCCTATGCTCAAAGTCAAAGCCTCATAATTTCCCTCGGGGAAGAATAGCTCATCATAATACTTAGCCGGTATATGCCTTATACCTGTAGAAGCAGTCACGTCGTAATCAAAACCCTGAGAAATTACAGCCTCTTTTGCCCAGCTTTCTATCCGAGGAAGATTATCCTCTATATATTCCCGGATGAATTTCTGCTGCGCCAAAGGCTCTCTTGATGCGCTGTCAGAATAAGAAGAAGTCATCTGCTGCGTTATCTCCTCCTGCACCTTTGACAGGACATAGTCTCTTACTTGTAGCTTGAGATCCTGATCTTCAGTCGAATCGCTGTTGGCGACCACATGAAATCTCATTATTCCGGGGTATTCATTTATCAATCCGTAAGAACCGATCAGGCCTTCTCCCTTTTCGGAAGCCTGAGCAGAGCTGTTTAAAAATGGAAGAGCGATGAAGGCCAAAGCCATCAGTCCTATAAGTACTTTTTCAAAATTCTTATCCATAAGTCACCTCCTGACAGAGGGAGTATGGACGATCTTTTTAAATTTATACACGTAAGACTTGAATAAATTTGTAAAGACCGGCATGACAGCCGGTAGCCTATAATTACATAAAAAAAGATATGACATGACTGCCATATCTTTTTAAATCAAGAGTATGTTTTCAGTGAAAGACCTGTTTCGCTGTCTTTCAGCTTCAAAATTTTATTTTATTATCAGGAGCTTCTGTCCTTCCGAAAGATCATCTGTTTCCAGTTCGTTGACTTCCCTGACCGAGGCCGTAGTAGTCTTAAACCTCTTGGCTATCTGCCACAGCGTGTCGGTTTTTCTGCAGATGTATACTACCATAGGAGGAACCTGACAGCCGCAGCCCGGTTCTTCAAAGGCGGGATTAGTCAGAACCTTAAACGGAGTAGGTCTCATGATCTCTGCGCACACCATTATGGTCGCATTGAATTCGATCTGCTTTCCGTTGATCTTCTCGGCCCATAAGTCCTTTATGTAAACCTTCTGGGTTATGATCTCTCCTCCTGTAAGCTGAGGCATGGCGGTGACGACCCGGTAAGGGATCTCCTCCCTGACTGCAAATACGCCTCTTTCTTCCTGTTCGCAGGAACATATCATCTTCACCAGAATTACGCCTTCGGTGACTATCTTGCCCTGTTCGCAGTGACTTTCGCAGGAGAGAACCTCGGCCGTAGTATATATGATTCTGTCTGCGTCACAGCCCGTGTTTTCAAGAGATATTATTTCTCGAACCGAAGACTCGCCGGAAGAAGTGCCGATGAGGGTTCTGCTGCTCTTTTCCTCAAAATCGCAGACGAAATCCTTCTGCCTGTGATAACCGTCTACGATTATCTCCTTTTCCATATTCTTGTAAAGTTCCAGATAAGTGAGAAGTTCGCCCTCGAGACGGAATACGTCTGCGCCGTCTTCGTCCTGGGTCAGCTTTACTCTGAGCTGGCTGTCGTCGAAACATATATTGCATCCGCTCTGCCGTTCCCCCTGCTGGATAGGTATGAACTGAGTGAATTCAACCCGCTCCTGAAGCTGATGGATACTGTCTATAGAGCAGGAATCCCCCAAAACAGATGAGCCGGTCTTGCCCGGGTCTCCTTCTGCATGAGTATCGTCTGAGGCAGCAGCCTGTAGAGGCGTCACCGGGGAGGCAGATGAGAAATACAAAAGATTCACATATACAAAGCCGTTTATGACCACTTTGTCGCCGGAGATCTGTTTATAGTTCTCGACTACATTTATGTCCTGCTTGAGGATGCTTTCAGGGTGAGAATCTTCTTTGGGAAGGATATCCTCTTTGATAGAAAGAGTGTCCTTCTTTCTGAGAGCGACGTTAGAGATTTCTACGGTTTCTTTGAGGACTTGAATGTCTTCGTCCACAAGCCCTTCGAAAAGATCCACCTTAGCGTCGGTATACTCTCTGGCCATTATGGCCAGAATGACCTTTACCCTGTATTTTCTCTCGTTGATGACCATGTACTCTATCTTTTCGATAGAGCAGTCTAAAACCATGGTCGCGCCGGCAGACATGGAAGTATGCCACTGATCTTTAAAAGGGACTCTGGTCTGCACTGAAATTACCGGGAGATTACCCTCCTGTTTTTCTGGCAGATAGAGAGTCTGCAGTTCGATCTCTCCCGAGAGATTGATATAATCGTCGCCTTTTACCACAGCGTCGATTTCCTTGACAGCAAGATGAGACTTGCCGTCTATCATGAGGATCTCTCTAAGGTCGGGTTTTGTATCCGGCACCAGTATATCCTCTTCTAAAGTTATGGTAGTCTTTGGTTTCTCTGTTATGTTGGTCACCTGAACAGGTGAATAGATGGCTCCCTTCGTTATGGGCACGATTACACGTTCTTCCATTTCCTTGGCAGGAACCATGGCATAATCAGGAATGCCCTTTTCGTATGTCATAGCGTTTCCCCTTTCCACACTTGGTCTTGTTAAAATGTATTCAGAAAGTGGAAATTATATAACATAAATCAAAGTTTTATCAGTCTGTCTAAAATAATGTGAGCCGCCTCGTCTTTGCTCATCTTTTCGAGGCTCTCCATACCGCCCTCTGTTATGAGGGTGATGACGTTGGTATCAGAACCAAAGCCTGACCCTTCAGAGGACAGAGAGTTGGCGCATATCATGTCGCAGTTCTTTGATATCAGCTTCTTCTTTGAATTATCTAAAAGATTTTCTGTCTCCATGGAGAATCCGCAGATGATCTGGTTCGGCCTTCTGTGCTCTCCCAGCCACTTGAGGATGTCTCTGGTGCGTTTCAGAGGAATGGCCATATCGCCTTCGGCTTTTTTGATCTTGCCCTGAGCTGTCTGAGCGGGAGTGTAATCGGCTACAGCGGCGGCTTTTATTATGATGTCTTGATCCTCTGCCCGCTTTGAAACTTCTTCAAACATATTGGCTGCCGACAGGACAGGAATTTTTTTGACAAACATAGGAGGCTCCGCATCCATATGGCCGAAGATAAAAGTTACTTCGGCGCCCCTGAAAGCGGCGGCCCGGGCGATGGCCCGGCCCATCTTGCCGCTGGAATGGTTGGTGATAAATCTTACCGGATCTATGGACTCTCTTGTAGCTCCGGCAGTCACTAAGATCTTCTTGCCGGACAGATCTTTTTCGAAAGCTGTCTCTTTAAGAATATGCTGAAATAAGACGGCTTCATCGGGCATTCTGCCGTCTCCCTCGTCGCCGTTTGCCAGCATACCGCGGCCCGGGGACAATATCTCATAGCCGAAAGAAGAAAGACGGGAAAGATTATCCTGCACTATAGGATTGTGGTACATATTGTGATTCATGGCCGGCGACACGATTTTTTTGCAGGGGCAGGCCATGACTGTGGTCGTCAGCATATCGTCGGCGATGCCGCATGCTATCTTGCCGATGACGTTGGCGGAGGCAGGCGCTATCATGACCACGTCTGCCCGCTTTGCCAAGGCGACGTGTTCCACACTGTATTTAAAATTTCTGTCAAAAGTATCTATGAGACATTTATTGCCTGTAAGGGATTCAAAAGTGACGGGAGTTATAAATTGCGCCGCATTTCTTGTCATAAGAACCTGAACATCGGCCCCTTCTTTTTTGAGCATCCTCGCCAGATTGGGTATCTTGTAGGCGGCGATGCTTCCCGATACTGCCAGAACTATAGTTTTTCCTGTTAACATAAATTTACCTCGCGTCTCGTATTGCTTCCGGCCTCATCTTACAGGCGGAAACCTCATCAATGGGTATATTATAGCATTTGTCGGCTTTAAAGTAAAATCTTTTAAGGCGCGCTGGCCGCATCGTGGCTCTTACATAAAGGCGGAGGCAGTCAACAAAAGCCATGGGCGGAAATTTCTGCGGCTGATCGGTCTGTAACTTCGGCAAGTACCGGTAAAACGGATTTTAAGGCTATATACCGGGAATGGCAACTCTCTTGAGCAGCTTCAATTAACACTGGCTGGGTCCCCACATTAAGGCAGCGCTGATAATTCAGCATGGCAGATAAAGCTCCCTTAGCTATTATCCACTGCCGGCGCCGTCATAAAAGTCTGTAACACCAAAGAAAAATGTGATACAATAATAGAACATATTAAGGACTCACCGGAGGAAAGAGATGATCTTAGCAATAGACATAGGAAATACCAATATAGTTTTAGGCTGTTTCGATCAGGAGAAGCTGATTTTCAGAGAGAGGATATCCAGCAACCGAGTAGCCACAGATCTGGAATATGCGGCCATGATAAAGACGGCGCTGGAGATGTACGGAGCTGCGCCCGGACAAGTCACCGGCGCCATACTCTCCTCGGTGGTGCCTCCTATAACCGATACTTTAAAAAGGGCAGTGGAAAAGATGACCGGCGTTAAAGTCATGGTCATAGGACCCGGAATAAAGACGGGACTGAGTATTCAGATAGATAACCCGGCTCAGCTCGGAAGCGATCTGGTGGCCGACGCAGTAGGCGGAATCAGCGAGTATCCCCTTCCGCAGATAATCATCGACATGGGGACTGCCACCACATTTTCCGTAATAGATAAGAACCGGGCTTATATAGGCGGCATGATAACTACAGGAATGGCGGTTTCCGCCGAGGCTCTGGCAAGGAACACCTCTCAGCTTTCCAAGGTAGACTTTGAAAAGCCCCGCAAGCTGATAGGAACCAACACTGTAGACTGCATCAAGAGCGGCATCATGTATACCACCGCCTGCGGCCTTGACGGCATGATAGAGCGCATAGAAGAGGAACTGGGTGAAAAGTGTACCGTCATAGCGACGGGAGGATTGGCTCCTCTCATCATGCCCCTGTGCAGGCGAAAGATGATCCTGGATGAGGATCTCATATTGAAAGGCCTATTGAGCGTATATAAGAAGAACACTTCGAGATAAAAGAGGGGCCGGAAAATATAATATTTACGGAGGAAAGACATGAAGCAGTACGTAGTTGACGCATTTACAGATGAGGTTTTTTCCGGAAATCCTGCTGCCGTATGTATAACAAAAGAATGGCTCAGCGATGATTTGATGATGAATATCACCAGAGAAAACAACCTGTCGGAGACGGCTTTCGCTGTTAAAGAAAGAGACAGATATAAGCTCAGGTGGTTTACTCCCGGCGGAGAGATAGACCTCTGCGGGCACGCTACCCTGGCGACGGCTTTCGTCATCATGAATTATTACGATACGCACCTTGAGGAAGTCGCCTTCGACACCCTGAGCGGCGTATTGACCGTAAAGAAAAAGCAGGACCTGTACGAGATGGATTTTCCGGCATATGAACTTAAGCCTAAAGAAGTCACTTCCGCCATGGAAGATGCTATAGGGGCCCGGCCGGTGGAGGCTTATATGGGAAGAGATCTCCTGTGCATATTTGAAAGTGAAGATGTGGTCAGAGGACTTTCGCCGGATATGGAAAAGCTTAAGGCTCTGGACGGCCTTTTGCTGCAGGTAACGGCAAAGGGAAGAGAATATGACTGCGTTTCCAGAAGCTTTGCCCCTAAACTGAATGTCCCTGAAGATCCGGTCTGCGGATCGGGACATTGTCATATCGTGCCTTACTGGGCCAAGAAAGAGGGAAAGGACGATATCATCGCCTGCCAGGCTTCACGGCGCGGAGGTATATTATACTGCGGCATAGAAGCAGACCGCGTAAAATTGGCAGGAAAGGCGGCCTTATATTCCGAAGCCGAATTGTTCGTATAAAAGAGATAAGCAAAATAAAACCGGCAGCGTATAAACGCCGCCGGTAATTTTATTCTCGGATTAGTCTGCAACGTAAGGAAGTAATGCGACGATTCTTGCTCTCTTGATAGCAGTCGTCACTTCTCTCTGATGCATAGCGCAAGTTCCTGTGATTCTCTTAGGCAGGATCTTGCCCCTTTCGGTTACATATTTTTTCAGTTTTTCAACGTCTTTGTAATCGATAACTTCAGTCTTGTCGGCACAGAACTGGCAAACTTTTTTTCTTCTCATGCCGCCGCCACGTCTCTTTTCCATGATTCATTATCTCCTTTCCTGTTAGAATGGAATGTCTTCGTCGATTGCGGAAAAGCCGGCCGGAGCAACATCGTCGTCCTTTGAACCTTGTCCGTATCCGCCCTGGGATGCGCTTCTGGCAAAACCGCCCTGCGAACCTCCCTGAGGCCTGTCTCCCCATTCTAAAAATTCTACTCTGTCTGCTACTACGTCAGTCGTATAGACGGTAGCCCCGTCCTTGTTTGTATAACTGCCGGTCTGCAGTCTTCCCTGAACGCCGACCAATCTGCCTTTTGCAAGGTACTTCTCACAGTTTTCCGCCTGCTTGCCGAAAACCGTTACCCTTGGAAAATCAGTCTGCTTTTCGCCGCCGGCTCTGACAGGCCTGTCGATAGCTATCGTAAAGGTAGCCACCGCCATCTGCGAACCGGAAGTATAGCGAAGTTCGGGATCTCTTGTCAATCTTCCGATCAAAACAACACTGTTCATACATCCACCTCGCTTACTGTTCGTCTTTGTTGATGATGATGTGTCTGATCACATTGTCGGAAATCTTGAGCCTTCTGTCAAGCTCCTTAGGCAGTGTAGGATTTCCCTGGAATTCAACTACTGCGTAGTATCCTTCTTCTTTCTTATCGATAGGATAAGCAAGCTTTCTCATTCCCCACACATCTACTTTTCCGACTTCACCGTCAGCAGCAATGATGGACTGAACTGATTCGACTGTCGCATCCTTCTTAGCATCTTCTAAAGCAGGATCGATAACGAACATAACTTCATAGTTTCTCATTTTTTCACCTCCCTATGGTCTAAATGGCGGCAGTTTCTACTGCCGCAGAGATTGCATGACAAAACTCATGCTTTATAATTATACTACAAAATATTGAAATTGCAAGAAAATTTTAACGGGATTCAAAGATCCGGACATTTAAAAAGCTGAAACTTACAGCTTTTTTCTATAGAGCAGGCATTTTAGGTTAATATCATCTGAAAGTTCAAGGACAATTTCTTTTTCACCTGCTCGCTCAAATCCTCGCCGCTCATAAAATTGATATGTGCAGTTTGTGTCAGTAAACAGATAGATTTCCTTTCCTGCTTCTCTAATTGAAAGTTCATTCAGAAGATATGTGCCTATACCCTTGACCTTGCTGTCAGGATTTGCGGCTAAAAACCGAATTTCACCGTCGGGAGTATGATACTTTGTATACGCTGCAAACATTTCTTTGTTGGCTTCATTATATGGCGTTATACCGCTAGAGAAAAAGATGTTTTGAACGACGTCTGTAATCTTGACATACAGCTCCTTCCAAAAGGATCTATATGGCTTTGGTTCATTTCTCATATCTGCGAGAAGAACACCTAAAAGAATATCCTGATCATATGCGGCAATTACTTGCGTCGCATTGGTATATTCCAGGTACCAGAAGTATCTTCCGTATGCCTGAAGAATAAAATTACTTTTCAGATATTCATCAAAGCGCATTCCCCTGATGGCGTACTGAATAGCCTTTTTAAAATCTTTTTTATTCAGTTCTTTTATTTGCATTACTTTTTATTACCTCATCTATTTCTCATCTGTCCCTATGTCTTTAGGACGAGCCCTCGGCGGACTCGCTTTTTTTCGGCGCTGTTACATTCCTTATCGTGATCTGAATTCATAAAAAATACAAATAAAAAGGCATACGCTCTTTTAATCTCGGCATGTCTTTTCTTTTATGCCGGTAACATATGTCTTTGCCGGTTCTTTTGATATCTTAGCGATGTTCTAAAACGGCCGTTTCGAAGACAGGCAGCTTCATCATAGACAGCCTTCTTGGCTATAACTTTGGCAGATACTACTTTCTGCCGAAATCCTGCAAGTCGGCATTGAGGTAAAAAGAAGCTTTTTTTGCATCCCTTTCTTCTATGGCGGCTATGATATCTTTGTGGTACTTCGTATCCGACGGAAAAGAAATGTCCTGCCACTGGTTCCAATAAAACTGAGCGTAAGCTCTGGTCAGAGTGTTCAGAGCATGTTCGAGGGAAAGATATGCAAACCTGTTGTTGGTAAAGGACATGAGCCTGAGATGAAATCTCTTGTTATACTCCCAGTGGAGCCAGAAATCTTTGACGGCTTCTTCTCCCGTACACATATCGTCTATCTCTCTTAGCTCTTTGAGCTGATCTTCGGAAATATTATCTATTATCTGCGTCAGCATACCGGACTCAAAGGCCATTCTAAAGTTGAGTATATCGTTTATATCGCTTTCGGTGAGCTTTACCACCATATATCCGCATCTGGGTATGCTCTTGAGGACATTTTCACTGCAAAGCTGTACCAGAGCTTCCCTTACGGGAGATTTGCTGACATTATATTTTTCTATCAGCATACCTTCGCTTATTATATCGTCAGCCGAATATTCGCCCCGCACTATCGACTGCAAGACATCATCATACACTTTTTTCTTAAGATTTACTTTTTTCATGCAACTCTCGCTTTCTGCTTTGAATATAGCACTTTTTTAATGGAAAGTAAATAAAAAAGATGGGTTGACCTCAAATAATATTTCTGATATTATCAGTAATATAATCAGACGTATATCTACACGTACGGAGGTATGATTTATGGATAAAAAGCTTTATGAAGAATTCAAAGAAATACTTCGCTCAGAATTAGTCCCGGCCCTGGGGTGTACTGAGCCGGGGGCGATCGCCTGCGCTGCGGCCGAGGCCGGAAAGCTTCTAAAAGGAGAGCCGGACTCTGTCGAGATATGGTGCAGCGGTAATATCATAAAAAACGTTAAAGGCGTGACCGTCCCCAATTCCGGCGGAATGAGGGGCATAGAGGCAGCTGCGGCTTTGGGGATTTTGGCCGGACAAAGCGATACTGAAAAATCCAAAGATCTTGAAATACTCAGCAGCATAACTCAAAGCCAGATTGCAGAAGCTAAAGAAATGATAGAAAAAGATATTTGCGTCTGCCGGCTAAAAGAAGATACGCCGAACCTCTATATAAAAGTTATCGCAAAGAACAAAGATCACGAGGTTCAGGTGACCGTAGAAGAAAGCCATACGAATATCGTATCTAGGGTCGTCGACGGCAGAGAACTTTCAGGTGGAAAAGGCGAAAAGAAAGACGAAAGAGCCGAAAAACTCAAAGATCACCTGACGGTAAGAGAAATATTGGCTTTTGCCGATATGATGAGCGCAGAAGACGGCAAAGAGCTGTTTGAGGAACAGGTAGAATACAATACGGCCATCGCCGAGGAAGGCCTGAATGGCGACTACGGCGCTAAGGTGGGAAAAACCATTTTAAAATTCAGAGAAGGCTGCTCCGTCAAGACCAGAGCAGTAGCAAAAGCCGCCGCAGGATCCGACGCCAGAATGAACGGCTGCACCATGCCGGTAGTGATCAACTCCGGCAGTGGAAATCAGGGAATAACAGTGACTGTACCTGTGGCAGAATATGCGGCAGAGATGGGCATAGACAGGGAGCTTTTGTATAAAGCCCTCGCCGTAAGCAACCTCATATCTATACATATAAAACACCACATAGGAAAACTTTCGGCCTTCTGCGGCGCAGTCAGCGCCTCCTGCGGAAGCGCCGCCGCCGTCGCATACCTCAAAGGAGCGGACTATTCAAAGATATGCCGCACCATATCTAACACGCTGGGAAATGTAGGAGGAATAGTCTGCGACGGAGCCAAAGCCTCCTGCGCGGCCAAAATAGCCTCTTCCCTCGACGCAGCATTTCTGGGATACGACATGGCAGAAGATGATCTTGGATTCAAGCCGGGAGAAGGTTTCGTGGAAGACGACATAGAAGAGACCATCGACAATGTGGGTAAGATAGGGCGATATGGAATGAAAAACACAGATAAGGAAATTCTTCACCTCATGCTGGGACATAAAGATTATATATGCGATTAAAATCAAACCGGCGTCTTCCTAAGGGAAGACGCCGGTTTTCTATATCCGATGATAAAAATGCTATTTCCATAGGACGTCAGGATATTCACCCTTGTCTTTCATCGACTGAAGGGCCGAGACTACGCTGTCCTTGTCCTCCTTGTAAGTTACACCATACCAGCGGTCTTGAGACCTGAGAACCTTGACCCGGGCCTTTCCTTCTTTTATGAGCTGATCCACTACTCCCGGAAGAAAGTATTCACCCTTCATGGGATTCTCTTTTAAAGCGTTGTCTAAGAAGGCAGGGAACCTCTCTTCCATTTCTTTCATCATGGACTGGGTAAATCCCCAGAAATTCATGGACACCACGGTTCCGCGGGGAAGTTCCTGCCATGTGGCGCCCTCGTCCTCAGTGTATACGATCTTATCTCCCTGCCACTGTATTTTAGTACGCTCGGTTATTTCTTTGAGAAGACCCTCCTCTGACGTCTGGCAGACGCCTCTGGAGACATAGCCGTTTTCTGTCAATGTGTTTTCTATGTTGTATCCTGCCATACAGAAATCATACTTATCAGAATCACAGGCAGTTTCGAGGAACTGATATATGCTCTGAAATGCGCCGGGACCGTAATAGTCGTCGGCGTTTATCACTGCTATCGGACCGTCTGTCAGTCGCCTTGCCGCCAGAACTGCATGAGCCGTACCCCACGGCTTTTCCCTGCCCTCCGGCACAAAATATCCTTCCGGAAGATCGTCAAGACATTGAAAAGCATATTCTACGTCTATATATTTTCCGGCCCGTTCATCTACCAGCGTTCTGAAAGCCTCCTCGTTTTCTTTTTTTATTATGAATATTGCTTTTTTAAATCCTGCCATGACGGCGTCGTACAGCGAAAAATCGAGGATTATCTCGCCTTTGTCGCTTACCGGTTCTATCTGTTTAAGACCGCCGAAACGGCTTCCCATGCCTGCCGCCATTATAACTAAAGTAGGTTTCTTCATTTGTGAGTACACTCCTAAAATTTCTTTACCTATATTCTATAACAACTTTACCCATACCGCAAGTTTATGTATAATGTAATTATATTAAAGAAAAGAGGCGAGATTTATGATAAAGAACATGGAGCAATGTGAACTTGACGCGGTGCTAACTGTAGCTGACAAGATGGTCACCGCCGCAAAGACCGCTCCTAAGGCCAGCGGACAAGACAGCATAGTTGCCGCTGTCGTCACAGGGGAGGACAAAGACAGATTAGCTATGGCCATGAGAGAGATAGGCAAACGTGAGGAAAAAGAGTTTTGCATACGAGACGCAGGAAACGTAGATAACAGCGTGTGCGTGGTGCTCATAGGTTGCAAGGAAAGACCTTACGGCCTTAACAGGTGCGCTTTGTGCGGCTTTGAGAATTGCGCGGCCATGAAAAAGGCGGGAGGCGTCTGCGCCTTCAACCTGTCCGATCTGGGTATTGCCGTAGGTTCAGCCGTCTCCCTGGCCGCTGATAACAGAGTAGATAACAGGGTAATGTATTCGGCAGGCAGAGGCGCTGTCGAACTCGGGCTGCTGCCGGATAAGATACGCGTCTGCTACGGAATCCCCCTCAACGCTACTTCTAAGAGCATATATTTTGACAGAAACCCGGGCGCTGTACTGTTCTAAGGGATAGAGTAGCGAGCTGATAACCACGAAAGGCCTGAGGTACCTCCCCTCCTCCAAAAATCTAACGATTGGGAGGCCGGTCGGTTCAGCCTTTCGTGGTTTTATTGTGTCTTAAGGTGACAAAAACACCAGTTGAACTGGTGTTTTTGTTGTTTCGAGTGGGGATGGGGTCTCCACTCGAAATTATAAAAAATGTTCAATTAAGTGAGATTATGCCCCACTCGAAAACCTGAAAAGCTTGAAAACGAGTGGGTAGGCACCCACTCAAAAACCGAAAAAATGTGAAAATGAGTGGGTCTGCACCCACTCAAAAGGACAAAAAAAGCTTAATCGAGTGGGTCTGCACCCACTCGTTCCGATAAAAATTTTCCAAACGAGTGGGGAAGAAAATAGGGTAAAAAGCAAAAAAGTGTATTTTCATGGCCAAAATTTATAATATATGTAAAATTTGCAAAGGGAGTGACCCCACTCGTTTCTTAAAAAAGTAGCTTTTCGAGTGGGTTTGTACCCACTCGAAAACTAAAAAACGTGAAAATGAGTGGGCCCACACCCACTCAAAAACCAAAAAAACGTGAAATCGAGTGGGCCCACACACCTACGCACTCACACACCCAAACACCCACACACCTACGCACTCACACACCCAAACACCCACACACCTACGCACGCCGACACTCACACCCCTATACGCCCCACTCGCCCCATCTACCTCTCCCCAAAAAAATCAGTAAAGCTATACACATAGCTCCGCCCCTCTTTTCAAAAAAATAAAAGCTTCCTGCTGCCGCTAAGTTTTAGTAAGGAGTACCTTTATGGGTGGAAAGTACAAAATTCAGCATTGGCGGCTTGTAGCAAGAAGCTTGATCATTATGTGGCTTTGATAAAAGTATATCATTATCCTGATAAATAATCTTTGTACATGATAATAATATTCAGGCGATCTTTTGTAAAAAATACAAAAGATCGCATTTAAAGGCGCTCCCTTCGCCGGACTGAGCCTCGCCCTTTCCTTAATGTCCTGCTAAGAATAAAAATAAGAGCAAATAGATATTGACAAAATCCGATTTCAGATTTAGAATAAAAACCGAAATCGGATTTTGACTTAAAACTTTTGGCGCATCAGGATATCAGGAGGGCTTAAGATGAAAAATGAAATACACGAACTCAATATGACTTTAAATCAGATTTACAGAAAACAGGATGATCTGTATCACGAATACGCTTCCCACTTCGGCCTTTCCAGCATATCATTCTGGATACTATATACCCTCTGTGAGACCGAAGATGAAGTTTTTACACAAAATAAGCTGGCGGATATGTGGCATATCCCAAGGCAAAGCCTTAATTCAGCAGTGCGGACGCTGATGAATCAGGGCTATATCAAACTGGAGCAGATGGCGGTAGCAAGAAACAGCAAAGCGCTCAGCCTTACAGAAGAAGGGGGGGTGCTTTGCAAGAGGGCCATATATCCTTTCTACGAGCTGGAAGAGCGAATATTAAAAAGAATGTCAAAACAAGAGCGGGATCAGTTTGTCGAGTTTTCTTCACGGCAGCTTGACCTGATGAAAGAAGAAGTAGAAGCTGTCATCAGACAGGACTCCGCTCAGAAATAAGGGGTAAATATGAAAGTTATACTTGATTTTATAAAACCATATAAGAAACTGGTGGTGTTTGTTCTGCTGGTCATGATCCTGGATGTGGCCGGCGGTCTTCTGATACCCACGATAACTGCTGATATCATAAACTACGGTATAGGCAGCGGAGATATGGATTACATAATACAGAGGGGTCTTTTGATGGTGGCCGTATCGATAGTCACCAGCTTCGGCGCTCTGGCCGGTAGTTATCTGTGCGCCAGCCTGTCGTCAAAAGTTGGCAGAGACATAAGAAACGCCATATATGACAAGTCGCTGGAGTTTTCTTCCTCAGATATGGAAAAGTTCGGCACCGGTTCCATGATAACCAGAACCCTCAATGACGTCAATGTACTTCAGCAGGGTCTGGTCATGTTCATACAGATGGTCCTGCCGGTTCCGGTAGTATGCGCCATGGGAATAGTGATGGGCTTCATGATAGACTCTGTGATGGGAGGCATATTGACCGTCGTCACCGTGGCCATACTCATCATGGCTGTCTTCATAATGAAGAGAGCCACTCCTCTCTTCCAGAAACTTCAGAAGTTCCTCGACAGGATGAACATAGTCATCCGTGAGAACATAACCGGAGTCAGAGTCATAAGAGCCTTCAACAAAGAACCTTACGAAGAAAAGAGGATGAAAGGCGTATTCGGCGATTATGCAGAAGTTTCCATAAAAGTCAACCGGCTTTTCGCAGGGCTCGAAAGTATAGCTCTACTGGTGATAAATCTCATAATCGTGGCGGTTCTGTACGTAGGCGGAAACAGAATCGGCGCAGGGTTTATGGAGATTGGCGACATAACGGCCGTAACTGAATACGCCATAATGATATTGTTCTACCTCATCATGGCGCAGATGGTCATGATACTGCTGCCCAGAGCTATGGTCTGCATAGCCAGAATAAAGGAAATTCTGGTTCTGGAGCCGGAGATTAAAGACGGCTGGATCCGCGGAGAAGGCCTGAATAGAAGAACTGCTGCGATAGACAGTTCAGAAGAAGTCCCAGATCGCCGGACGGCAGAGAATCGGGATGATATAATCACTTTTAAAAATGTCAGCTTCAGATTTGCCGATGCCGAAGAGGACACTCTAAGCGGATTAGACTTTACATGTAAAAGAGGAGAGACTACCGCCATCATAGGAAGCACAGGCAGCGGAAAATCTACTATAGCCAAGCTTATATTGAGATTCCATGACGTTACATGCGGCTCTGTCCTTTTGAACGGCAGAGACGTAAGAGATATGAGTCAGTCTGAGCTGAGAGGACGTATCTCATATGTGCCGCAGAAAGCGTGGCTTTTTTCGGGAACCGTCAAAGATAATCTGCGCCACGGCGACCCGTTGGCTTTAGAAGAAGAGATGGATAGAATACTTTCTGTCGCCCAGGCGGACTTTGTGAGAAACTTGGAAAGGGGACTCGCCTCCCCCGTATCACAGGGAGGCACCAACTTCTCCGGAGGTCAGAAACAGAGGCTTTCCATAGCCAGAGCTTTGATGAAAAAAGGGGATATATATATTTTCGACGATAGTTTTTCTGCTCTGGACTTTAAGACGGACGCGGCGCTGAGAAAAGCCCTCAAGGCAGAGACGGAGGATGCAGCCGTGCTCATAATCGCCCAGAGGATAAATACGATACTTTCTGCCGACAGGATCATAGTCCTGGAAGACGGCAAGATCGCCGGCATGGGCACCCACAGCCAGCTGATGAAAAGCTGCCCGGTCTATCAGGACATAGCCAGATCGCAGATGAAAGGGGAGGATATAGATGGATGAAAACAGAATAGAAGAATTTGATGAAGGTTTTGACGTATCGGCCCCCGATGACGCAGGCAAAACTCTGAAACGATTGTGGTCGTCTGTCAGCGATCAGCACAGGAGACTCCTAATTGTATTGGTCTCGGTGATATTTTACACTCTTTTGTCTATCGTAGCTCCCCTGTACAGCGCAGACATAGTAGACTTGCTGTGGGAAAAGATAAAAGCTTCTCTCGCAGAAGGAGCGACCTTTTCCATCACGTGGAACGACGGAGGAAGAGAGATATTCGGCCTGCTTATCATCTATCTGGCCACAGGGCTGTTCTATCTTCTCCAGTCTTTTCTGATGGCCAGCTTCGCAGAGAAGCTCAGCCTGAGACTGAGGAGCGAGATCGGCGAGAAACTCAGCCGCATGCCTTTAGCCTTTTTCGACAGAAACAAGCCCGGCACCGTACTGAGCCGCATAACCAATGACTTGGATAAAATGGCGGAAGCCTTCCAGACAGGCGTGCTTAAATTATTCACTTCCGTAGGTATGATCGCAGGATCTTTGGTGATGATGTTCAGATTCAGCGTACTGCTTACGGTGGTCTTCCTGACCTTTATGGGAATATCTCTTCTAGTGACAAAGATAGTATCGGCCAAAACTCTAAGATCAGCTCTCGAAAGGCAGCAGAGAGTCAGCGACGTGACGGCTCTCGTAGAGGAGGGCTACAGCGGAAGAGTCATCATAAAAGCCTTCAATCAGGAAGGTGAAAGCTCGCATAAAATGCACAAGGCTACAGAAGAGCTGGCAGAGGCCACACGCAAAGCGGATTTCATGATAAACGCCATAAATCCGGCTATACGTTTTATCAACCGCCTCGGCCAGATACTCATAGCCGTATTGGGCGGAAGAATGTTGCTGACAGGAACCATGAGCGTCGGTGTATTTCAGGCGTTTTTCCAGTACGTAAATCAGTCGGCAGAGCCTTTGACAGAAATGGCCTTCATGGTCAACTCCATGCAGTCCTCTCTGGCGTCTCTGGAAAGAGTATATAAACTCTTGGACGAAGAGGAAATCTCCAAAGACGAGGAAGGCTTTGCGCCTGCCGGCATGGCGCAGGGAAGCGTCGAATTTTCTCACGTAAAATTCGGATATTCCAAAGACACAACTTTGATGAAAGACGTCAGCTTCAAAGCCCGACCGGGCCAGAAGATAGCCATAGTGGGAAGCACCGGAGCAGGCAAGACCACGTTGATAAACTTGCTGATGAGATTTTATGAGACAGACGGCGGCCAGATATTCCTGGACGGAAGAGATACCAGAAGTATCAGCAGAGCCGCCCTGAGAAAAAATTTCGGAATGGTGCTCCAGGACACATGGCTGTTTGAAGGTACTATAGCTGAAAACATAGCGTACGGAAAACCGGAGGCCACGAGAGAAGAAATCGTAGCGGCCGCTAAAGCCGCCAGAGTAGACTTCTTCGTTCACACCATGCCTCTGGGATATGACACCATTTTGAGCAATGACGCAGAAAACATCTCTGTGGGGCAGAGACAGCTTCTGACTATAGCCAGAGTTTTCCTCTGTGATCCGGCGGTACTGATACTGGACGAAGCTACTTCCAGCGTCGATACCAGGACCGAAGCGGAGATAAGCAAAGCCATGGGAAGGCTCATGAAAGGCCGTACCAGCTTTGTTATCGCCCATCGCCTTTCTACGATAGTAGATGCAGACATGATCCTATTCATGCAGGACGGAAATATCATCGAACAGGGCGATCACAGATCATTGCTTGCCGCAGGCGGCGCATATGCAGATCTCTATAACAGCCAATTTGCATAAAATAAAAAAGGAGAGGAAGGCTGGGAAAGATAAAATCTTTCCCAGCCGCAGCGTCTCTCAAGAGAAAGCGCATAGAGCGAAGAGAAAGAAAACAATCACGGGCCGCCGGCCCGTGATTGTTTTCTTCATATCATAAAAACTGCGACAGCATATATATTCTGACGGCGATAGAGAGATTCTCGTGAAACTCCTTATCGTTGCTGTATGGGTCGAGAATCTCGTGCAGCTTTGACAGCCGGTATCTTACGGTATTCTTGTGACAGAACAACTTGGCGGCGGTCTCATCCAGATCGCCTTTTGACAATATGTAGACGCAGGCCGTTTCCAGAAGCACATTCCTCTCCCTCTGGACAGGAACAGGCCGGAGGCCTTCTTCCTGAGCGGCGCTGCCTGAAATCCCCTGAACCGGAGCAACATCGCCTAAAGGCGATAGGTATTCTCTCATATAATTGAGTATGTTTTTCGAATGGATTTCAGGTATTATAAGCCGATATATGCCTATATCATCGTAATATCGCGCAGGATCGTTTTCCATGACTGCCACGTTGCAGGCCCAGAAAGCCTCTCTTACTACCTTTCCGAAATCCTCGCTTATGGGAAGAACTGCGCTGACGCCGCAGTGTATTTTGCTTTCGTCTATAGACAGGGCGGCAAATATGTCGGCCAGCAGAGCTCTGAATCTGAAAATTTCATCGGTATCCTGACTGAGGAATATAAAGTAAGTGTCTCTGAACTTACAGAGAGCAGCTTTTTTACTTATCCGCTCCAGAGAAGCCATCCTGCCTACCATTTTGACGATCGCCTCTTCGCTTTTAAGAGAGAGGTCTTTGACAGAGACTGCCCGTATAAATCTCTTAAAGCCGGGATTTATCTTCTTTCGTATCTTCAGCTCTTCCCGGGGAGAGGCTTCCTGATCGAGAATCCTGGCCAGATCTCTTTCGAGAGAGGCGATGTCTTCTCCGTCTCTCAGTTCCCGGTTGACTGAGAATATTATATCCTCAAAGAACTCGTCTCCGCCGAACTCCAGAATAGGAAAGCCCTTCTCATCGGCAAAATCTATGACCTCCTGCGGCAGACTGTGATATATGACCTTTTTATACGCCATGCAGCTTACGTCAAGGGCGAAGAGCCCCTTTACCGCCTCGAGAATCTGGCGGGGATCATCTTTTGCAAAGAGCAGGCTGGTGAGGATCAGGCTTTTTCCCGTAAACAGAGTGCTTCTGGGCATCGAGATCCCTTTGGTGAATTCGAAGTCCAAAGTTTCGGTGAGCATTACCGGCCTGTTCAGACCTTTTTCTCCGGCAATTAGTCTGAAATTCTTCATGATGGGAATATCAAACAAATCTCTGACAGTAAGTTTCATATTTATACCTCGTCGGTTCATGAGAGATCAGCCCCGGTCTTGCAGGGCCTCTACTTGGAGAACATCGGTGTGGATAGATAGCGGTCTCCCGTATCAGGCAGAAACGCCACTATATTTTTCCCCTTGTTTTCGGGGCGAAGAGCTAAAGTGACTGCCCCGTGAATAGCAGCCCCCGATGTTATGCCCACTAAAAAACCTTCCAGAGAAGCGGCTAAGCGGCCCTTCTCGTAGGCGTCTTCTTCTTTGACGGTTATGATCTCGTCGTAGATATCAGTGTCCAGAATCGAAGGGACAAAATTGGCGCCTATGCCCTGAAGACCGTGAGGTCCCGCCTTGCCCTCTGAAAGCAGCGGCGATGAGAATGGCTCGATGGCTACAACCGAGGTGTCCGGATTCTTTTCCTTGAGGTAGCGGCCCACGCCGGTGATAGTGCCGCCGGTGCCTACTCCTGCTACGAAGATATCAGCGTCTCCGTCGAGGGTCTCGTATATCTCCGGCCCCGTAGTACTGTAATGTGCCCGTGGGTTGGCGGGGTTGTCAAACTGGCCGGGGATAAAGCTGTTCTCCGTTTCTTTAGCCAGCTCCTCGGCCTTTTGGACGGCCCCCTGCATACCCTTGGACCCTTCGGTCAGGATCACAGAAGCTCCATACGCCTTCAGAAGATTTACCCTTTCTATGCTCATGGTCTCCGGCATGGTCAGGATTACCTTGTATCCCCTTGAAAGACCCACGGCGGCAAGACCTATTCCCGTGTTGCCGCTGGTAGGCTCGATTATGGTAGCGCCCGGCTGTATCAGCCCTTTTTCTTCTGCGTCATTTATCATGAACAGAGCCACCCTGTCCTTGGCGCTTCCGGCAGGGTTAAAAGATTCTATCTTGGCGTAGATCTTGGCCTCAAGACCAAACGCTTTCTCGATAGACCGAAATCTTACGAGAGGTGTGTTTCCTATGGTTTGTGAGATGTTATTGCAGATCTTCATTTTTCTTATTCATCCTTTCTAAAATTGTAACGGCGATGATGAGTACGGCAGAGCCGATGAGCCATCCGCACAGCACGTCTGTAGGCCAGTGGACTCCCACATATATTCTGCTGGGCCCTATGATGATCATCAGGGCGGCGCATAAGACGGTCAGAATATTTTTGACAGTCTGATTTTTGCAGCGCTTCCTTATGAGATATATGAGCAGTCCGTATACGACGACAGACGTCACCGAGTGACCGCTGGGGAAGGAATATCCTCCCTGTTCTACCAGATGAAAAACTTCGTCAGGGCGAGCCCTCATAAAGATATGTTTCATGGGCTTATATATAGCTACTCCGCCGAGAGCGGAGATAGAAACCGGGACGCCGAATTTCAGCCTGTTTGGAAGCAGCAGCAATATTATGCACAGCGCTATTATAGTGACCGTATCACCGCAGTGAGTAAGAGCCGACACTATAGCGTTGAGCCCGTCTCCTCGCAGAGAGAAAAACCACTGCTGAACAGACAGATCAAAAGGTGAAGGCCCCATATCGTACCGCGATTTAAGGATAAATGCTATTGCCGCCGAACATATGAACAGCGCCAGCGCCAATGCGATACGAACAAAAGGCATATTCTTATTTTTTTCCATAAAATACTCCTTATGTATATTTGAGATAATTATACACCCTCCCTTTGCCAAGTGACAAGAAATATTAAAACTTCCTGCTTTTCAAGGGGCTTAATAGCCCGGCGAAAGTCTTCGCTTTATTTTTTGAGTGAAATAGCGGGAAAAATATGTTACAATATAATATGTATATATGAAGATTATGGAGGAAAACCCGTGAAGATATTCGGAAATATAGGAACTTTTGCGTATTTGACCAAAACCATAGGAGCTCTGGGAGATCATAAGAGAAAGATAGAATCCCTCAAAGCTCAGGGAAAGACCGAGGAAGAGATACAGGCCATACATGAAGTTTGCCGCCTGTGGTCAGACAAAGTAGTGAAATATCTGAATCTGAAGATCAACGTCATCAATCCTGAAAACCTGCCGGAAAAAGGCCCCGTAGTATACGTCTCTAACCACCAGTCCTATGCTGACATACTGGTATTTCTCAATGTGCCAAAACATCAGATCGGCTTCATAGCCAAAGAAGAACTGATGAAGATACCTATGTTTGCCGGCTGGATATTGAGGATAGAGAGCCTGTTCATCAAGAGAGGCGACGCCAGAGCGTCGCTGGCTACCATCAACGAGGGCGCTAAGATGATAAAGGACGGATATTCCCTGGTGATCTTTCCGGAGGGCACCAGAAGCAGATCAAATCATATGTCGTCCTTCAAACACGGAAGCCTCAAACTGGCCACCAAGGCTAAAGCGACCATAGTGCCGATCACCATAAAGAACAGTTTCAAGTTATATGAGGAGACCGGTAAGATCAGAAAAGGCGTGACTATAGATTTCATAGCTCACGAACCAATAGATACGTCTGTCATGGACAGAAAAGAATTGGGAGAACTTTCGGACAGAATAGAGAAGATAATAAGAGGAAGCTTAGAAGAAGACTGAAAATGAAAGCCTTCAAGAACTCCCGAGAAAAACCTCTGCGCCGCCCTTTACGGGCGGCTTTTAATATTATGTATGTCTCGTGTGTAGAGCACACGAGACATTACTTTTCTCTCCTTCTTGCCCCGTCGCAGGCGGCCGCCGGCGACGAGCGGCGGAGCCGAAGAGCCGGACAGCTTTGAGGTTTAGGACCGCAACCGTCAGAGCAGCGAATCACGCTTAAGACCCGCCGATATGACCGCCGCCTGCTCATGGTTTCATCGGCGATTCTCGCAACCAAGCCTATTTTAGCTTTTTGCGAGAATTTTTTTCTTGTAAGTCTCGCTCATCTTAAAATACAGAGGGTTTGCGAGAGTTTTTGACCATTTTATAGCGGCAGTGAGCCTCCTGCGGCCTTTTTTTCTCGATTTTCTTACAAAAAAGTCCCCCAAACAGCCTTAAAATCCGACTTACCGAGAATCAGCCGTCAAAAAGTCCCCCAAACAGCCTTAAAAACCGACTTACCGAGAATCAGCCGTCAAAAACTCCCGCAAACCTCCTGATTTTTAAAATATGCGGGACTTTGCTGTTCCTTAAGGGCTGAAAGCCCGCCAGTTGAGCCGGTTGGCTTAGCCTCTCTCTTAAGAATCGATTCCGAGGGCAAAGCCATAGGAACAAAACCACCAGTTAAACTGGCAGTATGTTCTGGCCCTATAAGGGCTCAATACTGGCGGGCGGCTTAGGCCGCACCGAATAATCTGCCAATCGCATTAACGATTCGAGCCGCCGCTAAAGCAGCTTTTTTATTGTACAAACTTGCGGCCGGCGGGCGTGATTTAACGTCTGATGATTATCCCCCCCTTCCAAAAAAATCAGCAGACAAGCCCGAAAAAGCAAATGAGGACTTTAGAGCTTGTCTGCTGATTTGAAAAACTCCGAGCCAGCGGCTCGGAGTTTTTCTTCATAGGTATATTTAGAAAGGAATTAGTTGTTTGCTTGTTTATCTGGCAAGCCGAAGATCCCGACCTGCAGTTTAATTATCAGATGAAGAGGAAGATACTGATTCCTGTAGCGTTACTTCCAGATCCTTCATCTCGTCACCTCGGACTACGGTGAGTTTTACTTTGTCGCCAACTTCGTGTTTCTGAATCGTCCTCACCAGCATATCTGAACTGGTGACCTTTTCTCCGTCGATCATATATATCAGATCGCCTTCCTGAAGACCGGCTGACTTGGCGTTTTCACCGGTGACTTCTTTAACGTATACTCCCGTCTGATTGACTCCGTATTTCATAGCTTCTGAAGCGGAAGTCAGATCGACGATGGTTATGCCTGCCGCAGGGCGGCCTGCTACATAGCCGTTGCTTATCAGAGATTCCACTACCGATTTTACGGTATTTGAAGGAATGGCAAAGCCCAGACCCTCAACATCAGACCCGGAGGATTTTGCCACTACCAGACCGATGAGATTTCCATACTGATCGAATACTCCGCCTCCCGAGTTGCCCGGATTGACAGAAGCGCTGACCTGAATTAAAGTCATGCTCTTTCCGTCCAGAGTAATTTCTCTCTCAAGACCGCTGACGATACCGTCAGTGGCAGTGCCGGCCAGAGTACCAAGAGGGTTTCCTATGACCACTGCCAAATCTCCTACCGACAGAGAGTCAGAATCCCCGAAAGATACAGGCGTAAGTCCGGTGGCGTCGATCTTGAGGACGGCTATATCCGACTGACTGTCTGCCGCTACGAGAGAAGCCTCGTAAGTCTTTCCGTCGTTCATGGTCACGTTTATAGTGCTGGCGCCCTCGATGACGTGATTATTGGTGAGAATGTAACCGTCTTCGCTGTATACTACTCCGCTTCCTGCGCCCTCAGTCACATACTGGCGCGCCCACGAGTCCGTGGACATGGATTCTGTAGTTATGGCGACTACTGAATTCTCATTTTTAGCAACGATCTCCTGAATTGAAAGCTCGCTGCCGGTGGCCTTAGTCAGACTGTAATTGGTCGAATTGATGTTTTTTCCGGAAGACCTTCCGAAGATGGATTGAGTTAAAGCGAACCCACCCGCTCCGACAACTGCCGAAAAAAGCATTGCTATTACCAAAGTTATGACGAAGGCTTTTTTCGTTACGAATTTTTCTTTTTTCACTTTTTTTATTTCCGGAGCGGTGCGGACCACGTCGTTGATCCCCTCGAAATTTTCTTCATTTCCGGAAAACTTGTTCCAATCATCCATAAATAAGACCTCCTTTTGCCTAAATTATATTCACTAATTGTGTATTTTCTGTGTAAAAATCATGGGAAATATGATAAAATAAATTGTTAAATCTGTATAAAAAAAATAAAGATGCGGATAAAGATATTATGGAAAAAGCGATTAAACAATATTCATCATGGACAAGAGAGAATCTGCCTGAAAATTTAAAAGCTGAGGCAGAAGCCATAAAAGGCAACGAAGAAGAGATCTACGACAGATTCTGCCGCGATATGACCTTCGGCACATCAGGACTCAGGGGAAAGATGGGCCTTGGCACCAACAGAATGAACAGGATAGTGGTCAGAAGAGCCACCATGGGAGTGGCAGACTATCTGCTGTCAAAGCACGAGAGAGCAAAGGTAGTGATAGGCTATGACACCAGGGCCGGCTCTGAGAGCTATGCCCGGGAGGCGGCCGGCGTTCTCAGCAGCAGAGGCATAGACGTGAGCTTGTTTAATGAGCCGACGCCGGTGCCGGTAGTTTCTTTCGCTATAAGATATATGAAGGCCGACGGCGGTATCATGATAACTGCCAGCCATAATCCTAAAGAATACAACGGATATAAAGTATACGACCATTTCGGCAACCAGATAGACGATCTCAAAGCTCGCAGAATAGAAGAATATATAAATAAGCGGCCTTATTTTGAAGAATTTGAGTCCGCCGCTAAGGGGACAGTAGAAGAATGTCCGCCTCATGTAAAAGAAGCATATTTGGCCGCCGTCGCCGGGCAGTTTCTTCCGTGGACAGACGATGCGGAAGAAGTCAGAAAAGCCCTGAGGGACCTCAACGTGGTATACACTCCTTTGAACGGAGCCGGCCGTGATTATGCCATGGAAGTATTCAGACGTCTGGGAGTTGGGCTTACTGTCGTTAGAGAACAGATGGATCGTGACGGCGATTTTCCTACTTGTCCCAAACCAAACCCCGAAAGGGAGGAAACTTTTCGGGAGGCCTTAAAATATGCAGAGGGTGAGACGGACATCATAATTGCCACCGATCCTGACAGCGATCGAATGGGCGTAATGGCAAAAAAAGACGGCAAGTTCTGCCGCCTCACGGGAGATCACGCCGGTATTCTGATGCTCGAATACGTCTGCCGCTGTCATGCCAGCCGGGTGGCCGGCAAAAACATGCAGGGACAAAAGATGGTGTACAAGAGCTTTGTCTCCTCTCCTTTTGCAGAAGATATCGCCAGAAAATACAGAGTGTATATAAAGAACGTTCCTACAGGGTTCAAGAACATTGCCTTAGAAATGGAGCTGCTCAAAGCGGCGGGAAGAGAACAGGATTTTCTGTTCGGATTTGAAGAAAGCCTGGGCTATCTGTACGGCAATTATACTCGAGATAAAGACGGAATTCTGGCGACTCAGATGATATGCCTCATCGCCGCATGGCTCAAGACCCAGGATAAGACTCTCTACGACAGACTCGAAGATCTCTACAGAGAGTTCGGATATGCCGAATCGAGAGCTACGGCCATAGAATTCCATGCCGAAAAAGACAGGCAGAAGATAAACGATATAATGGAGACTCTCTTTTCCGGAGGGCTGAAAGAACTTTTGGGACAGCCTCTGACCATAGACGCCTCCCACTGCTGCGACGATATGTTCAGGGCAGTCCTTCCCGAAGGACATCAGATCATAATAAGGCCCTCGGGCACAGAACTCAAGATAAAGATGTACGTCTTTGCAAAAGGAGCTACCAGAGAGCAGGCTCTCACTAACCTGGACAGCATACTGAAAGAACTCGAGGACTTCGCCGTCAGCATATGCGGCTTTCACAAAAACGGAGAAAAAACATATGAATAAAGTATTGACAGCAATAGATAAAAGCGGGTCTTTTCGCGTGTATCTGACCATATCTACCCAGCTGGTGCAGGAGGCTTTGAATATTCACAACACCACCCCTGTGGCTACGGCGGCTTTGGGCCGCGTCCTCACCGGCGCCGGCATGATGGGTCTGATGCTAAAAAACGAAAGAGATAAGCTGACCCTCATATTTAAGGGAGACGGTCCGGCCAGACAGATACTGGCCACCGCAGACGGAAAAGGCAACGTAAAGGGATATATAGCAGACCCCGGAGTCGATCTTCCTCTCAAAGAAAACGGAAAACTCGACGTGGGAGGCGCCATAGGCAGGGGAGAATTGACGGTAGTCAAAGATCTCGGATTAAAAGAACCTTATGTAGGCACCGTATCCTTAGTTTCGGGAGAAATAGCAGAAGACCTTACTTCCTACTATTATATATCAGAACAGCAGAACACGGCCATATCGCTGGGAGTAAAGATCGAGAGGGATTACTCTGTAGGCTGCGCGGGAGGCATGATAGTTCAGCTGCTTCCGGACGCTTCAGAAGACTCCGTGGCAGCGCTGGAAAAGATCATAGGCGATATGGAGCCCATAACCACTCTGATAGACAGGGTAGAGGATAGCGGCGCCGACGAAAGCCTGAGACTCCTATTGAAAGAAATATTCGGCCGTATTCCCGAAGAATTCGCCATAGAAGAACTGGAGATAAAGAATATGGACTGGAACTGCGACTGCTCTTTTGAGCGGCTTGAAAAGATCCTGATGACCATAGGAGAAAGAGATCTCAAAGAAATTATAGAAGAGGACGGCGAGGCGGAACTCGTTTGCCAATTCTGCCTTAAAAAATACAAGTTCGATAAAGCTCATCTGGAGAAGATTCTGGCAAGTATCAGATAATAAAACCGGAGGCTTAATATAATATGTACAAAAAAAGAATCGGGATAATCTTCGGAGGTCGAAGCGCAGAACACGACGTGTCCTTGAAGTCGGCGGCCGCCGTCATAAGAAACCTGAATTCAGATAAATTTGTACCGGTATACATAGGAATCAATAGAAGAGGAGAGTGGAAGAGATTCGGCGGCAGCGTAGATCTCATAGAAAAAGGGATCTGGGAGACCCACGCCGCGCACCTGAACGCAGAAGAACTGAAAGACATCATAGACTTCGCCCTTCCCATACTTCACGGGCCATACGGCGAAGACGGAAAAATACAAGGATTTCTTGAGACTCTGGGTATCCCGTACGGCGGCTGCGGCGTTCTGGCTTCGGCTGTCTGTATGGATAAGCAGATGTTCAAAGACGTCCTCCGACACAAGGGCTTTCCCGTGGTAAGGAGCATGTGCCTCACCTGCCAAAAGGATCCTGATGAGAGCGTCCTTGATAAGATAGAAGAAGAACTGGGGTTTCCGTGCTTTGTCAAACCTGCCAACATGGGTTCAAGCGTAGGGATAAGCAAGGCCGCAGACAGACGTCAGCTTGCCTGCGCCCTGAGACTGGCGGCAAGCTATGACAGCCGAGTGGTAATAGAAGAATTTGTACAGTGCAGAGAACTTGAGACTGCCGTCATGGGAAACGTAGATCCAGAGGCTTCCGAGGTGGGAGAGATAATACCCTCCGCCGAGTTTTACGATTATGAAGCCAAATACTCCGGCTGCGGCAGACCTTCAGAGCTGCACATACCGGCCGGTATAACAGACGGCGACAGAAAGCAGATACGCCGCCTTGCGGTGGAGGTCTACAAAGCCGCATGCTGCAGCGGATACGCCAGAGTAGATTTTTTTAAAGACAAGACTACAGGAAAGATATACATAAACGAGATAAACACTATTCCGGGGTTTACAGACAAGAGCATGTTCCCCCTTCTTTGGGGCTCATACGGAGTCAGTTTCCCTAAGATAATAGAAAGGATCATAGAGTTAGGTTATGAAAGATATCACGCTGAAAATAATCGGCAAACAGAGCTATGACGACATGGAAGAAGAGCAGATGGAGTTTGTCACAGACGGCAGGTTCTATGTACGAGGCGGCTCGGCCTATATAATTTATGACGAGAGCGAAGTGTCGGGTCTTGCAGGCTGCAAGACTACTATCAGGGTAGACGACCGTTCGGTTAAGATGAAGAGGATCGGAGAGGCCGGGTTTGGCGCCGAGCTGTATTTTGAAAAGGGAAAGCGCTTTTCAAGCGTATACGAAACGCCTTACGGGCCTATGGGCATAGAGGTGCTTACTGACCGCGTTCAAAGCAGCATAGATATGGAAAAGGGCAGCGGCTGTATCGACGTAGAATATCAGGTGAGCATGGAGGGCCTGGCAGAAGGCAGAAACAGGATCACCATAGAAATAATGTAAGAAAACACGAGAGAAAAAAGAAAGGAAGAATTATGCAGAGGAAAGGTTTCGATTCAGCAAAGTACATTGAGGAACAGTCAAAGTATATCCTTGAGAGAATAAATCAGGGAGACAGCGCCAGGCTATATCTGGAATTCGGCGGCAAGCTGGTACATGACAAACACGCTATGAGAGTTCTTCCCGGCTTTGACGAAAACGCCAAGATAAAACTTCTTGAAAGGCTCAAAGATCAGGCCGAGATCATCATCTGCATCTACTCGGGAGATATAGTAAACAGCAAGACACGTCAGGATTTCGGAATAACATACGATCTGGAAGTGCTCAGGCTTATAGATATATTCCGCAAGCACCAGCTGGCTATAAACAGCGTGGTAGTCACCAGATACGAAGACGCTCCGGCTGTCAACAAGTTCATAAACCGCCTGGAGAGGAGAGGTATCAGGACGTATAAGCATTTCTACACCAAGGGTTACCCTACAGACGTGGAGACCATAGTCAGCGAGGAGGGATACGGCGCCAATCCTTACATAGAAGTTACAAAGCCTCTGGCCGTAGTCACAGGTCCCGGCGGCGGTAGCGGCAAGCTGGCAACATGCTTGTCGCAGCTCTATCACGAGTACAAGAAAGGTGTAAAAGCCAGATACGCCAAGTTTGAGACTTTCCCTATCTGGAACTTGCCTCTCAAGCACCCTGTCAACATAGCTTACGAGGCGGCTACGGCCGACCTCAAGGACGTGAATATGATAGACTCCTTTCACCTTGAGGCGTACGGAGAAATGGCCGTCAACTATAACAGAGATCTCGAAGTTTTTCCGGTAGTAAAGAGGATCATAGAGAAGATAACCGGGGCGGCCGAATACCAGTCCCCTACAGATATGGGAGTAAACAGAGCAGGCTTTTGCATATATGACGATGAAGCAGTCAGAGAAGCCGCCGTCCAGGAGATAATACGCCGTTTCATCATAGCAAAGTGCGATTATAAAAAGGGAAAGATAACGGCTGACTCTCTCGAGCGTTCAGAACTTCTCATGAAAGAAGTCAACGCTAAAGAAGACGACCGGGCGGTGGTCAACGCCGCAAGGGAATACGCCGAATACAAGAGACGGTGCGATAAATATGTAAACGTCGTAGTCATGGCCATAGAAATGCCTGACGGAACCGTGGTGACCGGAAGGAGCAGCCGCCGCATGGTGGCCGCCGCCGCCGCGGTGCTCAACGCGGCCAAGACCATAGCGGGCATCGACGATGAAAAATATGTCATCGCCCCTAACGTCTTCAGAGACATACAAGATCTGAAGGCCAACATATTAAAACATGACAGGACAAGCCTGAACGTCGAGGAGATCCTGACGGCTCTGTCCATATCCGCCGAAAGAAATCCATGCGCTCAGCTGGCCTGCCGCCAGCTTGAGAGCCTAAGCGGCTGCAAAGCACACTGCACGGCTATCTTAAGCGACAGAGACGAACAGACTTTAAGGAGCATGGGTATAGACGTGACATGTGATCCGGAATACGTTACCACAAATCTATACTTTGCGTAATATATAAGGCTGCGGCCCTTGCTGGGGCGCAGCCTTTTGAACAGGAGAAGACATGGCAAAAAAAATAGTCAGACGACGCAGAATGAGCTCTACTAAAGAAAATATACAGAGGAAAGAAAATTTTCAGTACATACTCATCCTGGAGGGCGTGGCAGTAGGCTTTCTGGCGGGGCTCATAGTCTCCATGTTCAGGTTCGCTTTCATCAAAGCCGAATCTATGAGGGACATTCTCGTAGAGGCTGCGTCTCACAAGATTACCGTAGGGATTCTTGGGACGGGACTCCTCTTATTTTTGCTGATCACTGCCGCCGCCATAACCAAAAGAGAGCCCATAAGCGGCGGAAGCGGCATACCCCAGGTAGAGGCCGAGCTCAAGGGAAAGCTCAACGCCAGATGGGCGCAGGTGATGATAGGAAAGTTCATAGGCGGCATACTCACCGTAGGCGGCGGCCTTTCTCTGGGCAGCGAAGGCCCCAGCGTTCAGCTTGGAGCCATGACGGGCAAGGGATTTTCCAGGATAAATCAGAGGCTTAAGACAGAAGAGAAACTGCTCTTAACATGCGGCGCAGGCGCAGGGCTTGCGGCGGCCTTTGGGGCGCCTCTGGCCGGAGTCGTGTTTACCCTTGAGGAGCTCCATAAGAACTTCTCAAAGGAGGTGCTCCTCTCCACCATGGCCTCCGCCATAACCGCAGACTGCATATCTTCTTATCTGTTTGGATTAAAGCCGGTATTCGGCTTCACCGTAGCCAGCGGGATGCCGCTGAACAGGATATGGATGGTGCTGATACTGGGCATAGTCATGGGAGTCTTCGGCGTTATATATAATAAGACCACTTTTTTTGTACAGGACGTGTTCGCAAGATTTAATCCCGTTTTCAGAAAGGTGGCGGTACCTTTTGTCATGGTTATGATACTGGCCTTCACTTTGCCTCAGACGCTGGGAAGCGGCTCGCAGCTCATCGCTCCGGCAGGCCAGGGAAAGTTTGAGGCCGGATTTTTGCTGCTTCTTTTGGCCGTCAAATATGTGTCTTCTGCCATAAGCTTCGGCAGTGGGCTTCCCGGAGGGACTTTTCTGCCGCTGCTGGTGCTGGGAGCTTTATCGGGCGGCCTGTTCACGGAGGTTTTAAGCCCTATAGCCGGATATTCGGAGAAGTGTACAGAATACTTTGTCATACTCGGAATGGCCGGATATTTCAGCGCCATAGTGAGGGCTCCTATTACGGGGATAATCCTCATCAGCGAGATGACCGGCACTTTTTCTAACCTTCTGCCCCTTGCGATGGTCTCTCTGTCGGCGTATATGACGGCGGAGATACTTAAAGGCGGACCATTGTATGAGCAGCTTACAGAACGGCTCATAGCAGGCGGCAGGGTAAAGAACACTCACAGGAGAAATAAGATACTCATAGAGAGCGAAGTACACTTCGGATCCCTGATGGACGGCCGTCCTCTCTCTGCCATAGATCTGCCCACGGGGTGCCTTGTAGTATCCGTAATGAGAGACAGGCACGAGATAGTGCCGGGAGGAAGCACTCGCATGAGAGCGGGAGACAAACTGATAATACTGTGCAGCGAAGGGCTCGTCATGGACGTTCAGGCCGAGCTTGTCGAAAAATGCAAGACCGTCAGAATTTAAGAGAATAGACTTTATCATCTTCAAATGTAAAGCACAACGGCATTTTGAAGAAATGTGGCGCAATCCGCTGATTAAGGATGCGCCATTTTTTGTGCAAACAATCGTCCTTGCGAAACGCCGGCGGCTCTGCCGGGGCTTGGAACTGCCTATGTTTACCGGTGTCTTCAAAGTTCCCGGCATATCGAGTCAGTATCGTGTCACAATCGTGTCAAATTGTTGACCCGATTGACACGATTTGTTATAATATGGCTGATGAATAAAATTAAAGGAGGGGACAGAATGGTTTTTCGGGAAAGTGAGACTGTAGAGCTGAAAGAAGCTGTTACAGATGAAATAAAAAAAGAAATCATTGCTTTTGCCAACTGTGACGGCGGCAGGCTGTATATCGGCGTTCAGGATGACGGTACAGTAGTCGGGCTCGATGATCCTGACCATGTTTCACTGCAAATCAGCAACATGGTCAGAGACTCAATTAAACCGGATGTGACGATGTTTTTGCATTATGAGACGATAGAAGAAGACGGCAGAGAAATCATCGCCGTGGATGTTCAGAGGGGGACAGACCGCCCTTATTATCTCATAAAGAAAGGGATGCAGCCTGCCGGCGTATATGTCAGACAGGGGTATTCTGCTGTTCCCGCCACGGACGCGGCAATTCGCCGCATGATTAAAGAAACAGACGGGGACTGCTTTGAGAGCCTGCGCTGCTTAAATCAAGAACTTACTTTTGAAGTCGCAAAAGAAGAATTTCAGCTCAGGAATGTAGACTTTGATTCTGCAAAGATGCGTACTTTAAAGCTGATTGACCGAGACGACCTTTATACTAACTTGGCGTTGCTCCTTTCAGATCAATGCAGTCACAAGATCAAAGCAGCGGTCTTTCAGGGTACAGATCAGACCGTCTTTAAGAACCGCCGGGAGTTTACCGGGTCTCTGCTGAAACAGATGAATGAAGTATATGATTTCATCGACTTTCACAACCAAACGCGCGCTACTATACGAAAACTGCTGAGAACCGACATCAGAGATTACCCGCAGATCGCAGTCAGAGAGGCGCTGCTGAATCTCTTGGTTCATCGGGAGTATTCATTTAGCGCCAGCGCGCTTATCAGTATTTTTACTGATAGAATTGAATTTGTATCTATCGGAGGGCTGGTGCCGGGAATTGATCTTGAAGATATTATGGTAGGCATTTCTGTATGCAGAAATCAGAATCTGGCCAATGTGTTTTATCGCCTGCAGCTGATTGAGGCTTACGGCACCGGCATAAGCAAGATCATGAAAGCATACGAAGGTATGAAAGAAAAGCCTCTGATCGAAACCACGAAAAATGCTTTTAAAATCATACTTCCCAACGTCAACGCAAAATACGAGACGGGCGAGACCTCGCTGCTTAGAGAAGCGCCGGCTGTAAGCTTTGACGTCAGAGCAGAAAAAGTATTAGAATATGCAATCTCTCATGGCGCGATTACAAGAAACGATGTGACTAAGCTGCTTGATGTGAGCGTTTCTACCGCTTCAAGAGTCATCAGAGAACTGGTAAAAAGCAACTTGCTTAAGCAAAGCGGAAAAGCCAGAAACACCCGATACACCATAGTAAAATAACTTAAAGTCTACCAGACAGCCGATTGAGCAAGCTCAGTCGGCTGTTTTACGGGTGGCGCAGATTAACAATACACAATCGAGTGGGCCTGTGCCCACTCGAAAACCGAAAAAGCTTGAAAACGAGTGGGCCTGCACCCACTCGAAAACCGAAAAGGCTTGAAAACGAGTGGACCTGCGCCCACTCGAAACCAGAAAAAATGTGAAAACGAGTGGGCCTGTGCCCACTCGAAAACCGAAAAAGCTTGAAAACGAGTGGGCCTGCACCCACTCGAAAACCGAAAAGGCTTGAAAACGAGTGGACCTGCGCCCACTCGAAACCAGAAAAAATGTGAAAACGAGTGGGCCTGTGCCCACTCGAAAACCGAAAAAGCTTGAAAACGAGTGGGCCTG
>OKSB01000081.1_pt1 | contig 91628 bp, 103 predicted proteins | sample 1601171 | NCBI WGS metagenome assembly OKSB01 (sample SAMEA3541496, study PRJEB24748) | human gut metagenome | biome: human gut; feature: human-associated habitat; material: faeces | place: China | collected 2012 | reverse complement strand
GTCTGCTGGTGGAGGAGATTACCCATGATCTAGGCCAGCTCCAGCAGGAGCAGTTCGGCATCCCTCTGGGAACGCTGACCGGCTGGGTTATCTTCTCCGGCAAGGGTCCAGTCATTGAAGTGGAGCTACTGTCCGCTGGAGATGTGACTACCCAATTCCGCCACAGCTTTGAGCAGGCCGGTATCAACCAGACCCTGCACCGAGTAATGCTGGACGTGTCTGTGACGGTCTACCTGCTGATTCCAGGTGAGACATTATCCACACAGGTGGACAGCGAGATCTGCGTGGCGGAAACAGTGATCGTGGGCCAGGTGCCCGAAACCTATCTTTACCTGGGGAGCGAAAAAGGCAATGATGGATGAACTCAAGCAGATCGAACAGCTGCGAAACACGCTCAACGAGCATAATTACCGTTACTATGTTCTGGATGCCCCATCGATCTCGGACTTTGAATACGACAAGCTGCTGCGCCGGCTGGAAGAGCTGGAACAGAACCATCCGGAGGCTGTGACCCCGGATTCTCCCACCCAGCGGGTGGGGGGAGAGGCGGTCTCCGGATTTGAAGAGGTCCGCCACCGTGTTCCGCTGGAAAGTCTTCAGGATGTGTTTTCCATGGAAGAACTCTCCGACTTCGACCAGCGCGTCCATGAGAGCGTTGGGGATGTGGAGTATACGGTGGAGCCCAAAGTAGACGGCCTCTCTGTGGCGCTGGAATACCGGGATGGCCTTTTTGTCAGGGGCGCTACCCGCGGGGATGGGCTGGTGGGAGAGGATGTCACCGAAAATCTTCGTACCATCAAATCCATTCCCATGTTGCTGCCACAACGACTGCCCAGCCTCATTGTCCGCGGAGAGGTGTTCATGCCACGCACCGTATTTGCAAAACTCAATGAAGAGCGGGAACAAAACGGAGAATCCCTTTTTGCAAATCCCCGCAACGCCGCTGCGGGTTCGCTCCGGCAATTGGACCCTAAAATCGCAGCGGCCCGCCGTTTGGACATTGTCCTTTTCAATATCCAGTATATGGAGGGCCGCTCGTTCCAGACGCATTCAGAAACGCTGGATTTTCTGGAGCAGATGAAATTCAAAGTGATTCCCCGTAAGATCTGTCAGACGATACGTGAGGCCCAGAAACAGGTGGAAGATATTGGAGATAACCGGATTCAATTCCCCTACGACATTGACGGCGCAGTTGTAAAGGTAAATTCCCTTTCAGAGCGTGTAGAATTGGGCAGTACCGCAAAGTTTCCACGCTGGGCTGCAGCGTTTAAATACCCGCCGGAGCAAAAGGAGGCTACGGTCCTTGATATCATGGTCCAAGTGGGGCGCACCGGTGTTCTGACGCCAAAAGCCACTTTGAGCCCAGTGCGTCTGGCCGGCACCACAGTCACCAGCGCCAGTCTGCACAACCAGGACTATATTGCAGAAAAGGATATTCGGATCGGAGATACCGTTTTGGTCCAGAAGGCCGGAGAAATCATCCCCGAGGTAGTAAGAGTTATAAAGGAAAAACGCCTTCCAAATTCAGCCCCCTATCATCTGCCGGGGAAATGTCCTGTCTGCGGCGCCCCGGTAGTACGGGACGAGGAGGGAGCGGCCATTCGCTGTACCGGCGCCGAGTGTCCGGCGCAGCTCCTGAGAAATCTAACGCATTTTGCATCTAGGGATGCCATGGATATTGAAGGGCTGGGACCGGCCGTGGTGGAGAGTCTGGTAAACGCCGGTCTGTTGAAGGCTCCGGGAGACCTTTACACCCTGCGGATCGATGAAGTTGCCAAATTGGAGCGAATGGGACCAAAGTCCGCGGAAAACCTGATCCACGCTATTGAGCGTTCCAAGCAGAACGACCTTTCCCGTCTCTTGTTCGCCTTTGGTATCCGACAGGTGGGACAGAAGGCGGCCAAGGTCCTGGCCGCCCGTTTTGGTACGTTGGACGCACTGCGCGGGGCGACGGTGGAAACCCTCACCGAGGTAAACGATATTGGTGAAATTACGGCGCGGAGTCTGGTTGCGTGGCTCCATAGTCCTCAGGCGGAACACCTGATCTCTGCGCTGAAGGATGCGGGTGTGAATATGGCAAGCAGCGCGCAGAGCACAGGAGATCAGCTTGCCGGAAAAACCTTTGTCCTTACGGGGACACTGGCTCATTTCAGCCGTTCTGAAGCCGGAGCATGTATTGAGGCGCTGGGCGGGAAGGTGTCCTCTTCCGTCTCCAAAAAAACCAGCTATGTGGTGGCCGGAGAAGAGGCGGGCTCCAAACTGGAAAAGGCTCGTACGCTGGGGGTCCCTGTGCTCTCTGAGCAGGAGTTTCTGGATATGATCGGCACATAGATCATATCCAGAAATCTTGCGTCCTGTGACACAGTTTCCCTGTTTTGTCTATGGAAGTCCTTAAAAATTCGCTTTATAATAGAACTACGAAAGCGAAAGCAGTTTCGAAATGTTTTTGCATTCAAAAAGGAGTGATTCTGCATGGGACTGATGGATCGGGTTAAAAAAACAGGCATGTCCATCATGTACGACTATTTGGACAAGGACCCGGATCGGAATCTGCCGAAAATTATGGACTGGGTAGATCAGTTTGCGGGAAAAGATGTCTTTGCTGCTGCCCGGAAGCAGGCCCGGAAGGTGATCGAGGATCCGGACAACAACTGGTATCGTCTGATTAAAAGTCTGTGGACAGACATCGACGACGGAGTTCGTAAGACGCTTTTTGAAAATTTTATTGTGAACTCGGCGCTGATCGGGTTCCCAAAAGAGTGTGACAACCGTGAGAAGTACGGCTGCAATATCCCATGGGCTATCCTGATGGACCCCACTTCTGCCTGCAATCTTCACTGTACAGGCTGCTGGGCGGCGGAATACGGCAATAAGATGAATATGGACTTGGATACGATGGACTCCATCATCCGCCAGGGTACGGAGTTGGGTACCTACATGTATCTCTATACCGGCGGCGAACCGCTTGTTCGGAAAAAGGATATCATTACCCTCTGCGAACGCCATCCCGACTGTGTATTTATGTCTTTTACCAACGCGACGCTGATCGATGAGGCATTTGCCGACGAGATGCTGCGTGTCAAGAATTTTGTCCCCGCTATCAGCGTAGAAGGCTTTGAAGAGGCGACAGATTCCAGGAGAGGGCATGGCACTTTCCAAGCTGTGATGCGCGCCATGGAGATACTCAAGCGCAAAAAGCTGCCCTTCGGCGTCTCTTGCTGCTATACTCGCGCCAATGTGGATGTTATCGGCAGCGAGGCCTATTTTGACAAGATGGTGGAGTGGGGGGCAAAGTTTGCTTGGTTCTTCACATATATGCCGATCGGCGCCGACGCGGTGCCGGAGTTGATGGTCACTGCCGAGCAGCGGGAGTTTATGTACCATCAAATTCGAAAATTCCGGGATTCCAAACCCATCTTTACGCTGGATTTCTGGAATGACGGAGAGTATGTGGAGGGGTGTATTGCCGGCGGACGGCACTACTGCCACATCAATGCGGCGGGGGACATTGAACCCTGTGCGTTTATCCATTATTCAGACTCCAATATCCACAATAAAACCCTTCTGGAGGCCTATCAATCTCCGCTCTTTATGGCCTATCATGACAATCAGCCTTTCAATCAAAATCATCTGCGTCCTTGCCCGCTGCTGGATAACTATGGACGGCTGGCGGACATGGTGGATCAGAGCGCAGCAAAGTCTACGGATCTCACTGCACCGGAGGATGTACATACCCTCTGCGGAAAATGTAAGGATGCAGCTGAACACTGGGCAGTCACCGCTGGAGCGCTGTGGGCGGCTTCACATCCGGATGGCGTCCATAAGGCGGAATAGATTTCTCTTATTTCAAAGCGGCGCAAGGCGATCGGCCTTGCGCCGCTTTCGGCCTGAAGGGGATTATTTGTCTGTAACGGGATTGGTGAAGTAAATATTTTTCTGATCCATTTTTTCTTTTGCCAGGCGGACCGCTTCACCAAATCTCTGGAAGTGGACGACCTCCCGCTCACGGAGGAACCGGATTACGTCGGTAACGTCCGGATCATCACAAAGGCGTAAAATGTTATCGTAGGTGACTCTGGCCTTTTGCTCCGCGGCCATGTCCTCGGTAAGGTCGGCGATTACATCGCCTTTTACAGCCATGGAGGCGGCGCTCCAGGGAAAACCGGAGGCCGCAGTCGGATAGACCCCTGTGGTATGGTCCACAAAGTAGGGGGCAAACTCAGCAATACGAGCATCGGTGTCGCTGATGTTCCGCGTGAGCTGATGGACGATGGCGCCAATCATCTCTAAATGCCCCAGTTCTTCTGTACCAATATCGGTCAAAAGGCCTTTCAGTTCGGCGTAGGGCATCGCGTATCTCTGGCTCAGATAGCGTAAAGATGCGCCGAGTTCGCCATCCGGTCCGCCATACTGACTGATAATGAAGGACGCCAGTTTGGGATTGGGCGTCTTGATTTTCACTGGATACTGTAGTTTCTTCTCGTAAGAAAACATTTATTTGCCCTCCTTCTCTGTGTAGTTCCAGGGCCACGGATCCTGGAGCCAAGTGTAGGTCTTGCTCCTGGCGGTTTCGCCGCGCATAATGGGGCCGCCGATCTCTACATAGTCGGCCCGCGCGGTCTCCTCCAGAGCGGCATACTGGCGGAAAAGCTCGAAGGCCTCGCCGTCAGAGGGATGCGTATCCAGATAGAGCGCCAGCTCCTGGAGCACAAATTCCAGCGCTTGCAGTTCCGTCATAGGCGTCTGCGGCAGGCTGGCCGCGTTGACTTTGGCACGGAAGGGGAGATTTAAGCCGGGATAAAGCGTCCCATTATTGAGGGCATCCATTTGGGAATATCGCTTTGGATTGTTTTGCTGAAAGGGGACATATGGTACCGCCAGAGGGGCACATTCGGGCAGTGTGCCGCAGTTATCGCTGCATGTGGCGGGGTTCGGTGCATTGTCAGGGTACAATTCAGGATTCCTCCTTCTATGGTTTCAGAGAGAACACTCTGTACGGCAGAGTTCCCCTCCGTTTTATCTTATGTGACATGGTGCAAAAGGGAACCTGACGTTTTAAAGCCGGAAACCATTTTGCTTTTGAAGCGCGGGTGTGGTATAATGGCCCACAGTGAATATGATTTAGGGGAGAAAAAATTTTTGCAGCATGTAAATGACCTGGGCAGAGACGACATCAAGCAGCTTGTCCTGCGTGTAGCGCTGCCCTCCATGTTGGCGCAATTCGTCAGCGTACTCTATAGCATCGTGGACCGGATGTACATCGGGAATATCCCGGAGATCGGCGATACAGCCCTGGCCGGCGTGGGAATCTGCGGTCCAATTGTGAACCTAGTTGGCGCATTTGCCTTTTTAGTCGGGGTAGGCGGTGCCCCTTTGATGAGCATCAAGCTGGGAGAGGGAGACCGGGAGGGGGCGCAAAGAATCCTCTCCAATTGCTTTTTGATGCTTGCCGCCCTGTCCGCTCTGCTGACCGCGCTGGCGCTTGTCTGGAGGGAACGGCTCCTGATGTGGTTTGGCGCCAGTGCATTGACATTCCCATACGCAAACGACTATATCACAATCTATCTCCTAGGCACAGTCTTTGCCCTGATGTCTTCCGGATTGAATCAATTTATCGTCTGCCAGGGATTTGCAAACGCAGGGATGCGCTCGGTCCTTTTGGGCGCGGTGCTCAACATTATTCTTGATCCGATTTTTATTTTCAGCTTGGATATGGGGGTAAAAGGGGCGGCCTTGGCTACCGTTCTCTCCCAAATGGCGTCATGCACGTATGTACTTCTCTTCCTGTTCGGACAGCGCCCGCCGATTCGAATTACATTTGGCGGCTACCAGCTCAAGGTCGTCCGTTCGGTTCTGACCGTGGGCTTCACATCCTTTCTGATTATTGCCATCGATAATGGGATGATCATTGCCATGAATGCTGTGCTACAGCGATATGGAGGCCCTGGACAGGGGGATATCTTGATTACCTGCTGCACCATTATGCAGAGCTTTATGCTGATGGTTACCATGCCGTTAGGCGGCATCACGGGGGGCACGCAGAGCATCCTGGGCTTTAACTATGGAGCGAGGCGGCCAGACCGGGTGCTCAAGGCGCAAAAGTATATTATCCTGCTCTGCGTCTCCTTCACTGCACTCTTGTTCTTGTTTGCCCAACTGGCTCCTCACTTGTTTGTTTTGATTTTCACACGTGAACCGGAATATGTGGCGTTGGCTTCGCGCGCCATAAGAATTTATACATTGGGCATCATCCCCTTGGGGATACAGTATGAAATTGTGGATGGCTTTACTGGAATGGGGGTGGTCCAGGCCGCGCTGCCGCTCTCATTTTGGCGCAAGCTGATCTACTTTGTAAGTCTGTTTGCCCTTCCCGCCGCCTTTGGAGCGGAGGCAGTCTTCTTTACCGGCCCCATTTCAGATTTTGGAGGAGCGTTGGTATCTGTCGTGGTCTACCTGCTGACCATCCGAAAGATATTAAACAAGCGTTCCCCTGCGGAACCCCTGCCTGAGGTGTAATACATATCGGATGCCTCCCTCTCATAGAGTGCAGAGAGGGGGTGTCCACAGTGAAACAGATCTTTGAGAAACGCATTTTTTCTGTCGCCTTGCTGAGTATATTAACGTTAAGTACCTGCTATTATCTTTTTCTCTGGAAGGGAAACACGGTACCTGCCATGGCGCATCCCGACCGATTCTCAGCCGAGACAATCGTAATCGATGCCGGACACGGCGGTGAGGACGGGGGAGCCGTCTCGCCTTCCGGGACAGTGGAGAGCAGCATCAATTTGGCCGTTGCGAAGCGGCTGGACTCCATTCTAGGCCTTTATGGGGCCAATGTCATCATGCTTCGGGAAAAGGATGTGTCCCTTCATGATCCCGGCTCCGAGACGCTACGTCAAAAAAAAGTGTCGGATCTTCATAACCGGGTAAAAATCATTGAGGAAACTCCCAATGCAACCCTCATCAGTATCCACCAGAATACCTACAGCGGCAGTTCGAAATATCACGGTGCACAGGTCTTTTATGCAAGCGAAGCGTCGAGCCTGCCCTTTGCCAAATTTGCACAAGAGACACTGCGCGTGGTATTGGATCCTGAAAACGGGCGGAAAGCTGCTAAAATCCCAGATACCGTTTATCTCATGAACCACATTACCTGCCGGGCTATCTTGGTAGAATGCGGCTTTCTATCCAACCCGGATGAGGACGTCCTGCTTCAAACCAGTGGCTATCAAACCAAAATCGCAACTGCACTGGCGGGAGCTTATCTTGGTTATTCTGAGACAAATTTGGAGGAACCATTCCAAAATGAGGGCTAAAACGATTTTTTATTGTACGGAATGCGGCAATGAAACGCCCAAATGGGTAGGGAAGTGTCCTGCCTGCGGGAGCTGGAATACTATGGTGGAACAGCCCCAAGAGGCCAAAAAGAAAGGGAGTCCTGTGGCTCAGGGGATATCTGTCAGAGGGAGTTCTGTCAGTCGTCCTAAATCTCTTGCAGAGGTCGAAACTACAGATGAACTGCGATTCCCCACAGGCCTGAGTGAGTTGGACCGTGTCTTGGGCGGCGGAGCTGTTCAGGGATCTCTGGTTTTGGTGGGCGGTGCTCCGGGGATTGGAAAGTCTACGCTGATGCTTCAAATCTGCGATAATCTTTGCCGCTTTTCCAAAGTGCTCTATGTATCCGGCGAAGAGTCTGAACGGCAGATCAAGCTGCGGGCCGAGCGGTTAGGCGTCCGCAGTGAGAGCCTTTATCTGCTGGCTGAAACTAGTCTGGAGAATATTCTGGAGTCCGTCCATGAGTTAAAACCCGATGTACTTATTGTGGACTCTATTCAGACCATGTACGACGAGGAGCAGACTACTTCTCCAGGCAGTGTAGGTCAGGTAAAGTGCTGTACCATGTCACTGATGCAGCTCGCAAAAGGAGAGGGAATCACTGTATTCGTCATTGGACATGTGAACAAGGAAGGCTCCATTGCCGGGCCCAAGGTACTGGAACATATGGTAGACTGTGTTCTATACTTTGAAGGGGAGCCCCATATGTCCTATCGGATCCTGCGAGCAGCAAAGAACCGGTTCGGAGCCACCAATGAGATCGGTGTTTTTGAGATGGCCGACAGCGGTCTCGTCGAGGTCCCAAATCCCTCCGAGACACTATTGGCAGGCCGCCCCAAGGACACTCCAGGAACCTGTGTGACTTGTGTTATGGAGGGAAATCGACCTGTGCTGGCTGAGATCCAGGCGCTGCTTGCCCCTACAAGTTTTGGAAACCCTCGCAGGACCAGCAATGGGTTTGACTACAACCGCGCGATGCTCTTGCTGGCGGTTTTGGAAAAGAGGGGCGGGCTCATAGTAAGTTCTTGTGACGCCTATATGAATGTGATAGGCGGACTTTATCTGGATGAACCCGCTGCGGACTTAGCTGCAATTATTTCCATTGCATCTAGTTTTCGGGACAAGCCTGTACCGGGCGAATTGACTGCAATTGGCGAGGTGGGGCTTACCGGCGAACTCCGTTCCGTCAGCGCCTTGGGGCAGCGTCTTTCTGAAGTTAGGCGTTTGGGCTTTAAACGGTGTCTGATCCCAGCTCAAAACAGTATGAAGCTGGTGGAACCTGAGGGCTTACAGCTTGTCCGAGTCCGAAATATTCGGGAGGCGCTCAGTGCAGTTTTGTGAATGGTCTTTACGTGGTGCGAAGTTGACGCAGGAATTCAGATGACTGGGCGTTCCAATCGACGTCGCATGGGTGAGTACACAGTAGCCGTCCTGCTGGTAGATGCATTCGCTGGTACAGGCGATCAAACTCAAGGAAATCCCTCCAAAGCTTTTGTGTTTGGTTAGTCTGTCCAGCAATGATAAGAATATAAAAATATCAAAGAAGAGGAGGTGTCGCGGCGGCAGAGTTGGAGATTTCCAAGTAAACAAAATAAAGACTTTCTTGCCGTTGTTTTGGCATAGAAAAGGGGAGAGGCTTTTACCTCTCCCCTTTGTTTTATTCGATTACCTTTGGCAGCGGGAACTCTAGTACTTGGCTCGTCCGTTCCGCCCAGTCCAGGAGGGTATTTACTCCGGTACGTACTTCCTCCAGGTCCTCTCGGATCATGCTGATCTCTTCGCGGGTCTCTTCCAGGTCTTCTCTTATTGTGCTGATCTCTTTTTTGATGGGGTCGAGTTTTTCGTCCATCATTTTGCTCATTGCCTGGAGCATTTCCTGATCTGTCATTGTAACGCCTCCCTTTGGTGATCTGAGTGATTTGATTATAACATGGTTGTCAAGGAAGAGGGGAGGGGTTGGCCTCCCCTCTTTTATTTGAATGTACCGTTTATCAGCTTTTTGAGTAGTCTTTCGGCGGCTTCTGCTTTTGCTCTGCATTCGTTGGCTTCTTCTTCGTAGTATTCTCCTGAGCCTGGGCTGTCTATTTCTTCTTCTGCGTGTTTTCTGTTTTCTTCTTCTCTTTCCGCGAAGGATTCAATTCTTTCTTGCAAATGTTCCAGTGTTTCGCTTAGGATTTTTGCGTCTGCGATGCAATCACGGTAATTTTTCATTTTAGAATACCTCCCATTGATAATTTTGCAGTTTGTTTAGGAGCTCTTCGGCCCGTGCGTGTACCCACTTCATGTAGGCGCTGTCGTTTTTGGTTTCCTCCAGGCCGTCGAGGGTGATGCGTAACGCCAGTCTTACGATCTCCGCCTCGTTAGCCGGGAGGGCGTACCTTCTTTTGCGCAACCTGATCGCCTCCTTCGGTGCTGTGTATTGGTTTGTCAAGGTACATCTGGCAAAGCACAAAGAGCAGGCTGGAGGGCCGGATACAAGGGCGCCGCAGGCGCTCGTCTTGACCCTTGTATCCATAGGCCTCTGGCCTGCTATGGTGCAAAGCCCAGATGTGCCAAAACAATACCGCACGATGGCGGCGGTAGTGCGCATAAGAAAACCGCCTCCCTGGGCGGGGAGACGGCTTTTTTTTATTTTCCTTTTACCATCTTTATTATGGCTCCAATCGTTGCAAGTATAAAGCAGGGGACTATGAATTTTATTGCGCTGGTTATTAGTTCCATGTTTTTTTTACCTCTTTTCTTTATTTATCTTGGCCAGTCAAGTCCTTTGGGTAGCCCTAAGATGTAGTCTGCGGATACGTGGTAATAAAGACATAACGCTTTTAATTTGCTTATGGTCATTTCCTGTTCTCCTCGTTCGTGTCTTATATATTGTCTTCGACTGCATCCGGCTGCTTGCGCTGCTTGTTCTTGCGTTATGTCTTTGTCTTCTCTTGTGGCTTTTAATCTTTCGTATATTTCCATATTTTTAAGGTTCTCCATTTGTTTATATTGCTGATTTTATCATGTGACCTATTCTTCACTATTGATTTGTGACTAAAGCGTCACTATAATATTTTTTGTGAAGTATTAGTCACTGCTTTTTTAGAAGGGATGAATTGTATGTTTCGAGTAAGTTATGTTTCTGGGAAGTTTGAAGATCGACGGCATAAGGATTTTGCCTCTTTCGCGTCTGCGCAATACTATTTTCTAGCGAAGTTTCATGAGGAGCGTCCTGGTCTGCGTCTTTCGGTTTTTGCCTCCTGACCCTATCGACCGTATTGAATTGGAGCGTCAGTCTGATGACCCTGTTTCGGAGAAGAATAGTTAATCCCGCCTTTTGGCGTGATGATAAAAAATAGTAAGAAAGGAGTAGTTAGTAATGAATGATGTGTATGAGTTGGTCGGTATTCGTGGCGTGAGTTTCACGGGCTCCGATGGCAAGCAGGTGGAGGGTACAAACCTCTATCTTACTTATGAGGACGAATATATTGAGGGCGTAGGGGTCGAGAAGGTTTTTGTCACCTCTAGGCGGTTTTCCTCTCTGTCTTTTGTTCCTGAGATCGGCGCTCGGTGCCGGCTGCTGTATAACAAGTATGGCAAGATCGCGGATATCGTCCCGGTCTGATCTCTCGCCTTTGGTCTCTGCCTTGTCCCGGTTGGCGGACAGGGTAGGGGAGGGGCCTGTAAGCCTCTCTGTGAGCCTCACGGACTCCAATGAGGTTCTTTCCCTCCGTGCCCGGATAGAATCCCTTGAAAAGGAATTGGACGCTCTCCGGGCCTCCTATAACCATACTGAGTTCCTCTATCGCTGTGAGGTAGTAGTGAACACTGAATTGTTGGACCTGTGCCGTGAGCATGGGATTAAGGTACGGCGGTCCATGTTTGACCGTCTGCGTGAATGAACGTCGTGATGACATGCATTCTCCGCGGTGCTCCCGGGAGGCTGAGGCCTCCCAGTGGGGCACTTGACTCTGTAACATAAGTCGGGGAGAGTGCTTTTTATATGTTGTGTCCAGTCTATAGCGTCAAGTATTTTCGTGATGGGTATTATAAGCTGATCCGCTTTAATACGCCTCGTATCCCTCGGCTCCCGACTCCTCGTGAGGCTTTTGGTGATGCGGAGAAGAAGTTGTCTCAGGCGATTGCCCGTGCCCGGTCTGTAATTACTCAGGTCGCTATCTGTAATGATTGGGATTATTTCTTTACTTGTACTTTGGATGGGGCTAAGCATGACCGTTATGACCTGGACTCTTTTCGTAAAGTATTCCCTCAATGGCTCCGGGATTATAACAAGAAGTACCGTTGTAAGATACGTTATCTCTTAGTGCCTGAGCGTCATAAAGATGGCGCCTGGCATATTCACGGGTTTCTCCGTGGCGTTCCTTCTGATCGCCTGACGCCTTTTGTTCGTGGTATTCATCCTCGCGATCTGGTGGATGGCGGTTTTTTGAATTGGGGAGATTGCTCTTATAAATTCGGCTTTTGCAGTCTTGCCCGTATCAAGGATCCTGTCGCTGCTGGTCATTATGTGACCAAGTATATTACGGAAGATATGGCCGAGGCGTGTGTAGGCTACGGGCTTCACATGTATTACTGCTCTATTCGTCTGGCCCGTGCTGTCGCTATGGGGTATAGTTATGAGCGGTATGCTACTTTGGATGAGTTTATCCAGAATGATGGGAAGTATTGTTCTACCGGGTATGTGAAGGATGTTGATTGGTCTTTCTGGTTGGATTACCTTCCGGCTGAGCCGCTCCAGCTTCCGTGTTATGCGCCTGAGTCTCCAGTTCCTCTTTGTATGTCCAATGCGCCGTTGCAGTTGTCTATGTTTGATCCTGCGGGGTGGTGTAGTGGCTAACATTAGTCTCTTGTCATGACTGGCCGCTGGTTCGATTCCAGCCCCCGCACCCAGAATTTGAAGAGGGGAGAGGTAGAAGTGATTCGTCGTCTGTTGGTGGTTCTGTCGCTGTCCGCCTCTCTCCTTGTTGGTACGTGTTTCGCCTGGGATTCGGAGTCTTTTATAGGCAATGATTACAGCATGTACGCAATAGGGGATACTCCTGCAATTCGCAGGGCTTCCAGATCTGTTTCTGCTTATGCTGCGGAGTCGGGTTTTTCTGCTACTGTTTTGTCAGGTATTGACCTTTTTAGCCGGTTTTCTTTTGCTCATGATACGGTTTCCGCTGTCGTTAGGGTCTATCATGAATCTAAAATTGTTGCCGGTGTTTCTGTCCCTGCTTGGGAGGAATTCCGTAGTTCTCCGGTTGATGGTGTAGTACTTACACCTCATTATGATAAAAATAATTTTTATGTTAGTGCCGTTATTCCTACTCAGGATAATTTGAATAATGGTGATTATGAGGGGGTCTATGGTTTTTGTGTGCCTCCTTATAATAAATCTGAGCCTAATATGTCTTTTAGGTATGATTTGAGTTTGGAGGGCCTTTCTTCTTTTTCATCTTTTGAGTTGTCTGGTATTCTCTTTCCTTTTTATACTGATAGTCCTAGTACTGAAAGCCTTTCTCTATATGTTAATGGTGCTTTGATGGAAACTTTCTACCCTGATAGTAAGGGTTGGTATGATTTTGGGTCTTATATTTTCACCAAATCGGTTCCTATCACGTCTGTCTATTTTGTGGTTGATTATCCTCTGTCTTATGTTTCTGGTTCTGATGCTGTTTCTTCTTATTCTCTCTGGCTTAGTTTTTTTGGGTATGATTTTACGTTTTCTATCCTTTCCGGGTCTGATGCTTTAGGTGGCATATCCGATAATACTCAGTCTAAGATAGATGAAATGGAAGGCCTTGAAACTGACTGGGGTCAGAAGATGGCAGATAACTTTAATTCCTTGTCTGTTTCTGATTTCACATTTCCTACTGATTTTGAAAATGCGCCTGCTCTTCTTACAGGTATTTTTCAAGATATCTGGTATGCTTTCGGAGATTATAAGATACTTTTTGTGTTCCCTTTGACTTTGGCTGTCTGTTCGGTTCTTGTTGGTAGGCTTTCACGTTCTCGTTCTTCCTCTTCTGCTGGTAGTGGGAGGTATCCTTGATGCTTGGTTTCCTTTCTTCTTTTGCCCAGGCTATGGGGGTTGTTTTAAACGCTATTGTTTCTTTTTTTTCAGGTCTTGTTCAGGTGTTTATTTTAGTCGGTCAGTCTTTTACTTTTTTTGTTGTTGTTCTTGGGTATCTTCCTTCTGTATTGTTTGTTTTTGCGTCTACTTGTATAACGGTTTCTATCTTTTTCCTTCTGATAGATAGGTGATTTTTTTATGACGGATTGGATTGAATGGTGTATTGCCCTTATTCAGACTTCTGTTCAGTGGTTGGGCTCTGTTCAGCTTCTTGGTGTCTCTGTTATGTGGATTATTTTGGCGTCTATTTTTGTTAGTTTGATTGTTCGTGCTGCTATTTTCCATTTGTAGGGTGGTCGGTATGTCGCTTCTTCTGGGTGTCCTGGTCTCGCTCCTGCTGGTGGTTCCGGCTTCTGCTGCTGAGGCTGATCCGGTTTATGAGCTCTCTGAGCCGGTTGTTTTCTCCGCCCCTGCTCTGGCCTCTGCTGGTGATGGCTTCCCGTTTTATGGCTCCTCCTGGGTGAAGGGGACGGCCTCCGGCCTGGGTGAAGTCGCTCTGTTTTTCCCGATCAATCGTAAGGATGGCTATCTTGGCCTGGATTCTTCCGGCAGGCTCTTCAATGTCTCGGACGCCTCTTTTACTGGTGTTTTGTATGATTCTTCGGGGGCTTCTTACTATGTATCCTTTGGCTCTTTTGCTACTCCTCGTTACCGGCTTTATAGCGGCTCTAGTTATCAGTATTATGATCTTTATCTGGTACCCTCAGAGTCGAATCTGGTTTTGCCTGACTCTCCTAGTCCTACTTACTCTGTTTCTGATCTGTTACCGTTCATTGGTCTTTTGTTTCTTGGAGGTGTCCTTGTCGTATGCTTTATGAAGAAGTAGTCGCCCTCCTTGGTGAGGTCCCCCAGGGGTTTGAACCTCTTGTCTATGTGTTTTGCTGTCTCCTGCTCCTGTGGTTCCTCCAGTTTGTTTCCTCTGTCCTCTGGTCTGTGCTCAGCTGGATAGGGGGGAAGTAGTGTGCTGGATGATCTTACTCTGATGGTCGGTTCTATCTTTGACCTGCTCACGTCTATCTTTAATCTTTATACTGGCACGATGGTTCTTACGGGCGTTTTGGCCTTATGGCTCCTGCGTAAGGTCGTGAAGATATTTCGCCAACTCTATTAGAAGGGAGGATAGGAATATGGCTGCTTTGCTTACGTCTCTTGGAGAGGTTGCTACTAAGGTTTTGACTTTTGTTGCTTCCGTCTGTTCGACAATCACCAGTGAGCCTTTGCTTCTGCTGACTGTCGGCTTCCTCTTCATCGGTGGTGTGATCGGCATTTTTGGGCGGCTGCTCTCTCGCGGCTAGGATATGATTTTTGAAAGGTGGTCTTTTGACAGAAACTCCTTCCGCTATGACTTCTCTCCTCAGTGATCTGGGCACGGTCGGTACTTCGGTCCTTGATACTGTGTCTGATGTGGCCGGTGTTATTGTTGCTCAGCCCCTGCTCCTGCTCACGGTAGGGTTCCTTTTTATCGGCGGCGTGATCGGCATCTTTGGCCGTCTCCTGTCTCGGAGTTGAGTATAGAGGGGCCCCGGCCATAAACTTTAGTTTGGCCGGGGCCCCTCTGTCTGTATTTGAGGTGTTTTTATGAATGGACCGGATTTGGTTGAAGCTCTGCTTAATCTATTGTTTTTCCCTTTTTCTCTTTCTGATAATAGTCTTTTCCTTGTAGTTTTCGGTGTTTTCCTGTTCTGCTTTTCCTTTGTCCTGATTAAACGATTGATGAGGTCTTTTTGATGACTGCTTTTGCTGTTTTTGCGTTTGTTATTTTCCCTATCTTATTTTTTGTTTACTTCCGTTGTACTCAAAAGTATGTAAATCCCTATAAGCTGATTTTCATCTTCGGTAAGAAGGGGAGTGGTAAGTCTACTCTTCTTACAAAATATGCTTTAGATTACCTGAAACGTGGTTGGAATGTCTATTCTACAGAAAATTGTCCTGGTACATATCATATCCGTCCGGAAGATGTTGGTGTTGTTCAGTTTCCTCCCAGGTCTGTTATCATCGTGGATGAGGTCGGTATGATCTGGGATAATAGAGATTTTAAGAATTTCTCTACCCAGGTTAGAGATTATTTTAAGCTCCAGCGTCATTATCAGCATGTGGTGATTCTTGCTAGTCAGACTTTCGATGTTGATAAGAAGATAAGGGACTTGGCCGATGAAATGTATCTTGTTACTAAGAAACTGCGCGTATTTTCTTATGCGAAGAAGATTCTCCGTCAAACGGTTTTGGTGGAAGCTACGGGCCAGAGTCCGAGTAAAATCGATGAGAATCTTGTGTTTGATTCTTTGCTTTTGTTTTGGGCTGGTGCTCGGAAGTTTACTTTCATCCCTAGGTATACTAAGTATTTCGATTCCTTCAAGGTTCCTGAGCTGAAGCAGCGGGATTTTGAAAAGGTTCCGGAATTGAAAATCCCGGTGAAACGTGCTAGACTGTTTCCGAGGCTTAAACTCAGAGGGAGGAGGTAGGCATACGGATTTACCTCCAAGTAAACAAAATAAAGATTCTGATAGGGAAAGCCCCTCGGCTCAGGCCGGGGGGCTTTCTTTTTTTTCGAGTTCTTTTATATGTTCGTTTAAATAACTGTTTATATCTTTTTTTATGGATTTTAGACATGCTATTTTTGTTTTTGGGTAATTGTTTATCTGCCATTTTTCATAGATTTTTTTTGGTTTGGAAGTATCGGTTATATCGGTTATTGTTAGGTTAAATTCTGTCTTTATTTTCATAGTGGTTCGGGGCCTCCTCTTGTTCCAATTAACCAGTCTGTACTGATTCCATAGAAATCTGCGAGTATCCCGAGATTTTCTATATCTGGTTGTGTTCTTCCGGTTTCATAGTTCGCTATTGTACTTCTTGGGATTTTGGTTTCTTTGGCTACTTCTATTTGGGTGAATCCTGTTTTTTCTCGGGCTTTTATTAGTTTGGATGCAAAGCTTTCTTGGTACAATTTGGGCCTCCTTTCTGTGTCCTCTTTTAGCACATTGGTTAAAATACGATGTTTAATTTTAGCACATTTTCATGTTGCAAAATAGCACAAAGATATGGTATTATTGTTTTGTTAAGTTTTGGTTATTTTGATTTTTGTTTAAAGGAGGGTAAGAAAGATGCCAAAAGAGATAGTAGGGATGCGGCTGTATGATTTTAAGGACAGTCGGAGCGGAGAGCAGGTACAGGGCTATAACATTTACCTCCAGTGGGCTGAAGATGGGGTAGCCGGTGTATGCTGCGAGTCGGTTTCCGTAAGCATGAAGAAGCTGGACGGCTATGATCCTGCGTTGGGGGATGAAGTCAGAGTGGGCTATAACAGGTACGGCAAGGTGGACTTCATTATTCCGGCGTAAGCCGATAGAGCTCTTTGTCCGGTTGTCTCCAAGTGATGAGGTGATGCAGTTGCGTGCTGATGTCGCTCATCTGGAAGAGCGGTTGGATCAGCTTCGGAAGGAGTATAACCGGACAGAGTTTTTATATAGGTGTGAGGTCATGATTAATTCTCAGCTGGTAGACCTTTGTCGTGAGCATGGGATCAGACTTCATCCGGCGATGTTTCAGCGTCCATCCTGCGGGGTAGAGTAAGGGTTAATTCGTCGGGTTCTCAGCCCGGAAACAGTGGTTCGAATCCACTCCCCGCACCCAAAAATTTAAAGAAGGGAGGGAAGAGCCGAGACTAGTAGCAATGTTGTGACCTTTACCGATTTTCAGCCGGTTATTACTGCGTTGCAGACTCAGATCAGTGTTAGTACTGTCGTGGCGGTTTTGGCCGCTGTGGCGGGTATTTCTGTGGGTCTGGTGTTTATGTGGTGGGCTGGTCGGAAAGGCGTCCGTGCCCTTATGGCGGCCTTTAAGAAAGGTAGACTTTCTCTCTAAGCACCCTGAAACGGGAGCGCCCTCGGGGGTGCTCCCGTTTCTTTTCTCCCGTCCTATGGCCCGCAGGCTATGAACAACCGCATCTCTCGTCCCCTGTGGGCCAGAGGCCCACCTTTTGAACAACAGAAAGGAGCGTGGCAGCATGGCCATTTCTGACATTATATCGCTTTACGTGGAGTGTATTACGATTGCTCTTCCAGTGACGATCTGCTTTTATATGTGCGATCTTATCGTGACGACCTTCCTTCGTGCAGCCTTTGGCGGCAAGCTGACGTTTAAGTCTTTTTGAGGTATCGAGATGAAAAATGAATTGTTGGAGGGTTCGAAAAGTCCGGTCGGTTTATTTCGCAGTGCTCGTTATAAGTCGGAATTTCGTGCGGCGCATCCGGAGTATTTTGACCCGGAAGGTTTGATGGTCTTTTGCGGTCCGCAGGGGAGCGGCAAGACACTTTCCGCAGTGCAGTATTGCCGGAAGATCATAGATCGGTATCCTGGATGTAAGTTCGTGACGAATGTTGAAATATCGGGTCTGCCGGATACGCTGGAGGTGATCGAGTATGATGGATTGGATTCTCTCTTTAATGTTTCCAACGGCTATGCCGGGGTCTTATACCTCATTGATGAAATCCATCTGGAATTTAATAGTCTCGAAAGTAAAAATATGTCTATCGAAGAAATGACCGAGTTTGCGCAGCAGCGGAAGCAGCGGAAGCATATTGTGGGCACGAGCCAAGTATTTATGCGCCTGGCTAAGCCGCTGCGGGAGCAGATTAAGAATGTAGTTTTATGTCAGGGGTATTTTGGTTTGATCCAGCATAATCAGTTGATCGATGGTACGACGGCGATCGAGGAAAATGGCAAGCTGCAATGTGATGTCCTGGGCAATTACTGGTGGGTTCATTCTCCGGAGCTGTATGGCTGTTATGACACTTATGCGAAGATGAAGCGATATAAGAAAGAATGGAGGGGGCGGACTCGTGCGCCGACTGCTTTGCCTTATGATACTCCTGCCGTTGTTGAGCGGCCTCAGTTGGGCCGTGGCCGCTGAGGGGGATATCATTTATCAACTGGGAGATACGACCGTCTATGTGGCTCAGGAGGGTGAGTTGAATGGTGATTTTGCTCTTGTCGCCGTTCCTTTGGCTAGTATCGATTCTAGCTATGGGGTGGGGACCTCTAATATTGCTATCTTTGGACCTGTTGCTGCTAAGCTGCCTTACGGTACGCATTATGTGTACTGGAGGGATGGACAGTATACCTATAAATTTGCTTATTCAGCTTCGCTGGCACTCAATGGCAGCCGATTTATTGGATCGGATGTTGCCGTACTTACGTACCAGACGAACAACTCCTACAATTCTCAGGCTACGTTCATTCGTACGTCGGAGGCGTCTTTTTCATTGGATGCGGGTAATTATCTTGTCTGGTCAGATTTAGGGGATTATCCGACTTTATATGAGAGGGGAGGGGAGGACTATGCAAAGACGGCGTGTGTTATCCTTTGCTCTTTCGGCCTTTTTTATCTGTTTCGCTCTTTGTGGTACAGTATCCGCCAGCGGTATATTGACCATTGATGAGATGGATATAGATCCATGGGGAGATCTCGCGGAGATTCAGGACGGTGCGGAGCTGCCCGGGCCTGTGGCGCCGATCGGCGTGGATGACCCGGTATATGCGCTGAGTCGATCGCCTATGGCGGTGATGTCGGCGGCGGCTACGTCTGATACTGCGGCTGAGTGGCATATTGACAAGACTGGCAAGCAGTATTTTGGGTATTCGACTAAATATACTGGTCAATGGGATTCTATGGGTCCAGTTACAAAGGATATTGACTCTTTGTCTGTCTTATCTAGTGGGCTTATCCGTTTAGCGTCCTATACCAATTCCGATAAAATGAAATCTACAGTTGCTTATCAAGCTCCCGAGGAATTTTATGTTGACGTTTATAAAGATGTAGATTTTTCAGAGGATAATTTTTCTTATGTTTATGTTAATGGTAATCCAAATTTGTATTTAGAGGTATCTAATACTTATGGCGCAGTTTTGATAGTTCCTAAGTCAATTCATGTGCTTGTAAATGATTCTGTATATGTTTCTGATATAGAGCCCGGTTCTAATGTGCGTCAAGAAATCCCTCTGGGTTCTGAATTTCCCAAGATTACTAAGGTGGGTTTCCGTTTTTATTTTGCCGTTAATGAGACTCAAAAAGATACTGGTACTGTTTCGGATGTAGTTTATTATAATGTACTTCCTAGGATTGGCAATTTATCTGTTACGTCATCTGATAAGGCTACGGGCCTTTTATCCGGTATCCTGGCTTTCCTCCAGACGATCTATAATGCTATTGTTTCGCTTCCCGGTAATATTGCCAGTGCGATTATAGAGGGTTTGAGAGGGCTTTTTATTCCGTCCGAGGAGGATATTACGGGGATTAAGAGTCAGTATGAGTCTTTGTTTTCGCAGAGGCTGGGTTTTATTTATCAGGCGGCGAGCTGGATCACGGACTTTGCTCAGACAATGCTATCTACTTTACAGAGCGGTAATACTTATCAATTTACGTTCCCTGGGGTGTCTGTTCCGCTTCCGGATGGTACAAATATGGTCTTACTCCAGGAGCAGCAGGTTAGCCTGGATAATGGTCTTATGGATGTGCTGCGTCCGGTGCTGGGTACGATTGTTTCATTTATTTGCGTGGTGAGTTTTATCAATATGGCTCATGATATGGTCTCGGCCTTGATCAGTGGGACAAGCTATTTTGAGTTTATGAGAGGGGGGAAGCATGATGATAATTAGTGGGCTGCTGAATCTGATCTATACGGTTCTGTCGGTTTTGCTGGTCTTTGAGCTTCCCAATATGCCGGATTCGATCATTACGATTCTGACCCAGATTACGGGATATTTTCAGACGGGTATCCAGATCATAGCCTCGTTTGTTGGTTCAACGGCTATGGGTGTGATTGCGCTGTTGTTTCAATTGGTAATTTTTCTCAATGCGGCGTATTTCCTTTGGTCGTTTGTGTTTTGGGTGATTCGTAAGATACCGATGCTTAATGTGAGAGAATAAGCACGCGCACACGCCGGGAGGCGTGCGCGTGCTTTCTCTGCGTTTGAACTTTTTTGCGGCGAAAGTGCGTCTTTCGTCTGACCCCCCTCCGCTAACAGGGGGGTACTACCTACACAATTGGGTGAAAAAGTTATGAATTTGGTTATGTATGATTGGGTGTCCATAACTTCAAAAATACATAGTCCGCAGAATTTTATAGAGCTTCTTGGTATGCAGCATGTAAGCTGGGAATTGGTAAAGGGTGCTCGGGGGTATATGGACCGGCTGTATTGGGGGAGCATTAGTATCCATTATAATGGCAGGGAAGATATGGGGGTTTGGCTGGAGATGTCTGGTCAGGGATGCCGATCTTTTGAGACTTTTGGGAATGGAGACTATGAATCTCTTTTTAATGAGGTGCGGCAGAATCCGGGAGAGATGAATTTAACGCGCCTTGACGTCGCTTTTGATGATCATGAGGGGTTGCTGGATATTGATGTTTTGGAGATGGATACGCGGGAGCTGAGTTTTGTCAGCAAGTTCCGGAAAACCGCGCTAGAATGGGAATGGGATCACGATAAGTTGATCAAGGGCCTGTCTATCTATCATGGCCGGAAGGTGAGTGAGATCATGATCCGGATTTATGATAAGGCTGCGGAGCGTGGTTTTGATGATGGGCGTCATTGGATTCGGGTGGAACTCCAGCTTCGGGATAGCCGTGCCCTGGCATTTCTGGATGCTCCGGGTGAGATCGGTATAAGGTTTTCTGGTGTGTTGCGTAATTATGTTAGGTATGTTGATCCGGATGACTTTGATTCGAATAAGTGGCGGTGGCCGATGAAGTGGTATTGGGAGAAGCTGCTGGATGGTGTGGCGCCAATTCGGCTTTACGATAAACCGGGTGCCGAGTATAATCTATCGAATCTTGAAGATTACGTCTACAAGCAGGCCGGTGGGGCCGTGGCCACTTTGCTGGAGATCGTCGGTGAGGAGAAGTTCCGGGACGGTCTCCGCCAGCGCGGTACCCAGCTTAATCCGAAGTATAAGCAGTTGCTTGACCAGTATGGTATAATGTCTGAAAGAAAGTAGGTTTTAGAATTATGGATTTGTGTTTAGGTTACATCAAAAAGCTGGTTTACTCCCGGATAAAAAAGCCCAGGTAACAAACGTATACTGCCGTGGGGAGGGGTCGCAGATGTTATAATCCTAGGCTTTCCAGCTTTAAAAATTAAAAGAAAGGAGGAGGTAGGCATACGGATTTACCTATAAGTAAACAAAATAAAGATTTTGTTTACTTGGGGAGAGGAATTCTTTGATCTGTATGCCGAAATACCTATGGATTATCGTGCCGAGGCTCCACCAATTCTTCGCGATTTTTTGATGTATCATGAGACCATTCAAGGTCATTCACGAAAAACGGTTGATGAGTATTACCTGGATCTGAGGAATTTCTTTCGCTACATAAAAATTGAACGCGGTTTTGTTCCGCGCAGTGCGGAGCTTGATGAAATTTCTGTTGAGGATGTGGATCTGTCTCTCGTCGCATCGGTAACGCTCACAGACGTATATTCTTATATGGCTTATCTCAGCCGGGACCGGGCCCAGCATCCCAACAGTTCTGCGACCAGCTATGGTTTGGGTGCGGCGGCCCGCGCACGAAAGGTTGCAGCGATCCGGTCGTTCTATAAGTACCTTTCCAATAAGGCAAAACTGATTCCGGAAAACCCTATGCAGGACTTGGATTCCCCACGATTAAAGAAAACCCTGCCGCGATATCTGGATTTGGAGGGCAGCGTGGCGCTTTTGCAGGCTGTAGATGGCGCTTTTAGGGAGCGTGACTACTGTATTTTGACGATTTTTCTCAATTGCGGTCTGCGGATTTCAGAGCTGATTGGTCTTAATCTAACAGATGTTCGAGAGGATACCCTCAGAGTACTAGGGAAAGGAAATAAAGAGCGCATCGTCTATTTAAACGATGCCTGTAAAACAGCCATCGACGATTATTTGGCCGTCCGCGGTCCGGAAGGCCAAATAATCGACAAAAATGCTCTTTTTCTCAGCAAACGTCGCACCCGAATTACAAAATCCGCTGTCGAAAAGCTGGTCAAGAAGCATCTCTCCGCAGCAGGATTGGACAGTGCGCAGTATTCGCCCCATAAGCTGCGCCATACGGCGGCCACATTGATGCTCCAGAACGGAGTTGATGTACGAACGCTTCAAGAAGTCTTGGGCCACGATCATTTGAATACCACGCAGATTTATACCCACGTAGAGAGCGACAATCTGCGTGTGGCGGCGAAGGCCAATCCTTTGGGGAAATTAAAAAAGAAGAGGAGCCCCCCGGCTCCTCCAAAGAGAGATTAGGACATAGGAGGTCCGTTCTCCGGAGGCGGTTCCATCGGCTCTGGAGAATATGCGCCCAAGATGTGTAGAAAACGGATCTCCTGAAAGAAATAGGTGCTCAGAGGTCTCCAGTCGGCATCGTAGGAGTGGGCGGCAATCAGTGTGTTTTCTAATGTGGGGGGATCTCCCATGGCCACGATGATCGGCGTATGTCCAAAAATCTCTTTATGAAATCGGAGCTGTACGAAATCTCCAGGCTCTAAATTCTCGAGCGTTGTCTCCAGTCCAAAAGGGCCGGGACCGTTCCAGTCCCGTGTGATAAAATTATAAAAATACGGAACCCCAGTCCACGCGGGCGCCTTCCGATTGGCATCGATATAATACCAGCCCAGGTCGGGGGTAAAATTCATAACGCCTGTGCCCGCATACAGACATTGCGAGGCGAAGTTGGTACAGTCCCCTCCCAGCTCTTCATAATCGTAATAGGCCGGGTTGCGGCCAAAGGCCCATTTATGGGCATAGCGCAGGGCTGCCTTTCGATCGTATGGGATAACAGGCTTGGGCGGCGGCATAATGGGTCCCTCCTTCCACACGAGTGTTTTCGCTACATTCTATGTCTCGGCCCACGCAATGTTCTCAGGTTCCCTCCCATCTTTGAATAGTATGGGCGCTCAGAAAGAGAGGAACAAAATATGCTTTTATATGATTCCGTCCTGTTTGATTTGGACGGGACGCTTCTGGACACCCTGCAAGACCTGGCCGAGAGTACAAACTACGCTTTGGTGAGTAGCGGCTTTCCAGCACGCAGCTTGGAAGAGATCCGAGCGTTTGTTGGAAATGGCGTAGCACGGCTGATCCATCTAGCTGTGCCGGACGGGACATCGGAGTTTTGCGAAGAGCGGTGTCTGGCACTGTTCAGACACTATTACCTCGACCATATGAGCTGTAAAACAGAACCTTATCCTGGAATTCGGGAACTGTTGACCGCACTTCAACAGTCAGGCTGCCGAATCGGTGTGGTCTCCAACAAATTTGACGGTGCAGTAAAGGGGCTCTGCAGGCAATATTTTGGAGATATCCTCTCTGTTGCCATCGGAGAGCAGGCCGGCATCCGAAAAAAGCCGGCTCCAGATCTGGTGGAGTGCTGCCTCCAGTGCCTTGATGCCGATCCGGGACGCACAGTTTATGTGGGAGACTCGGACGTAGACATTCAGACCGCCAAAAATGCAGGACTCCCCTGTATTTCTGTCTCCTGGGGGTTTCGCAGTAGAGACTTTTTAATAGAGCATGGGGCGTCCGTGGTCATCCCTTCCCCTTTGGAACTACAGAAGCTTTTGGTATACTAAAATAACATCCACCCCTGACGTGCACTATGCACGTCAGGGGTGGATGTTTATACCGCCGCTGTTTTGTTTACTTGAATAGGGACTTGGAGAGCGCTTTAGAGACCGCTGCGACAACAATGCAGGATACGATTGCTTCCGGAATACCGGCAGTGGTCGCAACCGTCATCACCATGGCACCTACGCCGCTTACGTCAATACCATAATAAGTGGCAACGACATTGCTGGCCAGCAGCCATAGCGCGCCCAGATAGAAAATCGTATTGAGCATGGAACCTACAAAGCCCGTAATAGCGTAGCCGACCATACCGCTTTTGTCAAACGACATTTTTTTCAGACCGACCGCCAGCAGCCCGGCCAGCCACCCCATCAGAATACGGGGAATCATGGCAATGACAATATAGAGGAAGGGACTGTAGGTCATGATGGTGGTGGCAAAGAGATCTGCGCCGGGCATGGTGATGACCTTTAAAAGCGCAGACAGTCCAAAAAAGCCACCCAGAATCGCACCGGCAGTCGGCCCCATGAGGACCGCGCCGATGATGACGGGCATTTGAATGGTGGTGGCGGCTATGGGCCCGATCACCAAATAGCCCAGAGGTGTAAAGGCCAGCAAAAAAATGATGGCCACCAGGACAGCCATACGTACCAGCCGCCTGGTATCATAATGGGTACGGGAGTGGGATACTGCTTTTTCCATGGTTTGAACCCTCCTGCTACCGCTCCCCTGTGGCGGGGATGCAGCGCAATTTATTTACCCACGGCATGCAGCCGTTGAGCACAAGAGAAACATGATATTAAATTTTGCGTCCGCCCTTCCCTTCGGTGTTCTTCCGATAAATCAGATAGAGCCCGTTCATGAGCAGGTCGGCATCATATAGAATGTCTCTTTTGCAATATTTTAAAACGTCGGGCGCATTTCCGCCTGTTGCGACTACAGCGGCGGAGGATATCCCGGCCTCCTCTTCCAATCTGCCGATCATTCCATCCACCATGCTGGCGTTTCCGTAGAGTACGCCGGCTCGCATGGCATCCACTGTATTGTGTCCGAAAATCGAGGGCGGAGGCGTAATGGAAATGTGGGGCAACGCGGCTGCGCGCTCCGAGAGCGCCTCCAGCGCCACTCGGACCCCTGGCATAATAACACAGCCTTCATAGACATTGCCCCGCAGAAACGACATAGTAATCGCCGTTCCCATATCGATTACAATGATGGGAGAAGGATATTTGTCAATCGCAGCCACAGAACAGGCCACAATGTCGCCGCCCATCTGAGTGTGGATATCCGACTTAATGTTAAGTCCTGTTTTCAGTCCGGGGCTCATCATCATGGGTGGCTTTCCGGTGAGCAGCTCCACACTGGCGCTAGCGGCATGAGTCACAGAGGGCACCACACTGGAGATGACGGCCCCGCCGATCGCGGTGAGGTCGGCATGATACAGGTCAAAAATACCCTTGAGCACGATAGCAAACTGGTCGCGCGTCGTATTCCGTCTCGTCGCAGTATCGGAGCGGAAAGCAGGCTTCCCATCTGGTCCGAACAGGGCGATTGTCGTTGTGGAATTCCCAATGTCGATTGCCAAAACCAATTCTGCCACGCTCCTTCTCCGTTGTCAACTAGGATTTTATCAGAGACAGCACAAATATGCAAGGGATTTCCCGCTGTTTAAAAATACCGGCACATCCGCAAGTGATCCAGCAGACGCTTTGAGAGGCGGGCCATAACGGCCCGCCTCTCAGCTCGATTCATTCAGATGTGCTCTCGAATGAGACGTCCCATCTCGCGGGTCCCAATGGCGGCAGTACCCGGTTCGGCGATATCGGGAGTGCGCCAGCCCTCCGCCAGAACAGCATCCACAGCGTGTTCAATGGCGGCGGCCTCCTCCGCACACTGGAAGGAGTACCGGAACATCATCGCCACAGACAAAATGGTGGCGATGGGGTTGGCTTTATCCTGACCGGCGATATCCGGTGCAGAGCCGTGAATCGGCTCATAAAGGCCCGGAGCGGCATCTCCAATGGAAGCCGAAGGCAGCAGCCCGATAGAACCTGTGACCATAGACGCCTCGTCGGAAAGGATATCCCCGAACATATTCTCTGTTACCACCACATCAAACTGTCCGGGATCACGGACCAACTGCATGGCACAGTTATCCACCAGCACATCCTCATACGCGACGTCGGGATACTCCCCGGCCAACCGGTGCATGACGGAGCGCCACAGGCGGGAGGTCTCCAGTACGTTGGCCTTGTCTACCGAAGAGACCTTGCCGCGGCGGAGGCGGGCCAGCTCAAAAGCGCGGCGCCCAATGCGCTCGATCTCTTTCTCGGAATAAGCCATAAGATCGGTACATTCCACGCCCCGGTCCTCTGTCTGATACCGGTCCCGCTTACCAAAATAGACGCCGCCGGTGAGCTCACGGACCATCATAAGGTCGATCCCCTTCTCTGCGGTCTCCTTTTTCAGGGGACAGGCACCGGCCATAGCGGAGCGCAGTGTGGCGGGACGCAGGTTTGCATAGAGTCCCAGGTCCTTCCGAATGGCCAGCAGCGCTGTTTCGGGCCGTTGTTCAGCCGGTTTGTCAGAGCCCCACTTGGGCCCGCCTACCGCGCCCAGGAGGACGGCATCACAAGCCCGGCAGACCTCTGCAGTCCCATCTGGGTAGCTCTTCCCCACCGCGTCGGTGGCACAGCCGCCCAGCAACACGTCCACAAAATCGAACGTATGCCCGAACCGCTTCCCGACGGCCTCCAGCACTCCCACGGCCTCGCCGACCACCTCAGGCCCGATGCCGTCGCCCTTGATCAATGCGATTTTGTAGTTCATTTTGCCACCCCCCGGGTTTTCAGAGACTTGAGCAGTCCCCCGCTCTCGATGATCTCTTCGATAAACGCAGGGAAAGGCGCGGCCTGGAAGGTCTTCCCCAGGGTCTCATCCGTGATGACGCCGGTCCCGAAGTCCACAGCTACCATGTCGCCAGCCCGAATGGCCGCTGCGGCCTCCGGACACTCCAGAATGGGGAAGCCAATGTTGATGGCGTTGCGGTAGAAAATGCGGGCAAAGGAAGCCGCGATCACACATTTTACGCCACAGGCCTTCAGGGCCAGAGGGGCATGCTCCCGGGAAGAGCCGCAGCCAAAGTTGGCCCCGGCCACCACGATATCGCCCGGCTCCACCGTTCCGGCGAACTGCGCATCGATATCCTCCATGCAATGCGAGGCCAGAGATTTTTCATCCGGCGCATTCAGATAACGGGCGGGGATGATAACGTCGGTATCCACATTGTCCCCATAGCGATAGACTTTCATGCCTGTGTACCTCCCATCACGGTTTCAGGATCTGCGATGACGCCGACCACGGCGGAGGCGGCGGCTACCGCGGGGCTGGCCAGGATGATTTCAGAGCTCACCGGACCCATGCGGCCCACAAAATTCCGGTTTGTGGTGGAGACCGCCCGTTCACCGTCCGCCAGCACACCCATATGGCCGCCCAGGCAGGGTCCGCAGGTAGGGGTGGATACGGCACAGCCGGACTCGATAAAGGTCTGGATGAGGCCCTGGGCCATGGCGTCCATATAGATCTGCTGGGTAGCCGGGATGACGATGCAGCGTACGCCCTTTGCCACCTGCCGGCCCTTCAGGATATCGGCGGCCTCCTGAAGATCTTTGAGCCGACCATTGGTACAGGAACCTATGACCACCTGCTGAATGGACATACCGGCCGCCTCGTCCACCGTCTTGGTATTGGAGGGCAGATGCGGAAGAGACACGGTAGGACGGAGCGCGGAGAGATCAATGATCACCTCGCGCTCATACACGGCGTCGGCATCGGGCTCTACGGCTTCCCAAGGGCGGTCCACCCTGCCCTTCAAATAGGCCCTGGTCCTGGCGTCCACCGGGAAGATGCCGTTCTTAGCCCCTGCCTCGATGGCCATGTTGGCGATAGTAAAGCGGTCGTCCATGGTGAGCTCCGCCACCCCGTCTCCCGCAAATTCCAAGGACTGATAGAGCGCGCCGTCCACGCCGATCTCACCGATAAGATGGAGCACGACGTCTTTTCCGCTGACATACTTTCCCGGCTTTCCCGTAAGGGTCACTTTGATGGCGGAGGGAACCTTGAACCAGGCAAGACCGGTGGCCATGCCGGCGGCCATATCGGTGGAGCCCACACCGGTGGAGAATGCGCCCAGGGCGCCATAGGTACAGGTGTGGGAGTCGGCTCCGGTGATGACCTCACCGGGGGCGGCCAGCCCCTTCTCGGGGATTAGGGCATGTTCCACTCCCATCTGCCCCACGTCATAGAAGTGTGTGATCCCAAAACGCTGGGCAAAGCTTCGGGCCTGGGCGCAGAGCTGCGCCGCCTTGATATCCTTACAGGGAGTGTAGTGGTCCAGGACGATGGCGATCTTGTCCCGGTCGAACACCTGTGTAAGCCCTGCCTTGTCAAATTCCGTGATAGCCACCGGTGTGGTGATGTCGTTGCCCAGCACCAGATCCAGCCTGCCCTCGACCAACTGCCCTGCCGTCACAGAAGCGAGTCCCGCATGCTTTGCCAGAATCTTCTGGGTCATGGTCATGCCCATCTTTGGGTCCCTCCTTGTTTTTGATTGTCTTTATTATGAAGCCTGTGGTAGAAAAAGAATGTAAAGTGTGATACAATCAAGAAAAAGAGGTGAAAAAGATGGCGTATCATTGGGCCCCACTGGCTGAGGGCCAGACGCCGCGGATCTATGCGCCAGGGCAGCTCATCTACCTTCAGGGCACGGAAGCGGATGTGTTCTATTATCTGCTCTCCGGTAAGGCACGCAGCTATATCAGCTCCGCATCCGGCGGGGAGCGGGTACTTGCCACCCACCGCTCCGGAGACCTGATGGGCGAGGCATCTTTTTTTGACGCTTGTCCCCGGGTGTCCTCCGCTGTGGCGGTCACGGAATGCCGTGTGGTCTCGGTGGACCGCGACCGCCTGGACCGCATCTTCCGTGCTCACCCGAGTCTGGCTCTCCCGATGCTCCAGTACCTGGCCCGCACGGTGCGGATGCTCTCCAGCCACGTGGATAATATGTCCTTCCTCCAGGCGGACCGCCGGGTGGCCCGCTGTCTCCTCACATTCCAGGAAGAGACGGACGGCGCCCTGCACTGCACCCATGAGGAGCTGGGCGCCGCCGTGGGCGTAAGCCGGGTGACGGTGAGCCGGGTTTTGAGCGAGTTTGCCCGCCGCGGCTTTCTGGAGACCGGTTACCGCTCTATGAGAATTCTAGACCGCGGGGCGCTCATCGACTTTGCAAGCCAAAGGGAGGATTAGGAGGTCACCCGCTCTTCCCTCTCAAGTGACACAGCCAAAAGACAAGGGCAACCGCCATACCGCCCAGAATATTTCCCAGCGTGACGGGAAGCAGGTTCCGAAGCAGGAAATTCTCCCAGGTAAGCGCGGTCAGGTCCAGCCCCGCCCCGGCAGCCAGCTCGGCATATCGCGGGATGCTCCGCGCAAAAAGGCCCGCCGGGATATAAAACATATTTGCGATGCTGTGCTCAAAACCACAGATTACAAAAAAGGCGACCGGCAGATAGGCGCCCAGCGCCCGACCGGTGAGGTCCTGCCCGGTCAGAGAGAGGAGAACCCCGAGGGTGACCAGTACATTGCAAAACAGGCCGAGGAGAACGGCGTTTCCAAAGGTCAGAGCACACTTTCCGGCGGCCGCCTTCATGGTAAAGACCGCCAGTCCACCGGCGGAGTAGTCCATTTGACCGGAAAAGGCACAACCGGCGGCCACGGCCAGCGCACCGGCAAAATTTCCGAGGTACACCAGCCCCCAGTTGCGGAGCATTCTCGCCGCGCTGGTCCTCTGATTCAGTACAGAGAGAAAAAGGAGCGTGTTTCCGGTAAAAAGCTCGGCGCCGGTGAGGATCACCATAGCAAGACCAAAGGGGAAGAGCAATCCTGAGACCAGCCGGCACAGCCCCACATTGGCGATACTGTGTCCGGCGGTATTGGTGACGGCCCCGCCCATAGCGATGAGAAACCCCGCCAGTATGCCCAGCAGCAGGAGTCTCCAAGCGGGGGCCTGTGTCTTGGCGACTCCAGCGGCAGCATAGTTTTCAACGGTTTCAGCAGGTGTAAACAGATTCACGACGCACCTCCAGAAGGAATTCCCAATAAGCATACCTGAATCGACAGGAGATTGCAATCCCGGCTTTTCCTCTTTGACTGAGGACAGTAATAAAAATGAGATACGGGAAATAGAAGGATGAAGGGCGGGAATTTTTCAAATTCCCGCCCTTCTATGTTTGTATCATACCACAAATCCGACTAAAATTCAAGTCTTGTCCCAAGTCCGGCACAGGTGTATATCTATATTTACTCTTTTCAAACGGGGTGGTTTTATGGCGCTGATGTGGTACGAAATGTCATCCTTTCTCCTTCAGGAACAGGCTGCGGAAGAAATCCTGCACTCAAACAGGCATTCTCTTCCGTTTGGCCTGCAACTCACCAAACAGCAGGCTCTGGAATTGGCGGAGACCCGCTCCAGAGCACTTCATGCCTGCGGCAGGGTGGAGTTCGGTGCGGGCATGATAGGAAAGCTCGCAGAGGCATTTTGCTCCTCTCCCTATCTCAGCAGAGAGACCTATGCGGAAACTTTGAACGAGTTGGTGGAGCTTTTTTATCTCTATAAGAGCGAGACCGGGGAGCGTGTCACAGACGACGGTCTGATCCGCTATATGCGCGCTGCATTTGACGGTCCCTGCGGCGGTTCACTGGAACTTCTGGGCGGCCGCGCGCTTTACCGCTTGGCCCACAGGCTGCGTTCAGGCGCATGCGAGGAGGACCAGGATGTCTGATCTGAAGCCGCATCGTGTCCTGCGGCGGGAATGTCTGGATGAGAGGCGATATTTTGACGCGCTGCTCTCCGTTTCGCTGGATCACGGGCTCCTCACGCAAAATGATCTTCTCAGGATGCAGGGAGAGTTTCTCGCGCTTCTGTCTCAGACCTGTGAGACCTATACCGGCGGATCCGGCAGTTCAGTACCTGTCGAGACAGCGGAAGAATTGAGCCGTTCCCTCCTCTTTACGCTTGGCATATGGCTGAAAGAGTTTCCCGATCCAGAGGATGCGCTGCATGCACTTTTGGAGACCAGCCTCGCCGAAGGTTACCGCAGAGGCAGCCTGAAGCTTATCATTCAGCTTCGGTCCACCCAGCAATTTTATCGCCAAGTGATGAAGCACAGGATTCCGACAGAAAACGAGCTCTACAATTCCACATTGCGGGACGGAATCCCCGCTTTTTTCGAACGATACCGTCCTGCATTCACCTCCCACCGCATTTCCATCACGGCGGACTATCCTCCCCTTCTCTACCCGCAGGGATATCAGGGACTCGACTTTATCCGTCTCTATCTGGGCCGCATCCACAGTGAGGACCTCCTGTGTCAAGCATTTGAAACGAGAGCGGTCTCCCGTGTTCTCTCCCTGCACGCCATTGATTATGGAGAGACGGTGAAAAGCATGGTCTGCAATCTGTGCGAACCGGTCCTTGCCTGTGCGCTGGCCTGCGGATTAGGCGGTGGGGAGTTGTACAGTCTTACCTTTTCCAAGGAACAGGCGCAGCGGGCATGGGAGCGGTTGGGCGGCGCGACGGAAGACCGCAGACTGTTGCTGGAGGGATTGGAAAAGATCCTGTCCTACGCCTCCCTCCAGACGTCACTGGGGGATTCGCCGAAGGCAATGCTCCGAGAGGCCGTTTCTATAAGCGTTGCCTCAATCAAACAAATGATTCATCTCTTGGCCGAACGATAGAGGAGGGCATAAAGATCCGGCCCAGGGGCGCGCCTCTGGGCCGGATGAATTTAAAATCCGATAACTTTATAAGATGATGCAAATCAAACCGCCGGACCCCTCGTTGATGATGCGCTGCAGAGTTTCCTGAAGCTTGCTTCTGGCATCCTCCGGCATCCGTTTGAGCTTGGTGTTCAGGTCCTCACTGACCAGCTCATGGAAGGACTTTCCGAAAATGTTGGACTGCCAGATGGCCTTGGTATCCCCTTCAAATTCCTGAAGGAGATAATTGATCATCTCTTCGGATTGTTTCTCATTCCCGACGATGGGAGAGACCTCGGTTTCGATATCGGCCCGAATCATATGGATGCTCGGGGCGCTGGCCTTCAGGCGTACGCCATAGCGTCCGCCCTGACGGACGATCTCGGGCTCCTCCAGATGGAGCTCATCGGTGGTGGGGACCACGATACCATAGCCGGTCTCTCTCACCTCTTGGAGGGCGGCGGCTACCTTGTCATACTCGCTTTTGACACCAGCCAACTCGGTCAGAAGTTCCATCAGGTCCCCGTCATCCTGGATGGTAAAGCCGGACTGGTTGGACAATGTCTCATAGAAAAGGCCCCTGGGCAGGTCCAGATCTGCCGCCGCCAAGCCGGTACCGAGCTGGATACCGCTAATCCGTGCGCTGCTGACGCCCTCGCAGGCGCCAATGGCGCTCACCGCCTGCTCCACATCCCGGATACGACGCATCCCAGCGGAGTTTTCACGGATCGCGGCGTACAGACCGCTCTTGATGGGGTGATCGTACGGAAGGGCATCCACCCAGGGAGGAAGGGACAGGTCCAGTTCCTTGAGGGGGAACTCATAGAGGACCGCTTTGATGATATCCGCCACATCGCCCTGGTCCAGCTCCAGGCAGTTGACCGCCATACATGTCACGTCGTACCGGGCGGCGATATCGTTTCGGATGGCCCGTGCCCGCTCCGACTTGGGGCTGGACGAGTTGAGCAGCACCAAGAAGGGCTTACCCAGCTCCTGCAATTCAGAAATGACCCGGTCTTCCGCTTCCAGATAGTCCTCTCGGGGAATATCCGTGATGGTTCCGTCGGTGGTGATGACAATGCCGATGGTGGAGTGCTCCGCAATGACCTTTCGGGTGCCGATCTCCGCCGCCTCCGTCATAGGAATCTCATGGTCGAACCAAGGCGTGGTGACCATCCGGGGCATATCGTCCTCGAATTGTCCCGCCGCACCCGGGACCATGTAGCCCACGCAGTCGATGAGACGGACCGATAGATTGGCGCCTCCGTCCATGGCGATTTCCACCGCTTCCTCCGGGACAAATTTCGGCTCAGCAGTCATGATGGTGCGCCCTGAGCCACTCTGGGGAAGTTCATCCCGCGCCCGCTCTTTGCGGTAAACGTTGTCGATGTGGGGAATCACCAGGGTCTCCATAAACCGCTTGATGAATGTGGATTTGCCCGTCCGCACCGGGCCCACCACCCCGATGTAGATATCACCCTCCGTGCGCAGGGCGATATCCTCGTAAATGTTCCGATCTTCCACTGGAAATTCCTCCTTTTTACCGCTTCTTGGGGATGAGCAGCAACTGACCCATGGGCAATACGTCCTCACCCAAGGCGTTGGCCTGAACGATATCGTCCATCGTCGTGCCGTAGGCCTTGGCGATATCCCAGAGCCGTTCCCCCTCGCCCACCATCCGCAGGACAATGGAGGGCTGACCGGCGGTATTGCGCAGTGCGCTCTCATCCAGACGGATATCGGATACTCCGGTCGTGTTATGCGGCATCAATGCCAGATAGCGGAAATCCAAAGGATAACGGACCTCTATGCCTCCGCCCGCTGGGGTGGCAAATCGTTCTCCGGGACACGTACAGCGGCAGGTGCAGGAAGCCCCCTCCGCCAATTCCACCGAACAGGAACAGGGCAGCGTCCGTGCGACCGTACAGAGGCTTCCGTCTTCGCCGCGATAAACCACGTTGACAGTGGTCTCTGCTGACAGATTGACCTGGCTCCCCTCCCGGCTCTGGCTCACAGCGCCCACGGTCACATAGACATCGCAGACCTCCCGGGCCGGTGTGACCGTCTCCAGAATCTCTCTTACCATGACCCTGCGCTCTGTGTGCTCCATAAGGCGATAGAAGGTATAGGGGCGGCGCTCGGCGTTCAGCTCGTAGACCGTGCTGTAGACATCGGATAGCAGTGCGATCTGCCGCTCCTCGCGTACCACCGCCTGGGCCAGCATGGCAAGAGAGACCGCGACCGTATGCCCCTCTCCTCCATCCAGGCTGCAGTCACAGCCCGTGAGGAGCACCTGGAGCGTACAGTCGGCATCCTCCTCTACACCAGAGACCTCCATAATCTGAGAAAAGGGCAGCTCAAAGCTTGCCGGACAGATCGCGCCGGAGGGCTCTCGGTACAAGAGCTGCAGCTCCGCCTCCCCTTTGAAAATCAGCTTGTTTCCAATGATCTTGGACTCGCTGCAGCGGAGGTCCACCCTGCTCTTCAAGAGCTCTTCCATCGCGGGTTTGGACCCCGAGAGGTTCAGGTCGTCAGAAAATGTAAAGGGTTTTTCCTCCACAGCTATGACCAGACAAGCGGATTGGGTCTCGCCAAGCTGCTGAATGCCGGCGGCGCTTTCACACTCCACCCCGTCGCAGAAGCTGGCGGTCCTGGGGGCGAATACCTGGACCTCTACGGCCAGACTCACTCTGGTGAGGACTTTTCTGGGGTTCAGACTGCGGGCATCCGCCGCCTGGACCCGGGGGACGGCCATCAGCCGACAGCTGCTCCCCAGGCCGGCGTGTTCTGCGGAGCAGGTAAAAGGGATACTGATGGTCATCCGCCGGAGCCCTTCGGCGCCATCGGGGACGTAGAGGACGGCGCACCGGGCGGTTCCGGCCACCTCGATCCGCCCCTCCTGGGCTTCTTTGCTCTTGAGACATACCACCGCTTCGGTATCCACGATGCGCAGGATATCCGGGCAGGCGTCGGGGACAATGCTCTCCAGGGTCTCCTCCTGATACAGGGTGGTGTCCAGAACGGTATCGTAACAGTTGAGATGGGTGGTCTTACATTCCAGCTCCATAGCGTTCCTCTCCTTGTACTGATTCTACAGGGAGCATATGTACAAGGTCTCGCCGCTATGACATCTTTTCATTTTTTCAGCGCAGTCCAAACAGCGCTTTCAAAATGCCGCACAGGCACTTCGGGGAACGTACTACGACGATCTTCAACAAAAACGCCTCCTTCCGACGTGGTCTGGTATCGCTATACCAGTATACGCGGAAGAAGGCGCTGCGTGTGCAAAAGTATATGGCAGTATGTTTATGGTTTCGTAACTCGCTCCCAGTCCTTGATCTCCCTTGCCTGCTCATAGAGGCGGACATAACTCTCATGGCGGCTGGGTGGGATCTTCCCTTCGGAAAGGGCCTGCAATATTGCACAGTCTTTTTCCTTTACATGTGCACAGCCGGCATATCTGCACATTCCCAGATAGGGCCGAAATTCCCGGAAAGCATGGGCCAGCGATTCTTTTCTCAGGGACTCCATACGTTCCGTGTCAAAGGAGGAAAAGCCGGGCGTGTCGGCTACAATCGCCCCATTCCTTAGGCGATAGAGCTCGACATGCCGCGTAGTATGCCTCCCACGCCCCAGCTTCTCGCTGACTTCTCCCACTTGGAGGTGAAAATCTGAGTCCAGCGCGTTCAGAATGCTGGACTTCCCAACACCCGAATTCCCTGTAAAGGCAGAAACCTTTCCTGCAATTGCAGCAGAAAGCTCCTGGATGCCCTCTCCTGTCTCAGCACTGACCCGCAGAGTGTGGAACCCAGCCGCGGTATAGATCTGATAGAGCATGTCGGCCGCATCCAAATCACACTTATTGATACAGATGAGACTTTCACAGCCCTCTTTGCTGTCTGCGATCGCCGCCACACGGTCAATTAGAAAGGGATCGGTGATCGGTATGGCACCGGAGACCACAATCACCAGCTGGTCGATGTTGGCAACTGCTGGACGTTGGAACTGGTTTTTCCTGGGAAATATCTCATCCAGAGCACCCTCGCCCCCGGAGAGCCGGGTGAATCTCACCCGGTCTCCCACCAGGGGCGTGATCTTCTGGTGACGGAATTTTCCCCTCGCGCGGCAGGTCACCAAGTCCCCTGTGCCGTCGTAGACATAGTAGAAGCCACTGAGCGCTTTTAAAATGATTCCCTCATCCATATGATTCGTCAGGTGTCAAAGTTGACGGTCACAGTACCGATAAAATCGCCGTCAATGTAGACTTTTATCTCCTGTGTTCCGGTTCCCCACACAGTAAAGTGAACATTTCCAACCCGGCGTTCGGCGCTCTTAGACTGGTCGATATCCTTCCCGGAAATGCGGACCTGGACGATATCCCCTGGCTCACCGTCACTGGGCAGAGAAACCTCCACATCTTTTGACTTGAGATTCCCGTTGACAGAGGGATCTTCCGGCTGGGAGCTGCTGCCAGGATTTGTGCTCTCGCTGGGGCTGGGCGTCTCTCCAGAGGATGTGCCGGAGCCGTTGCTGACCTGAAGGGTCACAGTAGTCCCCTCGTCCACCTCTGTGCCGGATGCGATGCTCTGGTACAGGACCAGACCCTCGGGCTTGTCGCTGTCCATCGTGACCACCTTTACCGACAGGTGCAGGTCCTCCTCCAGTGTCTTTTTGGCGTCGTCCACCATTTGGCCCACAACGGGTAGCATCGTCACCGGCTTGACCGCAGGACCGGAGCTGATCACCACAAGGATATCGTCGCCCGGCACCACGACCGTTCCCTCAGCGGGCGTGGTACGGATCACATAGTTCTCTGTAATGGTCTCAGAGGCCTCATACTGCGTTTCTGTGGGGCGCAGTCCATATTTTTGCAGTTCTACCAGGGCCTCGCGATACTCCTTACCCACTACGGGCGGCATGGTGATGGTCTCGGTACCGGCACTGATGTTGACCGTAATGGTAAGGCCGTCCTCTCCTACCTGGCGGTGGGCCGCTGGTTCCTGGGAGACAATCTGTCCGACCGGCACCGTATCGCTGGTCACTTTTTCTCCCTCTACAATGGTAAATCGCCCGACCACATCCGGGTCCTCCCGGGCCTCTTCCAGCGTCATCCCTGTCACTTTGGGGACGGTATAGGTAGTCGTGCTGGCAAAAATATTGCTGAAGAAGATGACCCACAGCAGAACGCCGATCCCGACCACAAACACCAGGATAGACGCCACTGCCAGCGGGACGGACATGCCACCGCCTTGGTCCTTGTGTTTTCTGGCAGAGCTGCGGTATTCCTCCGGGTCGTCGTCATCCTCCGCCTTGCGCTGTTCTCCGCGCGCCGCCTTACGAGGGGATTCCTGGGACGCTGGGGCGTAAGCTTTCCGCCGGTGCGTATCAATGATCTGAGTCGGCTCGTCAGTAACGCCTGGTGTAGGAAAGAGGTCGGAAGGCGTATACTCAAAATTGATGCTGGGATTTTTGCGGAATTCCTCCAAATCAGAGAGCATGGCATCGGCGCTGGCATAGCGATTTTCCACATTGGGTGCCATAGCCTTCATCGTGATGCTCTCGAGGGCCTCGGGGATATCGGGATTCAGCTCTCTGGGAGGCAACGGAATTGAGTTGATATGCTGAATGGCCACGGAGACAGGGGTATCCCCCTCAAAAGGGAGCCGTCCGGTAAGCATCTCATAGAGAACGACGCCGGCGGAATAGATATCGCTGCGCGCGTCGATCCGGCTGCCCCTCGCCTGCTCCGGCGAGATATAGTGGACGGAGCCCAGCGCCTCCTGCGTCAGCGTATTCTGAGCAGCGGAAGCCAGCCGGGCGATCCCGAAGTCAGCCACCTTGACGCTGCCGTCCCGGAGGACCATGATGTTCTGGGGCTTGATATCCCGGTGTATGATGCCTCTGCTGTGGGCATGGGACAGGGCCTTCATGATCTGGGTAATGAAATGGAGTGCCTCCCGCCAATTGAGGGGCGCACCCTTCTTCTGCATATACTGCTTGAGAGTAATGCCGTCGATAAGTTCCATCACGATATATTCCACGTCGGAGGAACGGCTCACGTCATAAACGGCCATGATATTGGGATGGGACAGCATCGCCACAGCTTGGGACTCATCGTGGAACCGGCGGCGGAACTCAGCGTCCTTTGCCAGATCGTCCCGGAGGATCTTGATGGCCACCAAGCGGTTGAGCCGGTGACAGCGGGCTTTGTAGACCACCGCCATGCCGCCGGTGCCGATGACCTCCAGTATCTCATACCGGTTATCCAGCATTTTCCCTATGTACTGATCCATGAAGCGGTATCCTCCTTAGGTTACATCTGAAGCAGGACCACGGTCACATTGTCCGGAGCGCCCCGGGACAGTGCGATATCCAGCAGGCGCTGGCAGCAGTCCTCAGCCGGGCCGCCGTGCAGGACCTCATAGAGGACCTCCTGGTCGGTGACCACGTTGATGAGCCCGTCCGAACAGAGGAGCAGTACGTCTCCGGGACTGAGCTGTTGGCGGTACAGGTCGGCGCGGAGTTTGGCTTCCGCCCCCAAGACTCTGGTGATGAGATTTTTTTGAGGGTGCTGCCGGGCCTCTTCTGGGGTGATCTCTCCCCTGGCCACCAGGGCCTCCACCACGGAGTGATCCCGGGTAAGGCGGCTGATGCCGTCAGGTCGAATCAGATATGCCCGGCTGTCCCCGATGTTCAGCAGATAGGCCGTCTGCTCCACCACAAGCGCAGCCACCATCGTGGTGCCCATACCGCGGCAATCGGGGTCGATGCCGGCGCGGAAGTAGACCGCCTGGTTGGCCTGCTCCGCAGCGAAGTGAAGCACAGCCTCCGGTTCATTTTTCCACTGTTCTGGCGGCTGTGCCCCGGCCGTTTCGAGAAAGGTCTCCACCGCCATATGGCTGGCCACATTGCCGGCCTTGGCGCCACCCATACCGTCACAGACGACGGCGAGCCCCACATTCTCCTCGAGTAGCTCGATATGATAGTAATCCTGATTTTGTTCCCGGACCACACCTGTGTCGGTGATACCCCATATGTTCATATTGAACCAGTCCTTTCGCCCTAACAGGCACAGGCTGACTTATGTCTCACGATTCCTGCATGGCTTTCCGACGGAGCTGACCACAGGAGGCGTCGATATCCCCTCCCAGCTTCCGCCGGACCGTAACGTTGATACCCTGCTGCTCCAATCGTCTTTGGAATGCGGCGACCCTGCGGCTGGGTTTCAGCGGGCTCTCCTTGACCTCATTGAGGGGGATGAGATTCACATGGCCCGGCGTCCCCTTCAGATGCGCGGCGAGCAAATCGGCCTGCCAGTCGCTGTCATTCACCCCGTCGATCATGGCGTACTCATAGGAAATACGCCGTCCCGTAACTTCAAAATAGCGGCGGCAGGCGGCAAACAATTTTTCCACACCTACCGAGCGGTTCACCGGCATAATACGGCTGCGGGTCTCGTCGTCCGGGGCATGGAGTGAAACAGACAATGTCAATTGTAACCCATGTTCCGCCAATTTGTCAATTTTGTCTGTGAGCCCGCAGGTGGACAGAGAGATATGCCGCATCCCGATATGAAGGCCGTCCGGATGATTGACCAGCTCTAAAAAGCGGAGTACGGTGTCAAAATTATCCAGCGGTTCCCCTATCCCCATCAGCACGATATTGGATATGGGCACCCCTGCGTCCAGTTGGGTGAATAGCACCTGATCCAACATCTCAGATGGGGTCAAGTTCCGCACCTTGCCCCCCAGGGTGGACGCACAGAAGGCGCAGCCCATTCGGCACCCTACCTGGGAAGAGATGCATACAGTATTCCCATGGCGGTAGCGCATCAAAACCGTCTCAATGCAATTTTTATCTCCCAGACGCCAGAGATATTTGATCGTGCCATCCTGTGCGGAGACCTGTTTCCGCTCCACCTCCGGCTTCGTGATCACACATTCGCGGGCCAGCCTCTCCCTCAATGACTTGGAGAGATCGGTCATCTCCTCAAAGGATATGGCCCCGCGGTGGAGCCAGGTAAACACCTGTTTAGCACGAAAGGCCGGTTCCCCCAGCTCTTTGAGCCATGCGGCCATCTCCTCCTGGGTCATGGATTTGATATCGGTCATAGGTCCCTCCGCAGCTTTGCAATGTAAAATCCGTCCGTACCATGAATATGGGGCCAAAGCGTCAGCCTGCCCTCCGCCGCCCGCCCGATGGGGGCAGGCAGTTCAAAGGGCTCTGTGTGATACTCCGGATGCGCGTCCAAAAACCAAGACACCACATCCCCATTCTCCCGCTCCAGCAGTGTACAGGTACAGTATAACAGTACACCTCCCGGCTTTACATAGGCCGATACATTCTCCAAAATGGAACGCTGTACGGCAGGCAGCCCAGCCAGAGGCCCCGGCTCCTTGTAACGGATGTCCGGCTTTTTTCGGATGATGCCCAGGCCGGAGCACGGTACATCCGCGATCACTAGATCAAAGGCATCCACCCATTGCGCACAGGGGGACTTGGCGTCCTGCACAGCCGAGCGGATACAGGCCAGGCCCAGCCGCTGCGCACCGGCGTCTATGAGCTTTTTCTTGTGCGGGTGGATATCACAGGACAAAACTTCACCCCGGTCCCCCATCGCAATGGCGGTGCCAAAGGACTTGCCCCCCGGCGCGGCGCAGGCGTCCAGAACCCGCATCCCAGGCCTGGGAGCCGCAGCCATTACAGCGAGGCGGGCCGCCGCGTCCTGGATGTAAAATCGTCCGTCCCGGAATACCGAAAGCTGTTCCAGGTCGCCCCCTCCTGTCAGCGTAACACAGTCCGGCAGCCAGGGATGGGGTGCAGCGTCGGCCGCCTCTGCAGCCAAGGCGTTTAAGACCTCCAGCGTGGAGGCCCGGAGGATATTGATCTGGGCCACCGTAGCGGGTTCGCTGTTATCCGCCGCCAGCAGCCGCTCCGCCTCCTTTTCCCCCAGCGCGTCAAGGAACTCGCGTACCAGCCACAGCGGATGGCTGTATCGAATGGAGAGGTATCTGGCTGGATCTTTTTCCTCAATGAGCGGAAGGTGGTCCATATTTCGGGACACCGCCCTGAGAATCCCGTTGACCAGGCCAGGACTTCTGGGGTTCTTGCTGTATTTGCGGGAAAGGGTTACCGACTCGTTGACAGCCGCGCTGACCGGAATCCTGGTGAGAAACGCCATCTGATAGACGCCCAGCCGAAGTGCGTTGAGCACCCGATTTTCCATGCGCTCTACCCGCACGGAGGAGAACTTTCCAATATAAAAATCCAGAAGCATCCTGTTCTGAAGCACGCCAAAGCACAGACGGGTGGCCAGGGCGGCGTCCCTGCCGTCCAGTCCGACGGAATGGATATTTTTCTTGAGGGCGAGGTCGGACCACGCACCTTGTTTTTCACAGGCGGAGAGCGTCAACAGCGCTACTTCCCGGGCATTTCCAGCCATAATATCCTCACCCACTCGTCCCATCTACCCCAAACTCAGGGGGTGCCCGCGCAGATAGTCGGCGGCCTTCATCCGCTTGCCGCCATCCGGCTGCAACTCACAAATGCGAAGGAGCGTCCCTCCGCCGCAGACCATTACGATGCCGTTTTTCCCCGCTTCTATCACAGTCCCAGGCGCCTTCTCCATTTTGTCGTCAATCACGACAGTTGAAAGCACTTTACACCGGTTGCCTCCAAACTCCGCCACGGCTGCCGGCCATGGCAGAAGCCCGCGAACCTGATTGTGGAGGCTGCGGGCGTCCCGGTTCCAATCGATGGGCGAGAGCGCACGGCTCAGCATAGGCGCATAGGTGGCCAGGGCGGCATCCTGAGGCACCCTGGCGGGCCTGCCATCCGCGATTTGTCCCACCGCCTCCAGCAACAGCCCCGCCCCCAGCTGCGCAAGCCGCTGAAAGAGTTCCGGCGCGGTTTCATTCTCTCCAATCGGCGTGGCGGACTGACAGATGATATCCCCGGCATCCAACTCGGAGGCCATATGCATAATCGTAACGCCAGTCTCCGCTTCGCCATTCAAGATGGCCCAGTTGATGGGGGCCGCGCCACGATATTTGGGCAGCAGGGACGAGTGGACGTTGATACAGCCGTATTGTGGATATGCCAAAATATTATCCGGCAGAATACGCCCATAGGCCGCCACCACGATCAGCTCAGGGTCCGCTGCGTGCAGATACCCCAAGGCCTCCCCATCCCGCATTTTGCCTGGCTGAAACACTGGAACATTATGTGACAGGGCACATTCCTTTACAGGGCTTGTCTGGAGCTTCATCCCTCTGTTTTTGGGCTTATCCGGCTGCGTAAACACCCCGCAGACCTGATGGCCGGCGGTGAGCAGAGCCTCCAGCGAGGGGACGGCAAATTCCGGCGTGCCCATAAAGAGAATCCTCAACGCTTTTTTCCCTCCTCCGCCTCCATCATCTCGTCCAGCTCCTTTTGGGTGTAGAGGTGGTCGGTGAGTTCCGTAAAGAGATGCCCGTCCAGGTGGTCGATCTCATGGCAGAAGCATCGGGCCACGATACCAGCCCCCTCCGCCTCAAAGAATGCGCCGGTACGGTCCTGGGCCCGGACCTTTACACGCATAGGGCGCTCCACCATCCCCCACATCCCGGGTACGCTGAGACAACCCTCAAAGCCGTCCTGGATCTCCTCCGAGCGTTCAATGACCTCGGGATTGACCAGTTCCAGCATCTCATCATTCTCGTCCACCACAATGACGCAGCGGCGCAGAATTCCCACCTGGGGAGCTGCAAGGCCGGCGCCGCCCGCGTTGGCGAGGGTCTCTTTGAGGTCGTCCAGCAAATCATGGAGCCTGTCGTCAAAATTAGTAACGGGACGGGATGTCTTGTGCAGCACCGGGTCCCGGTCGGTCAAAATTTTTCTCAATGCCATGGTTGCATTCCTCCGTATCCAACTAATCATAGGGGTTCACATCCGCGAATATGGATACGCCCCTGTTTTCTTTATCACTGTTCGCTGCGCGCAGCATCTGCGCCAAGAGCCCCCGCACCTCCTTGGTATTTTGGCACATCAAGGTCAGGCGGTAGCGATAGCGGTGGTTGACCTTGGCCACCGCTGCAGGAGCGGGCCCCAAAAGTCTGGGGCGGTTTTCCGGGGAAGGCCAGACGGCGATCCATCGCTCCAGGCTGCGCCGAAGCTGCTGGCAGGCTCTGAGCACCGAAGCCTCGTTCAGCCCCGATGCCGTGAGCACGAAGAGGTCCCGGAAAGGTGGGTACTCCATCAATTTTCTCAGGTCGATCTCCTGTTCAAAAAAGCTGTCGTAATCCTGAGACGCCGCATATCGGATCACGTCGTTGTCGGGCGTATAGGTCTGAATGACCGCCCGCCCCGTCTTTCCGCCTCGCCCCGCCCGGCCGACCACCTGTGTAAGCAGAGAAAAGGTCCGCTCCGCGGCGCGAAAGGAATCGACATACAGGGCAAGGTCAGCCGCGATGACACCCACCAGAGTTACATTTTCGAAATCCAAGCCTTTCGCCACCATCTGTGTCCCAACCAGGATGGGAATCTTCTCCTTTTCAAACCTGGAGAGCAACGCCTCATGGGACTGAGAGGCGGAAATGGTATCGGTATCCATTCTCAGAACTTCCACCCCTGGAAACAACGACTCCAGCTCCTCCTGGACCTTCTGTGTTCCGACTCCGATAAAATTGAGGGCACCACCACACTCCGGACAGTGGTCCGGCAGCCGTTCAGAATGGCCGCAATAGTGGCACATCAGCCGCCCATTGGCTGAATGATATGTCAGATGGACAGAGCACCTTGGGCATGTGGGAACGGCGCCACACTCCCCACAGGAGACCATACGGCTGGCCCCTCTCCGGTTCAAGAACAGAATGCTCTGCTCTCCGCGTTCCAGATTGGATGCCAGTTCCCTGTGCAGGCGCGCACTGATGGAGGTACCGTTTCCGCTGCGAAGCGCCTCCTTCATATCAGTGACAAAGACATGGGGAAGGGCATGCTCATTATAGCGGCGGGAGAGGGTAACCATATGGTAGACTCCGCTCTTTGCCAGATACATGGTCTCTATAGACGGCGTGGCGGACCCGAGCACCAGCAGCCCTCCATTCCTGGCGCAACGATATTTGGCCACGTCCCTGGCATGGTACCGGGGCGTATTTTCTGATTTATAAGAGGCCTCCTGCTCTTCATCCAGGATAATGAGGCCCAGATCTTTCAGCGGCGCGAACACAGCGGAGCGGGTGCCCAGCACGACACGGGCCCGGCCGGAGCGGACCCGTTTCCACTCGTCATACCGCTCCCCTGCTCTCAGTGAGCTGTGAAGAACGGCAATATTTTCCCCGAAGTGGGCGGAGAAGATATGCAGGAGCTGGGGCGTCAGGGCGATCTCGGGCACCAGCACCATAGCAGATTCGCCACGGTCCAGCGCCGCACGGATGAGGCTGATATAGACCTGGGTCTTACCACTCCCGGTGACGCCGTATAAAAGCGCCACCGCCGGCTTTTCCGCCCGGGCAAGTGCGTCCAGGTGCAGAAAGGCTGTCTGCTGCTCCTGATTGAGGACCGGCGGCGCCGCCGGCTCGACTCCGTCCGCAGACACACGTCGGAATACCTCGCGCTTTTCCAGCGTCAAGATCCCGCTTTTCGCCAGGGCGCGCAGGGTGGCGGGGGATGCTCCGGTAAAATAGCAGATCTCCTTGGATGCCGCGCTCCCGAGCCCACAGAGAAGTTCTACCACAGCGTAACGCAGCGGAGCGGTCTTTCGCTTGGGCGTCACCAAAGCCAACGCCTCCTCCGCTGGAAGGGCCAGCGCGGCTACCTGTTCGGTCTTGTCCCCCACGCCGCGGGAGGCGCTGGTCTCCAGGACCAGTATCCCCTGCTCGGTGAGTTGGCGGAGCGCTGGATTTGGATCTTTGGTCCCCAAAGCCGCTCTGATCTGTCCCAATTCGGCGGAGCCGCCGGCGGCCCAAATCAGATCCAGAATCCGCCGTGCATGGTCGGAGCGGCCGGCCGCATCATAGGATCGCTCCCGGTCTACACCTTCCGCCACACGGTAACTGTCCTGAATGGAAAACCACAGTCCGGCAGGAAGCATGGCGCGTGCCGCGTCATAGACCGTGCAGAAAAAACGGTCGCGGACCCAGAGCGCCAGCTTGATGCCAGCGGCACCCAGCACCGGCGCATCATCCAAAACGGTAAGGACAGCCTTTATCTTCTTTTCCAGACGGGTTTCGTCTGTCAGGGCCAAGATCAGTCCCTCTGTGCGGCGGTTTCCCGCTCCAAAAGGGACAATGACCCGTACTCCAGGGGCGGCGCGTCCTTCCAGCTCCTGGGGAATCTGATAGTCATAGGGCCTGTCGATCGCATAGGTCGCCGCGGCAAGGGCCACCCGGGCGATACTGACATGCTCCATTCCGCGACCTCCTTCGTCCACAAAAGGCAAGTACCGGGGATAGCGGCCCCTCGGCACTTGCCTTGCATCCGTCAATGCTGTTCCGGTACGCTCAAATCCACCTTGCCCTCGGCAATCTCACGGATGGCGATGGACACCGGCTTATCGTTGAGGGGATAGCCCTGCTCGTCGGCATCGGCGGCGATCTCACGGGCCCTGTGGGCCACCACGTTCACCAATTGATAGCGGCTGGGCACCTGCTTGAGCAGATCTTTCATTGCGGGATAGAGCATCATACAAAAGTCACACTCCTTCTATGAGATGGATGCGGTTCTTGGTCCGGCAATCCTCCGCGATCAGGATGGAGATGATCTCCTCCGCAGCGGCGGATACCTTGTCGTTGACCACCAGATAATCGTATTTGGGTATCTGCTTATATTCTTCCCTCGCCTTTTGGAGCCGGCCGGCTATGACCTCTTCGCTGTCCGTATTTCGACCGCGGAGGCGCCGGGAGAGCTCCTCAAAAGAGGGCGGAATAATGAAAATCAAAACGGCGTCGGGACATTTGCTCCTCACCTTGGCCGCACCCTGGACTTCGATATCCAAAAGCACGTCGACGCCGGCGTCCAGCTTTTCCTGGATGACTTTCAGAGAGGTGCCGTAATAGTTGTTGACATACTCTGCATGCTCCAGCAGTTCGCCGTCAGCAATCATGCGTTCAAACTCGTCCCGTTCCACAAAGTTGTAGTTGACGCCGTTTGCCTCCCCCACCCGCGGCTTTCGGGTGGTGAAGGAGACGGAAAAGTGGATGTCCTGCCTCTGTCCGAGGAGTTCGGCGATCACCGTGCTCTTCCCCACACCGGAGGGACCGGACAGGACGATGAGCTGTCCCTTGGCTTTCTTTTTCAGAGCCATCAGTCCTCGTCCTCCTCCGGTATGGGATCCGCGGCATCCCTGCCGCCGCTCAAGCGGCCGGCCACCGTCTCCGGCTGGATCGCCGAAAGAACGATGTGGTCGCTGTCCATAACCAGTACGGCCCGAGTACGTCGGCCATAGGTCGCGTCGATGAGCACACCGCGCTCCCGGGCCTCCTGTATCATCCGCTTGATGGGCGCCGACTCCGGACTTACGATGGCAATCAGCCGGCTGGCGGAGACCATGTTGCCAAATCCAATGTTGATGAGCTTCATGCTTTCCGCCTCCCTCACTCGATATTCTGGACCTGCTCCCGGATCTTCTCGATTTCTGCCTTGATGTCGATGACATGTCGAGCAGTCTCCAAGTCATTGCATTTGGAGCCGATAGTGTTTGCCTCACGATTGAACTCCTGAATGAGAAAATCCAACTTCCGCCCCATCGGTCCGTCCTGCTCCAACAACGTGCGCAGTTGAGAGAGATGACTGTGCAGACGCACGGTCTCCTCATCAACGGCAACTTTATCAGCAAAAATGGCGGCCTCCGTAAGGATGCGGCTCTCATCGATTTGGGTGTTCTGGAGGACTTCCTTCATTTTGTTCTCGAGCCTGCCGCGATACTCCGCTACGGTTTTAGGGGACTGTGCCTCCACCTGGGCCGTCAGCGCCTCAATAGTTCCGGCGCGGGAGAGAATATCGGCAGAGAGCTTGGCGCCCTCCCGCTCCCGCATGCCGTTGAAGTCCTGCAGAGCCATATCCAGTACGGCACAGATATCCGCCGCGACGGCCTCCACGTCCTCGGGGGCCTTCTCCACAAAAAACACGTCCTGAAACCGAGACAGCAGGGACAGGGAAATGTCGTCCCGGAGCCCATAGGTGTCTCGAAGCTCTGTAAGCGCGGCATAATAGCCGTCGGCCACCGGCCGGTTCAGGCTGACGATCACTCCGTCCGCCTTGGTGCTGTTGATGGTGACGAAAATATCTACCTTCCCCCTGGAAATACTGCGCTGGACGGTGCTTTTAATCGCATCCTCCGCAAACATATAGGCACGAGGCATCTTGACGGTACAATCCAGGTAACGGTTGTTGACGGAACGGACCTCCACTGTAATGGTTCGGTCGTTCAAAACCGCCTCTCCCCTGCCATAGCCGGTCATACTGCGGACCACCGGCGGTCTCCCCTTTCTTCTTTCGTACTAATTTGCAGATCGCCCATTGCGCAGCGGTTTGTCCACCCGGGCGATATAAAAGGCAATTAACTTGGAAAAGCCGAAGTCATACATCAGAAATACGGCGCTCCCCCCCAGGTAGAGCAGGGGAAGTGACTGTGTGCTCAGTGGGATCGCGGACAAAAAAATGGTACGAAGTACAAACCAAAAGACAGACAGCATACCGTTAAAAAAGGCGAGCTTCAAGACCAGCTCCAACGTTAAGCGCCGAATTCGCTCTATGCTGTATTTCACCAGAGGATAAAGTCCAAAAAACAGCAGGTACAGGAGTGCGTTTCCCTTGTCGGGCAGCAGCAGAAACGCCAAGATACCGGTCCCGGCGTAACAGAGGACGCCGGAGCTTGGGCCGCCGGAAATCACCGCTGCTGCAGGCAACAGCCCCGCTAATCCCACCACGCCCGCGCGCCCCGTGGGGACGAGGCAGGAACCATAGAGGATCACCAGAGACAGCGCGGCCAGAAGGGCCGTATAGGCCACGCTGAAAGCGGCCTGTCGTTGTCTTCTCATATCAGTTGCCGCAGCCGCCGCACAGGCAGTTCAGACACAACATGGTGGTGCAGCAGTCACAGGAGTCCGCCCCCCCGGCATACCCATAGGGCCGATAGGCCTGTCCTCCCCGCTGCATCATGTTGTAGGCCTGCCGGTATTCCGGGTTCCCCGGCTCCATATTGACGGCAATCTGATACTGCTGCATGGCTTCATCCAGCCAGCCCTTGCGGTAGGCGATACTCCCCATGAGAAAGTGCCATTCGGCATCCTGTGTGGGAGCAGACTGAAGGAGCTGTTCCGCCTGACTCAAGTTTCCCAGATTGATGGATTGCCGCACGCGGGCGTAGATGGTACTTCCGGCGGAGTAGGAACGGCTCTGCTGCTGATAGGTCGTCTGCTGTTGGTAAGAGGACTGATAAGCGGATGAAGTTCCGCCCGAGCGCATTTTGTTGATGGCATCGTAAGCCTCGTTGATCTCCTTCATTTTTTCCTCAGCGAGGTCCGCCAGCGGATTGTTCTGGTAGTTATCCGGATGGTATTTTCGGGCCAGTTCTCGATAGGCCCGCTTGATCTCTTCATCACTGGCGTTGGAATCGACGCCCAGTACGCTATACGGATCGTTCATAGCTCATTCTCCCATTTGTTTCTTTCTTGCGCTTGCGCCATTCGCCCCGAAATACGGATTCCTCCACCATGGGAAGTCCCAGGCAGAGAATATTGAGGACGATTCCACTCCAGGGGCCAAAATCCGTTAAGTGGCAGGCAGACACCGCCAGGTTCAAGGAGTGGCGCAACGTGGTCCGCAATTCCTCTCTGTGTCCCTCCGGGCCGTCCGGCCAGCGGGCGGCCACGGGATTGTAGGTTCCCCGACTTCGGTCCTCCGCCAGGTCGTCCCAAGCATCTGTCAAATAGATCCAGCGGCCGACGTGGTAGAGAAGCTGCCCCACCGCCCGGTCACGGTCACTTGTTCCAGTGCTTGGCGCTGCCGCCCGCAGAATGCGGGCAAAGGTATCCGCCGTACGGTCCAAGGAGCCGGAGCGCTCTTTCTCCAAAAATCTCAGTTCTTCAAGACATGCCGCCGTCCGGCTGTCAAAATCGGGGCGCCGCTTGGCGGCGCGGTGATAAGACGGACGGAGCAGAAGCACCAGGAGACGCGAGGGCAGTCCCTTCCAGAAAGAGGCGTCCGCCACCCCGTCCATCAGCTTCCAATAGGTGAGAATCACGCTCTCATCGGCAGCGATATCCAAGCTGAGGCTTTCCCGGCAGACCTGCTTGCCCTTGATGGGGCAAGCGATACAGCGCCGCCGCTGCGTTATAGGGCGGGCGCTCTCTGTCGAAAGGAGCATCGCCAGAAATGCAAAATCATAGCTGAGCAGCAGCCGGGGCAAAAAGCCGTAACGGCGTCCCAACGTATGGCAGAGTCCGCAATAGGCCGCCTGATAGGCATCCAGCTCCCACACCTTGAGCTCTCCTCTGAGCGGGACTACATACCCGAACATCAGGCGCTCTTTAACCGGACGATCCGGAATTGAAGCGCCCTCCGGCGCTTGACAGAACGGTCCAAGGCTACCACCATCAAAATGCTGACGGCAAAGGCCGCCACAGAGGCCAAAATACACCAGCCCTGCGTCAGGCCGAACGCCTGGGCGGCCAAATATCCGGCCACCAGAAGAACCATGGGGACCAGATAGACAAAGGCGATAACTCCCATAAGATTGGCGTTTTCCGTCTCCACCACGACCAGCTCTCCTTCCCTGGCGCCTACGGTATTTTGGGCCAGAGCGGTAACCGTGGGCTGCTGAGCGGTCATGCAGCCGCCGCACTCTGAACAATTATGGGCACAGGCCCCCTGACGTACCACCGCCACAACTGCGGTTCCATTTGGGAAGGTCTGCTTTACTTGTGCAGTCTGTGTCATAGCAATTTCTCCTATTGCGATTGAATATTGACCACTACGATATATCCGTTTGCACCGTTGACCACCCCACAGGTGCTCTCCCCATCCAAATAGATCTTTGGCTGGAATGGGAACTGCGCCTGCCGGAGCGTCTCACCCTCGAGGTCCACCACCACCCGGAGCTGATAACCATCCACAGTTTCCAAAGCGTCGGCGGGGCCGCGGACCTGCACCTGCAGAGACTGAGTCACGGCCGACGCGGTGAATCCCTCGGGCACGTTGATGACCTCGATATTCGAAGTCTCCACGGTCTTGGTCTCCAGGCCCTTGACACTGATGGTCACAGTGGCCTCACTGATACCGCTGTCGTTGGAGAGTTCGGATGCAAGAACAATGGGGAAGGTATAGGTCTGATTCTCCTGGACCACATCCGCCAGATCGATTTTACCCAAAGTGATGGATTTCCCCTCCAGGGGCGTAATGTCGGATTCCTCGCCGGAAATCTGAATGGTGTTGGGTTGAATATCAACGTAGGGCTCTACATATCGCGCAAAGTTCTCTTCCGTGATGCCTCCGCCATAGATAAAATCCACCGTGAGAGGGATCTCCAGCGTTTTGACTACAGGCAGCACTACGCTGACGGTATTTACATTGGAACTGATCTCATCGCTCTTCAGTACTTCCCCATCGGAGGAAATCATGTCAAAGCTCATTTCACCGCTGACTGTCTTTGTAAGCTCCTCACCCGTTATGGTGACCTGCGCGTAGTCGATTTGATTGACCAATGCCTCAGGCCCCTGGATCCGCACCGTGCTGGGCGTGATCTCCACCGTATTGGTCCGATAGCCGTCTTTCACTGTACCGGTGAAATTGCCACGCACCTCGATGGTCTTGGACAGCATTTTCGTAACGACTACCCGAATGGTCTGGGTCGAGTCTCCATCCAGACGGACGCCGCTGGTAAGCGTATTTTCCAGTCCCAGTTTGCAGGGAAGCTCATACTCCCCTGCCTCGCTGATCTCGGACACATCCAGCCGAGCAGTGATGAACTCCGAGGAGTTGGAGGCAATGGCGACCAGCGCCGAACGCCCTCCCGTGATGCCCACATTGACCGTCAGCTTGGTGCTTGCGTCGATCATAAGCCCCTTGGAGTTGAGCACATCTTCACCCACCAGGGTGATGGGCACGTTCCGTATGGTCATGCTGCCCACCTGACCGATAATGGCGGTCACATAAACCCATAGCGCAAGGGCGATGAGGACGGCTAGGATGATATTGAAGGCTTTACTTTCCGTGAACTTCTTCCCCATCGTCTTTGTCACCTTTTTTCGACTTGAATAGCGAGGTCAGTATGGAGGACTTGGAGGACGACTCCTCCTGCGGGAGGAGCTCGTTGCGCAGAAGCCGCTCCAGAGTTTCAGGGGCCAAGTGCCGCTTGAGCATACCGTTGACCGCCACGGAAATAGATCCCGTCTCCTCAGATACAATGGCGACTACCGCGTCGGAATTTTCGCTCATGCCGATTCCGGCCCTGTGCCGCATCCCCAGGTCCCGGGAGAGATTGACGTTCCCGGACAGCGGCAGTACACAGCCCGCGCCCACGATATGTCCGTTCCGAACGATCACCGCGCCGTCATGCAGCGGGGCCTTGTTCCAGAAAAGATTCTTCAGCAGCTCCGCCGCCACGGTGGAATCCAGCATGGTGCCGGTTTTGATGATATCGTCCAGCGGGACCTTTCGCTCAAAGACCATCAGCGCGCCCACCTTATCCTTGGAGAGGGACGTATAGGCCTGTACCGTCTGTGTGATGGCGTTCTCCACGTCGGGCGGCGCCTCCTCGCGGCTGAACATATCCCCCAGCCTGCTGCTGCCCAACTGCTCCAGGAAACGGCGGATCTCCGGCTGAAAGACCACAACCAGCGCCAGCGTTCCCATCTCTACCATACGGCTCAGCACGAAGTTGATCACTCTGAGCTGCAACAGGTAGGAGAGACCCAGCGCCACCAGCAGCAGCAAAATGGCTTTCGCCACCTGGGCGGCCCGGCTGCGCTGGACCAACATCAATACGCGATAAACGATGTAGGCGATGATCGCCACATCGAGTACGTCAAAAATGGAAATGTTAAAAGTCAGGATGTACTGCCACATCCCCCACAGCAATTCAGTCATTTCCAATGTCTCCCACATCTCAGAGTGTGCACGATGGGCGGTGCCAAAACGCTACCCGCCCATTTCAAATATTATACTGTATCCTCTTGCAAATGGCAAGAACTCCGCCCATTAATTTTCCCTTAATTTCATAGAAAAAGCCTGAAAAAAAGAGTACGAGGGCGCGCGGCGAAGAACCGCGTGCACTCGCACAGACAATACGCTTTGGAATGCTTTTATTGGCGTCTGGGCAGCCGCGCCACAGCTCCGGCCAGCGCGTCCACATCTCCGCTGGAGTTAAAGGCGGAAAAACTGACCCGTACGGTCCCGACATCCAGCGTCCCTGCGGAGCGGTGCGCCAGCGGCGCGCAGTGGAGCCCGGAACGGACGGCAATCCCCTGTTCTCCCAGTGCCTGCCCCACATCTTCACAGTCCATGCCGTCCACCTGAAAGGAGAGCACCCCCGCTTGGCAGAAGAGGCGGGGCGCCGCAAAGACGCGCACACCCGGCAGAGCTGACAGGGCATCCGCACACCGGGCAGCCAGGAATCTTTCATGATTCAGGATCACCTCGGGGCCTTTGCGCTGGATAAAACGGAGCCCCTCCAGCAATCCGGCAATCCCGGTCACATTTTGCGTTCCGGCCTCCAGCCGATCCGGCAGAAAGTCCGGCATCTCCTGGCGGGCAGACAGCGACCCAGTCCCACCTTCCAGCAGGGGGATGACCTCGTGATCGCAGAGCAGGATGCCGGTCCCCTGGGGACCGTAGAGCCCCTTGTGGCCCGGCATGGCGATAAAGGAGGCTCGAAGCTGGTCCATGTAGATCGGCATGCTCCCTGCGGATTGGGAGGCGTCTAGGACGAAGGGGACTCCTCTCCCGGCGCAGAGATCGGCAATTTCAACCACCGGCAACACATAACCGAAAACATTGGAGACATGGTTGCAGATGACGCAGTCGACCTCCGATGTGAGCTGCTCACGGAACTGGCGCAGAATCTCCTGAGGGTCGAAAAGCCGCGAGGTGGCCACCTTCACGCGCACATTGGGAATCGCGGCCAGCGGACGCGTGACCGCATTATGCTCATAACCGGAGATGAGTACGGTGTCCCCGGGCTTTACAATGGACTTGATGGCAATGTTGAGCCCGTGGGTGGCATTCATAGTAAAAACTACATCGTCGGGTTCCCTCACATGGAAGAGCTCGGCCGCCCGCTCCCGACAGGCAAAAACCGTGTCTGCGGCCAGCATGGCGGGCGGATGGCCTCCACGGCCCGGGCTTGCCATATGCCCCATAGCGTAGCCGGAGGCACGGGCGACGGCGGAAGGCTTTTGCAGCGTTGTCGCTGCTGCGTCCAGATAAATCATAGCCCCACCTCGCGGTAGCTTCCGTCCTCTTCTGTAATATAGACCCGTTTCGGCTTCAGCTCTGCCCGGTTGAGGAGCACCAGTGCCTCGGCAAGACGGCGCTCAGACACCTTTACTGCATGGCTGCACCCCTCGCCGGCGATGCTTTTGGGAGAACGTAGGATCCGAGCTGTAATTCCAGCACGCTCCAAAACGGCGGCCGTACGCTGGGCGTAGGTCAGCGAGCGGCATATAATGAGATAATAGACCATTGGCATTACGCTCCTCTCTGGAGCATTGTATGCCGTGCTGCCGCCAGATGGGACAGAAAAGCGGCGGGGCATTTCAGCCCCGCCGTTCATCGTCGTATCAGTTGCACTCCAAAAGAGCCACGGCGTGGGCCGCCATTCCCTGGCCCGTACCCGTAAAGCCAAGCCCCTCCTCAGTGGTGGCTTTCACATTCACCTGGTCCTGAGGAACACCCAAATGCTTGGCCAGATTTTGGCGCATCTGTGGGATAAAGGCGGCCAGTTTGGGCTGCTGGGCCACCAGAGTAGCATCCACGTTTCCCACACGGTATCCGGCCTCTCCAAGCCGCTCCACGACCCGGTCCAGCAGCAGCAGACTGGAGATCCCCGCATAGGCGGGATCATGATCCGGAAAAAGCTTACCGATATCCCCCAGCCCGGCAGCGCCCAGCAACGCGTCCATGACGGCGTGGGTGAGCACATCAGCATCGGAATGCCCCAGGAGTCCCCGGTCGAACGGGACTTCCGCCCCGCCCAGAATGAGCTTCCTCCCCGCTGTCAGGCGGTGTACGTCATAGCCGTGCCCAATCCGAAATGCATTCACACGAACTCCCCTCTTCCATTGAGAATACCCAGCCCCAAATCCAGATCAGTAGGGGTGGTAAGCTTTATATTGGCCCGGTCCCCGCGGGTGAGGGCTACCTTCATGCCCAGCCGCTCCACTGCGGCACAGTCGTCGGTCAAGGTGACCCCCTCCTCCACCGCACGTTGCAGGGCAGCCTTGATCAGAGATGCCTCGAATACCTGAGGGGTCTGCACCGCAAACAGCGTATCCCGGTCCACCGTCTCTTCCACTATGCCGTTCATGGCACGCTTCACCGTATCCGTAACAGGAACGGCCGGTGCCGCTGCACCGCACTGCGCGGCCCGGTCAATGACCTCTTCCAGCACCTCCTGCGTGACAAAAGGACGGGCGCCGTCATGAATGGCAATCAGCCCCGCCTGAGGGCTTGCTTCGCGGATACCGTTGAGTACAGACTGCGTGCGGGTAGTGCCTCCGGTCACGATATGGGTGACCTTCTCCAGAGCAAAATCCCGGCACAGCTGGCTGACCGGAACGATGAGATCTTCTCGGGTCACCACCACGATCTCCTGAATCCGCGTACAGGCCTCCAGGGCCTGCAAAGTACGGACGAGCACAGGATAATCTCCCAAAGTGAGCAGTATCTTATCCTGTCCCTCCATGCGGGTAGAGGATCCGGCTGCGGGCACTACTGCAGTACAGAAGGGCATATCCGCCCTTCTCCGCCGCAGACGGTCAAAAATCGGGGCCATAGCCGCAACTCCTTTCGCAAAAAAGGAGCCTCTCGGCTCCTTTTAGACATGCGGGGATCGCCAGAAAAATCCTATTACGCCAGCGCCGTATTTATGCGGGCCTCTACATCTTCGTAGCTGGTATTTTGAGAGAGGACCAGCTCGGAAATCAAGATCTGTTTTGCCGAGTGGAGCATCTTCCGTTCCCCTGTGGAGAGTCCACGGTCCACATCGCGAAGCATCAGGCCCTTGACTACTTTGGCAACTTCCAGCAGATCGCCGCTTTTGATCCGCATCATATTCTCCCGATAACGGCGATTCCAATTCTGGGTCATGTCCACCTCGATGTCAGGCATGGAGGCAATGAGCCGATCCGCCTCATCCTTGTCCACCACGGGGCGGACGCCAATTTCCTCGCTATTGCTGGTGGGAATCATGACCAGCATCCCGCCCACCGGAAGCTTCAAAATATAATACTCCCTCACAACTCCATTGACCTTTTTGGTGACGATGCTATCAATGACACCGGCACCATGCATCGGATGAACGATCTTATCTCCTACCTGAAACATGATAACCACCTCCCTGATCGTGCGAAAAATAACTTGACAAATCTTCTTAACAAGTTTATTATAAAGCATTTGCCATCTGTTTGCAAGTAAAAAGCAGGGGCAGCCCCAGTAAATAATAGATAAAAATACCCCGTTTCTCTAAAGGAAACGGGGTATTTTTATCTATTTGACTTTTTTATTCCTCAACAGCGCCGGGAGCCACTTCGGTACCCTCGTCATCAGAGGTCGCGACCACGGCGTCATCGCCCTCCTGCGCCTTGGCCTCGCGGGCGTCTTCCAGCAGGGCGCGAATGGACAGAGAGACCTTTTTATTCTCCATATCGATGTCGGTAATTTTGACATCCACCATCTGTCCCTCAGAGAGCACATCTCCGGGCTTATCGATACGGTGGTCGGCGATCTGAGAGATATGAATCAGCCCGTCCACGCCAGGGACGATCTCAGCAAAAGCGCCAAAAGTCATCAGCTTTACGACCTTGACGGTCGCCACGTCACCCACACCGTACTTAGAGGTGAATACGGTCCAGGGGTCCTGACTCCGATCCTTCATACCCAGAGAAATCTTCTTCTTCTCAGGATCGAAGGAAATCACGTACACCTCTGCGGGATCCCCCACACTCACCACCTCAGAGGGGTGCTTGATGCGGCTCCAGGAGAGCTCGGAGATGTGGACCATGCCATCCACGCCGCCGATGTCCACAAAGGCGCCGTAAGAGGTCAGGGACTTTACCACACCGGAATAACGCTTCCCATTTTCAATCTCAGCCCACACTTTGGCAGACTTCTCGGCACGCTCCGCCTGCTCCACAGCACGGATAGAGCCCACGACACGGCGGCGGGCCCGATTGACCTCTGTAATCTTCATGCGGACCTTCTTCTTCAGCAGGTCGCTCATGGCGGCGTCACGGGGCAGCCCGGTCTGAGAGGCGGGAATGAACACACGAACACCCTTGACGGAAGCGACTACGCCACCCTTATTCTCCTCAGTGACGACGCCCTCGACAATGGTGCCCTCCTCACGGGCCTGTTCCACGTCGTCCCAGCTCTTCACAGTATCCAGACGCTTCTTGGACAGGGTGACCACGCCCTCGGCGTCATTGACGCGCATGACATAGGTCTCGATCTCGTCGCCGATCTTCACGATATCCTCCACTTTCACAGTGGGATCGTCGCTCAGCTCGGATACAGGGATGTAACCGGCATGCTTCGTGCCCAGGTCCACGTAAATCTCTGTGGGCGTGATCTCAGTAACGACACCGGTGACCTTCTCTCCTGTATTTAAAGTTTTGATCGATTTCTCCAGCAGATCAGCAAAGGACTCCTCGATCTCCATGATTTCGTCGCTCATTTTGTCATAGACCTCCTTTATAATCCACCCGGGCGTGGAAGCGCCCGCAGTGATTCCAATAGAAGCCATCCCCTGAAAAGAGGAAGGTTCCAGCTCCTCCGCCCCCTCTATAGCGACCACTCTGGGGCAGAGTGCGCGGCACAGCTCGGCCAGCCGTCTGGTATTGGAGCTTTTTCGGTCCCCGATGACGATCATTGCATCGCAGCGGGCGGCCAGTTCCTGTGCCTCCGATTGCCGTACATACGTAGCACTGCATATTGTATCAAAAATTTCAGCGTTTGTACACTCTTTTTTTACTTTTTCTCTGCACGCATCCCAAATTTTCTGTGTTGAGGTCGTTTGGGACACAAATGCCAGCGCTTTGCTGCGGCGCTCCGGGCACTCATCCAGCCAGCCCCCCAGGGCGTCCGCATCCTCCAGCACGACGGGAGAGCGGCACCATCCGGCAATAGCGACCACCTCGGGATGGGTAGGGACGCCGATGATGACAGGCTGCCTGCCGCTTTCCTCTGCGCGCTCCACAAGGCGGTGAATCTTTGTGACATTGGGGCATGCGGCGTCAATGGTCTTGCACCCCTTGGCCGCCAGTGCGTCGTATACCGCCCTTCCCTCTCCATGGGAACGGAGAATCACAGCGGCGCCCGGAGGGATATCCCTGACGTCCGGAAGGCAGACAATACCCTTTTCCTCCAAATGCGCCGTCACATGATCGTTATGGATAACAGGGCCAAGCATATAGCATGGCTTCTCACGGTCGGCAGCCAACTCGGCCAGCTCCACCGCCCGCCGGACGCCGTAACAAAACCCGGCGGACCTTGCGAGTTCCAGCCTCATATCGTCTGTACCTCCAGCGCCCGAATCCGCGCCATCAGGTCGGCCGTGATGGCCTCATACTCCTCCTGCGTTCCCTTGCGGGACTCCACATGAGGCAGATAGGGCTCGCCGATAACCACGGGCGTCCGTCCAAACCAGCGCTTTTTTTCCGGCACATACACAGGGAGGATGGGGACGCCGCACCGCACCGCCAACATGGCCGCCCCGGTTTTGGGTTCGCTCTCCTCTCCGCGGCTGGCGCGGACCCGGGTCCCCTCCGGGTAGAGGAGGACCTTCTCTCCCTCTTTCAGATATTTCATGGCCTGCTTGATGGCGCCCACGTCGGATTTGCCCCGTTCCACGCCGAACACGCCGACCCGCTTTAAAATCCATCCGATAAACGGTACCCGCAGGAGCTCCGCCTTGGCCATCGGGCGGAGTTGATACTTTTTATGAAAGGCAAACGCCAGGAACAGGGGATCCGACAGCGATGTGTGATTGCCGCAGACCAGTACGCCACCCTCCGGGATACGCTCCCTCCCAATGGCGCGATGGGGATGAACCAAGTTGAAAAAAGGCCAGATGATCGTGTAGATCACCGCATAGAACATTCTCATGCTTCCAGCTTCCTCCTGATGGCGTCCAGCAGTATCGCAAAGCTCTCATCCAGGGATTTCCCCGTGGTATCCACCAGAACGGCATCCTCCGCCCTTCGGAGCGGAGCCGCGGCACGTGTGCTGTCCTTGCGGTCCCGCTCCACGATCTCCGCCAGCACCGTCTCATAATCCTGAGGCGTGCCCCGATCCTCCAGCTCGGCACAGCGGCGGGAGGCCCTGTCCTCTGGGGTCGCGGTAAGAAATATCTTGGCCTGTGCATCCGGAAGAACCACCGTGCCGATGTCTCTTCCATCCATGATCACATTGAAATGCTTTGCCATGTCCCGCTGCATGTCCAACAGGAAAGCCCGCACCGCCGGCTGGGCCGACACTGCCGAGGCATACTGGGATATCTCGGGCAGCCGGATCTCGGCCGTCACATCCTCCCCGGACAATAACATATGCTGCAGCCCATCTGCTTCGTAGCGGAGCTGGATATCTGCCCGCTTCAGCAGTTCACTCACTGCCTGCGCGTCCTCCGGATCTGTACCGCTTCTCCGGGCGAGAAGGCCCAGCGTGCGGTAGATCGCCCCTGTATCCACGTATACATAGCCCAATGCCTCGGCCAGACGTTTGGCCATGGTGCTCTTCCCCGCTCCGGACGGACCGTCTACCGCGACACTTATAAAACCCATTCTTATGCCTCCCGCATCAAAAGTATGCCCGCTGCGTCACCGTTCCATGTCCGCAGCCGCCTCCCCTGCCGCCCTGCCGGTGGCCCAGGCAATTTGCAGGTTAAAGCCTCCGGTGTAACCGTCTGCGTCAAGGAGCTCCCCGGCAAGGAAAAGCCCCTTCACCAGTTTGGATTCCATGGTGTGCGGATCGACTTCAGATACCTTGACGCCTCCGCTGGTCACAATGGCGTCTTCCACGCCTCTAGGGCCCTGGACTGTAAAATTGAGCCCCTTCAGCAGCTCCAACAGGCGGCGGCGTTGGCTCCTGGTAATAGAGTTGGCCGGCGTTTCCTCCGGAATCTCCGCGCGCTCCACCAGGATGGGGATGAGCAGCCTGGGAACAAGGCGTTCCAGCACATTGTGAAATGCCCGATTGGACTGTTCAGCAAACTCTCGCACCAATCGGGCATCTAGGGTCTGCTCGTCCAGTGCCGGCTTCAGATCGATGCTCACCGTATAATGTTCTCGCTCAAAATCCCGCATATGCGCGCTGGCGCTGAGGATAAGAGGGCCGGAAAGGCCAAAGTGGGTAAAGAGTAATTCTCCCTGCTCCTGGTAAATGAGTTTCCCTTTGTGGCTTTTTACCTTGAGACCCACATTCCGCAGGGACAGTCCCTGCATTCTGGGACACTCTTCTCCCTCCATGATCAGAGGGATCAAAGACGGCTTGGCCGGCAGGATCGTGTGTCCCAATTCGCCGGCCATTTCATAGCCGTCTCCGGTGGAGCCGGTCAGTGGGTAGGAGCAGCCTCCGGTGGCGAGAATCGCGGCGTCACAGCCATAAGTGCCGTGCTCCGCCTTTACGCCCCGAACCCGGCCCTCCTGAACTAGGATATGCTGCGCCCTGTCCTGCACAATGGAGACCCGCTGTCTCCGCAGGGCAAAGAAAAGTGCGTCGATGATGTCCGCGGCCCTATCCGACTGCGGAAAAACCCGATTGCCCCGCTCCGTCTTCAGCGGAACACCCAAGCTGGAAAAAAGCGCCTTTACCTCGGAAGGTGGAAAACGGGTGACGGCGCTGGTGAGAAAGCGGCTGTTTCGGGGTATGTTGGCAAGGACCTCCTGAACGGAGCAGTCATTGGTCAGATTACACCGCCCCTTACCTGTGATATAAAGCTTCCGGCCCACCTTCTGGTTGCGCTCCAGCAGCGTCACGGAAGCCCCTTTCTGAGCAGCAGTCAGCGCCGCGAGCATGCCCGCGGCGCCTCCCCCTATTACGACAATCGTTCTTTTTTGTCCCGTCAATGATTCTCTTCCTCTACCTGTTCATAGACGCCATATTCCGACCAGATCTGCTCCAAGTCGGCAAAAATCTGCTCCACGTCCTCATTCCTCCGACGGCCTACCGCCACAATGAGGGCGTTAACCAAGCTCAGCGGGGCCACCAGCGAGTCCACAAAGGAGGCCATATCGCTCTTGGCCAGCAGGGTCTCGGTGGCCGCTTCAGCCAGGGGCGACGCCTCGGAATCGGTCAGGGCAATGACGTTGGCCCCCCGGTCCTTGGCAAAGCGCATGGCCTTTACCGTTCGGCTGGAGTAGCGCGGAAAGCTGATCCCGATGACCACATCTTCCGGCCCCACACGGAGAAGCTGTTCAAAGATCTCACTGGCGGAGGTGGTATGTACCAAAACGATATTATCAAAGATCAGATTGAAATAAAAGCCCAGGAAATCGGCCAAAGCTGCCGCTGAGCGCACACCCAAGATATAGATCCGATGGGCGGAAAGAATGGCGTCCACCGCCTGGCGAAAGCTGGCCCGGTCTGTCTCCTCCAAGGTCATCCGGATCTTCTCAATATCCGACTGCATGACCATGGACAGGATATCCTGATTCCCGATCCTGTCGTTCGCCACCTCAATGCGCTGAATAGAGGTCAATTTATTGCGGATCATTTCCTGCAGTGCCTTTTGCATGCTGGGATAACCGTCATAACCCAACTCGGCGGCAAAGCGCACGACGGTGGACTCGCTGACATTGACCGTCTTTCCCAACTTGCTGGCCGTCATGAACGCCGCTTTGTCATAGGACTCCAGGATAAAGCGCGCGATGAGCCTTTGCCCTTTGGAGAAGGTAGGCATACTATTTTGAATGACTGAGAGAATATCGCGTGTCATGGATGACACCCCCAGGCTTCCTTCCCCACCCTTGGGGAGTGATTGGACGGCTAAACCTTAAGGCGGTCTCACCGCCAGTCCCTATCATAACGGGAAACCAGACGAAAAGCAAGATATTTTTGCAAGTGACGGTTTTTTTCTTGCATAATTTACAAGGAATAGAGAGCGGATATCTCTTCTTCCGTCAGATGCCGCCACTGCCCAAGTTTCAGGCCACCTAACTGAACACCCCCCTCACGGACCCGGCGCAGGGCCTTGACGGTGAGCCCAGCCTGATCGCACATCCGGCGGACCTGACGATTGCGCCCCTCGTGAATGGTGACCGAGAGCACATTAGGCCCCAGCCTATCCACCTTGGCAGGCGCCAGAGCGATGCCGTCCAGCTCCATGGGCCTGGACAGTATGGGCAGCGCCGCCTCCACGTCTCCCGCAACCATGACAAGATACTGCTTGTCCACCTCATGGCTTGGATGAATAAGCCGGTGTGTCAGCGCCCCGTCATTGGTGAGAATCAGCAGTCCTTCGGAATCCAGATCCAGTCGTCCCACAGGCCATACCCGAACTCCGCAGCCGGAGACCAGTTCCGCCACCGTCTTCCGCCCCTGTTCATCGGCAAGGGTGGTGACATACCCCCTGGGTTTGTTGAGCATCAGATAGACCGGCTCCGCCGCAGGCCCGATCTCCGTGCCGTCCAGGGCCACGGTGTCCCGACCCAAATCGGCCTTGTCGCCCAGTTTGGCGGCTCGACCATTGACGGTAACCCGCCCGGCCTCGATGTATTCCTCCGCTGTCCGCCTGGAACACAGCCCGGCGGCAGATAGCAGTTTTTGCAGGCGTTCCTCCATGAGGGCACCTCATTTCTGTTATGTAGCGCGCGGGCGATTCCCGCGCAGGGTATTTCAAGGGAAGAAGAACTTCAGGAGCTCCCGGATTGGGGGCCTTTTATCCGCAGCGTCCCGCCGGACCGAGGAAGCATAGACCAGTGGCGTCTCTCCCACAGGTTCTTCCCCCACATAAAAGACCAGCCGCCCTGCCGGGACCTCCGCCTCGATTGGAGCTTGGACCTGTTCCGGAAGCTCTATTTCAGCCCGGACTTTCTCCCCTTCTGTCAGTGGAAAATAGACGTCTGACGCTGTTTTTACACCCACAAAGCGGACCAGGCTGCCCGCCACAGGCAGCATCCGAAAGTCTCGGTTTCGGGTGGCCAGCACTTGGCGCGGGTATGTGGAGAAGCCGTAGTCAAAAAGGGCGGCGTGATCCCGCCAGTCATCGGGATCGCTCAGGGTCACGCAGACCAGCAGTTGGCCGTCTCGCCGCGCGGCGGAGACCAAGGTCCGCCCCGCCAGTTGTGTGTAGCCAGTTTTCATTCCGACACAGCCCTCATACTGACTGAGAAGCTTGTTGTGGTTGACAAACGTCCGGTTTCCCAGCGTGATCGAGCGGGTGGCGACGATTTTGGCCACAGTCTCATTCTCCATACAGGCGATCCCCAGACGGGCCATATCCGCCGCAGTGGAGTAGTGCCCGTCGGCGTTAAGCCCGTTGGGATTTTCAAAATGGCTGTCTGCCATGCCCAGCTCCCGGGCCTTTTGATTCATCTGTTCCACAAAGGTCTCCACATCTCCGCCGCAGTATCGGGCAAGGGCAAGGGCCGCGTCGTTTCCGGAGTGGAGCAGCAGGCCATAAAGAAGCGCCTCCACGGTGATCTGCTCCCCTACCTGCAAGTACAGGGAGGAGCCCTCTGTACGCGTATCGGCGTACTCCACCGTAACGTTCTCACCCAAGTCGATGCACGACTCTGCCGCCACCAGGGCAGTCATGAGCTTGGTGGTGCTGGCGATGAGCCGCCGGGTGTGGGCATCCTTTTCATAGAGGACCCGACCGCTCTCCGCATCCACAAGGATCGCGGAAGCGGCGGAGACAGAAGGCGGACCGGAGACGGCAGCAGCATGGGGGAAAAGCAGCAGGCAGGCGGCCAGCCCAGCCGCGCAGACACGTTTCATTCAGGCATCACCTCAAACCACAGAGATGACACTAGTATGAAACTTAAAAGGTGTCTTTATCCTCTTTCTTATTCTTCTCCATATAACCAGTGACCTTATCGAACATTTCCGGCACCAGCTCCACCACACGATCCACGGTGTTTCCCGCCGGTGGTGCCACGGGCAGCAGCTTTACAGTATCTCCTTTGACAATGAGAAAGGCCACCGGGGAGATATTGACTCCGGCCCCGCTGCCGCCGCCGAAGGCATTGTCGGCCTCCGGCTTCTGATTTTTGGTCATAAAGTCGCTGCCGCCGGAGGCAAAACCAAACGACAGCTTGGAGACCGGAATGAGCGTGATCCCATCGTCGGTGCGGATGGGAGTCCCAATGATCGTGTTGACGTCCACCATCTCCCGGATCTTCTGCATCGTTGTGGACATCAGGTCGCCGATGGGATGATTCTTTTCCATAAAATATCGCCCTTTCTTAACTTGTGTACAGTCAGCTCGGCTTTCAAGCGGCTGTCTTTGCTTTTGCTTCCCGGTTTCTTTTTATCAGAAGGCCCAGTGCCCGCAGTCCAAAATGGACGGCAAAGGCGATCCCTTGCCCAATGGAGAGCGAAAGCGCCGCCCGAATGGCAATGACCGGGCTGTACCTGTCGAAATCCACCGCAGTGCGGATTTTCCGCTCTCTGATATTAAAATTGTTCTCCAAAAGTGGGATTACCATACCAAGTATTGCGTTGGCGCCGCCAAAGGCAGCCGCAGCCATGGCTGGATCGGACGCCGCCATCGTGAGTGTCAGATCCAGATCATCCACTCTTATCCTCTTTTGGAGGCTCCCAGCGGCATCAGCCGCCAGAGGCAAAAATTGCCGCACCAACTCCAGGGTGTCCTTCGGCTCCGGCACCGCATCTGCATCCGCTTTGCGCTTCCGCTCTGGTTTTGCCCCTGTGCCTGGGCCAGATGGTCTCTCTTTCTTCTTTTTTACAGGGAATACCCGTATGCGCAGAGGCCCTACCCGTATCAGGATCTGAAGCCCCTGCTCTGCATACGCCACGGTTCCGCCCACGCGGACCTGGGAAAAAAGCAGCAGCCCAAAGAAGACCGCGCCTAGAATCAGCAACGCCTTCACCCCGCTTCACTCCTCCGCTGCCGGGATATCTGCTTCGGTGGCGGAGAGTTCCCGCGCGGCTTCCAGCAGCTCCTCATCGGTTAGATTTTCCGTCTGCTCACCCCGTAGCTTTTCCAGCGCCGCCTGCATTTCCAGTGTGATCTGTCCATCCTCAGGGCCGGCGCTGGGGAGTTCCGGCAGCTCCTCCAGGCTGGAGAGCCCAAAAGAGCGTAAAAAGGTAGTGGTCGTGCGGTATAGGATCGGCCTTCCCGGCACAGCCAGGCGTCCGCACTCCTCAATGAGCTCTCGGTCCAGCAGCAAGCTCACGGTATACGAGCTGTCCACGCCGCGGATCTGGTCCACGTAAGCTCGCGTCGTGGGCTGATAGTAGGCGATAACAGACAGCACCTCCAGAGCAGGCGGAGAGAGTTTGGCCGGCCTGCGGCTCTCAAAGGTTTTTCGAATCAGTTCGGCATACTCCGGCGCAGAGCAGAGCTGATAGCTGCTGTCCAGCTTGATGAGGCGGATGCCCCGGCGCTCATAGCTGTACGCATCCATCAGTTTCTGGGCCACCGCATCCGCCGTGGCCCGGTCGATTTCCAGCGCCAGACAAATCCGCTCCACTCCCACGGGCTCTCCTGCTGCGAACAGGATGCCCTCCATAGCGGACTCAATTTCTTTCAGGTCCATATGCGCTCCCCTTCTCCCGGCCTCAGTATGCGTCCGTGGAAAACTCCAGCTCTGCTTCGCCCTCTCCGGTGCATGTTACGGTACAGTCCTCATCGGTCCCCGCCAAGCGAATTCGCTTGGCCTTGCACAATTCCAGCACGGCGATGAAGGTGGCCACTACTTCGGACCGGCTCCGATTTCCCTGAAAGAGGGAGCGGAACCGAGTCACCCCCAAGCGCATAAGGCGGCTCAACAGCTCCCCCGCCTTGTCCGCTACCGGATAGGGCTCCCTACCCACAATCCCCTCAAAGGCGCTCATGGGAGGCGGCATCTGACTGCCCATACGTTCCCGGACTGTCATCATGGCCCGGCGCAGGTCATCCTTGTCATGGACATAGCGATAGGCCCGATTCACCGGAAGTTGTTCCGGTCCCTTTGTGATATAGTCGCGGCCCAGCGCATAACGACCGGTGAACTCTGGGATCACCGACTTGATCTTCATATAGTTTTCATGGCGCTGGTGGGCCTCCAGGGAGGCAATGAGCTGTTCCATCTCAGAGAGGGCCTCCTCGTCATGGATGGACAGGAGCATCCGGGATTTAATGAAAATAAGCTGGGCCGCCATGGTCACGAACTCGCTGGCCACTTCCAGATCGAGTTTCTTGCGCCGCTCCATCCAGGTCAGATACTGCTCCAGGATCACCGAGATCTGGATATCCTTGATCTCCATTTTATTTTTGCTCAGAAGATGGAGGATAAGATCAAGGGGGCCGGTAAAGTCCTCCAAAGCCTCCGCACGGGCCTTTACCACTTTTTCCAGGTGATAGATGGGACTGTCCACAGTGCGCTCCCCCTCTCCTATCCAAGCATCAGCGTCAATGGCCAGGAGGACCCCTTCACCAGCAGATCCAGTACCCAATCTCTGGCAATGGCCAACGGCGTGCTGAGAACGCCGGTCCACAGGATCGCCATAAGAAGAAGCATCCCCCACCGCTCGTAGCGGAGGATACCGTAGTAGATCCGGTCCGGCAAAAAGCCCTCCACTACCTTGGAGCCATCCAGCGGTGGGAACGGAATGAGGTTGAATAGCCCCAGCCCCACGCTGAGAACAGCAGTCATGGCCAAAAAGTCAATGGCTGTGCCCAGCCCTTCAGGGCCACCTGTGTAGTAAGCGCCGATCAGTGCGGCCCTCAAAGTGAGCGCCGCATAGGCCAACAGGAGATTGGAGACAGGACCTGCAAGCGCCGTGACCGCCATTCCTGTCTTGGGGTGCTTGAAATAGCGCATATCCACCGGGACCGGCTTTGCCCAACCGAACCCCGCCACAATCATCATCAGCGCACCGAAGGGATCGATATGCCGCAGAGGATTCAGCGACAGCCGGTGCTGTGCTTTGGCTGTGGGATCCCCCAGGGAATAAGCGGCGAGACCGTGGCAGGTCTCGTGAACCGTCAGGCACAGCAGCACCGCCGCCACTTGGAGCAGCAGATCAGCGAGACCGGCCCAGTCCATATTCTGTGCAAAATCTGAAAAAGAACCCAAAAGAAGGTCCTCCCTATTCTCTAATATTGTCAGGCCAGAACCTTGGCACGAAGTGCGGCCATTTCCCGCTCAGAGAGTCCGACCGCACGGAGATAGCCGGACACAGAGCCATACGCCTCGTCCAGCAGCGCCAGGCATTCGGCCATATACTTGCTTTTTGACATCCCGGCAAAGGGGACAAGATCTGGAACAGACATCCTGATCCGGCGAATGATCTCCGCCAGATAGATCTCAGATACCTGATAATCTGCCAGGATATCCTCCCGGCTCACTCCGGCCAGAGAGAGCAGCAGCGCGGCCACCATTCCGGTGCGGTCTTTTCCCGCCGTACAGTGAAAAAGCACGCCTCCGGGCGCCTCCACAATGAGGCGCAAGATCCGGCAGGCACTCTCCTTTCGATCCAGGACCTGGAAGTAGCCACGTCCCACATCTCTCTCCAGATTCGGCATTCTCTCTCCACCCAGCATGGGGGCATGAAAGTAACGAAAGTCCGTTTCTCCCGCCAACTGATCCGGCTTGCGTTTTGTCTCCTCCTCGCTGCGGAGATCAATGACGGTGGTGATATCTCGGTCCACCAGCCATTCGATGTCCTTTTCCGTCAGACCAGTTGGATTGTCCCCGCGCAGCAGTCGCTCCCAAGCGGTGACGCGGCCTCCTGCAGCCGGATATCCACCCAGGTCCCGCAGATTATTCATGTTTCCCAAGGGAATATGGCGCAGCAAATGGACCGCCTCCCAGACATTTTGGATTTTAGTATAGCAGATTTTCCCGAAAAGCACAAGGAGGAGCAGAGGCAGTCCCCTCTCCCAAATCATTCGTTGAAAAGGCCCAAAAAGGGCAGTCACCATAAAAACTGGTAACCACCCTTCAAATGAATCCATTATATTTTTTCTATGGAATACGTATCATAAAGATCCCAATATTTTTTATAGACTCTGTCCTTCTGACCGTCAAGACTCAACTGGTACATCCTAAATGTGGCCCAAAAGTCTTTGGGCTGCCACTGTTTCTTCCTGCACCCTTTTTTCATAAAAGGCTTCCAGCCCCGGCTGTGCGCCAAAATACAATATAGTTGGGGTATTATTTTGGAACAATTACAGAATTGCTGGTACTGCCGGAATACCGGAGACAAGGAATAGGGAGTAAACTTCTCCATCTCGCCAAAGACAATAGCCATCGGAAAGGATTCGCAGGCAGCCAACAAGGACGACAGGACTGATGACCGGGAATTGAATGCCTCTATATTCATCCCATTTGTCAATAGAATATGGCCAGGGCGTTATGATATGGCCAAAACACAGGTCGCATTGTCAAAAACACGGGATATTTCTGCTGAGGGAATGCGTTTCAGGATGGGGTGTCGAGGTGTAGCACCAGAGATGCTGCGAAGCATATAAAAATTTTAAATTTTGCGGAGCGGTAATGCAGCAAATAGGCATGAAATATTGCTATTCCTATGAGGAACACAATAAACGCAGCCTCTTTTTCAGGAAAAGATGGTTAGGGATCGGACTGTATGCTCGGGGCAAGCACAAAGCAGAGTATGCAAAAATGCAGGTCTTTTTTCCTAACGCAGAGCAAAACAAGCGCTCTCCATCATGGATTTCATTTGGCATAAGCAAAATGGATGACCGGCAGGATCAAGCATCACTCTCCAGGCGTCGGAAAATTGTTCCTCCGCCACCGCCGCTCCACAGCGGACGGCATGTTGAACAGCCTTTTCCAGATCATTCACGGCAAAGTCCAAATGCGCCATTTGCTGCTGCATTCCCGACCTTTCCGGCCATACGGGCGGTTCATACTCTGAGTTTTGTTGGAATGTAATACCGGGGTATCCCCCCTGCGCCGTTCCCGGCGCGCCGATACATGCATATTCCTCACTGTGAAATGGTATTTCCCATCCGAGCAGCTGCGCATAGAATTTCGCCAGTTCATAAGGGTCTTTGCAGTCCATCGTGAAGGAATACATTTTGATTTTCAGTTCGTCCTCCATCGCGGTTCTTTCCCCCCAATTAACGCATTCCGGCATATCGCCTTATTGCGACACAATATGGTTTCTCAGTACGCCGATGCCCTCGATCTCCACTTCAACGGTATCGCCGGAGCACATGGGACCGATCCCGGCCGGCGTACCGGTGGACACCACATCCCCTGGCTCCAGGGTGATCCCGGCAGTGATGAAAGCCAACATATCAGGGATCTTCGTTAGAAAAAGCGCGGTATTGGCGCTCTGGACCGTATTCCCATTCAGGCGGGTCTGGATTTTCAGCGCCGTGGGGTCCACTTCATCCGTGATCACAGGTCCCATTGGCGCAAAGCCGTCCATACACTTGCCTCTGGTCCACTGGCCATCCGCCGCCTGGATGTCCCGGGCAGTCACATCATTGAGGCAGGTAAAACCCAGAATATACCCCCAAGCGTCAGCAGCTTTCACTTCTTTGGCCCGCCTCTTGATGACAAATGCCAGCTCGCCCTCATAATCCAGGCGCCCAACAAAGGCTGGGATACAGATATCTCCTTCCGGGTCGTTGACACAATTGGGCGTTTTCATGAAGACAATCGGGGTCTCTGGAGCGGCCCCGCCCATCTCCAGGGCGTGATCGGCGTAATTTTTACCCAAGCAGACGATTTTACCCGGCGTACAGGGTGCCAGCAGGCGGCAGTCTGAGAGCGGCCACCGCTTGCCGTCATAGTACTCGGTATCCCCAGCATAGGGCGGATATTTCAATGTGTGTACGGTATCCCCGTTCAAAACGCCCCAACTGATCTTTCCCATCCTCTCCACACGTACGTACTTCATAAGAGCCCCTCCCCCAAATGTGCTGAAATCTGGCCCAGCAGGTCCGGACGGCCGGTTCCCTTTTCGGCGGAGAAGGGAATCACCTCTATATCGGCGTCAATTTCCAGCGTATCCCGGATACGCTGGAGGTTGGGCTCAATTTCACTTTTTTTAAGCTTATCCAGCTTATTGGCCACCACCACAAAAGGCTTTCCCGCCTGCTTGAACCACTCGCCCATGGTACAGTCATCCGCCGTGGGCTTGTGCCGGGCATCTACCAACATACATCCCAGGGTCATCAGGCCCGGATCGTCAAACCAGGATTGGATCAGCCTGGCCCAACGGGCCTTCTCCGCCTGTGACACCTTGGCGTATCCATACCCGGGAAGGTCCACCAGATAAAACTTGCCGTCGATCCTGAAATAATTGATGTGAGAGGTTTTTCCCGGCGCGTTACCCACCCGAGCGAAATTTTTCCGGTTCAGAATGCGGTTGATGACGGAGGACTTTCCCACATTAGAGCGGCCGGAAAAGACAATTTGAGGCAGCCCGTCCCGGGGAAAGTCCTCCTTTTTCGCCGCGGAACGGACAAATTCCGCGTTTTGTAAATGAATCATTTCCGCACTCCCGTTACTGTTTCAAATTGAGGGTGGGCTCCACCCCTTGATGCCTGCCTGCCAGCCCGTCCAGATCCGGCAGCGTCTGCACGGCCTCGAACTCCAGCGCGCTGGAGAGCACCTCGTCCACATGCTCCACCGGAATGAAATGGAGGGCGCTCCGAACCGTCTGGTCGATATCCTCCAGATCACTCAGATTGTCGGCGGGCAAAATCACCGTCCGCATACCATTGCGGAGCGCGGCCATGGTCTTTTCTCGCAAACCGCCAATCGGCAGCACCCGGCCTCGGAGCGTAATCTCCCCCGTCATGGCCACATCCTGCTTTACAGCTGATCCGGTAAGCGCGGATACCATGGCGGTAGCGATCGTGACGCCGGCGGAAGGCCCGTCCTTGGGAACTGCTCCTTCCGGAAAGTGGACATGCAGATCTTTTGTCTTGTAGAAGTCGGCCTCAATCCCCAACTGAGCGGCACGGCTGCGAATATAGCTCAAAGCAGCGTGGGCGGATTCCTTCATGACATCCCCCAGGTTGCCGGTAAGTTCCACCTTGCCGGAGCCCGGGACTACATTTACCTCGACCTGGAGGATTTCTCCTCCCACAGAGGTCCAGGCCAGACCGTTGACCACGCCGATCTGCCGCCCCGTCTCCCGCTTTTCAGGGTGATATTTCCGTACCCCCAGATATTGGGAGACGGTATCTCCTGTTAAGGAGATACGCTTTTCATTCCCTGTCACAATGCGCATAGCCGCTTTTCGGCACAAGCTTGCCAGCTCCCGCTCTAAGACGCGCACCCCGGATTCCCGGGTATAGCCCGTAATGACCTCCCGAATGGCGTCATCCGTGAGCTTGAGCTGAGACTTCTTCAGTCCATGGCGTTTGAGCTCCTTGGGCAAAAGATGGTTTTTGACGATCTGGAGTTTTTCCTCGTCCGTATAGCTGGAGAGCTCAATGACCTCCATCCGGTCCAGCAGCGGCCTGGGAATGGTATCGGTCGTATTGGCGGTTGTGATAAACAGCACGTCGGAGAGATCGAAGGGCACTTCCAGGAAATGATCACGGAAGGTGGCATTTTGCTCTCCGTCCAGGACCTCCAACAGTGCGGAGGCCGGATCTCCGTGGATATCCGAGGCCAATTTGTCGATCTCGTCCAGAAGCAGGAGAGGGTTGGCGCTTCCCGCATGCCGAACGCCGTCAATGATACGCCCCGGCATGGCTCCCACATATGTTTTTCTATGTCCGCGGATCTCCGCCTCGTCATGGATCCCGCCCAGCGAGATCCGGGCCAGCCTGCGCCCTGTGGCCCTGGCCACAGACATAGCGATTGAAGTTTTGCCCACTCCGGGAGGGCCCACCAGGCAGAGCACCTGTCCTTTCAGTTCGGGTGCGAGCTGTTTGACCGCCAGGAACTCCAGGACACGTTCCTTGACCTTATCCAGCCCATAGTGATCTGCATCCAACACTTTACGGGCCGCCTTCACATCTGTCCTTTCCCGGGTCCTTTTGCTCCACGGGAGATCCAGACATACATCCAAATAATTGCGGATCACGGTGGCCTCAGCGGAGCCAAAGGGCTGTTTGGAAAGGCGGTCCAGCTCTTTGTTCAGCTTTTTCTCCACCTCTTTCGGGAGCTTTGCCTTGGAGATCTTCTCCCGGTACTCTCCAAGCTCGCCATCGCCGGTCTCTCCCTCCCCCAGCTCGTTCTGGATCACCTTGAGCTGCTCCCTGAGATAGTAATCCCGCTGATTGCTGGTAAGCTGGTCGCGGACCTTGGACTGCATCTCCTGCTCCAATTCCAGCACAGACACCTCTCGACCCAGTGCCTGTGAGAGCTTTTCCAATCTGCGTACCGGGCGCAGTTCCTCCAAGATTCCCTGCTTGTCCGAGGCGCGCATGGCGATGTTCTGGGCAATGTAGTCCGCGATATAACCCGGATCATCGCTGGCCAGAACGCTGATGAGGACATCCCCCGTCATGCGTGGTGAGAGCCCTGCATAGCTCTCAAAGAGCTCATAGGTGCTGCGGATCAGCGCCTCCGTCTTAGGGGTATTGCGAGTGTGTTCAGGGACGGGCAGGTATTCCACCGCTCCCTGAAGGAAGGGCGCGCTCTGGCTCAGCCCCAGCAGACGGCCGCGGCTGCTCCCCTCCACCATGACCCTCACATTACCACCGGGCAGGCGAAGGATCTGTTTTACATTGGAGATGGTACCGATATGATAGAGGTCCTCCTGGCCGGGCTCTTCCACAGAGAGGTCGCGCTGAGCTACCAGGAAAATGGGCAGCCCCTCGCTCATCGCCTGGTCCAGGGCCTTGATTGAAGTGTCCCGGCCCACATCAAAGTGGAGGAGCATATTGGGGAAAATGGTAAGTCCCCGCAGCGCCAGGACGGGCATGGTTACAACTGTATTCGGCTCAACAGCCATGGAATCACTTCCTTTACAAAAAGCAGGGCGGGAGACCGGCCCCCGTCCTGCTTTCCTTGACAGAATCTGTTTTAAGAGACGTTGCTCTGGGTCCGAAGTCCACCGTGTTCGGCCCGCAGAGACGCGCCGCCCAGGCGGGGACGGGCGGGACGGTCGGAGTCGCGGGTGATCTCCGGATGGGCCCGTTCGGTGACGCACTCGGGCGTAATCACCACTCGGGCAATAGAAGCGTCGGAGGGCACGTCATACATGACCTGTGTCATGACCTCCTCCAGCACAGCCCGAAGGCCCCGGGCACCGATTCCGCGCGCAATGGCCTTCTCCGCGGCCGCTGTCAGCGCTTCCGGCTGGAATTCCAGATCCACATTGTCATATTCCAGCAGCTTCTTATATTGCTTGACCAGCGCATTTTTGGGCTCCGTCAGAATGCGGACCAACTGCTCCTGATTCAGGGACTGAAGCGCTGTAATGACAGGCAGACGGCCTACCAGCTCGGGAATGATGCCGAACTTCAGAAGATCATGGGGCTGGATCTCCCGCAGAAGGGCCGACATATCCTTCTTCTTTTTGCTCTCGATCTCTGCGCCGAACCCGATGGTCTTTTTGTCCAGGCGCTGCTCAATGATCTTTTCAATGCCGTCAAAGGCTCCGCCGCAGATAAACAGAATGTTTTTGGTGTCGATCTGAATGAACTCCTGGTGAGGATGCTTCCGACCGCCCTGAGGCGGGACATTGGCCACGGTTCCCTCCAAGATCTTCAGCAGCGCCTGCTGCACGCCCTCGCCGGACACATCCCGGGTAATCGAGGTATTCTCACTCTTCCGGGCGATCTTATCGATCTCATCCACATAGATGATGCCGCGTTGGGCCAGCTCAATATCATAGTCGGCAGCCTGCACCAGGCGCAGAAGGATATTCTCCACGTCGTCGCCCACATAGCCCGCCTCTGTCAGCGTGGTGGCGTCAGCAATGGCAAAGGGCACCTTCAGGATACGGGCCAGCGTCTGTGCGAAGAGGGTCTTGCCGCAGCCGGTGGGTCCTATGAGCAGAATGTTGCTCTTTTGAAGCTCCACATCATCTCCACCGCCGAAGTAGATACGCTTATAGTGATTGTATACCGCCACAGAGAGGGCCACTTTGGCGTCTTCCTGGCCGATGATATACTCGTCCAGCACATCCCGGATCTCTTTGGGAGTAGGGATCACATCGGGAATATCCGGGCGCTCCTCCTCCACGTCGTCTCCGGCATCCTCCAGGATACTCATGCAGAGCTGGACGCATTCGTTGCAGATATATGCGCCCGGGCCCGCAATGATGCGGGAGACCTGCTCCTGATGTTTGCCGCAGAAAGAGCAGCGGACCGGACGTTTGTCGTCGTTTTTGGGCATAGGGCTTCACCTCGAATCGGACGGAATACCGTCCACAAATACTAAGCGGCGCAGGGGAGCGGAACGCGACGGCCCCGCTCCCCTGTCAAATCCGTTTTTACTGCTTGGTAATGACCTTATCGATGAGGCCGTATTCCATGGCTTCATCGGCAGACATAAAATTATCGCGCTCACAGTCGGCAGTCACGACCTCCAGCGGCTTTCCCGTGTTCTCGGCCAGGATCTTGTTCATTCGCTTTTTGATGATCTCCAGACGCTTCAGGTGGATGGCCATGTCAGTGATCTGACCCTGTGTGCCGGCGGAGGGCTGATGGATCATGATCTCTGCGTTGGGAAGCGCGAATCGCTTTCCCTTCGCTCCGGAGGAGAGCAAAAAGGCCCCCATACTGGCTGCCATGCCGATGCAGATGGTGGAAACATCACACTTTACATACTGCATGGTGTCATAAATAGCCATGCCGTCAGTGACAGACCCGCCGGGACTGTTGATGTAAAACTGGATGTCCTTGTCCGGGTCCTGTGCCTCCAGATAGAGAAGCTGTGCCACCACCAAACTGGCCGTAGTGGCGTTCACTTCTTCCCCCAAAAAGACAATACGGTCGTTAAGCAGACGGGAGAAGATGTCGTAGGACCGCTCTCCGCGGTTGGTCTGTTCAACAACATAGGGTACTAGGCTGGATTGAATCATGATGCGCAAACTCCTTTTCCATTGACAGACAGTCATGCTTAGAAAGTATGCCCGTCGGGAGGAAGGTTATTCCTACAGATTGTTACTCGGCTTCGCCGACCTTGGAAGTGCCCTTTTTGGCCCGGGAAGCGGTCTTCTTCTTGGGTGCCTCTTCCGCAGACGCACCTTCCTCCTCCACGTCTTTCTTGGCGCTCTTTTTTGCCGCCTTCTTAGGCTTCACGGCCTTGACGTTTTCCTTTACCACACCCATGGCCTTCCGCCGGAGAAGCGTGGTCTTTACGTCCTCAGCGGGGGCGGCTGCCTTCACCTGCTCCGCCTCCATACCATATTGTTCGGCGAGGGACTTGTACTCGTCCGCCAGTTCCTCCTCGCTGATCTCCAGCTTCTCCGCTTCGGCCACAGCGTCCAGAGCCATTTCAGATTTGATCTGGTGCTCAGCGGCAGCCTTCGCCTGTTCCTTCATGGCATCCAGCGTCTGTCCCGTCATCTGCAAATACTGCTGGAAAGGCAGGCCCTGACGCTCGAAGCGATCTGCGTATTCCTGAAGCACCTGGTCAGCCCGGAAATCCACCATGGCCTCCGGGAGCTCCACCTCCAGCACGCCGATCAGGGCATCCGTCACCGCGTCCTCGAAAGCGTGCTCAGCCGCATGCTCACGGCGGTCTCTGAGTTTTTCCGCCAGATCCTTCCGGAACTCCTCCAGAGTATCGAACTCGGAGACATCCTTGGCAAACTCATCGTCCACCACCGGAGCCTGGGGTTCCTTGACCTCGTGGACCTTAATCTTGAACACGACGGCCTTGCCGGCAAGCTCAGGGCTGTAGTCCTCGGGGAAGGTCACGTCCAGATCCTTCTCATCACCGGGCTTGAGTCCGACCACGCCCTCTTCAAAGCCGGGAATAAAGGAGTGAGATCCCAGCTCCAGAGCATAGTTCTCCCCCTTGCCGCCTTCAAAGGGCACTCCGTTGTCAAAGCCCTCGAAATCAATGAGAACAGTGTCGCCCTCTTTGGCCTCGCGCTCCACGTTCACCAGGCGGGTGGCACGCTGAATGAAAGGCTTGAGCTCATTTTCCACGTCCTCGTCGGTGATGTTGACTTCCTCTTTCGACGCAGCGAGTCCTTTATACTCGCCGATCTTGTACTCAGGCTTTACGGTAACCAAGGCTTTAAATGTAAAGCCGTCCTTGCCGACCTCCAGGACTTCCACCTTCGGATAGGCCACGGGGTCCAGGCCCTCCTGCTCCACAGCCTGGGCATAAGCGTTAGGATAGAGCTCGTCGATGGCGTCCTCATAGAACACGCCGGAGCCATACATACCCTCGATGATCTTGCGGGGAGCGTGACCCTTCCGGAACCCGGGAACGGCGATATTCTTCCGGTTCTTCCGGTAGACCTTATCCACCGCGGCCTCAAACTCCTCGGCGCCGACCTCGATGACCAGCTCGATGGCGCTATTCTCCTGTTTTTCTTTACTCTTGACGTTCATCTACTTACTTCCTCCTGAATGTGTAATACGACATTGCCAGAATCCTACCTATATTACCAGATAATTATGAACATTTCTACTCTTTTTTTCAAAAACGAAAAAATTTTAAGGCAGGATGCGCTTGGGCGCAAAACGGAGATAGTCTGCTGCCACCAGATGGTACTCCACCTTCCCCCGGACTCCTTCCACCGCAAGGCGATGGCTGCCTCCATGCAGGTGTCCGTAGTAGCAGATTTTTACCCCATACTGTTCCAAAAGTGCGATGATCTCCGGGCAGGTATAGCCCTCATAACAGGGCGGATAGTGCAGAAAACAGAGCTTGGGATGCTCCCCCGCCGCCTTCAGAGAGGCTTCCAATCGGATCAGTTCCCGCCGGAACACCTTTTCATTATGGCCCGCCTGATCCTCCTCATAAAACCACCCCCGTGTGCCGCACAGGGCTGTCTCGCCATAGAAGTGGCAGTTATTGTGGAGAAGCGCCAGCGTCTGAAAGCCGTTCTCTGCAAAAAAACGGTTCATTTTCGCCGCTGTGGTCCACCAATAGTCATGATTTCCCTTTAAGAGGAGCTTTCTCTTCCCGGGCAGGGCATCCAGAAACGCAAAATCCCTCCGTGCCTCCTCCAGGCTCATCCCCCAGGAAATATCGCCGCAGAGTACCACCGTGTCGTCGTTCCCCACCGCCTGAAATCCGGCGGAGAGCTTGTCCACATACCCGCTCCACGCTCCGCCGAACACATCCATCGGTTTGTTCGACCCCAGGGACAAATGGGGGTCGCCAATTGCAAACAGGGCCAAACCATCACCTCAGTCTCTTTATTTCAGCATCTCCAGCACCCGGTCGGCCATGTGCTCCTTTTCCGTCACCTGGTCAAACCGTACCGCCTTATCCTTGAGGGCGGCAAGAGGAGCCGGAACCGGTTCGCCCGTAAGCGCGGTCAGTTGGTCTAGGATGCCTGTGCCCTGCACCAGCTCGGTTGCCCCCAGTGCGCCCAGCACGCTGTCGCAAAACTTGAAGGGGCTTGCCGTAGAGACCACCACGGTGGGCGTTTCGTCCCCCGTCTCAGCCCGGTATTGATCCAGGACATGGAACGCCACGGCCGTGTGGGTATCGATGAGATAGTGGTGATCCTTCCACATCTGTGCGATCCTGGCCTGTGTCTGGGCATCATCACAGCAGCCGGCTGCAAAATGGCGGCCGAGCTGCTTTTTGACCTTTTCGCTCACCTCGTAGCGGCCATTGGCAGACAGCTCTTCCATATAGGTCTTGACCGCCTCATCATCCCGCTCTGTAAACTCAAAGAGCATCCGCTCCAGGTTCGAGGAGATGAGGATATCCATGGAGGGCGACATGGTGTTGTAAAAACTCCGGTTCCGGTCGTATACGCCGGTTTGGATAAAATCCGTAAGGACGTTGTTGCGGTTGGAGGCGCAGATCAGCTTGCGGATGGGCACCCCCATCTCCTTTGCGTAATAGGCCGAGAGAATATTGCCGAAGTTGCCTGTGGGCACACACACATTGATGGGATCCCCTTTCTGGATCCTGCCCTCCTTCAGCAAATCGCAGTAGGCGGAGATGTAGTAGACGATTTGCGGCAGGATACGGCCCCAGTTGATGGAGTTGGCGGAGGAGAAAAAGAACCCTTGCCCCGCCAAGGTATCCCGCAGGGCCGCATCGGAAAAGAGCCGTTTCACCCCTGTTTGGGCGTCGTCAAAATTGCCTACCACGGCACAGACGCCCACGTTGTCTCCCTCCTGGGTCTGCATCTGAAGCTGCTGGATATCGGAGACGCCGTCCTTGGGATAGAACACCAGGATACGGGTCTTATTCACGTCCTTGAAGCCCTCCAGCGCGGCTTTGCCGGTGTCGCCGGAGGTGGCCACCAGGATGCACACTGTCTTTTGCTCCTCATTTTTCACCAGAGAAGCGGAAAGGAGATGCGGCAGCATCTGTAAGGCCATATCTTTAAACGCGCAGGTGGGCCCGTGCCAGAGCTCCAGACAATAGGTGTTCTCATCCACACGCCGGACCGGCGCCACGTCCTTCTCATCAAACTTATCCTGTCCATATGCCCGGGAGGCAAAGGAGGAGAGTTCAGAGGCCGTAAAATCGTCCAGATATGCGTTCATAACATAGACCGCCCGCTGCTGATAGGACATGTCCGTCATGGTCGCCAGCCCGTTAGAGGATAGCTTCGGCAACACCTCCGGTGTCAGCAGCCCGCCATCCGCAGCAAGCCCCTGAGCAATGGCCTGGGCCGCGCTGCACTTCTGATTCTTGTTTCGCGTGCTTACATATTGCATACTTCGTTCACTACCCTCATCAGATTGGTATAAAAGAGGCCGCGCACCAGCTCTTCACTGTAGTTGCGCCGAAGCAGGGCCTCATAGAGCTTGTCCATATCCTGAATGCCGCCGATGCCCTCCGGGAGCCGGGTACAGCCGTCCCAGTCCCCGCCCAGGGCCACGTTCCGCTCACCGCCCAGAGACAGGAAACGCTCCAAATGGGCAATCACCGTGTCTATGCCCGGGGCTTCCCCGAGAAAGCCCGCATACATATTGAGTCCGGCTACGCCATTCTTTTTTATTATCGCAGTAAATTGAGCATCGGTCAAGTTTCTAGTGTCGAAAAATACGGACCTGGAATTGGAATGTGTGGCGATAATGGGGCGTGTGGAGACCTCTATCACATCCCAAAATCCCGGATCGGAGAGGTGGGATACGTCCACCAGCATCCCAAGGGCGTCCATCTCCCGGACAAAGGCCCTTCCCTGCTCCGAGAGTCCCCGGTCCTGCTCCTTGGCGTTGGTGCCGGAGAGAGCATTGGGATGGTTCCAGGTGAGATTCACGGCACGGACACCCATCTTATGGGCAATGCGAAGCTTTTCCAGGTCACAGTCCAAAAGCTCCGCCCCCTCGGCGGAAAAAAAGGCGGCCGCCTTTCCCGCTTGAAACGCCGCTTCCGCTTCCGCACCGGTGCGGCAGAGCGCCACACGGTCCGAGTTGGCCTCCAGCTCCCGCTGAAGCAGCGCGGCCTCCTCCAGAAATACCTCCCACAGGGCACGCCCCGGCATGTCCTCCGGAGATCCAAACGCCGCAAAAAATTGAGCGTACCGTCCAAATTTCCGGGTCCGCTCCAGATCCAGATGACCGGGGCTGCGGCACATAGACATCCCTTCCAGATAACACTTCAATATGGTGTCGCAGTGCCCGTCAAACAGATCAATCACATCAAAACGCATCCTCTATGTAGATAATTTCCGGCGCTCTCGTCGCAATCCCGTCCGGCGCGTAAACCTCCGCCACATCAAACCTGGGCTGAAGGTCCGTGGGGTGCTGAGAGAGATACAGTTCCGCCGACGTACGCAGCCGCTCCTGTTTCCGCCGGTCTACTGCCGCCCGTGCCGGGGCAAAATCGGCATTTTTCCTGAGCTTGACTTCTATAAAGGTAATATACTTGCTATTTTCTGCAATCAGGTCGATTTCCCCAAAACGGCACTGCCATCCGGCGGCCACCAGCCGCCACCCTTTCCTCCTCAGATCCTCCGCCGCCACGGCTTCGCCCCATCTGCCCAGCAGCCTAGCCCCGCCCCCGTTCATCCGCTTTCCTCCGCATAAAATTTTTTGAGAAAGCTCTTCCGGTGGATGGGTGAGGGCCCGTACTGCCGAAGCAACTCATAATGCCGCTTGGTCGGATAGCCCTTGTGTCGTTCAAATTCATATTGCGGGTACCGCCGGGCCATCTCCTCCATATATCGATCCCGGCTCACCTTCGCAAGGATAGAGGCCGCCGCTATGTTGGCGCTGATACTATCTCCTTTGACGATCGTCCTGTGACGGCATGAGATGCCCTTGCCGCAGTTTCCGTCAATCAGGGCAAAGTCCGGCGCCGGAATCAGCGCGCGGATCGCCCGGTCCATTGCCAACAATCGGGCCGCCAAGATATTGATCTCATCGATGACAGCGGGGTCCACCGACGCCACCGCCCACGCCACAGACTTTTCCTGAATCACCTGGAACAGCCGCTCTCGGTTTTTGGGGCTGACCTGTTTGGAGTCGTTGAGCCCATCCGGCATAAAACCGTCCGGCAGAATCACCGCCGCAGCATATACGTCTCCCGCCAGGGGCCCCGCCCCCGCCTCATCCGCTCCGCAGATCAGGCGAAATCCATCTGCACGGCATTCCCGCTCCACACGCCAGAGGTCAACCCCTGTCATTTTGCTCTGTCCCTCCCGGTATCTCAAGCGTAAAACGTCCCAGCTTGCCACCTCGGAACTCGTCCAGCAATACCCTGGCCATACGCTCAGTGTCCACTTCGCCGCCTGAAATCAAAAAGCCGCGCTTTCTGCCCGCGGCCTCCAGCAGTTCCCATCCCCGCGTGTCAGGCTCCGGCTGCAAATGATACCGCTCCGCCAGGGCCTGAGGATACCGCTCTGCCAATGTCTCCATCAGCGCACAGGCCAGCGCCTCCGTATCCATGATCTCATCTTTGATGGCTCCGGTGAAGGCCAGCTTCCTCCCCACCTCTTGGTCCTCGAACTTCGGCCAGAGGATGCCGGGCGTATCCAACAGATCCAGCCCCGTATCCACGGACACCCACTGCTTTCCCCTGGTCACGCCAGGCCTGTCCTGAGCCTTGGCTGACTTCTTCTTTGCCACCTTATTGATAAAAGTGGACTTGCCCACATTGGGAACGCCCACTACCATCACCCGCACCGGACGCCCCACCTGGCCTCTTTCTCTCCAACGGGCGATCTGGTCTTTGAGCGCCGTTTTAATTACGGCGGAAAACTGGTTCACCCCGACTCCCGACTTGCTGTCGGTCTCCAGAACCGAATAGCCACGCTCACGAAAATATCTGCCCCAGGCCCTATTCAACGCCGGATCGGCCTGATCGGCGCGATTCAGAATGATGAGCCTCGGTTTGATGCCTGCCAGCTCGTCAATATCGGGGTTCCGGCTGGACATAGGGATGCGGGCATCGATCACTTCAGCCACCAAGTCCACCTGTTTCAGGTCAGACTCGATCATTCGCCGGGTCTTTGTCATGTGGCCCGGATACCACTGAATGTTCAGCTTGTCCACCGCCTTTTTCTTATCGCACTATTGCATAAAGTTCATTATACACAAGATGTAGCGCAAAGAAAAGGGTTGCGGCACATTTTTTGAAACAAATACAAAAAAGGAGCGGCTTTCCGCTCCTTTTTTGTATTCGCCTTCTTACAGCTTCTCCTTGATCTTGGCGCTCTTGCCCACGCGGTCACGCAGGTAATAGAGCTTGGCCCGGCGCACCTTACCGGCACGGACGGTCTCGATCTTCTCAATGATGGGAGAGTGGAGGGGGAACACCTTCTCCACCCCGACGCCGTAGGAGACGCGGCGCACGGTAAAGGTCTCGGCAACGCCGCCATGCTTCTTGGCAATGACGGTGCCCTCAAAGACCTGGATACGCTCACGGTTGCCTTCCTTGACCTTGATGTGTACCCGGACGGTGGAACCCACCTCAACCTTGGGCGGTTCGGCTTTCAGGTACTTCTCATTGAAGCTCTGCATCAGATCCATTTTTCTGTTTCCTCCTGTTTATAGGCGTTCGTGCCGGCACTGCACCGCTTTTCACTGAAAACGGAACCGCAGAGGACCGCCCTTTATTGAGACCAAGATATGATACCACAAAAAAAATGGAAAAGCAAGTCTATTTTTTGACCGGAGTGCGCCCCTCTTCCCGCCGTGTCAGTCCGCACAAAAGCCAGAGCGCCATGCCTGGTAGCGTCAGATTGCGTCCCCCGCGCCAGAGAAGGCTCATGCCGGCCGCCAGCAACAGTGCGACCAGGATCACCGAACAGCCCCATACTGCCTGCCGCGCCCGGCCAGGTGTGGTAAAGGCGGAAAGGATCAGCAGCAGTGCCCTGCCACCGTCCAGCGGATAGATTGGCAGCAGATTGAACCACCCCAGCGCCAAACTGAGGCCGGAGAGTGCATAAAGCGCCTCCCGCTCCCCTCCCAGCCGGGCGCAGAGCAGCGCCAGGAGCAGGTTGACGCCCGGTCCAGCCAGAATGGCGGCAAGCTCGCCGCCATAAGTCAGAGGGCGCCGATGGTCAAGCTCCATATTGCCCCCTGTAACGGTGAGGCGCAGCACGCGGACCTCCCCCCCCATCAAACGGACCGCCGTCCAGTGGCCCAGCTCATGGAACCCCGCAGCCAGCGCCGCCAGTGGGATGAGATCCCCCGGGTCCATATAAAAAAGCAGCGCGGCGGCCAGCAGAAACCCTCCGCTGCACTCCAGTTTCCCCAGCCGCAGCATACCTTATCTCACTCCGTCTCAATATAGTAAAGCGGATTGAGCAGCTCTCCGTCCAGCCGCAGTTCAAAATGGAGATGTGCACCGGTGGTCTCCCCCGTGTCCCCTACCTCGGCAATTTTTTCTCCCAGCGTCACCGTCTGCCCCTGCTGGACGCAGAGTTTACTGCAATGCGCATAAAAGGAGGTCACACCCCCGTCGTGGCGGAGCTGAAGATAGAGTCCGTAGGCCGGGCTCTCTCCGATATAATCCACCACTCCGTCCGCAAATGCTCCAATGGGATCTCCGTAGGGCGCTGCCAAATCCACTCCCGCATGGAACTTCTCTCCCCCCTCGATAGGATGTTCCCGCCAACCATAAGCAGAGGAGACTGCCGCCATAACAGGAGCGGCGGTCTCCTCCAGGCCCAGTGGGAGCTGTTCCATCGTGGCGTTGTCCGGAAGTGCGGGGCCGGTGTAGACCGGGGCCGGTTCAGGAGGCAGCGTCGCTTGGGCACTGCTCTCCGGTTGGGAAGTCTCTAATTCCGGCTCTTTTGTAGAGGTAGGCGTCTCCGAAGCCTGAAACGACAGCCCCAACCTCCGGGCCATGCTCTGCAGTGCGTCTGGATTTGAACGCAGAAACTCCCGCTCCTGCTGATAAAAGGGAGTATTCTCCATTGTCGCCACATAGGGCTCCCGGCCTCCGCCCGCCGAGAATATATCCGTCCACAGTGTGCCCAGCGCCTCTGCAACTGGTTCACGCCGTTCTATGGCTCTCCCCAGATTTGCAAAAGCCGCCTCAAAGTCGGCGTCTGAGCGGATCACCTCCAGAAGCTCACCGCGAACCACCTCCAGCCGCTCAGGAAAAACGCCTCGCCCGAGAAATACGACCAGGAACAGGACCGTGCAAATACAGAGCTGAAGTAGCCTGCGGCGTTCACGCGGGGCCAAGGCCACGCCGCTGCGCCGTTTTTTCCCGTGTACTGACGCCCGGGCGGCCGACCGCCGCCGGACCGTCTCTCTTGTATACACGCTTTCCATGATGCAGGCCCCTCTCCGTCTTGTTACCTCAGGTACTCAAGTATATTCGGACGGGCCTGCCGATATGCGCGCTCAAATTGAAACTGAAATAGAACGGGCGGTCCCGCCGATTTCAAATCGGTGGGACCGCCCGGCGCCAAGTGGTAACGGCGGTATTGGGGAGCGTGCTATACCCAACTGTCCTCAATTTCGTGTTTCTTCTCCCGTGTCATCAGCTCTGTCAGCACCGCATGCGGATCCTTCCCGTGATACAGAACCTCGTAGGCCGCCGCTGCGATGGGCATTTCGACCCCCATCTTGTCGGCAAGCGCCTTCGCGTTGGCGGCGGCATAGTAGCCCTCCACCACGGCACCGATCTCCTTTACCGCCTGCTCAGGAGGAGTTCCCTTCCCAATCAGAATACCGCAGCGGCGATTTCTGGAGTGCATGGAGGTACAGGTGACGATCAGGTCCCCCACGCCCGCCAGTCCGGCAAAGGTCTCTTTCCTTCCGCCCATGGCCACGCCCAGCCGGGCGATCTCGGTAAGTCCCCGGGTCATAAGGGCGGCTTTTGTGTTGTCGCCACAACCCATGCCGTCGCAGCAACCGGCACAGAGCGCGATCACATTCTTCAGGGCGGCGGCCAGCTCCACTCCCACGGTGTCGTCGGAGGCATAGACGCGGAACCTGGGGCTCATGAACACATCCTGCACCAGCTCGGCCGCCCCCTGATCCTCTGAGGCAGAGACCACCGCTGTAGGCACACCACGCCCGACCTCCTCGGCGTGCGAGGGGCCGGAGAGGGCCACCACAGGATGCTCCGCCCCGACTTCAGCCTGAATGGCCTGCGTCAGTGTCCCGGAGGTCTCCTTCTCGATGCCCTTGGATACCGAAACTAAAACCGTCTCCGCGTCCAGGAGCGGCGCCACCCGGTGCGCAGTGCTCCTCACAGCGAAAGAGGGCGTGGCCAGCACAACGATCTTACAGCCCCTTACACAGCTCAAATCAGTGGTGAGTCCCAGCCCTGCGGGCAACGCCACCCCCTTGAGCATGGGGTTTTCCCTCGTCTCGCACAGAATGCGGGATTCCTCCTCGGCATAAGACCACAGTGTCACCTCATGGCCGTTTTCCAACAGCAGCAACGCCAGTGCGGTCCCCCAGCCGCCGGAGCCGACCACAGATATCTTCATTTGCTATACCCCCTCTTTTTTCTTATGAAAGGATAGTTTAGACTCCTCGCCTTTGAGCATACGCCCCATGTTGGCCCGGTGTTTCCACAGGATCAGTCCTCCGATGAGAATGGATAGCGCCAACAATACGGTGTCATGGTAGACAAACCAGGTGGCAAAGGGGAAGGAGGCTCCCGCCCAGCAGGACCCCAGTGAGACCCAACGGGTCAGCGCAGCGAGGACCAGAAACCCTCCCCACACCACCAGGGCGACGCGCCAATCGATCATAATGGCAATGGTGCCCCCCGACAGGATACCCTTGCCGCCCTTAAAGCCGAACATGCAGGGGAACATATGCCCCAGCAGGCAGAAAAGTCCCGCCCAGTACTTGCCCAGAACAGCGTTTTCCAGGCACAGCCCAAACAGTCCGGAGCCAATCAGGACGGCAAGAACGGCCTTCAGGACGTCGCAGAGGATGACCACAAATGTCAGGCCCCCGCCGAAGACACGGTGAAAGTTGGTAAGGCCCGCATTTCCGCTGCCATGATTGCGGATATCATTGCGAAGGATATACTTGGAAACAATGACCGCACCGTTAAAACAGCCCAGGAAATAGGCTGCGATCGCTACCATGATATAAATTGGGACCGGCGATCCCAGATACATAGCAACAAAGTCGTTCATCCCCGTCGGCAAATACTCCAAGCCTTATCCCTCCTTATCGCCCTTTTGCCGGATGGTCAGCCGTATCGGCGTCCCCTCCAGCCCGAAGGTATTCCGGATCTGATTTTCGATATAGCGCTGATAGGAAAAATGGAAAAGCTGGGCGTCGTTGCAGAAGCAGACGAAATGAGGGGGCTTGATCCCCACCTGTGTCATATAAAAAATCTTGAGCCGCCGCCCCTTGTCCGAAGGAGGCTGTACCCGAGCAGTGGCGTCAGCTAGGACAGAATTGAGCATGCCCGTGGTGATCCGCATGGCGGCCTGATCATTGACATAATTGATGAGCTCAAAGAGACGAGGCACCCGCTGTCCCGTCATGGCGGAGATGAATACAATCGGGGCATAGGTCATATAAGAGAGGTCCCGGCGGATATCTTCCCGCATCCGGTCCATGGTCTTATCGTCTTTTTCAATGGCATCCCACTTGTTGACCACGAGGATGGACGCCTTCCCCGCCTCATGGGCAAGGCCCGCTACCTTGGTATCCTGCTCCGTGACACCCTCGTTGGCATCGATGAGGATGAGGCACACATTGGCCCTCTCGATAGCCATAGTGGCCCGAAGTACGGAAAATTTCTCGATCCTGTCATCGACCTTGGACTTTTTTCGCATTCCCGCGGTATCGATGAACAGGTATTTGCCGGTCTCGTTTTCGAAATAGCTGTCCACCGCATCCCGGGTGGTCCCCGCCACATTGGAGACAATGACCCGTTCCTCCCCCAGAATGCGGTTAATCAAAGAGGACTTGCCCACGTTGGGCTTTCCGATGACGGCCACCTTGACCACATCATCCGGCTCGTCCTCCTCCCCGTTCTCCGGGAAGTGCTGCACACAGGCGTCCAGAAGGTCCCCTGTGCCGTGACCATGGACGGCCGAGACGGGAATGGGGTCTCCAAGTCCCAGATTATAAAACTCGTAGATATCCGGGTTGGTGGGCCCCACCTGATCGGCCTTATTCACCGCCAGCACCACCGGTTTCCGGGAACGGAGAAGCATGTTGGCCACTTCCTGGTCGGAGGCGGTGAGGCCGGTCTTAATGTCGCAGAGGAACACAATGACCGTGGCGTTTTGGATGGCGATCTCAGCTTGTCTGCGCATAAAAGTGAGAATCTCGCTGTCCGTCCCCGGCTCAATACCGCCGGTATCCACAATATCAAAAGTGTGCCCGCACCACTCCGCCTCAGCGTAAAGTCGGTCCCGGGTGACCCCCGGGGTGTCCTCCACAATGGACAGGCGCTGTCCCACCAGCTTATTAAAGAGCATGGATTTGCCCACGTTGGGCCGGCCTACAATGGCAACAAGAGGCTTAGCCATGGGAACGTCCTCCCTCATGATATTCAAAAATCGCGTCGCACAGATCGAACCCGTCCTGATTGACAGGGGTCACCTTGACGCCCAGTTCCCGCTCCACATCTGCCAGCGTGACGTCGTCCAAAAACACGTCCTCCCCGTGGCGGAGCATGTTGACAGGAAGCAGCAGCCGTTCCCCCAGCTCCCGACCTCTCAACTGACGGATCAGGTCGCCGCCGGTAACCAACCCGGAGACATTGACGCTATGGCCGAAAAAGTCATTTAAAATGGGGTACACCGTCCCCTTAGTATGGCATTTCTCCGCCGCTCTGTCAACGATTTCCCGTATCCACGGTGCTGCGGAGGTCCCGCAGGCTGTGGAGAAGGGCGATACCGGCTTCTCCGTCGGGTCCATCAGTCCCAACGCCGCGTCAAATTCCGTTCGCAGAAGCCGCAGCATACCGACGCCGTTTTCCAGCTGCGTATAGTCCTCATAATACTCGTCCGCCGGGATATCACGGCCCGCCTTCAGATAAAATTCATCAGAGCACCAGAATACAGTGGTCCCAAATCGCTCTTTGCAGTCTGCGCCGTATGCCTCCACCATATCCACCACAGCAGCGGCCGTATCAGCCTGATAGGGCTCCAGTGGATAAAGCCCTCCGCGGTGGCGTGTCAGCCCCACCGGGACGATGGAAACACTGTTTACCCCCGGATACATGCCCGCCAAGTCCTCCATGCTCTTACGGAGGGCGGGTCCGTCATTGATCCCGGGACAAGAGACAATCTGGCAGTTCATCGTGATGCCGTTTTCTGCAAACCGCCTCATCAGCTCCAGGCCCCGCCCGCCGTTGGGAAAGCCCAGAAGCATAGAGCGTAGCGCCGGGTCCGTAGCGTGGACAGAGACGTTGATAGGCGAGATGTGCAGATCAATGATCCGTTGGGCCTCCCGGTCCGAGAGATTGGTCAAGGTAATATAGTTGCCCATAAGAAAAGAGAGGCGGGCGTCGTCATCTTTAAAATAGAGGGTGTCTCTCATTCCCTTCGGGAGCTGATCCACGAAGCAAAAAATACACTTGTTGGCACAGGAGCGGGCACAGTCCATGAGATAGGTCTCAAAATTGAGCCCCATATCCTCCCCTTCCCGCTTGCGCAGCCTCACCGTCCGTGTGGTTCCGTTCTCCGCCCGCAGGGTCAACGTGAGCCTGGGATCATACCCGTGGAATTTGTAGTCCAGCACATCCACCACACGGTGACCATTGATCTCCAGAAGGGTCTCACCGGCGTGTACTCCGGCCCGTTCCGCCGGGCTTCCCGCATCAACCGACTGTATCTTTGTGCTCACAGGCTCACATCCTTTGCTCCTCATCTCTGATATTCTACCCAAATTGCATACAAAAAGAAAGAGGGGTCTCCCCCTCTTCTTTTTGCTGCCTGTTTAGTTGGCCTTTGACTCGGTCGTCTCGACCTTGCCGAACTCGCGGCCATTGTAAGTCATGCAGGACTTGCAGAGCCGGTGGGGCAGGCGGTAAGCGCCGCACTTGGGGCACTTGGTGAGACCGGGGGTCTCCAGCTTCCACACGGAGCTGCGGCGCTTATTGCGGCGCTGCTTGGATACTTTAGACTTAGGGACTGCCATTTGTGACACCTCCTTGGCTGCCCATTCACGGGCACTGCTAGTTTACTCGCTCTCTTTGTCCTCCAATAGCTTGGCAAGCACTGCCAGCCGGGGGTCTACCTCGGGCCTGCACTGGCACACGCCGACATTCAGGTCGACGCCGCAGCCGGCACAGATACCCTTGCAGTCCTCTGAGCAGAGGTTCTTGGTATCCATCGCGAGGACAAATGCCGTGGTCGCCACCTCGCCCAGGTCCACCTCATCACCGTCCAGCAGGACAATCTCACCATCGTTGGCCTCATCGGCCAGTTCGGTGGCGAGGAGTGTAGAGATGGGAACCACCTTCTCTCTTGTAAACGGCTTTGCACACCGGTCACAAACCAGGTGGAGCGTGGTGGAGGCTGCCCCCTCCAGCACCAGCGCACCCGCCACTTTTAACGCCGAGAGAGCAAATGCGCCCATCGTCGTCGAGGCACTGCTCGTTGCCAGTAGCGGAATCATCGCCACCAGCGGGATCGCCGCGATATCCTGGAACAGCAGCACCGCAAAGGCACTGCGACCCATTTGCGTCACCATCAGATTGCGTTCATTCATCGCCTGCATGGCAATCGCCGTAGAGGAGAGCGCCAGCGTCATGCCGATCAATTCCGCGACCTGCCAGCGCAGCCCAAGTAACATGCAGAACAGCCCCAGCAGGCCGCCGCAAATCACCATCTGCAATGCGCCACCGCCGAACACTGCCGCACGCAGCTTCCACAGCCTTTGTGGATCGAGTTCGAGGCCGATAATAAACAGCATCAGCACCACCCCAATCTCGGCAAAGTGCAGAATAGATTCGGCATCGGTCACCAGTCGCAGCCCCCACGGGCCAATAATGCAGCCGGCGATCAGGTAGCCAAGTACCGATCCCAGACCAAGACGTACCGCAATGGGTACAATCAGCGCTGCCGAACCGAGATAAATCAGCGCCTGAATCAGCGTATGGCTATCCATGATGGGCCTCCTGCCATTCCAGCAGACGTTGCTTATAGTGACGCGCCTGCCCTTCGAGGGTTTCGTCGTCACAAATAAAGGTGCAGTGCATGGCAAACGGTGGCAGCCAGTTCAGCCCGCAGTAGATTGCCGTCGCCTGTAGCGGCTGCGACAGCACATCAAAGCCCGGATGCGCACCAATTTCAAAATGGCTTTCCCCGCCGCCGGTCGTCACCGCCCACAGCAAATGTTTGCCATGCAGCGCCGTGCCGCCGTGACCGTAAGCCCAGCCGTGCGACAAAACTTTATCGATCCAAAGTTTAAGAAGCGGAGGAATGCTGTACCACTGCATCGGATGCTGCCAGACGATCAGATCGGCGCGAGACAGCGCCTCCTGCTCGGCGGCAATATCGATATTGAAGTCAGGATAGAGTTGATAAAGAGAGCGAATTTCGACGCCTTCCAGCGTCCTTGCCTGTTCAAGCATCCGTTTATTCGCATGGGAATGATGCGGATACGGATGCGCATAAATTATAAGAATCATAGGTAGCCCGCGTGATTACGCCTTTGTTTTCCCACAAAGTGTAGTCATATATTCACGCGGCTTATAGTCAATAATATTGATTCAGAAAAGAGAGAAATCTGAACAAATTACCCCATTCTCTGCCCGCGGATCGTCATATTGCTGGTCTGCGCCAGTGACATCCCTCGAGTCTCCGGGGCAAACGCTACGGAAATCAACAAGCCAAACAGCGAGATACCCGCCCCCATTAGCATCGTGTTACTGATACCGTAATTATTGATAAAGATCGGTAGTGCCCAGGTCGAAACAATGGTGCCAATACGACTTAAGGACATAATCACGCCCACGGCAGAGGCGCGGATATCCGTCGGGAAGAGTTCATTAGGATAGAGCCACTGCAAATTACCCGGCCCGCCAGAGAAAAAGGCATACACCGCAAAGGCCATCACTACCAGCCAGATCCCCATATCCGGGATCAGCCCCAAAACCGCCAGCGCCAGCGTCATCATGGCAAAGCTGCCAATCAACAATGGACGCCGTCCGGCAGTGTTTAGCCACAGCATCGGCGGAATACAGCCGAGCATAAAGAACAGGCTAATCACCACGTTCCCCAGCGCCGCGTTTTTGCCAACCCCCAATCCCAACAAACCAACGATTTGCGGGCCAAAGGTGTAAATGGCGAACATTGGGATCACCTGGCAGGTCCAGATGGCGGCAACAAACAGAACAAAAGGAAAATGGCGGCGATTAAACAGATCGCGAAAACGGGTTTGCTGCGGCTGCTCTTCATCGAAAGCCACCGGTTCGCCAAACAGTTTGATCATCATCTCTTCGCACTCTTTTACTCGCCCTTTGCGTAATAACCAGCGGGGAGATTCAGGCAGTTCGAATCGACCAATCAAAATCAACAAACAGGGGATCGCCGCGCTACCCAGCATCCAGCGCCAGCCGCCTTCCACATCATAAAGCCAGTAGCCGACCAGATCGGCACAGGTCGCGCCGACATACCACATCGCGGCAATAAAGCTGATGGAAAACGCCCGCTGACGGGTACTGGAGAACTCGGTGATCATTGAGGTGGCGATGGGATAATCTGCACCGATGACAATGCCGATAAGTACCCGCATCACCAACAGTTCGACGGGGGATGAAACAAACATCGTCGCCACCGATATCACGCCGATGGCGATGATATCAATGAGGAACATTTTGCGCCGTCCGACTTTATCGGAGATATAGCCAAACAGCGATGTGCCAACGAACAGCCCGGCGAGCGTTCCCGCGCCCAGCAAGCCAATCCAGTCAGCGTCCAGTTTCAGCGCCGGAGTCAGTTGCTCCAGCGCCACGCCAATCATTACCAGTACATAACCATCCAGAAACGGACCACCGCTTCCCCACAGCAAAATGCGGCGGTGAATAGAGGAGAATTTGAGATCGTCAAAGTTTCTGGACGGTTGCATGGGTTATTCCTGTTTTTTTGCAATGAGAGTCAGTACGGCGTTACGTATCAAACCAACATCAGCCGTAACGGAACTCCACACCAAAGGTGCCGCGCGGGTATTCCCACTGTTCCAGCGCCGACCCCAGCCCCAGAATGCGACAGGTGCCGCACTCCAGACATCCGGCGTAATCGAAGCGCACACTGCCGTCATCCTGCTTCTTGTACAGACCTGCGGGGCACGCTTTCACCAGCAGCTCCAGCGCCTGTTTATCAGCATCGGCCTTCACAACAATGTGCGGATGCTCTTCATCGACATTGAATTTATTGACGCCCAGTTTGACGTCCACATTGACGGGAGAAGTCATAAAACGGTCACTCCTTTCATGCCATCCTTGATTAGATTGATGAAGCCCACTTTCTTACCGTGGCGGAGGATTTTCTTGCGCATCAGTTCTGGCGCACTGCCGTCAATGGTGAACAGGTCACGCGCCACGCCCACCGCCAGTTCCGGGTAGCCGCTAAACATGCGTGGGTTATCAAGGAACGCCGGTAGTTTCTGGTACATACGCATATCGCGCAGCGGACCACTCTCAAGATGCTGACGATATTCCGCCAGTTTTTGCTTACTGAAATCGTCGCTTTTCATCGCTGAAAGCACGGTTTTTGCTGCGGCTTCCCCGGCGGCAATCGCCAGATCCATACCGCGAATGGTAAAACCGAGGTTCATACACATTCCGGCGGCATCACCGGCAATCAATACGCCGTCACCAACCAACTCCGGCAGCATGTTGATGCCTGCTTCCGGCACTACGTGAGCGGAATATTCCACCAGCTTGCCGCCCGCGATCAGCGGTGCAACGGCCGGATGCTGTTTGAAATCTTCCAGCATTTGCGGCACGCTTTTTTGCGCATGGGCGATATCACCCAATC
>OKSB01000076.1_pt1 | contig 95085 bp, 97 predicted proteins | sample 1601171 | NCBI WGS metagenome assembly OKSB01 (sample SAMEA3541496, study PRJEB24748) | human gut metagenome | biome: human gut; feature: human-associated habitat; material: faeces | place: China | collected 2012 | reverse complement strand
GCCGCTCTTTGTCCGCACGGTGTAGATGCCGCCGCCCAGCTCCGCCGTGACGGCGCCCGCGCCGCCGCGGTAGATGTCCAGCCTGAACTGCATGCTCAGTCCACCGAGCCCGCCGGGGTCAAAGCTGTCGCTGATGTGCACCTGGCCGAGGTCGTCCGTGACCTGCACGCGCACCGGGTCCTGGTTCGGCGCGGGGCGGATGTAATAGAGCGGACTGCCCTCGGCGTCGCCGCCCGCGAGCTCCAGCGTCCAGCTGCGGCCGCCCTCGCCCCTGAGCGTCAGGCCGTCGGCGCTGCCGCCGCCGGGGAGCTTGACATGGAAGAGCGGTTCGGGCAGGGAGCTGCTCTTAACGGGCTCGTTCCCGCCGCCGACCACGGCCTCATAGCCCTTGTCGCCGCCCATGTAGATGGTGATGTCCGCGGGGGTAAGCTCTATCTCGCCGTCGAGGCGCTTGACGCTCACGGAGGCGGTCGAGCTCAGGCAAAAGACGCCGGCCGTGTTCTCGAGCACGCCGCTCCAGCCCTCCGCGGGCCGCGCGAACTCGCGGTAGCAGTAGAGCACCGCGCGCCCGTCCGGGCCTATCATACCCGTGCCGGCGCCGCCGATGAACACAGCGCCCGGGTCGTCCACGGTGAACACCGGGTCTCCGGCCCCCGCGCCGATGGCCACCTTCACGGTGGAGCCGTCCTTCTTGACGATGATGCCGTGGAGCTCCAGGGGGATGGTCACCCACTGGTACTTGCGGATGCCGCCGTAGTGGTGGGTCTTGAAGTAGGCCATCTCGGCCTCCTCGTAGAGCGGGCGGGGCTTTAAGTCGAGGCGCGGGGAGTCGGTATGCGCCGCGCCGATGTTCGCGCCGTGGCTCAAGTCCTCGCTGCCGATGACAGCGAGCATGATGCCCTTGCCGCGGTTATTGAAGTAGACCTTGTCGCCGGCGCTCAGCTTCATACCCGCTTCGTAGGCCTTGAAGCCCTTCTTTTCCGCCAGCTCGATGCAGTACTCCACGCAAAGGCGCTCGGTCTTGCCGTTGTTGAGGAACTTCTTGTAGTCCTCGCAATAGGCCTCCATCGCTTTTTCATCCTCTGCGCTCAGGCGGTCATAGCCATTCTTGGGGGCGTAGAGCAGTTTTTCAGCGAGCTTGTTCTTTTCACTCATCTCTCAGTTTCCTCCTTCAAATTGTTGATGATCGTGTTGATATAGACCTCTGCCGCGTGTTCCGCCTTTTCAGCGGTCGGCAGATCGTTCACAAATTCATAATCGCACTGCGCGCGGAAATAGTCCGCGTCCTTCTGTGCCGCGATGCGCGACCTTGCATACTCCTCGGTGATGCTGTCGCGCGCCATGATGCGCTTGACCCGCACCTCTTCAGGCGCCGTTACGGCGACGGTCGCGTCGCAGATCGCGCCAAGGCCGCTCTCGATGAGCTTGATAGCATCGAGGCCGATGATCTCCGCGTTCGTCGCCGCCATTTTCTGCGCCAGCGCGCGCGGGATGTGCTCGTGCACGATGGCGTCGAGCTCGGCGAGTTTTTTTCTGTCCTTGAAGACGATCAGGCCGATGGCGTGGACGTCCACGCTGCCGTCCTGCCGAAAAATGACATCGCCGAACGCCTCGCGCAGCGCGCGCAGCAGCGGCTCGTCATCTTTTAACATCTCGTGATAGACCGCGTCGCAGTCGAGCACACATGCGCCCTTTCTTTCAAGCGCGCGCAGAAGGCTCGTCTTCCCCGCGCCCGTGCCGCCGGTGATGCCGATGACGATCTTGCCGTCGTCCGCGTCCTCCACATGGAAGCCCGCGGCCTTTTTGAGACGGTTGCCGATGGCAAGGCCAAGGCCTTTACTGTCCGGACACTGTGCCCAGATCTCGCCCACATTCGTCTCGTCGAACGTCCGCAGCGCGTCGAAGACGTGCTGCGCCTGCGCGCGCTTATCGTCGCTCGCACCGAGGGGGTGGACGATGTGCCCGTCGAAGAGCCGCGTGAACTCGTCAAAGCAGATGATGCCGGACTTCTCGCCCGCGTGTGTGAGCAGATAGCGCGCGCTCGCCTTCGCTCCGCCGGTCACGACCGTGACGGGGGCCTTAGGCGCATAGTGGCGGTACTTCATACCCGGGGCGCGCGGCTTTTCGCCGTCATTCATCTTCTGCGTCACGGCCTTGTCGACCGTCACCTCGCCCAGCGCATCGCGCAGGCTCTCGAGCGGCAGTCCACCCGGGCGCAACAGCTGCGGCGGCGTGACCGTCAGGTCGATGATCGTCGACTCCACGCCCACCTGACAGGGGCCGCCGTCGACGATACCGTCGATCTTACCCCACATGTCCTCGCGCACGTGCTCTGCCGTCGTGCAGCTTGGGCGGCCCGAGGTGTTCGCGCTCGGCGCGGCGACCGGCACGCCGGATGCTTCGATGATGGCGCGCGTGACCGCATGGTCGGGACATCTCATGCCGACGGTCTCGAGCCCGCCGGTCGTGCGCAGCGGCACGCAGGGCTTTTTCTTTAAGATCATCGTCAGTGGGCCGGGCCAGAAGCGCTCGGCCAGCTTGTAGGCCGCGTCCGGCACGTCCTCGCAGTAGCGCGTAAGCCAGCTTGCGTCCGGAATGTGCAGGATGAGCGGGTTGTCCTGCGGGCGGCCCTTGGCCTCGAAAATGTGCAGCACGGCGGTCTCGTCCAGGCCGTCCGCGCCGAGGCCGTAGACCGTCTCCGTCGGGATGGCCAGAAGCCCGCCGCGGCGCAGAATGTCCGCCGCCTGCGCGATGCTCTCTTTATCCTCCACCGTGCGGAGGGTAAACCATTTTGTCTCCAATGTTCTCTCTTCTTTCTTAAGCCTCGGTGCTCTCGCGCAGCTTTTCGGCCTGCTCCTGCATCGTGAGCGCGTCGATGATGGGGTCTAAATCGCCGTTCATCACGGCGTCGATGTTGAAATTCTTGTTCTCGCCCGTCAGGCGGTGGTCAGTCACGCGGTTTTGTGGGAAGTTATAGGTGCGGATGCGCTCGTTGCGCATGCCGCTGCCGACCTGCGCGCGGCGCTCGCTCGTGATCGCACCCTCCACGCGCTCGCGCTCAGCCTCGTAGAGCTTGCTCGCGAGCATCGCCATACACTTGGCGCGGTTCTGGAGCTGGGAGCGCTCCTCCTGGCACGAAACGACGATGCCCGTCGGCTTGTGGATGAGGCGCACGGCAGAGCTCGTCTTGTTGACGTGCTGGCCGCCTGCGCCGGAAGCGCGGTAGACCTGCATCTCAATGTCTTCGGGCCGGAGGTCGACGTCGACCTCCTCCATCTCCGGCAGCACGGCGACTGTCGCGGTCGAGGTGTGCACGCGCCCGCCGGACTCCGTCTCCGGCACGCGCTGGACGCGGTGGACGCCGGATTCAAACTTGAATCTCGAATACGCCCCATCGCCGCTGACGATAAAGTCTGCTTCCTTTACACCGCCCAACTCCGTATCGTTGTAGTTGAGCAGCTCCACGCGGTACCCCCGCTTTTCCGCGTACATCGCATACATGCGGTAGAGGTCGGCGGCAAAAAGCGCGCTCTCCTCCCCGCCCACGCCGCCGCGGATCTCGACGATGACGTTTTTGTCGTCGTTCGGGTCGCGCGGCAGGAGCAGCACGCGCAGCTCGTCAAAAAGGCGCTCTTTTTCCGCCTTGGCAGTGTTCAATTCCTCCTGCGCCATGTCCTTGAGCTCGGGATCGGATACAAGCTCCAGCGCCTGCACGATGTCGTCCTCGCACTTCTGGTACGCGCGGTAGGTCTCCACCACGGCGGAAAGCTCCTTCTGCTCGCGCGTGAGCGCGCGCAGCTTCTTTGGGTCAGCGTATATTTCCGGCACTTCGAGCAGCTCGCCGATCTCGTCATAGCGGCGCGCGAGCTGTTTGAGCTTTTCCCACATCAGGCCTTGTCCTCCGCAATGAAGTCAGAGCAGGCCTTGACGAACTGGTCGCGCCAGAAGTGATAGCCCGCGGAATCGGGGCAGAGCGAGACCTCCGCCACGTGCGACGTCTGCAAATAGAGGTCCATCTGGCGGAAGACGTCCTTATAGTCCTGCTCGCTCTTGTGCGTGATGAGATACGCCGCGTTCTGGATCTCATAGCCGCGGCGCTTCAAAAAGCCGCGAATAACGCTCGAACAGCGGCCCGCCCACACGGGCGTGCCGAGGATGACGAGCTTGTAGTCCGACAGCGGCTTCTGGCATTTCGGGCGCGAAACCGCACTCGTGCGCTTGTGCATCGCGTCAAAGCAGCAGCGAAGGTAGCCCATCGTGCCGCTGCGATCGACCTTGTCGCGAATTTCGAGACATTCGCAGTCCAGCGCCTCGGCGACCTCCTCCATGGCTTTTTTCGTGTTTCCCGTGCGGGAATAGTAAAGGCATAAAATGTTATCGTTCATACTCAGTTTCCTCTCAGCAGGAGCCAACCGGTGGCAAAGGCCTCCCGCACATAGTAGTTGAGCTGTAAGGCATCGTAATAGGCGCTGCGCGGCAGCGTCGCCGCCACGCCGCAGGCCGCATCTGTTCCGGCGATGCGCCCCGCCCTAAAAATATGGTAGTCGTTCGTGACAAAGGCGAACATGTCGCCCGCATCAAGCCCCAGCTCCGCCATGATCTCTTCGCTGTAAGCAAAGTTCTCCTGCGTACTGGTCGATCGGTCCTCGCGGTAGATGCGGCTCTCGTCCACACCGTGGGCGATGAGCCAGTCGGCCATGCAGTCGGCCTCGGAGATATCCTCCCCCGGCCCCTGACCGCCTGAGCAGATGATGGGGATGTCCGGCTTGTCCGCGATGAAGGCAAGCGCCGCCTGCAGCCGCGACGAGAGCATCAGCGACGGCGTCGTGCCGTTCACGCCCGCGCCCAAAATAACCACGCACTGCGCGTCTTCCGCGCGCCCGTCCGTGTGCGCGCCGCGAATAACGAGCGATTCAAGATACCCGAATGCGACAAGCCCTAGGCACACGAGCGCGAGCAGAACGCGTTTTCCCCACTTTGCCCACGCATGCTCTTTGTACTGCTCGAGCATCGCAAAGACGATCAAAAGCGCCGTCAGGCACCAGAACAGGAGTCCTGCAAAGCGCACACCCGGGACGGCCCGGCACGCCGCGCCGAGCACGGCACAGGCTGCTGCCGCTGTCCACAGTCTTTTCTGTCTCTTCATGGTATGTTCCTCATTCGCCCGCCTGCTCGGCGAGCGTTTCCCACTTTTCCATCAGCGCGCTGAGCTTCTGCTCGGCGGCTTCCTTCTCCTTATAAATTTCGCTGTAGCGCTCGTAGTCGCCGCCCGCCTCTTCGAGGCGCTGCTCGATCTCGGCGATGGCGGTCTCCTGCGTGGAAATTTCCTTTTCACAGATGGTGAGCTGCCGCCGCGCCTGCTGGGCAGAGCGGTTCGGCTTTGGTTTTTCTGTAACCGTCTTTTCCTTTACAGCCTTTGGCGTGTGGTCGATCTTGTTCTGCGCCTCCAGTGCCTTGACCTGCCGGTAGCGCGCAAAGCCCATCGGATAGTCGGTGATGACGCCGTTTTCAAGCTCCCACACACGCGTTGCAAAGCGGTTGATAAAATAGCGGTCGTGGCTCACGAACAGGAGCGTCCCGTCGTAGCTCTCCACCGCCTCTTCGATCCACTCGCGCGACGCGATATCGAGGTGGTTCGTCGGCTCGTCGAGGATCAGGAGATTCACTTCCTCATCCATCAGGATGCAGAGCTTGAGGCGCGAAAGCTCGCCGCCCGAGAGCACGCTGACGCTCTTAAAAACGTCCTCGCCCGTGAAGTGGAACGCGGCCAGGCGGTTGCGCGCGCTCTGCGGCGTGATGTTGCGCTTGGAGTAGAGCATCGTGTCAACCAAGTTTCGTTCCGGCACATCGAATTCGACGATCTGCGGCAGGTACGCGATGCGCACCGACGGGCCGAACTTGATCTTGCCCTCGTCGGGATATTCCTCTTCCATCAGCATCTTGATGAGCGTCGACTTGCCCGTGCCGTTGTCGCCAATGAGCGCGATGCGCTCGCCGCCGCGCACCTGCAAGTCCACGTCGTGGAACAGCACACGGTCGCCGAAGCTCTTTTTGAGCTTTTTGAGCGCGAACACCTCGTCGCCGTAGAACTCCTGCGACTTGAACTGCGCGCTCAGTGCCCGTTCCTTCGTCGGCTTGTCCGTCGTGCGCATACGCTCGATGCGCTTTTCCATCGACAGCGCGCGGCGGTACGTCTTGTCCATGCCCTTGAAGGCAAACATGCGCAGCTGCTCGGCGCTCTTTTCAAGCTGGGCAATCTTGGCCTGCTCCTTTTCGTATTGGCGCATCTTTTCCAAATAGCGGCGCTCTTTTTCCACCGCGTAGAAGCTGTAGTTGCCGCTGTAAAACTCCGCCTTGCCGTCGAGCACCTCAATGACGCGGGTGATGGTGCGGTCCAAAAAGTAGCGGTCATGCGAGATGGCGACGACCGTGCCCTTGAACGTTGACAAATACTGCTCCAGCCATTCGATGGCGTGCAGGTCCAAATGGTTCGTCGGCTCGTCGAGAAGTAAAATATCCGTATCCTCCAAAATGAGGCGGCCGAGGTTCACGCGCGTCTTTTCGCCGCCCGAGAGCGTGTCAAACAGGCGCTCGCGCATCTCCGGCGGGATGGAAAGGCCGTTGGCAACCTTGTTGATGGGCGTCTCGGTGTCGTAGCCGCCGAGACCCTCGAACTTGGCCGAAAGCTCGCCGTAGCGGCGCAGCGTCTCTTCGCTCTCGTCGCCGCTTGCCATCTGCTGGGAGAGGGCGTTCATCTCGTCCTCCATCCTCTGCATGCGCGAAAACGCACTCTTGAGCACGTCTTCGACCGTGTAGCCCTCGGGATACACGGGGATCTGTGAGATGAGACCGAGCCTGCGGCCCGAGGCGATGCTCACCTCGCCCGCGTCGTAGTCGAGCTCGCCCGTCAGGATGCGGAAGAGCGTCGTCTTGCCCGCACCGTTTTTGCCGAGAAGACCCACGCGCTCGCCCGTGTCGATCTGAAAGGTGATACCGTCCAGTATTTTCTTTTCGAGGTCAAAGGACTTGATGAGTCCCGTAACACTGATGTCGATCATGCTTTGGTCAGTTCCTCTACGATCTTCTCAAAGTGCATGGAGTGCGAGGCCTTGACGAGCATCGCCGTCTCCGCCGTGAACGCCGCCTTGACGGCGCCCATCGCCTCGTCCACGCTCCCGAACCACTGCGCAGAGGGGTTCCCTTCTGTAAAGTATTTTGCCCGTGCGCCGATTGCGATGACAGTGTCGATGCCGAGCTCTTTGGTGAGTTCTCCGATTTCCTTATGCGCACGCTCGGTGAGCTCTCCGAGCTCCGCCATATCGCCGATGACGGCGGCCTTTTTGCCGCCGCTCGCGCCCAATACGCGCAGCGACGCCGCCATCGACTGCGGACCCGCGTTGTAGCAGTCGTCGAGCAGGCGGCGGTTTTCAGAGAACGTGATGACGTGCATGCGTGAGCCCGCGGGCTCGTAGGCCGCAACGCCGCGCTCGATCTCCTCTTTGGTCTCGCCAAGGTACTCACCGATGGCCGCGGCCATCGCCGCGGAGTAGACCATGTGCTTTCCCGGCACGGGGATGGAGAGCGCGTAACGCTCCTTTGCCGTCGTCACGACGCAGCGAATGCCGTCGATGCCAAGGTCTTCGACCTCGCTGACGCGGACATCGCAGTGCTCGGACAGGCCGCAGCGCAACGTTTTCTGCGGCAGAGAGACGGTGTTCAAAAGCTCGTCGTCGCCGTTTAAGACGGCGAGGCCGTCTTTTTTGAGGTTTTCAAATATCTCGCACTTGGCCTTCAGAATGTTCTCGCGCGATCCGAGGTATTCAATGTGCATGTCGCCGACGTTCGTGATGACGGCGATATCGGGCTTCACCATCTCGCCAAGATACCGGATCTGCCCCGCGCGGTCCATGCCCGTCTCGATCACCGCCGCCTGATGCGCGCGGGAGAGGCCCAGCAACGTCTGCGGCGTGCCGATCTCGTTATTATAGTTGGCCGCGGTCTTGAGCGTATGGAACTTCACGCCCAGTACCGAGGCGATCATTTCCTTTGTTGTCGTCTTGCCGACGCTGCCCGTCACCTGCACAAAGGGAATAGAAAACTGCGCACGGTACCACGCGGCCAAGTCCTTGAGCGCAAGCAGCGTGTCAGGCACCTTGATGTAAAACTTTCCGGGCAGCAGCGTTTCCGGCACGCGGGCGCACAGACAGCCCTCCGCGCCCGCGGAAATCGCCTTTTCGATATAGTCATGCCCGTCGAAGCGCTCGCCGACGAGCGGCACGAAAACTTCACCCGCTTTGACGGTGCGGCTGTCGGTGTTCACGCCGAGGATTTGCGCTGTCTCATCTCCCCGCAAGAGCTCACCGTGCACCGCCGCGAGCAGCTCCTTTACCGTGATGGCCTCCATTTACAGCCCTCTTTTCTGCTTCAGCGACTCTTCGACGATCTTCTCGCACAGTTCCTCGTAGCCGATGCCGACCGCCGCCGCCTCCTGCGGAAGAAGGCTCGTCTTCGTCATGCCGGGCAGCGTGTTGATCTCAAGGAAGTACGGCGTACCGTCCGGCGTGACGATGAAGTCCGCGCGGGAGTAGACGCTCAGGCCGATCAGGCGGTAGACCGTCTCGGTCGCGGTGCGCACGCGCATCTCCCAGTCCTCGGGGATGGGAGAGGGGCAGATTTCCTCCGCCGCGCCGGCCTGATACTTGTTCGCGTAGTCATAAAAGCCCGTCTTCGGGATAATTTCGATGGAGGGCAGTGCCTTGCCCGCGATGATACCAACCTGGATCTCGCGGCCGGAGATGTACTGTTCGAGCACGACCTGCGCGCCGAACTGTAAGCACTCTTCAAGCGCTTTTTTGAGCTCCGCGCCCGTATGCGCGATGGAGACGCCGACAGACGAGCCGTTGGCGACCGGCTTGACGACGCAAGGGAGCTTCGTTTCCGACACAAGGCGCGCGATGTCGCCTTCCGTGTAGCGCACGGTGCGCCACTGCGGCGTGATGACATATTCCGACACAAGACGCTTCGTCAGGTCCTTATCCATCGCAATGGCGCTCGATAAGTAGCCCGCGCCGGTATAGGGGATGCCGAGCAGGTCGAACGCCGCCTGCACGCGGCCATCCTCGCCGCAGGTGCCGTGCAGCGCCAGAAATACGACGTCCGCCTTGGCGCACACATCGAGCACGCCGGGACCGAAAAGGCTCTTGCTCTGGTCCTTGCGGCTCGCGCGCACGGCGGCGAGGTCGGGCTCCGCCTCGGCGACGGAATAGTCGCCGCAGAAGCCGTCCGGTGCGTCGAAAACATCTTCGAGCTTACCATCGTAGTCCTCAAAGCCCATGAACATATCCACCAGAATGGCCTGATGCCCGCGCGCTCTCAGCGCGCGGCAGATCTTGTTGCCGCTCGAGAGCGACACATTGCGCTCCATACTCAGGCCGCCTGCTAAAACAACGATACGCATACCGTTTTCCTCCTTATTTTTGAAAGGAACGTCGCCGTCCCCGTTTATCCATACTATACTAATTTATACTTTACCACAGCTTTTTCCCAAATACAAGCAAAAGAGAGCGGCGTGAAAACCGCTCTCTTTTGTTCGCTTTTCTCACTTTTTGCCCTTAGCCGAAAATGCCGGAGAGCAGTCCGCCCTTTCCCGCGCGTCCGTCCTTGAGCGTCATCGCCGCGCTGAGGATCTCTGCCGCCTGCGCACGTGTCACGCCCGAGCGCATCTCGTCAGTGGAAAAACGCCCACTCTCGATCACGCTGACGGACTGCAAATTCGCCACCGCCTGTGCGCACCAGGCGTTGTCCGCGTCCTGCACGTCGTAGTCCGAGAGGTCCACGTCCGTCACGCGAAGCAGCCGGTTCAGCACGACCGCGGCCTCATTGAGCGTAATGGCGTCATTCGCGCGAAAGGCAACGCCCTCCGCCGTGCTGACGCCGGACACAACGCCCGCATTCAGTGCGCTCACGGCGTAGCCCTTCGCCCAGGTCGGTATGCTCGCATCGTCGCAGAAGCCAGTCATCTGCACATCCTCCGCGCTCACGTCCATTGCCGCGAGCGCCATCGCGACAAATTCACCGCGCGAGAGCGTGCGCTCGGGCTCAAAGAAATAGCTGTCCCCGATCTTCGCGCCCACAAACACACCGTGCTCGGCAAGATCGACCGCCGCCGTATGCGCACGGCTGCCGCCCATATCAGCGTAGCAGACGCCGCTATTTGCCTTTTCGATCGTGATGCTCACCGTCGCGGGCAGCGAAATGTTGCCGTAGGCGTCGATCGCCGTGTAGGTGAAGCTGTCCGTTCCCAGCTTGCCGCCAGGCGTGTAGACAAAGCCGAGGCCGTCCTCCGTCAGCGCGACCATGCCCTTTTTCGGCTCCTGCGCGATGGCAAAGGTCACCTCGTCGCCCTCGTTGTCCACCGCGCGGAATTCGCCCTCATACGCGACGCCGCGGTAGACCTTGATCTCCATGTTCTCTGCCACCGGCGCGCCGTCGACAGCTTTCGCCTCCTCTTTTCCCTTGCCGAACAGCGCCGACGCACTCTGCATCGGCACGAGGGTAAGCAACAACAGCGCCATCACAAACGGCAGCGCGCGCCAGAATTCTTTTCGCTTTTCCATATTGAAATGCTCTCCTTCCAAATAAAACTTGCAGAGTTATTGTTTGTATTGTGGGCAATTATATGCAAAATTGCAGTTCTTGCAGCGCGATGCGCTGCTCTGTGTTCCCCACGCCGCGCAGGGGACACGGACAAGGGGGCCATTCTCTTTCACAAAAGAGAATGGCCCCCTTGAACCCCCAAGAGAAAGGTTTTGATCGGCAGTCTCAGGCTTGAATGGCCCTTGTGCCTCCGGAATGGAAGCACCTGCGTGGCGGCATTGCTAACGCTCGCCGCCATTACTTTTGCTATACGATTTGCCTCTACTTCTACTATCCGCTGCCGCTCTGCTGATCTTGTAGGAGTGCAGCCTAATCGCCGTCTACCGATGGTGCGCATATCGCGGCGAGCGAAGCAATGCCGCCTTGGCAGGCAATAGCAAGTCTGTGCAGATCCGAAGTAGACGGAGATTGCGTAAGTCTAACGACACGCAGGCAAAGCGACAGCGAAGATAGAAGAAAGTCAAATCGTTTAGATACATCATCAAGCAGGCACATGATTGCGCAGCGCGTGCAGTTCTTCAAGCCGCAATCTGACAATACAAAGTCTTTCTCTTGGGGTTCCAAAGGGGATATTCTCTTTTGCGAAAGAGAATATCCCCTTTGACCCGTGCAGCGCCTGTGACGCTGCTTCCTCGCGGCACACGTGCCGCGACTCACTTTGCACCTGAGCAAAACTGCACAGAGAATTTTCCAAAAACCTATTGACTTTTTCAAAGTCAGAAGTTATACTTAAACAGCCGCTTTGAATGGGCTTAAAGTTTCGGAAGGTTTCGAGACTTTTCGAACGCCCCCGACAGCGAGTCCGTAATTAAGGAAAGAGGTGCAAGTAATGCAAGCGATCATCGTTACCGGCGGTAAGCAGTATGTTGTGAACGAGGGCGACACCCTGTTCATTGAGAAGCTCCCCGTCGAGGCGGGCGACGCCGTTACCTTCGATCAGGTTTTGGCGATCGTTGACGGCGAAAACACCAAGTTCGGCACTCCCGTGGTGGAGGGCGCGAAGGTGGAGGCCACTGTCGTTAAGAACGGCAAGGGCAAGAAGGTCCGTGTCTACAAGTACAAGGCCAAGAAGGGCTATCACAAGCGTCAGGGTCATCGTCAGCCTTATACCAAGGTTGAGATCGGCAAGATCTCCGTCTAAGGCATGACCACTGTTACATTCCTCACTGAGGGGAAGCGCATCATCGGTTTTGATGCTAAGGGCCACAGCGGTTACAGTGAAGAGGGCAGCGATATCGTCTGCGCGGCAGTCACAAGTGCGGTCCGCCTTGTGGAAAGCACCGTGAACGATGTTTTAGGCCTCGCCGCTTCCGTCAAGGTCCATGAACGCTCCGGCGCTGTGGAATTCCGGCTCCCCGGCGGTCTGTCCGCCACAAACGAGAGCACCTGTCAGGCTCTTTTAACGGGTTTGATGCTGCTCTTTTCCGAGCTGCACAGCGAATATCCGGACAATATCGAAGTCATGGAGGCGTAAGCCCCCTGTTCCGATCATCTTACAGAAAGGATGGCAAATCACCATGCTGAACATCGGTCTTCAGTTTTTCGCCCACAAGAAGGGCGGCGGCTCCACGAAGAACGGCCGCGACTCTAACGCCAAGCGCCTTGGCCCCAAGCGCGCTGACGGTCAGTTCGTTCTCGCCGGCAACATTCTTGTGCGCCAGCGCGGCACCCACATCCATCCGGGCGTCAACGTCGGTATCGGCTCTGACGATACTCTCTACGCCAAGGAGAGCGGCGTGCTCCGTTTCGAGCGTCTCGGCAAGGATCGTAAGCAGGCTTCTGTTTACCCCGCTGAGTAATTGCACAATGAAGAGCCTCGAGCGAATGCTCGGGGCTCTTTTCTTTATCTTTTCCGCAGGAGGTCACTTTTCATGCTCAAGGCAGTTTTGATGGATATCGACGACACGCTGCTCGACTTCGGCAAATGCGCCGAGCAGGCCATGCGCATCGGCTTTGCCGAATGGGGTCTCCCCTATGACGATTCCACTTACGCGACGTTCACGCGCATCAATGACGGCCTCTGGCTCATGATCGAGCGCGGCGAGCTCACGACGCAGCAGCTTTTTGAATTCCGCTGGAACCGCATCTTCGAGGCCCTCGGCATCCAGGCCGACGGCGCCGCGTTTGAAAAGCGGTTTTTGGACCTCCTCTGCGAGACGGCCATCCCAGTCGACGGCGCGGACGAGATCTGCCGCTACCTCAAGGAAAAATATATCCTCTGCGCGGCGAGCAACGCCTTCCACGACCAGCAGCTCAACCGGCTTGAAATGGCGGGACTTCTCCCCTATTTTGACCATGTGTTCGTTTCAGAGTCACTCGGCTACCGCAAGCCCGAAAAGGCGTTTTTCGATGCCTGCCGCGCTTTTCTTCCCGATGTTGCCGCGGACGAGTGCATGATGATTGGCGACTCGCTGACCGCCGACATCACCGGCGGCAAAAACGCAGGCATGAAAACGATCTGGTACAACCACACGCACCGCCCCGTTCCGGAGCGCTGCGAGGCCGACCAGATCGTCGATTCGCTGCTCAAATTAAAGAACCTGCTGTAATTTAAGAGATCGCTTCCGCGCCGACGGTGTATTCCCAGCCGTTATCGCCGCGGGAGGCCGTACACTTCGTAAAGTAATACGCGCCGAGCGGCGAGCGCCACTTTCCGGCGCTGAAGCAGACGGACGCGCCGTTGTCCTGCGTCTCCTCCGGCGTGATGGTGAAGAGCAGGCCGTTCGTGAACGAATAGGCCGTGCTGCCGCCCTCCAGCTTTTCGCCCGTGAGATAGCCCTGCTCGCGCAGCTCGTCGAAGGTCATCGTCAGACCCTGCACATCGTGCTTCTGCGCAAACACATAGGCGATCGCCGCCTTTTCGCCGGCGGTCAGCCCGCCGGGTGCTTTGCTCAGGTCAACGCTCACGAGCTCCGCGCCGCCGTTGAGTCCGTCGTCCGCGCTCCACAGATCCTCCAGTACCTGCAAATAGAGGCCGCAGAGGTCATACCTCGGGTCCGCCTCGCGCGAAAGCGACACGGCCACCACCTGTGAAAACTTCGCAGGATATGTCTCCTGCACGCCGCCGGTGTACCAGACCTCGGCGCTCATGCCGCTTTCGATTTCGGAAGCGGACACACTGCCGCCGTCTAAGTACAGCGTCACGCCTTCGAGCGGCAGGGCGTAGACCTCCGTCTCTCCCGCTAAAATGAGCGTACCGTTTTCACCGTCGCCCACGACGCGCAGCGTCATCGTGTCCGCGCCGACGTACTGCGGTTCGGGGTCAGGCGTATCATTTCCGTCTTCGTTATCGCGCCCGCCCTTCGTGCAGGCCAGAAGCGCCGCCGTTACGGCGACGACCATCATCAATGCAAGCAGTCTTTTCAAGGTTTCCGCTTCCTTTCCCGTTGTGTCTTTTCCTTTGACGAAAGGGAGCACAAAAAAGTTCCCAACTTTTTACGATTTTTTCTTTTTTGTGAAACGTTCCGTTTTTCTTGACGAATCGTCAAAAAACGGATAAACTATTTGTTCAGGAATAACAAGAATTCAAGGAGGTGCCAACATGGCAGCATCTTTTATTGATAAGGCGCGCATCTTCTGCCGCGCGGGCAAGGGCGGCAATGGCGCGGTGGCGTTCCACCGCGAAAAGTACGTCTCCGCGGGCGGCCCCGACGGCGGCGACGGCGGCAACGGCGGCAACATCGTCCTCGTTGTCGACGACAACATGTCCACGCTGATGGACTTTCGCTACAAGCGCAAATACGTCGCCGACAACGGCATGGACGGTCAGGGCGCGCGCAAGTTCGGCAAGCAGGGCAAGGATCTCACGATCCGCGTGCCGCGCGGCACCGTCGTGCGCGACGCGGAATCGAACGAGATCATCAAGGATATGTCCGACTCCGAGCCGTTCATCCTCTGCCGCGGCGGCAAGGGCGGCTGGGGCAACGCGCATTTCGCAACGCCGACGCGTCAGGCGCCCCGTTTTGCCAAATCGGGCCTTGAGGGCGAGGAGCACGATGTCGTGCTCGAGCTGAAGCTGCTGGCCGACGTCGGCCTCATCGGCTTCCCGAATGTCGGCAAGTCGACGCTTCTTTCCGTTGTGTCGAAGGCGCGCCCCAAGATTGCAAACTACCACTTCACCACGCTCTACCCCAACCTCGGCGTCGTGTACGTCGACGAGGGCGTTTCGTTCGTCATGGCCGACATCCCCGGCATCATCGAGGGCGCAGCCGAGGGCGCGGGCCTTGGTCACGACTTCCTGCGCCATATCGATCGCTGCCGCCTGCTCGTTCATGTCGTCGACGTGTCGGGCAGCGAGGGCCGCGACCCGGTCGAGGACTTTGACGCCATCAACGCAGAGCTCTCGCAGTATTCCCCCGACCTTGCCACCCGCCCGCAGATCGTCGTCGCGAACAAGACCGACATCATGGAGGACGAGAGCCTGCTCGAAAAGCTGCGCGCGCATGTCGAGCCGCTCGGCTATCCCCTCTTCGCCCTGTCCGCCGCGTCGCACACCGGCACGCGCGAGCTCGTGCTCAAGATCGCCGAAAAGCTCTCCACACTCCCGCCCGTCACGGTCTATGAGCCCGAGTACGTTCCCAAGCCCGTGAAGATCGACGCGAGCGAGCCGCTCAAGATCACCGTCGAGGACAACACCTACATTGTCGAGGGCAAGTGGCTTGAACGCCTTATGAGCAACGTCAACTTCGGTGACTACGAGAGCCGGATGTTCTTTGATAAGATGCTGCGAGAAAACGGCGTTTTCCAGCAGCTTGAGGACCTTGGCATCAAGGACGGCGACATCGTCAGCATGTACGAGCTCGAATTCGAGTATCAGCACTAATTTCTTTCGGGAGATGATCTCATGTCCATCAGCCTGTGCGAAGACTGCGTTTATTACAGCTACGATGAAGAGTCCGACAGCTACTACTGTGACGAGCAACTCGATGAGGACGAGATGGCGTCGTTCCTGCGCGGCAAGCTGACCGCCTGTCCGTTCTACCATCCGGGCCAAAGCGACTATTACCTCGCGGGAAAGCAATAAAAATCGCAAAAAGGGAGCACGCGCAAGCGTGCTCCCTTTCTTCTGTCAGTCTCGATCAAAATGTGATGCGCATCTGGTGCCAGACAACGCCGCCGTGCACGGACTTGTCTGTCACGCCCTCGTCGACAAAGCAGAACTTCGCGTAGTAGTCGACGAGCCGCTGTTTGCAGGTCAGGACTGCACCCTTTCTCCCCTGCTTTCTCGCATCCTCAACGGCACGGTGGAGCAGTTCGCCCGCGTAGCCGTTTTTCCGGTACTCCGGCAAGGTGTTCAGACCGAAGAGCATCTGCCACGCGCCATTTTCGTCGTGCATGGATGCTTTCGCGTACATTTCGTCGGTCAGGTCTGGCTCGTCCGTCACAAAGCCGTCGAGAAACGCGATGAGCTTGTCGCCCTCGAACATCAGCCAGAAGTGGTCGCCGTAATATTTGATTCGCTCGGCGAATTCCTCTTTTGTCGCTGCCTCGGCCACGGGAAAGCACTCGGCTTCCACTGCCGCGACCGCGTCCAGATCGTTCATCGTCGCTGTTCTGATCTCCATGGTTCTGCCCTCTCTATTTAGTCCCACTTTTCACGGCTGAGCTCGCGCATGTAGCCAGCCGTAATGATACCGGTGGGCAGCGCGACGATGGCGATTCCCATGAACGACGACATCATGCTCACGATGCGGCCAATCTCGCTCGTCGGATAGATGTCGCCATAGCCGACGGTCGTCAGCGTAACGACCGCCCAGTAGATGGCGTCGAAAAACGTGTCAAAGCTGTCGGGCTCCACCTGAAACATGATGAGCGCCGACAGCGCGATATACCCGCACGCCAGCACACACACCGCCGCGATGCACACGAGCATGAAGCGGTCGTAAATGAGACTGTCGCGGTCGTCCTTGTCCGCGACCTCGATGACCTCGTAGATTTTTCTTCGCAAACTCATGCCGTCACTCCCTTGCGCCGGGCAGAAAGCGCTGCTCGACCTCTTCCGCGCTCATCTGCCCGCCGGAGAGCTCCGTGAGCGCGGCGGAAAAGTCCGCCGTCTTCTGCACGGGCAGAAGAAACGTGAGCGTCACGGCAGCGCCGTAATCGCTCGACTCGATTCTTCCCTCATGTCCCTCGATCAGCAGCTTTATGCGCTCGAACATCGGGTACGGGCATTCGAGCAGCAGCACGGAAAACAGCTGCATCCGCGCCTTGCCCGCATTGTCAAGTGCGTCCTTCGCCGCCTTGGCATAGGCGCGCGTCAACCCGCCCGCACCGAGCAGAATCCCGCCGAAGTAGCGCGTCACGATGCACACGACGTTTTCGACGTTTTCGCGTTGGAAGACGTTGAGCATCGGCTGCCCTGCCGTGCCCTGCGGCTCGCCGTCGTCGCCGTAGCGGACGGTGCCGTCGTGCAGGACGAAGCACCAGCAATTGTGGCGCGCGTCGTAGTATTTCTTCTTCATCTCGTCGATGCGCGCGCGGGCCTCCGCCTCGCTCTCCACAAGGAAAACGTGGCTGATGAAGCGCGAGCGCTTTTCTTCAAACTCGCTCTCCGCGCTCTCGTATGGGACAAGGTACTCTGTCATGGTTTCAATGTTCCTTTCAGCGGGTTTTCTCCCACTTTTCTTTCGTGAGAACGTAAAAAAGCGTCGGCCGCAGCGCATCGTCCACAAGCGCCGGCCTTTCACAGGTCAGCTGATAAGAAAAGCCACACTTTTCGATCACGCGCTTTGACTTCTCGTTGCCGGCATAGTGCGAACACCAGACCCGCTGTGCGTCTTTATCCTCAAAGCAGTACCTCAGCAGCTCTCGCACGGCTTCGGGGATAAGCCCCTGACCCCAGAGCGGGCGGCCGATCCAATAGCCGATTTCCGGCTCACTCCCGATTTCTGGCGCTTCCGTCGGAAACACGCCGATGGAGCCGACAGGCTCGTCTGGCCGTTCCTTCAAAATGACTGCAAACGTGTCCGGCTCCGAGAGGACAGTTCGGATGATCTCGCGGGAGTTCTCCACGCTCGTATGCGCCGGCCAGCCTGCGGCAGGGCCGACAAACGGATCCCTCGCGTATCGATAGCAGCTCTCCGCGTCGCTCTCGCACCACGGACGCAGGAGAAGGCGCGTCGTTTCAAACGTCATTCCTCCCAGTCCTCCTTCGGCTCGCGGTAGCCCTCGATATAGTCCTTGACCTGGCCGATGACGCGCGGCACGCAGGTGGCCACGATGTCGATGGTCTCGCCATATTCGACGGATTCGACCTTCGCCTCGCGGTAGAGCATATCGAGAAGCCCGCCCTTGTCATAGGGCAGGTGGATCGTCACGCGGCGCGTGCCCTTGTCGAGGAGCTTGTCGATGCGCGCAAGCAGCTCATCCACGCCCTCGCCGGTCTTGGCGCTGATGTTGACGCTGTCCTCCCCGTGCGGGCGGATATCGCCGAAGTAGAGGTCGGACTTGTTGTAAACGCGCAGGCAGGGAATTTGCTGCGCGCCGAGCTCTTCGATGAGCTCGTCCACGATCTGCGCCTGCTCGAGCCAGTGCGGGTCGGAAATGTCGATGACGTGCAGCAGAAGATCGGCGTATTCGAGCTCTTCGAGCGTTGCCTTGAAGGCCTCGACCAGCTGGTGCGGCAGCTTGCGGATAAAGCCGACCGTGTCGGAGATCACGACATCCAGCGTGTCGGACACCGTGAGAAGGCGCGTCGTCGTATCCAGCGTGTCAAACAGGCGGTTATTCGCGGGAATGCCCGCGCCGGTCAGCGCGTTCAAAAGCGTCGACTTGCCCGCGTTCGTGTAGCCGACGATGGCGACGACGGGAATTTCATTCTTGCTGCGGCGGTCGCGCTGCGTGGCGCGCACGCGGCGCACCTCTTCAAGGTCCGCCTTCAGCTTGTCGATCTTTCTGTGGATGTGGCGGCGGTCGGTCTCAAGCTGCGTTTCGCCGGGGCCCTTCGAGCCGATGGGTCCCTTGCCCGACGTGCCCGCCTGACGCTCCAGATGCGTCCACATACCAATCAGGCGCGGCAGCAGGTACTGATACTGCGCGAGCTCGACCTGAAGCCGGCCCTCTTTTGTCTTCGCCCGCTGGGCGAAGATATCGAGAATGAGGCCGCTGCGGTCGAGCACCTGCACGCCGAATTCTTCGCACAGAACGCGCATCTGCGAGGGCGAGAGGTCATTGTCGAAGATGACCATTGTCGCCTCCTGCGACTTTACCAGCTCGCGGATCTCGTCCACCTTGCCCTCGCCGATGAATGTGTGCGGGTTCGGCGACGGCAGCGTTTGTAAAACCACGCCGACGCTGACGCCGCCCGCCGTTTCGACGAGCGCGCCCAGCTCATCAAGGCTCTCCTCGTCGGCATTCTCTTTTCGATCGAGACGCGGCGACGAAAGGCCGACTAAAATCGCCCTGTCGCGCGGCGCGTTGTTCTCTTTCAATTCTTCCATAGATTCTCCTTATCGCGCCGAAATCGGCGCTGTACAAATCATTTTTATTATAGTGTATTTTCCGCCAAAAGAAAAGGCAAAAACGCTTTTCATTGACATTTCCGCCCCTTTCATGTGAAAATAGGGTGGACGCAACCTCAGGTTGACAAAAAGAAACGCCCGGTTGGTGGTGTTTTCTCCCGTTTTCCTGCTATGCTTTTCCTGCAAAGGCGCAGTGCACGGCGTCGAACGCAGCAACATTTCCCCAAGGAGGAACCTTTCATGGAACTATATGAAAAGCTCTACGAACTGCGCCGCGCGAGCGGCATGTCGCAGGAGGAGCTGGCGGAGAAGCTCGGTGTCTCGCGCCAAGCCGTCTCCAAATGGGAGAGCGGCGCCACGCAGCCGGAGCTTAGCAAGCTCATCGAACTCTCTAAGCTCTACTCCGTTTCCGTCGACGAGCTGCTCAGTCTGGAGCATACCAAACCCGAGCAGGATGCCGCCGAATCGCCGGTTCAAAGCAACGCCGAAAAAGCTCCCGCGGAAAAGCTGAGCTTCCGCGATTTCTGCATACAGCACAAGAAGATCATCGGCGGTGCGGCCGTGGCGCTCGCCGCGCTCATCGCCGTCGGCGTGCATTACAACAACCGCATCAACACGCTCAGCATGCAAGTAAATGACCTTCGCAGCCAGCTCTACAACGTGCAGAGCAATCTCTCCAGCCAGATCGACGGCATCAGCAATAACGTCTCGGACATTTTGACGCGCGAGTCGAGCCTGATTTCGCAGTATAATTACGAGATCACAAACGTCGATTTTAAAAAGCAGGAATGCACCATCGCGTTTTCCCTGCTGCCAAAGACAATCAGCGAGGGAACGACTGTCATCATCGGCGTGACCGACCATGGCAATTCCTCGCCGCTGGACAGCTATCGGCCGGGCTACTCTGCCGACCTTACACAGGATGGCTTCGGGTATCTGCACGGCAGTGTAACCGTCCCTCTGAGCGACGAGCTCGGCGTTGGTGTCAACTTCAAGCACGACGGTGAGACACAGTCGCAGGAGCTCGACACGATCTATGATCTCAAATCCCAGTATCAGCCGCAGCTCAAAAGCTTTCTAGCCCCCATCTCCTACGAGCGTCAGGCCGGCAGCAAATGGCAGTACCAGTTCACGCCGGGCAATGCCGGCATCCCGCTCGGCACCATCTCGCTCGGCGCGCTGTCCGATGTGTCCATCCGCAGCGCGTGTCTTGAATACACGTGCGCCAATCAGCTGCTCAGGCGCGTGCCGCTCGAAGCATCGTACAGCGATGGCAGCGCCGTCACCTATGTCGGCGATGACAGCGCCGAAGCCGTGGGCGCATCCGTCATAGAGGGCGTGTCGTACTATGACCTCGCCTATGCCTCCAGCAGCGAATCGGAGGCTTTCACGCTCCCGCTCGGGGCAACGCCGCTCGTCTGCGAGCTTGTCGTCAACCTTGCGGACGACACAGCACTGCGCGTCCGCCTCTTCCAGGTGCGCGCCATTGCAGGCGGCGACAGCTACGAGGAGATAAACTATCTCGACCAAAGTCTCAGTGAGCCGCTCCCCTTCATCGTCGAATATCCCGACGGGCAAAACTGAGCATTCCAAAAAAGCAGAAAAAAGCAGCTCTGCCGTAGCAGAGCTGCTTTTGTGATTGAATTAGTTCAGGCCGAACTTCTTGTTGAACTTGGCAACGCGGCCGCCGGTATCGACCAGCTTCTGCTTGCCCGTGAAGTAGGGGTGACACTTTGAGCACACTTCCACCTTGATGTTCGCCTTGGTGGAACCTGTCTCAATCACATTACCGCAGGCGCAAGTAATAGTAGTCTGCTGATAATTGGGATGGATTCCTTCCTTCATTGCTCGTGTTCACCTCTTTCTGATCCAAATGTACTTTTCTAAAAAAGCCATATAGGATATTACCACGCTTTGTGTCAAATTGCAAGAGAAATTTTTGATCCTCTCCGTGCTTTTCTCTTCCTTAGCACTTTTCCCTAATTTCATCGTCAATTTTTTAACGCTCGTTATGCAATTTCTCTTTACTTCTGCCGTTTTCAGTCGTATAATGGCACTTACGCGCCTTGCGCACGGATGATTGGAAGTAAAGGAACATCAGAATTATGTCGAAAAAACATTTCCTGCGGGGACTGCGCGACGGCATCCCCATTGGGCTTGGTTATTTTGCTGTCAGCTTCGGCATCGGCATCAGCGCGCACAACGCGCACCTGAGCATTTTTCAGGGTTTTTTGCTGAGCTTTTTGAACAACGCCTCGTCGGGTGAATACGGCGGCATCACCATCATCGCCGCCGACTCCGGCCTCTGGGCCATGGCGCTGATGATGCTGGTCGTCAACGCGCGCTATCTTCTGATGAGCTGTGCGCTCAGCCAGCGTCTCTCGCCCGATACGCCGCTTCCCTGGCGGCTCCTCATCGCCTATGACCTGACGGATGAGATCTTCGGCCTCGCCATCGCGCAGCCTGGGTATCTTGAGGTGTGGTATTACTTCGGCACCATGTGCGCGGCCATGCCGGGCTGGAGCATCGGCACCGTGCTCGGCGTGCTGATGGGGAATCTCATGCCCGTCTGGGCCGTCAGCGGTTGCTCCGTGATGCTGTTCGGCATGTTTCTCGCCATCATCATCCCCGTCGGCAAGCAGAACCGCATCGTGCTCGGCTGCATCGGCGTGAGCTTTCTCTGCTCGCTTCTTGTAAGCGTTTTGCCGTTCACGCGCGAGCTGTCCGAGGGCATGCGCATCCTGGTCTTGACCATCGTGATCTCTGCTGCCGCCGCCATTCTGTTCCCGCACAAGGAGGATGATCTCGTCGCATGAAAACGTATTTATATCTTTTCGTCATGGCGGCCACGACCTATCTCATCCGCGTCCTGCCGCTCACGCTGATCCGCAAGCCGATCCAGAATCCCTTCCTGCGCTCGTTTCTCTTCTACGTGCCCTACGTCACGCTCGCGGTGATGACGTTCCCCGCCATCATGAACGCCACGCAGTCGCCCATCGCGGGCGCGGCGGCCATGGTCATCGGCATCGTCGCCGCCTGGTGCGGACTGGGACTTCTCCCCGTCTCGCTCGTCTGCTGCGCGACAGTGCTGATCTTAGAGCATTTTATCGTGTGAGCAAATCTTGTAAAACACCCTCCGCGGATTTCCCGCGGAGGGTGTTTTTATGTATTCACAGCACCTTTTCTTCGCCGACCGAGAAAAAATACAGCACCTTTTCCCTGACCTTTTTGCCCATCACGCGCATAAGGGCCATGGAGTATGCCTCGAGCTGAGGGCGGTAGTGCTCAGCTCGTTCTTCGATCTGTGTTCTTCCGATGCGGTCAGTCTTGAAGTCCACGACCACAAGCTCGCCGTCCTCTTCAAAAAAGCAGTCTACCACGCCCTGCAGCAGCACCGCGTCGTCGGCGTCCAGCGTGGCAAAGTCCCGCACCGGCCGCAGCAGCGAGAAGCGGTACTCGCGCCGCACCGTCTGCGCATTCTTGCGAATGCGCGCGGCAAGATCACTTCGCAAAAATCGGACGATCGCGCGCACATCGACGGCGCTTGCCTGCTCGTCGGTCAGCTTGCGCTGCGCTCTGAGCTTTTCGACCTGCTCACGCACGCTCTGCTCGCTTGCTTCGCAGAAAAAGTCAAGGTCCTGCATCACAAGGTGCAGCGCCGTGCCCCGCTCCGCACCCGTGAGCGTCGTTTCGCCCGCAAGGAATTTTGGTTTATATAGGCTGCGCAGCCGCGGTGGGAGCGTTGTATTTTCGGATATCTCCTCGTCCAGCACGCGGCCCTTGAGCTGCGTGGCCGTCAGCTTGGCGGGAAAGGCCGTCTGCCCCGCGTAGGGGTAGCGGTACGACAGCGCAGCAAAATCCACCGGCAGCTCATCCTTCGGCGGCGCGGCATCCACTGGCGCGTCATCGGGCCGCTGCTGCGGCGTCACAAAGCTCAAACCGTTGTGCACACGCACCGTCCACGGCGTTTCGTCAGCATAGAAGCTCCCCTCGCCATTCTGCCCCGCAAGCTCGCGCAGGGACGCCGCTTCGCTGCGCTGCAAAAGCGGCAGCATGATCCAGTCGCCCATGCACTTGCCGCTGTCCACAGCCTCGGGCAGCACAGGACAATCGCTCAGCGCCAGAAGGTCGGCGACGCGGCTTTTCGCGTTTGCCTGCGTGTGCACCATGACGAGCTTTTCCTTCGCGCGCGTCATCGCAACGTACAGCACACGCAGCTCCTCGGCCTTCGCCTCGCGCCGCAGCGTGCGCTCGAGCGCCTGCCGTGCGACCGTCGGGTACTGGATGTGCCTTTGCGTGTCCACGCACACCGGCCCCAGCCCGAGCTGCGGGTGCACGAGCACCGAACTCAAAAAGTCCATATTGCTGAAGCGACGCGCGAGGTCCGAGAGGATCACGACCGGAAATTCGAGGCCCTTCGACTTGTGGATCGACATAATGCGAACGCCTGATGATGCGTGCGCGGTCTGCATCGAACCCGCCTCGCCTTCGGCAAGCTGCTCGCGCAGCGTGCGCACAAAGTCGAAAAGCCCCTGCCGCCCCGAGCGCGCGTAGTCCTCGCTGAGCTCCAAAAACGCGAGCAGATTTTCCTTGCGCTCCGCCCCACGACGCATCGCGCCGAAGATGCCGAGCACATTGCACCGGCGGTAAATTTCACTCAGCAGCTCGCGCACGCTCAGGTGCGCCGCGCTGTTGCGCAAAGCGTCCAGCGTATTGAGAAATTCTCTGCTGTGGATGTCCTCACTCAAAAGCAGCGCATCGTAGAAGTCACCCGTGCGCTGCCGCGCGCGGATCGCCGCGAGCTCATCGGGTGTAAAGCCGAAGAGCGGAGAGCGCAGCACGGCAATGAGCGGCACGTCCTGCCGCGGATTGTCGATGACCTGCAAGAGCGCGAACAGCACTGCGATCTCCATCGAGGCAAAAAAGTCCTCGCCCGCGTCAGCGGCGCAGTGGAGGCCGCGCGCTTCCAGCGCGCGGCGATAGTCCAAAAGGCGTGTGCTCGGCGAGCGCATCAATATGACGATGTCCTCCTCGCACACGGGCCGCAGCTCTTTTGTTTTGTCATCCTGTATAGGAAATTCACTTGTCAGCATATTGCTGATATAGTCCGCGACGAACGCGGCCTCAGCCTCGCTCGCGCGCACGCGCTGCTCACCCGTCTGCGTCGGCAGATCGAGCAGATGGAACTCCGCGCCGCACGCGCTCGATTCGACATAATTCGCGCCGAGGCGCAGCATTTCATCCGCGCCGTAGTCGAGCTCACCCATTTCCTCGGAAAGAATATTGCAGAAGATAAAATTCGTCGCGTCCAGCACTTCCTTGCGCGAACGGAAGTTGCGCGAGAGCAGCAGCTTCGCGCTGTCGTGCTCCTCTGCGTCCTCAAGCGGCGGCCAGGTGTTATAATGCTGCAAAAAAATACGCGGGTCGGCTAGGCGGAAGCGATAGATGCTCTGCTTGACATCGCCAACAGTGAAAAGGTTTTCTCCTTTACAAGAAATTGCGTCAAAAATGCGGTTCTGCACCTCGTTGGTGTCCTGATACTCGTCCACCATGATCTCGCGGTAGCGCGCGCTGACGATGCGCGCAAGCTCTGTCGGCGCACCGTCCTCTCCGATGAGAAGGCGGATGGCCTCGTGCTCCTGATCGGAGAAGTCAGCAGAATTCCGCCGCCGTTTTTCCTCGTTGTACCGGCGGGAAAAGTCCGCCGTCAGGTCGATGAGCGCGAGCATTGCGGGTGCCATCGTGCGCAGGTCCTCCACCGCCTCGTCGGACGAGGCGGAAAAAATCTCGGCAAAGCCCTTGACGGTCTCCTTGCAGTTGTCCCACAGGCTTTTCATGCGCGCTTTCATCTCGCCGCCGTCGCTGTCCTTCACCGCGGCGAGGCGCGGAAACGCGATGGTCACGCCGCACGCGGCGTCCCAGCCCTCTGCGGTCTTCCCCTCCAGCGCTTCGAGCTGGTAGGAGGCGTCGAGGAACGCGGGCGCATACTTCTGGTTCAGCGCGTCATTCGCGCACATCTCCTGCGCCGCGCGCTGCAAAAGGTTTTTGCAGTGGCGCGCCTTGCGCCGCACCTCATTGAGCAGAATTTTTCCATAGGGCGTGTCCTCGATCTTATCCGGCACGGCGCGCCAAAACGCGCGCTGCGCCTCGAGCCATTTGTCCTCATACGGCTGCGCCTGCAATTTTGCGTGCAGCTCGAGCACTAAGTCCTCAAGCGCGCTGTCGTCGCGCCCCGCGCCGAGCGTGTCGGCAAGCAGTGTGCCTCCGGGCGTCAGACAGTCGTAAAAATCGTCCAGCGTGCGCGCGAGCACGCGCTCGCGCAGCACCTGCGCCTCGTTCTCGTCCAGCACGCGGAAATCGGGCCGCAGCGCGTGCCCGCGCGCGTCCTCGCCGAGCAGATGGCAGTTTTCGCGCAAAAGCGCGGTGCAGAAGGCGTCCACCGTCTTGATGTCCGCGCGGTAGACGCGCAGCATCTGCTGCCGCAGGTGGTAGTTGCCGGGGTCGCGCTCCATGCGCTCGGTGAGCGCCTTGGCGATCTTGCCGCGCAGCTCGCTCGCCGCGGCGCGCGTGTAGGTAATGATGAGGAAATCGTCGAGATTCGCCCCTTCGCGCTCCACGTAGGAAAAAAGCCTCTCGACGAGCACCTTCGTCTTGCCCGAGCCCGCCGCCGCGGAGACGAGCAGACTGCGCTCGCGGCTGTCCACCGCCGCTTGCTGTTCGTTTGTCAGCTTTTCAGCCATTTTCGCGCGCCCCCTCTCCGTTCACCTCGTCGATGTACTGCCAGAATTCGTCGTTTTTCGTCGCTTTGATGTATTCCATACGGTCACTGCCGCAGCCGTTTTCAAAGTGGCACGCGCTCGCGAACTCGCAGTATGTGCAGGCCGACTGCTGCGGCGTGCGCGCGTAGGGGTCGGCGTCGATGTTGCCCGCGAAGACCTCCTGCGTGATTTCATGTAAAATATGGTCGACGTATTTCGAGAGCTTTCCGAGCTGCTCGGCAGAAGCAAGGCTTCCCGTCACCGCGCCGTCCCTTTTCACCGCGATGGGCAGGTAGCACGGCGATTCGAGCGCGCTGTGCTCCATCGCCTGCAGGACCGCCGGGTCCTCGAGCACCATGCCGCTGCGGCGCAGCTCCTTTTTGAGTGCTTTTTCGATCTTTTCGGGCTCCGTGTCGCGCGCGCAGCGCAGCATCGGCTCGCGCGCGGGCGTGTAGAGAACGCCCGCGGGAACGATCTCGTGTCCGCCGAAAAGCATCTGTCCCTCTTCTTTAAGCGTAAAGAGGTAGAGCAGCATTTGGAGCCCCAGCCCGTAGCGCAGCTCGGCGAGGTCGAAGCTCTTCTTGCCCGTCTTGTAGTCCACGACGCGCAAATATAGCTTGCCGTCGTGCAGCCAGCCGTCCACACGGTCGACCTTGCCGACAACGCGCGCCGTGCCGTTTTCCTCGCGGATCGTGATGGCGGGCAGCTGCCCGTCCGCACCAAATTCCAGCTCAAATGCCAGCGGCTCAAAGTCGGAGCTTTGCAGCTCCTCGCTCACCTCGTCCATGATGCGCTCGACCGTCGCACACAGGCGGTTGAACAGATAACGGAAGCGCGCGCTTTTTTCGCACAAGTCCGGCAGCACGCGGCCGATGTATTCCTCGATCGACGCGCGCACGAGCGCGTGCAGCTTCTCCTTTGATAGCGTATGCAGTCCGCCGCACTCCTTCGCCTGCCGCAGCGTATGCTCCATCACATCGTGCACGAACGTGCCGATCTGCGGCGCGTCAAAGCCCGCGCCAGTGCGCTCTCTGGCTTTCAGGCCGTAGCGCATGAAATAGGCAAAGTGACATGAGCGCGCCATGTCCATGCGCGAGGCGGACAGTGTCACCGCGCCGCCGTAGAGCGCGTGCACCGCGTCGCACGACAGATGCCCGCGCGTATAGCGCGAAGCGTCCTTCATCGCGGCAAGCGCACGCTCCGCGTCGCCCTGTCCTTCAAAATACTGCCACAGCGCGCCGCCGATATGCTCGCCCGCATACTCGAGCGCCGTCGACTTTGCTGACAGGCGATATTCCTTGTCAGCGCTCTCTGTTTCGACGCTGATCGACGGCAGCAGACGCGCGATGCGCCCGATGACGAACGATGGCCGCTTCTCCGCGCCCTTTCCGTCCGAAACGGGATAGGACACCGTCAGCTTTTCCGTCGGCTGGGCCAGCGCGGCGTAAAGATTCTGAATTTCCAGATGAAACTGCTCCATCCCGTGCGGCGCAAGGAAGATTTGCTGCCTCTCGAGCGCCTCGCGGTCCTCGTCGCGCAGCACGCCGCCGCGGTTCTCCGCCGCAGGCAGCACGCCGTCGTTCGCGCCGAGCAGGAACAGCGCGCGCACCGTGTGGCGGTCGTTTCGCGTCATTTCGCACAGGTTCACCGCGTCGAGCGTCACGGGGATCGTGCCCACGCTGTACTGCGTCAGCACAAGGCGCATCAGACTCGCAAACTCCTCGGCGTCGAGGATCGCGTCGCCCAGGATTTCCACAAACTGGTCGAGCACGCTGCAAAGAATGCTCCACAGCTGCGCCGTTTCCTCGGCGCGCTGGGCCTCGCCCGCGGCAAAAAGCTGCTCGGTCTGCGCCTGCAAGGTCTCCGGCAGGTTCACCTCTTCCAAATAGCCGTACAGCGCGCGCACCTTCTGCTCGGCCTCGCCGCTGCCGCCCACGCCTTTTTTTAGGCGCGCAAACGGCCCCTGCACGCGCTCGCGCAGTGCGTTGACCGTCTTGAGCCGCGCCCTTGCCTCGTCCGTCCATTCTTCGCCGTAGCCGTCGGGATGCGCCGACCAGGGCGTCTCGCGCGTCCACATCGCGCCGCGGATCTCCCACTTGAGCGCATAATTTTCCAGAATGTCGCATTCCGCCATGCTGAGGCCGGCGAGGCCGGTCTTGAGGCAGCGGAACACATCCTCATACTCAAAGCCTCCGCTCGCGGCGTCGAGCGCGCCGAGCAGCAGCGTCAGCACGGGACTTTTCAAAATATCGCTGCGGTGGGCATAATAAAGCGGAATACCGTAGCGGGCAAACACGTTTTCGATTGCGCCCGCGTAGGAGTCGAGATCGCGCGCCGTGACGGTGATCTCGCGGTAGCGGTAGCCCTGCTCGCGCACGAGCTGTAAAACCTGCGACGCGACCCACTCGCACTCGCTGTACGCGCTGCCCGCCTCATAGAGCGCGACGGCGTCAGTCGGCTGGGTAAATTCGTCCGCTGCGCCGAAAAAGCAGCGCTCGATATGGTCGAGCGCGCCGCGCACCTCGCCCTGCGGAAGAATTTTCTCCTCGCATGCGACGCCGGCATCGCGCGCGAGCGCGTACAGCCGCTCGCGCACGCGCAGGCTCTCGGAAAAGAGCTCGCGGTCCTGCGTGTCGCCAAGGAGCGTGACGGTCACGCTCTTCGCGCGCCGCAGCAGGATACGCAGAATGCGCAGCTCACGCCCCGTAAAATACGAAAAACCGTCGAGGAAAATGTCTTTATTGTCAATATATCCCGACGCTTCGAGGTTTTCCTCCAGCTTTTCAAGCACATCGCGCGCGTCGTGCCCCGGTGCGTGGAGCTTGCTGAGGTAAATGCCATAGATAAGAGAAAGGTCGCGCAGCTTGTCGCCGCTCTCGCCTTCGATCTGCGCTACGCTCTCGGATAGCTGCTCGGGCGATACGGCGTAGGCCTGCAATTCCTCCATCACGGCGAGCAGGCTCTCCAAAAATGCCGCGCGCTGCGACGGGCGCTTGTAGACCTTGAGCACCGGCGCAAGCTCCGTGAGCGTACGCTGGAGCGTCAGGAGCTTTCCGCCCGAATCGAGCGTCACGTCCGCGCTGCCGCCGCAGATGCTCAGCACGCGCGAGGCGAGCAGCTTGAACGTCAATGCCTCGGCATGGCGCGACGCGGTGTCGCCGCAAACACGGCACAGGTCCATCTCCGCCACATGCGAGGCGTGCTCCGGCACGAGCAGGATTTGCTGCGACGAGTCCCCCAGTGCGGCGATCCTTTGCAGCACGCGCTCGGATTTGCCCGTGCGCGCGCGTCCCATCAGTATGTGCAGCAAGCGCCCTTCCCCCTTTTTCTCTCTTAAAGTTATCAATATTTTTTCCTAATTTTATCATAGTTTTCTTTTTCGGGCAACGCAGAAAACGCCGTACGCATATTTTCGCCCATCACGGGAAGACTACCTAAGACCAAACCATCTTTTTAAGGAGGGAACTTCATGGTCATCGACAAGATCGCGCTGACACTTGCTATCATCGGCGCGCTCAACTGGGGCAGCGTGGGCCTTTTCGGCTTTGACTGCGTTGCCTTTCTCTTCGGCGGACAGATCGGCATGCTCAGCCGCGTGATCTACACGCTCGTCGGCCTTGCCGGCATCTGGTGCATTACGATGCTGTTCCGCGAGAAAGAGCCGATGGAAAGCGGCGGCCAGGCGTAAAAAATAAAAGGAGAGGGGCTTGCCCTCTCCTTTTATTTTTGCGTTAAAAATTTTCTTTACCGCTCCCCAGTCGCTTCCGCGCCTTCCAGCTCGCGCATTGAGCGGCGGAACTGGCGATAGAATGTGAAGCTCGTCAGCGCCACCGCGCCGAAGTCCGCCACGGGCTCGGCCAGGAACACCGCGAACGCCTTGTCCGCGAAAAAGTGCGGCAGAATATAGATGAGCGGGATGAGCAGGATGATCTTGCGCCACACGGCGAGGAAGAGCGACGTCTTCGCGTTGCCGAGCGCCACAAACGTCTGCTGGCAGGCGATCTGGATGCCGAAAATACCGCTGCACCCCATGTAGATGCGCACGGCCCACGCCGCGTATTCGACCAGCGCGGGGTCATTATTGAAAATCAGGATGAACGCGCGCGGGAAGAACTCGACCAGAAGCCAGATGGCCATTGAATAAGTAAAGCACTCGCGCAGCAGGCAGAAATAGGCGTCGCGCACGCGCTGGGCGTTCTTTGCGCCGAAGTTGTAGCTCACGATGGGCTGTGCGCCCTGTGTCAAGCCCTGAAGCGGCATGTTCGAAAACTGCATGATGCTCGTCAGCACTGTCATCGTGCCGACGGCCATGTCGCCGCCGTAGCGCAGGAGAGATGAGTTGAAGCAGATGGCGATGAGGCTCTCCGTCGACTGCATCACAAACGGGGAAAGTCCCAGCGCGATACACGGCAACACGATCTTCGCGTCCACATGCAGGTTCTCGCGCTTTAAGTGCCAGCGCGTCTTCTTTCCCGTGAGGAACGTCATCACCCACACGGCCGACACTGCCTGCGAGATCACCGTCGCCAGCGCCGCGCCGCGCACGCCGAGACCGAGCACGAAGATGAACAGCGGGTCGAGAGCCGTATTTAAGAACGCGCCAATGAGCACCGTCTTCATGCTCACGGTGGCGAAGCCCTGTGCCGTGATGTAGGCGTTCATGCCAAGTGTCAGCTGCACGAAGATCGTGCCGAGGGCGTAGATTCGCATATAGTCGAGCGCGTAACCGATGGTGTTCTCGCTCGCGCCGAACATCAGTAAAAGCGGCTCGGCAAAGGACTCGAACAGCACCGTCAGCACCAGCGCCGTGATCACAAGCATCGTCAGACAGTTTCCCATGATGCGCTCGGATTTTTCGCTCTCGCCTGCGCCCTCGGCGATCGAGGCGCGCGGCGCGCCGCCGATGGCCATGAGCGACGCGAACGCCGAAATAACCATGATGATCGGCAGGCATACGCCAACGCCCGTCAGCGCGAGTTTTCCGACGGTCTCGGCGGGCTGCATGTGGCCGATGAACACGCGGTCGACCAGATTGTAGAGCATGTTGACGATCTGCGAGGTGATCGTCGGCACGGAGAGCGAAAAGAGCAGCTTTTTGACGTCCCCGTGTCTCAGATCTGCGCGCTTATCCAAAATCATCACCTGAATCTTTCGTATTTTTCCGCATAGTTTGTTAGAATATCATGCCGCGGGGCGTTCGTCAAGCAAGCGGGCCGCGAAGCGCTCTACCATGGCATTTCCATAAAGCGCTTTTGGACATTTTTTCACTTTCTCCATTGCTTTTTCCGCGTGAGCTATTGTATAATTTGTTTTACAATCGCACCAGCGGAGCACCCCGCGTTCCGCTTATCAAACAAATAACGGAGGAATCACCATGAACGAAAAGTTTTCCAAACTTGGCTTTTATCCTTCCGACATTCTGCTGCCCAAGAAGGATGTCGATATGAGCAAGTGGGCGGTCGTCGCATGCGACCAGTTCACCTCTGAGCCCGAGTACTGGGAGCGCGTGGAGAAGACCGTCGGCGACGCGCCTTCCACCCTGCGCCTCATCCTGCCCGAGGCCAACCTGAAGGCCCCCAACGTCGACGAGTTCATCGCCGACATCAACGCCTCGATGAGCAAGTACCTCGAAGAGGGCATCTTCGAGACGCTCAAGGACTCCCTCATCTACATCGAGCGCGGCCAGAGCGACGGTAAGATCCGTCACGGCCTCATTGGTATGGTCGACCTCGACCAGTACGACTTCACCCCCGGCTCCGGCGCGCTGATCCGCGCGACTGAGGGCACCGTGCTCGACCGTATCCCCCCGCGCGCCCGCGTGCGCCGCAACGCCCCCATCGAGCTGCCCCACGTCATGCTGCTCATTGACGACCCCGAGAAGACCGTCATCGAGCCCCTGACCGCCGCGGCCGACAAGATGGAGAGCGTCTATGACTTCGACCTGATGGAAAACGGCGGCCACATCAAGGGCTACAAGCTCTCCGCTGCGCAGATCGACGCAGTCGCCGACGCGCTGACCGGCCTCACCTCCGACGAGGCGATGAAGAGCAAGTACGGCGTCTCCGGCGTCGCGCCCCTGCTGTTCGCCGTCGGCGACGGCAACCACTCCCTCGCCACCGCCAAGGCCTGCTATGAAGAGCAGAAGAAGGGCAAGACTCCCGAGGAATACCTCGCGCTGCCCTCCCGCTACGCACTTGTCGAGGTCGTGAACAACCACGACGATGCGCTCCAGTTCGAGCCCATCCACCGCGTGCTCTTCGGCGTCGACCATGAGAAGTTCATGGAAGAGTTCAAGAAGTTCTACCCCAACGCCCACGAGGGCAAGGGCGAGGGCCACGTCATTGAGGTCTGCTGGAACGGCCACGACGATTTCGTCACCGTCCCCGACCCGAAGGTCCAGCTGGCCGTTGGCACGCTGCAGACCTTCATCGACGAGTACCTCAAGCAGTTCGGCGGTGAGGTCGACTACATCCACGGCGATGAGGTCACCCGCGAGCTCGGCTCCAAGGAGGGCAACATGGGCTTCCTGCTTCCCGCGATGGGCAAGGAGCAGCTCTTCAAGACCGTCATGGCCGATGGCGTTCTGCCGCGCAAGACCTTCTCCATGGGTCACGCGCAGGACAAGCGCTACTACGTCGAGGCACGCAAGATCCGCTAACCTAATGTAACCATTGCAGAAAAGCGCCGCCTTGCGGCGCTTTTCTCATCAGGAGGATTCTCTATGGATTTGAAAACAGCCAGGATCTGGCAGGACGTATTGCTCTGGGGCGGCGCGCTGGTCTCCCTCGTCGGCGCATGGGGCTTTCAAAACACCGTCACCGCGCTCGTCGGTCTCATGATGATGGGCGCTTCGCTCATCGTCTGGTGGCGCTTTTACCGCTGCCCCAAGTGCGGCGAGCACCTCGGCCGCGGCAATCCCAAGCGCTGCCCGAAATGCGGCGCGTGGATCGCCGACGAGCCGGAGCCCGAGGAGAAGAAAAAGATCCAGCACAAGAAAAAGAAGCACTGAGCGCACAAGGAGGCCGCGATGAACGACAAAAAGCCCCTGATGGACTATCGCAGGGTCCAAAAGCTCCAAACACCGCTGCTTCTTACCGGCGCGCTGCTCAGCGGCGTCGGCACAAGCGTCAGCGTACCGCTTGTTATTCTCGGTATCGCGATCATGCTCTTTGCCATCGTGATTGGGGTTCTTTACTACCGCTGTCCGCACTGCGGCAGACCGCTCGGACGCATAGGTGAAGGCGGTGCCTACTGCCCCCACTGCGGCAAGGCGCTGAATGCGCCGGTCGAGGAGCCCGTGCGCAGCATAACTGTCCCCGCCTATGCTAAGCTCAACCTGACGCTTGACATTCTTGGCAAGCGCGATGACGGCTACCACGAGATGCAGATGGTCATGCAGACCGTTTCGCTCCACGACGATGTGACCGTCACGCTCACAGACGGCAAAGGCATCACCTGCCGCGTCGACGGCGCGGCGCTTCCCTGCGATGAGCGCAACCTCGCTGTCAAGGCGGCGAGAGCCTTTTGCGAGGCGATGGACTACGGCGGCGGCATCGACATCGCGCTTATAAAGCGCATTCCGTCCGAGGCCGGCATGGCCGGCGGCAGCGCAGATGCCGCGGCGGTGCTGCGCGCGCTGCGCGAGCTCGTCTCCCCCACCCTCACGGACGAGCGGCTCGAGCAGATCAGCGCAAGCGTCGGCAGTGATGTTCCCTTCTGCATCCGCGGCGGCACGCAGCTGGCCGAGGGCCGCGGCGAAAAGCTGACCGTCCTCAAGCCCGCACCGCGCTTCTTCGTCGCCGCCTGCAAGCCGGACTTCCCGATCTCCACACCCGCGCTCTTCGCGCGCGTAGACGGCGTGACGATCACCGACCGTCCTGATACGGACGCGATGCTCGCCGCCATCGAGCACGGCGACGCGGACACGCTGTGTGCAAACGTGCGCAACGTCTTTGAGCAGGCGCTCGACGGCGAGCAGCGTGAGTGCATTGAGACCATCAAGCGCGATCTTCTCGCCTACGGCGCGAAGACGTCGGCGATGACCGGCTCAGGCAGCGTGGTGTTCGGCCTCTTCTCTGACAAAGCGGCTTGCCGCAGAGCGTGCGAGGCACTGCAAGGCGAGTGCGTCAAAACTTTCTGCGCCGAATTTGTTTGAAAACTCAGAAAACCGTCCATACTCGAAGCAAATTCTTTGAGATGGGCGGTTTTTCGATGAAATGGACGAAATGGGAGCTTTCCCTTGCCGTTGGCCTCGCGGTCATGCTACTTTTCTGCGCCGCGCGCGGCACTAATACCCTCCAGTGGTGGAGCGCAGCGTTCTCCCCGCTGTGCGACGGCATCCTGACGCAGAGCGCCGCAAGCGGTGATGTCGTAGTGAAGTCGAAGCTTGCAGAGCTGCTGGCTCTGCTGATGGGTGGAAAATGACATGCTCTACCTGCCATTTGAGCGAGAAAAAGGGAGTCGGCACTTTTTACGCCGGCTCCCCTTTTCATTATCCCTCGCACAGGATGTCGATCAGCTCATCCTTCTGCAAGCCCGCGAAGTAGCGCGAAACGTCCACATCGCCGAGTGCCTTTTCATAGCCCGCGCGGTCCGGCGTGCAGCCAACAAAGTGCGCCGCCAGCTCGTCCGGTTCCGAGGCGCTGAAAAAGTCGCCCTTGAATGTCAGGGCCGCGATCTTTCCGTGCTCCACGGTGATGTAGGCCTCGATCAGGCCGCAGCCGTCCACGCGGCGGCGGCGCAGCATCGTGCACGCCGGAGAGAAACCGTAGTTCCAATCCCATGTGGCGTAACGCTCCGCGCGCAGCTTTTCCACCGCCGCAAGGTCGTCCTGCGTCAGCGGGTAGGCCTCGCCCGGATTCTCCTTCAGGATGTTTTCCAGCAGGATGCGGCGGAATTCCGGCAGTGTGACCTTTTCCGGCAGATGCTCGGAAACGTTCGTCACGCGGCTGCGCACTGAGCGGATGCCCTTGGTCTGGATCTTTGTCGGGTCGACGCGCAGCGCCTCGCTGACGACAGAGAGGTCCGAATCGAACATGATCGTGCCGTGGTGCATCACGCGTCCCTGGCGGATGTACTGCGAGTTGCCGGAAAACTTCTTTCCGTCGATCGTGATGTCGTTGCGGCCGTTGACCTCCGCCTTCACGCCGAGCGTCGCCAGCGTGCGCACGACCGGTTCGCAGAAGAGCTTGAGGTCCAGCGCATTGCTCTCGCCGACATCTGTAATGAACGTGAAGTTCAGGTTGCCCATGTCGTGATAGACCGCGCCGCCGCCGGAAAGTCTGCGCACCACGCGAATGCCGCGCTCGCGCACGGCCTCTTCGTTGATCTCAGCGATCGTGTTCTGATACTTTCCGACAATGATCGCGTTATCATTCTGCCAGAGCATGAAATACATGCGGTCGCGCGGGAGGCAGTCGAACACGTACTGCTCCATCGCCAGATTGTAGCTCGGATCGGTCGTCATCAGGTCCAGATATGATAGCTTCATGGTCGTGGTCTCCTTCTATCAGGGTCGTTGATTTTCAAGCCTTTTTCAGGGCTGTTATCCTTGTCTTTTCAGCTGCGCGCTCAGCCGCCGCGCCATCAAGCGGTGTCCCTCCGGCGTCGGGTGCAGACCGTCAAGCAGCAGCTCCGAGCGGATCGATCCGTCTGGCGACAGAAAATCCGCGCAGAAGTCGATATACGGCACGCCAAACGCCGTGCAGTACCGCTTGAGCCATGCGCAGTACCCTTTCATCGTCCGCTCCGCCGCTTCAAAATCGACCGCGGCCGCCCACGCCCGCGGCGCATGCAGTGCATCCGCCGGAAGCGGGATACCAACCATCGGCAGCACGCCCACGGAAAAGAGCTGGTGGATCATCGCGCCCATATTTTCCCGCGCCGCAGCGTCGGAGCCGGAGTAGAACACATCGTTGCTCCCGCCCATCAGCAGCACATAGGGCCGGTCGGCGCCAAGGCCGCCCTCGCGCAGCTCCGCGAGCACCCCGCCCTGCATGCGCGCCAGCATGCCGCCGGTCGTGTCGCCGTTGATGCCCTCATTGACAAACTCCCAGCCCGTCTCCTGTGCGCACAGCCGCGTCCACCGCTGAGACAGATGCACGCCGTATCCAAAGGTCAGGCTGTCACCGATGCGGATCAGTTTCATAATCTTTCCACCCGCGTTTCTTTCGGATCGATGGTAAGCAAAAAAGCCTTGAAAGTTTACACTTTCAAGGCTTTTCTTGGTGGAGATAAGCGGGATCGAACCGCTGACCTCTTGACTGCCAGTCAAGCGCTCTCCCAGCTGAGCTATACCCCCATGCCGTTTTGTTTTTACTGTTCCATTCAGCTCGGAACAAGTGATAATATAGCACAGAGAGTAGAACCTGTCAACACTTTTTTGAAGAAATCTTTGTTTTTTTGAAAGGTTCTCCTTTCACTAGAGCATTTCCCCCGATTTGAGAGGCTTTCTCCTTGGTCTCCGGATGCCGCCAAAGCCTCTTTCTCCCGTCAGATGCCAAGGGGGTGTGACCGCATGGATCAGGAGCGCGGTCAAAGCGGTACCCCCCTCTAATTTTGCTTAGTGCGTCAAAGCCGCAAAAAAGCAGGGCCCTTCCGCGCTCAAAAAAGACCCTGCTTTTCTTTTTACCCTCTCGCAAACACGGTGTAGCGTCCGCTCGGCGCGTCGAAGAAGTTTTCGCCTGCGACGGATTTGACGTGCAGGCCGTCGCTGCCGCGCAGCAACGTAAACGCGCCGTAGCGCACCGTGCCCGCATTCTCGTTCAAGTGATAGCCAAAGACCATGCCCTCGCCGTTCGTGCCGAGGTAGTTGAGCTGGCCGGTGTACTCAAAGTAAATCCCAACCTCGCTGTTGATGTCCTGCACCGTGAGGCCGCCGCCATCCGTGAGCGTCAGAATATAATCGCTGTCATAGCTGCCCTGCTCTGCGGTGTCGTGCGTCACGGTCGCCGTCCACTCGCCGAGAAATTCCGACGGGATCGTGTAGTCCGCGTCGCTGACCGCGCCGGAGAGGTCGTGTTTCTCCCCTGATGCGTCGACGGCGAACACCGTCTGATACGTGCCGTAGTCCTCCTTGACCTCGCCGGACTCGAACGAAACAATGCCCTTCACGCCGCCGAGCGGTCCGCCGTCGCAGAGGAAGCCCGCCGTCAGGCCCTCGAGCAGGTTCACGTACTCCACCGTGCCCTCACTCGTCAGCAGGAAGATGTACGGGAAGTACCCCTGCCCCACCGAGCCGACGAACACATCCGTGTAGTCGGAATACAGGCCTTCCACGGGGTAGATGGTCTCGTAGTCAAAGCGGAAATTCTCCGCGTACCACGCGGAGTCCGCCGTCTTTTCAAAGCTGACGGTCAAATCGCCGCCCGAGAGCGCGGCCTTGACAAAGCTGTCCTGCGCCGTCTTCTCGACCGTCTCGCGCGCGGAGAGGTCGAGCGCGAGGTCAGCGTCGTAGCTCTCCGCCCCGGCAAACGAGCCGATGGGCACGATCATATGCAGCGCGCCGCCGTCGAGATAGAGCCGCATCTCCGCGTTGATGTTCTCGTCCGAGAGCGTCCACGCGCGGCGCTCGGCATAGGACGCGATGAAGCCCGCGCCGCCCATGCTGCCGCTGAGTGCATCTCGGTACGTCTCATCAAAGTAGTTTGCCGCGGTGCGGCGCGCCGCCGTGATGAAGTCCTGCGTTGAAAGCTCGCAGCGCGCCAGCAGGTCCTCGCTCATGAAGCGTTTGCCGCCGAAAAAGTCGTAGCTGTACGTCTCCGTCATGCTCGTGTCGCCGTCCATCTCCGCGCGCACCACAAGGCAGAGCAGGCTGTCGTTCCAGTAGCTCGTCCACGTGACGGAAAGGCATGTGAGCGAAACGCGGGAGGCCATCATGTTCTTCTGCTCCTGCACGAGCGCGCCGAATTGATCGGCGATCTCGTCGTTCAGCGCGGCGGCGACCGCCGTTTCCGACATGATTCTTGGCACATGGTAGCTGTATGCGAGCGTGTTGTTCTCGGCGTCCGTGTACTCGCCCTCCTCGCTGTAAAGCTCGGAAATGAGCGAATCGTCGTAGCCGGACGGGGTGTCGTCCGGCTCCTTTTCGCCGCAGGCGGCAAGGTTCAGCAGCAAAAGCGCCGTGAGCAGCGCGGTGGTCATTTTTTTCATAGGCTTCTCTTCTCCGATCTCAAAGGTCTTGTCTTTTCTGCCATTATAGCGGATTTTTGCAAAAGCGCAACGGCTTTTCGCGCGCGGCAGCGCGCGCCGATTGACAGAATTCCGACAAGGTTATAGAATATGTGTACTTTCAAACCTCAGGAGTTTTTATGTACGATTATACACAAGCCAAAATGAACGACGACGCCATCCGCGCCATCAGCTCCATCGGCCTCGCCCATCTGGGCGACGCGGTGTATGAGCTGCTTGTGCGCACATATCTGTGCGTGCACGGCAAGGCGACGGGCAAGGGCCTTCACCGCGCGACGGTCGAGCTCGTCTGCGCGCCGCAGCAGGCGCGCTTTGCCGAAAACCTCTTACCCCTTTTGACGGAGGAAGAGGCCTCTGTGTTCCGCCGCGGGCGCAACGCGAATGTCCATTCCATCCCCCACCACGCCGACCGCGCGGACTATCAGAAGGCCACAGGCCTCGAGGCGCTGTTCGGCTGGCTGTATCTGCGCGACGATCACGCGCGCATCAACGAGCTTTTCAACCGGATGATGGAGGACGACAATGCCACTTGACGCGATCTGCCTGCGGGCAGTTTTACACGAGCTGAGACCTCAGCTCATCGGCGCGCGCGTCGACAAGGTGCAGCAGCCCGCGCGCGACCAGATCGTTCTGCTGCTGCGCGGCAATCTGCGCCTGCTGCTCAACGCGGGCGCAAACCAACCGCGCATCCAGCTCACAAACATTCTGCGCGACAACCCTGCCCAGCCGCCGATGTTCTGCATGCTGCTGCGCAAGCACTTAGTCGGCGCGCGCGTGCTGTCCATCGAGCAGCCGGATCTTGAGCGCATGGTGATTTTAACGCTCCAGTGCACGGACGAATTCGGAGAGATCAGCCAAAAGCAGCTCGTGCTCGAGTGCATGGGGCGGCGGTCGAACCTCGTCCTGCTCGACGCGCAGGGGCGTATCGTCGAATGTCTGCGCCGCGTGGACTCGGACCTTTCCGCCACGCGCCAGCTGCTGCCCGGCCTTTTTTACCATCTGCCGACACCGCTCGACAAGCTGTCGCTTTTATCGCAGGAGGAGGACTCCCTCGCCCTCGCGCAGCGCGGCGGCGACGCGGAACAGGCTGTCGACAAGTGGGTGCTCGACCATTACACCGGCATTTCGCCGCTGATCGCGCGCGAATTCGCCTTCCGCGCGGGACGCGAGACCGACGTGCGCTTCGGCGCGCTGAATGATACGCAGCGCGGGGCGCTGGTGCAGGAATTTTCCGATACAGCCAACGCTGTAAAGGAAGATAACTATATGCCCGTCATCCTCTACCGCGACAGCAAGCCCGTGGATTTCACCTACCGTCCCATCGCGCAGTACGGCGCGGAAACGCAGGTCGAGACGCGTGAGAGCTTCTCGCAAATGCTCGACGAGTTCTACGACGCGCGTGAGCGGCAGGAGCTCTCCGCCCGCCGCGGCCGCGAGCTGACGCACGCGGTCACGGTCGCGCGCGACCGCATGGCGCGCAAGGCCGAGAACTTAAAGCACGACTACGCCGCGACGCAGAAGCGCGACGAATTCCGCCTGCGCGGCGACCTCATCACCGCAAACCTGTACCGCATGAAGAGCGGAGAAAAAGTCTTGCATGCGGAAAACTACTATGAGGACGGCTGCCCGACCATCGACATCCCGCTCGACCCGCTGCTCTCCCCCCAGCAGAACGCCGCAAAAAACTACAAGCAGTACAACAAGCTCAAGACCGCCGAATTCCACCTGCGCGAGCAGATCGAAAAGGCGGAAAACGAACGCGCGTACTTGGAAAGCGTCCTGCAGGAGCTTTCGCAGGCGGAAACCGAGCAGGAATTCAATGAGATCCGCCGCGAATTGCAGGAGACGAACTATATCCGAAAGTCGAGCGGCAAAAAGGAGCTCAAGCGCGCCTTCGCCCCGCGCACATTCAAAACCTCGAGTGGGCTTGAGGTCCTCGTCGGCCGCAGCAACGTGCAGAACGACCAGCTGACAAAAAAGGCCGACAAGCGCGACTACTGGTTCCACACCCAGCACATTCACGGCTCGCACGTCATCCTGCGCTGCGCGGGACTCACGCCGAGCGACGATGATCTGCGCGAGGCCGCAATGCTCGCATCCTACTTCTCGCAGGCGAAGGAGAGCAGCAGCGTCCCCGTCGACTACTGCCCCGTGAAGTTCGTCAAAAAGCCCGCGGGCGCACGCCCCGGCATGGTGACCTACGACAATTACCGCACACTCTATGTCACGCCCGAAGAAGGGCTTGCCAAAAAGCTCTTTCTCAGGTAAACTATTAGAAAGCGATTCCCCTCTCCCCTGTTGGATGACAAAAGCAAGCTTGATGTTGGAAAGGAGAACCCCATGGATAAAAAGAGAAAAACCGTGCTCATCGCCGTCGCCGCGATGCTGCTCGTCGTGGCTATCTTTTTGCTGCCGCGCCGTGCGCAGCCGCTCGGCGAGCTGATCCCCGCGCCTGAGACCGCCCGCGTCGACGGACTCTTCTGCATTTCGACCATTGTTCCCACGCCGGACGGCTACGGCACGTTCGACACCGGCGACTGCCGAGTAGAGGATGACAGTGAGGCCGCCGCAGCTCTGCGCAGCGCCATGTCCGAAATTTCGGTGCAGCGCTATTATCGTTTGCCCACGTCGCTCCTCTCCCGCTTCACGCAGAACGAGAACTATGTCACCGTCTGGTGGATCCCCGAAGACGGACAGAAGCATGACCTGTACCTCAACTGGGACGAGGGCTTCATCTACGACGACGCCCACCGCGCCGTCGCCTACAAGATCGACGGCAACGCGCAGCAGGCGTTCAGTCAGCTCTGCGCCATCATCAGCGAGTACGGCGCGTACACCCGATAAAATTCAGCAATAAAAAACTCCGTATGAGAAATCTCATACGGAGTTTTTTTGCGTCCTTACAGCATTTTCTGCGGCATCTGCCACGCGTTGTGGTCGGTGTGCAGCAGGTGGTGCGACTTTTCGCCAAGCGGCGCGCCGAGGTAGTCCTTGTAGAGCGCCTTGACATCCGGATTCTCGTGTGAGAAGCGCAGAAGCTCACCCTGATCGAGCCGCCAGAGCACGTTGCCGCGATCCTCGGCAAGCTCGGTACCGTCGTGGATGGGCTGGCCGCCGCCGCCCGCGCAGCCGCCGGGACAGGCCATGACCTCGACAAAGTCATACGCTGCGTCGCCGCGCTTGACAGCCTCAATGAGCTTGCGGGCTTTCCCGAGCGAGCTCACGACCGCGACGCGCACGTCGCCCGCGCCGGGGATGTTGAACGTCGCCTCCTTCCACCCGTCCATGCCGCGCACGGCGGTGAAAGCGTCAGGGTCAGGATTCTTGCCCGTGATGAGGAAGTACGCCGAACGCAGCGCCGCGTCCATCACGCCGCCGGTCGTGCCGAAGACGACCGCCGCGCCGGTCGCGGAGCCGAGCGGGCTGTCGAACTCCTCCTCGGGCAGGTACTTGGGTTCAATGTGATTCGCGCGCATCATAATGTTCAGCTCGCGCGTCGTGATGCTCACGTCGACATCGGGGATGCCCGCGTCGTTTTTCATCGTCGGCAGCGCGCATTCGCTCTTTTTCGACACGCACGGCATGATCGAGACGACGAAAAGGCGCTTGGGGTCGATACCGACCTTTTCGGCAAAGTAGCTCTTCGCCACCGCACCGAACATCTGCTGGGGCGACTTGGCCGTGGAGAGATTGTCCGTCAGTTCGGGGTACTGGGACTTCACAAAGCGAACCCAGCCCGGGCAGCAGGACGTGAACATCGGCCACTGATACTGGTCCTTGTGGGTGAAGCGCTCGATAAACTCGCTGCCTTCCTCCATGATCGTGAGGTCGGCGGCAAAGTCGGTGTCGAACACATAGTTGAAGCCCAGCTCGCGCAGCGCCGCGACCATGCGCTTGGGCGTTGCGAACTCGCTGTCGAGCCCGAACTGCTCGGCCCATGCCGCGCGCACCGCGGGCGCGACCTGCGCCACGGTGACGGTATTCGGATCGTCGATCGCGTCGAAGACGAGACCCGTGTCGTCGCGCTCGCGCAGCGCCGCCGTCGGGCAGTGGGTGATGCACTGGCCGCAGTAGGTACACTCGGTGTCTTGAATGCGGCGGTTGTACGACGCGTCCACGACCGTGCGCGAGCCCGTGCCGAGAAGGTCCCAGATCTTCACGCTCTGCACGTTTTCGCACACCTGGATGCAGCGCAGGCATTGCACGCACTTGTCGTTTTCGCGAATGAGCGGCGTGGAATAATCCACCGCCTCGTGACGCAGCTTTTTGGGGAAGTGCGTGCCGCGCATGTTGAAGTCGTTCGCCAGCTGCTGCAAGGTGCAGTTGCCGCTTCGCGTGCAGTTCGTGCACGATGTATCGTGGTGCGAAAGAATGAGACGCAGGTTCATGCGGCGTGCCTCGCGCGCCTTGGCGCTGTTCGTGAAGACGACCATGCCGTCCGCCACCACATTGTCGCACGCGGGGACAAGGCGCTCCATGCCCTCGACCTCCACGCAGCAGATGCGGCACGCGCCGATCTCGTTGATGTCCTTTAAGTAGCACAGCGTCGGGATATTGATATTGACCGAGCGCGCGGCCTCCAAGATCGTGGTATTCTCGGGCACGGTGACGCTCTTGTGGTCGATGGTCAGTGTAACGTTTCTTACCATTTGCCTTTCCTCCCTCCGCGGAAGATGCCGTAGCCGAAGTGGTCGCAGCGCAGGCAGCGCGACGCCTCGGAGTACGCCTCTTCATCGGTGAGGCCGCACTCGATGCACTTGAAGTCGTGCTTGCGTTCGCCTGCCTCGCGCTCGGTGGTGTCGATACGGCCGTGGGGCGGCTTGTTGTTCAGCCGCGCCGTGGGGATCTCGACGCCGGGGTCGATCTCGTGGTGGAAGCCGAGGTATTCGTCGATATTCGCCGCGGCGACCTTGCCGGCCGCGATGGCGCGGATGACGGTCGCAGGGCCGGTGACGCAGTCGCCGCCGGCGAAGACGCCGTCCATATTGTCGATCTGGCCGCTGGCCTCGGCGACGAACGCGCCGCGCTTGATGGCGATCTTCGTCTGCTCAAAGCCGTGGGTCTCCACGCCCTGACCGATGGCGACAACGACAACGTCCGCCGCGATGCGCTTTTCGCTGCGCTTGGCCTTTTCGGGCGCGGGGCGGCCCTTTTTATCCATCTCGCCGATGATCTGCGGCTGTGTCCACAGCGCGACGGCGTGACCGTTCGCATCGGTCTCGATGCGGACTGGTGCCTGAAGCGTCACGAGCTCCACGCCCTCGGCAACGGCGCCCTCCACTTCCTCGGGAAGGGCCGTCATGTCCTCCTGGCGGCGGCGGTAGACGCAGCTCACTTTGCGCGCGCCGAGACGAACGGCGCTGCGGCAGACATCCATCGCGACGTTGCCGCCGCCGATGACGACGATGTCCTTGTTGCGGAAGTCCGGCATGTAATCGTCGCCGATCTCGCGCAGCATCTCGACCGCGGAGATGACGCCCTCAGCGTCCTCGCCCTCGATGCCGGTCTTTTTATCCGTGTGCGCGCCGAGCGCGATGTAAAGCGCGTCGTTCTGCTGGCGCAGCTCGTCGAACGTCACATCGTCGCCGACATTGACGTTGACATGCACATCGATGCCAAGCGCCAGCATCGACGCAATCTCCGCGTCGAGCACTTCGCGCGGCAGGCGGTAGTTGGGGATGCCGTAGCGCAGCATGCCGCCGAGCTTCGCGCGCTTTTCATACACGGTGACCTTGTGGCCCATCAAAGCTAAGTAATACGCCGCGGAAAGGCCGCTCGGGCCGCCGCCGATGACGGCGACCTTCTTGCCTGTGGGCTCGGCACAGTCGGGCTGCGGCACGTAGCCCGCGTTATCCACCGCGTAGCGCTTGAGGCCGCGGATGTTGACCGCGTCGTCGATCATGTTTCTTCGGCAGCGCGCCTCGCACGGATGCTCGCAGATGTACGCGCAGGCCGAAGGGAATGGGTTATCCTTGCGGATCAGGCGCACGGCGTCGGCGTAGCGGCCGTACTTGATGAGCACGAGGTAGCCCGGGATATCCACGCCCGCAGGGCACAGCGCCACACAGGGAACGGGCTCGCGCATGCCGCCAAGGCAGCGGTGGCGCAGAATATGCTCTTCGTAGTCGTCGCGGAAGCCCTGCACGCCGTCAAGCACCAGGCGCGCCGCATCGCGGCCAATGGCGCAGTCGGCGCTGTTGACGATCACGCGCGCCACGCGCTCGATGATCGAGATGGTCTCCATCGTGGCTTCGCCCTCGAGCACCTGCTCCATCAGCTCAGAGAGTTGGCCGAGGCCGATACGGCAGGGAACGCACTTGCCGCACGTCTGTGCATGGCAGAGGTCCAGAAAGCTCTTGGCCAGGTCCACCGGACACAGTCCCGGAGGGCTTGCGGCGATACGCCGCTCCACATCGCGGTACAGCCCGTCGATGACGGTCTGGGCATGGGAGGGCGTCATAATATCGAGTCTTGACACTGCTGTTTTCTCCTTTCACTGCTTGCCATCAGTGTAGTATCGGCCGGCAGGACAAATGCACGTATCCCGCCGCCTGATGTCAGCATCCATAAATAGATGTTATCTATAATAAACGTTAGTCATTCCATTTTCAATAGTCAATGCGGATTTTTTGTCATATTTTTCCATTTCACTCCATTTGGCTAACAAAGAAAAGCGAGGGCCGCAGCCCTCGCCTGTTCTTCCCTTTTATTTGCCGCAGATCTCGTCGAAGGTATCGGTGACGGCCTTCTCCGGCGCGGGCGTCGCGAGCGATACGATCACGATCGCAATGCACGCCGCAAGGAACGCGGGGAGCAGCTCGTAGATGGCCCACGCGCCGCCCATCGGCGCGATGAGGTACTTCCAGATGAAGACCACCGCGCCGCCAGTGATCATGCCCGCGAGCGCGCCTTGCTTGTTCGCGCGCTTCCAGAAGAGCGAGAAGAGCATCACGGGGCCGAACGCCGCGCCAAAGCCCGCCCACGCGAACGAAACGACACGGAACACGGAGCTGTTGGGGTCCCAGGCAAGCACCATGCCGATGATGGCGATGCAGATGACCGTGGCGCGCGCGGCCAGCATCGTCGTACGCTGGTTCATCTTGATACCGAACGAATGCTGCATGAGATCCTGTGACACGCTGGACGCCGCGGCCAAAAGCTGCGAGTCTGCGGTCGACATCGTTGCGGCCAGAATGCCGGAGAGGATGATGCCCGCCATGATGGCAAGCAGCACGCCGTGCTGGCTCATCAGGTCTGCCAATTTGATGATGATGGTCTCAGATTCCGCGCTCGTCGCCAGAAAGGGCACTTTGCCCGCGGCGGTCACGCTGTTGCCGATGACGCCGATGCACACGGCGATGAACATGGAGATCACAACCCAGATCGTCGCGATGCGGCGGGACTGGTTGAGCTCCTTTTCCTCGCGGATGGCCATAAAGCGCAGCAGGATGTGCGGCATGCCAAAGTAGCCGAGGCCCCATGCGAGCGTGGAGACGATGCTCAGCGTGCTGAACGAGGCGGCTGTGCCGCTCGCAGCATCGTAGCCCTGCGTCATGTTAAGGTAGCCCGGCAGCGCACGGGCATTGTCGATGACCGTGTCCAGTCCGCCCGCCTGCTGCACGCCGAAGCATACGATGACGATGAGCGCAATGGTCATGAAGATGGACTGGATCAGGTCGGTGAACGAAACGGCCATAAAGCCGCCCATCACCGTGTACAGCACGACCACGATGCCGCCGACGATCATTGCCGTATGATACTCCACACCAAAGAGGCTGTTGAAGAGCGTGCCGATGGCCTTGAAGCCGGACGCCGTGTACGGGATAAAGAAAATGAGGATCACGACCGCCGCGATGCAGGAGAGCAAATGCTTCTTATCTCCGAAGCGGCGGGCGAAAAAGTCGGGGATCGTGATGGCGCCGAGTTTGGCCGAATACCGGCGCAGGCGGCGCGCGACGATCAGCCAGTTGAGATACGTGCCGATGGCCAGACCGATGGTCGTCCAGGTCACCTCCGGCAGGCCAAACAGATAGGCAAGGCCGGGCAGGCCCATCAAAAGGTAGCTGCTCATATCGCTCGCCTCGGCGCTCATGGCCGTGACGACGGGGCCCATCTTGCGCCCGCCGAGGTAGAAGTCGTCCGAGCTGCTGCCGCTGCCCTTCTTGCCAAAATACACGCCCACCAACACCATCGCGGCGAGGTAGAGCACGATGGTCACTACAATAATGATCTGTGCGCTTGTCATGTGAATTTCTCCTTCAGCTTTCGTTAAAACGAGCACAATATAGCACAAAAGAAAGTAGACGTAAATACAGAACGCCGTACAGAATAATTCCTGTACGGCACTGCAAAATTCTGAATTTTTGATTGATTTTACTGCATTTTCTGCAAGACGATTTAGTAGACTGTTTTTGAAACGAATTTTATTTTTTGCGAAAGCCGTCTAAAAAGAGCGGCATCATCTCGCGCGCATACTGCACAAGCGAATATTCCCCGCCCGAAAGGCACCAGTCATACATCAGCCCGCGCTCGAACATCGCGTAGGCCTTGACGATCTCGCTCACGGTACGCGTGTCGGTCAGCTCCTCGCGCTCCTGCCCCTGAGAGACGATTTGGCGCAAAAGACGATAGTACGTGCGTTTGCGGTCGAGCAGGTGCTTTTCTCCCTTGGTCACGAGCTGGGAGGAAAAAAGCCGCGCCAGAAGCTCGATGGAAACCGTGTTCTCGATCGTCGTGAACAGCTCCTGATTGAGCCAGCATAAGAGCTCGATGCAGTCCATCTCGTCGTGGGGCTGCTGCATCAGCTCCTCATACCGCTCGTCAAACAGCACCGAGAGGGACGAGAGCAGCGCGTCCTTGCCGTCAAAATAGTGGTAGAACGAGCCCTTCGACGTCTCCGACTCGAAGATGATCTCCTCCACCGTCGTCTCCTCATAGCCCTGCTCGTAAAAGAGCTTCCACGCCGCCGAGACGATGCGCGCCTTGGTGTTGCGGCTCGATTTTTTTGCCATGTGCTCCCCTCCCCTGTTTTTATTGATTGTATCACAGTGCGCCGCCCGCTGCCAAGCGTTTTGCGCTCACCCAAGGTTTTTCCGCAGGAATGTGCGAGCATTTTCAAAGAAAATGCCGTCCGCGTCCTGCTGCGATACGCCGCGCGAAAGCAGATACTCGTAAAAATCCGCCGCCTTCTCCGGCGAATCAAGGCACGGCGGCAGCACCGCGCCGTCGAAGTCCGAGCCGAGGGCGAGGTTTTTGCGCGCGCCGAGGTCGAAAAAGTGCGCCACATGGCGATAGACGTCGTCTAAGCTTCTGACCGCTCCCCCGTCGCGCAGGAATGGCCCGTAGTAGTTGAGGCCGATCAGGCAGCCGCGGCGCACCATCTCCTTGATCTGCACGTCCGTCAGGTTGCGCTTGTGCGCGCAAATTGCGCGGGCGTTGGAGTGCGTGGCGAGAAACGGCCTTTCCGCCGTCTCGAACACGTCCGCGAGCCCCGCGTCGTTCAGGTGCGAGACGTCGATCAAAATGCCGCAGCGCTCCATTTCACGCACGGCGGCGCGGCCAAAGTCCGTCAGGCCGCGGTCCGTCACATTGCCCGAGCCGAGCTCGTTTTCCCCATTCCACGTCAGCGTCACGGCGCAGACGCCCTGACGCTTCGTCTTCCAGATGCGCGACAGATCTCCAGCAAACGCGCTGCCGTTTTCCACGCTCAGAAAGGCCGCGGTCTTCCCCGCCGCCCACGCGCGCTCCATATCGGCAACATTGCGGCAGGGCGACACACGATCTGCGAATTTTCGCATCTGGCGGTCGAAATTCGCGCAGGCGTCATCAAAAAAGCGGATGGCCTTCTCCCCGCGCAGCTCATCGGGCACGAACACGGCGAAAAACTGCGTCCAGTGGATGTCCTTCGGAATACTTGTGAGCGACAGCGTGCGCGCGGGATCGTCGAGTGTGTCGATGATGTTCGATCCTGCGTACATGCAGTCGGTCAACGTGTCGCAGTGGAGGTCGATGAGGGCGTAAGGGCGCATGCGAGCACTTCCTTTTCAAAAAAGATCACGCTGCATTATACGCTCTTTCCGCCCGTTTCTCAACCGGCAAAGCTTAAGGAATTCTGAGGATTCTTAGCGTGCTCTTTACAAAGGCGCGGCAACACTGATATACTGGGCATCGAAAGGGGCGAAACGCCATGGACAATATTTCCCAGATCATCTCCCGCTCGATCGGTGGCTACAGCATCGGCAGCATCCTTTCCGCGCTGCTGACGTTCCTCATCTGCCTGATCGTCGTGCGGCTCGTGCTCAAGCTCTGTTCGCGGCTGCTCTCGCGTGCGAACCGCCTGAACGAGCGGCTGCAAAAGGTCATCCTCACGAGTCTCAAAACGCTTCTGTATCTGCTTACCATCATCATCACAGCCGAGGCGCTCGGCATCAACACCTCGTCGCTCACCGCCATCATGTCGGTGCTGACGTTGGGCGTCACGCTGGCCGCCGAGGACATTCTCGGCAACGTCGCCGGCGGACTCGTCATTCTCTTCTCGCATCCGTTCTCGCTCGGCGATGAGATCGAAGTCGGCGGCACGACCGGCACGGTGCGTGAAATTTCACTGACGCACACGAAGATTGAAACGCCGGACGGACAGATCGTGCTCCAGCCCAACCGCGAAATGTCCAGCTCGAAGATCATCAACTTCACCGTCCTGGGCCGCCGCCGCATCGTCTACAAGGTCACAGCATCCTACGACGCGCCGACGGACGAGGTGAAGCAGGCCTGCATGGACGCCGTTCTTGCCTTCCCCGCCGTGCTGAAAGAACCCACGCCGACGGTGTATCTCTCGAATTACGGTGCCAGCTCCATCGAATACACCATCCGCTGCTGGACGGCGGCAGACGCCTACTGGGACACTTATTTTAAGATGTACGAGCGCCTGCGCAACACCTTTGCAAAGCACAACGTGGAGATGTCCTACGATCATCTGAACATCCACGTCGTGCCGGAGAAACAGAATGAAAATTAAAGTCGTCGATATGACATATGAACAGGCGCTTGCCCAGCCGCCGCAGGTGCACAAAAAGCCGAAAAAGCCGTCGCTCCTGTTCCGGACGATCCTGCGCGCAGCCTCCGCGCCCGACCTTCTGGCGACGCATTTCCACTGCGAGAAGATCGGCATGGCGCAGATCAAAAGCGATGAGCCCTGCCTTGTCCTGATGAACCACTCGTGCTTTCTCGACCTCAAAATCGCGGAGGCGGTGCTGTACCCGCGCCCGTTCAACATCGTCTGCACGTCGGACGGCTTTGTCGGCAAGGAGTGGCTGATGCGCAGCGTCGGCTGCATCCCCACGCGCAAGTTCTGCTCGGACACGACGCTCGTGCGCGATATGCTCTACTGCGTGCGGACGCTCAAAACGTCTGTGCTGCTCTACCCCGAGGCGAGCTACAGCTTCGACGGCACGGCCACACCGCTGCCGGAGAGCATCGGCAAGTGCGTCAAGGCACTGAATGTGCCGGTCGTGATGATCCGCACCTACGGCGCGTTCGCGCGTGACCCGCTCTACAACGGGCTGCAAAAGCGGCGCGCGAAGGTCTCAGCGCAGATGCAGTGCCTGCTCTCGTCCAGCGACGTTGCAGAGAGGACCGTCGCCGAGATCAATGAGCGCATCTTTTCCGCCTTCCGCTTCGACAATTTCCGCTGGCAGGAGGAAAACGGCGTCTCCGTCAGCGAGCCGTTCCGCGCCGACGGACTCAACCGCGTGCTCTACAAGTGCCCGCACTGCCTCGCCGAGGGGAAAATGGAGGGCAAAGGCACATCACTCATTTGCCGAAGCTGTAACAAGGAATACCGCTTGACAGAGATTGGTACGCTGGAATGTTTGAACGGCGAGGCCGCGTTCACCCACGTGCCGGACTGGTACACCTGGGAGCGGCAGTGCGTGCGCGAGGAGCTGGAAAGCGGCGCCTATCAGCTTGATATTCCCGTGCAGATCTGCATGATGGTCAACATGCGCGAGATCTGCCGCGTGGGCGAAGGCCGGCTGCACCACGATGAAAACGGCTTCCACCTGACCGGCTGCGGCGGGAAACTGGACTATTTCCAAAAGCCTGAGGCCTCGTACAGCCTGTACGCCGACTATTTCTGGTACGAGATCGGCGATATGCTGTGCATCGGCGACCACAAAGCGCTGTATTACTGCTTTCCGCAAGGCGGCGGGGATGTGGTCGCCAAGACGCGGCTTGCTGCCGAAGAGCTCTATAAATTAAAGCGCGCCGCTAAGGCGCGGGGATAATGCAGCACAAAGTGCTGCCGCCTTGTTCCCCACACCGTGTGGGAACGCGGATAAGGGAGGGGTGTCTCTTTTTTAAAAAGAGACACCCCTCCCTTACACCCTCCCAGAGAAAATTTTTCATTGCAAGCGAGCAGCTCGAAGAGCTGCAATGCTTGCCGATTGCACCTCTTGCGTGCGGCAAAGCCGCATTTACCCCTGCTATACGACTTGGCGTACTCCTATCATCCGCTGCCGCTCTGCCCATCTCGCGCTGGTACAGCCTAATTTCCGTCTACCGGAGCACTCATCAATGCGGCGAGCGAAGCAATGCCGCATTCCGCAGGCAGTCTGCCGCCAATCTAACGTCACTCGCGCCTCACGATAGTAAGGCGCGGTTGCAAATCGGTCACGAATTGCAGGGATTCATGGCGAAGCCATGTACACCGCACCTACATTGCGCAGCGTGTGCAGTTCTTCAAGATTGAAACTGCCAATGTGTGGGGTCGAGGGGGAAGGCCCCTCGTCCTTTCTCTCGGGGGTTTAAGGGGGATACTCTCTTTCGAGAAAGAGAGTATCCCCCTTTAGCGCACTCCCGCACGGTGCGGGAATCCCCCGACGGCCTCAGGCCGTCATAATTTTCAAGCGCTTTGCGCATCAAAGCCTTTCAAAGATTTCTTCTCCTCGCGGAGAAACACGATCACGCTCAGAAGGAACGGGAAGAAATACGTCGCCACGCGATAAAGTACCAGCGCCGACGAGGCGATTGCCGTGTCCGCCCACGGGGCGAAGAGCAGCAAAAACGCAAACTCCATCGGGCCCACGCCCGCGACGTTCGGCAGCGCGCTTGTGATGAGCAGCATCAGCGAGGCGAGCAGCTGTGCCTGCGCAAAGTTAAGCGCCGTGCAGCCCACGAGCCGCAGCGCGGCATAGGGGATGGAATAGAGCACGAAGAGCTTCACAAGGCTCACGGCGATACCTTTAACGCGGATTGACGGAACGAGCAGCACCTTTTTCGCCTCGCGGTTGAGCTCGGTGAGACTATTCGCCCACTCTTCGCGGCGTTCGTCCCACTTCGGCGTGTGCGGGAGCTTGTCGAGCAGCATCAGCACTAACTTCAGCACCTTATCCCAGGTGTAGAGCAGCGTGAGCGCGATCACGATGAGCGCACCGATGACATAGCCGATCAGAAGATAGCGTGCAAGGCCGCTGGCGCTCTGCTCCAGCCAGTCGCCGCCGAGCAGCAGCGCGACCGTCGTGTAGATCAGCACGGATATCTTGTGCAGCACGTATTCGCTCGCCATGATGCCGAGCCCGCTGCCTGCGTCCAGGCCTCGCCTGTAAAGGTAAAAGCTTTGCATCGGCAGCGTGCCCGCACCCAGCGTCGCGATATTGCCGAACACGCCGAGGAATGTCACGCGCAGCGCGTCAATAAACGTGCAGTCCGGCTTTTTGTGGTGGATGATGACGAGGCACAGCACGGATTCCATCGCCTCGTAGGCAAAGCCGAGTGCGAGCAGGAGCAGCACACCCCAGAACGGCACAGTACTCAGGTCCTTGACGATATCGGGCAGCACGTCGCGGAAAACAAGGATGATGGCAACAAAGATCAGCGCCAGCGTGAGACCGCTGACGAGATAGGTTCTGCTCCGTTTGCTTTTCAATGCTGTTCCTCCCCGACTTCGCAGATAATGTTATGATAAAATTTCCTTTTGCAGCACCTCGGCGATGTCGGTCCACTCCCACGGAAGACCCACGGCATTTTCGCCGAAGTGTCCGCCGCAAGAGACGTGGCGGTAGATTGGGCGGCGCAGTTCAAAGCGCGACGTGATGCTGCCTGGGCGCATGTCGATATGCTCCATAAGCCAGCTCGCGATCTTTTCATCGCTCACGCGCCCCGTGCCAAACGTGTCGACCATCACGCTCACAGGGTCGGCGAGGCCGATGGCATAGGCAAGCTCGATCTCGCAGCGGTCGGCCAGCTCCGCGGCCACAATGTTCTTGGCGAGATAGCGCGCCATGTAAGCACCCGTGCGGTCGACCTTGCTCGGGTCCTTGCCCGAGAACGCCCCGCCGCCGTGGCGCGCCATGCCGCCATAGGTGTCGGCGATGATCTTGCGGCCGGTAAGGCCGCTGTCGCCCGCGGGCCCGCCAACGACAAATCGTCCCGTCGGGTTGATGAAATACTCTGTGTGCTCGTCGAGCAGTTCCGGCGGCAGCACAGGGAAAATGACCTGTTCTAAGATCGCATCGCGCAGCGCGTCGATGCCGACCTCCGCGCTGTGCTGCGCGGAGACAACGACGGCGGAGATGCGTTTGGGCGTGCCGTCCTCGTATTCGACGCTGACCTGCGCCTTGCCGTCCGGCAGAAGATAGGGCAGCAGCTTTTCGCGCCGCACCTGTTCGAGTCTTCTCGTCAGGCGGTTCGCAAGCGTGATGGACAGCGGCATCAGCGCATCGGTCTCGCGGCAGGCATAGCCGAACATCATGCCCTGATCGCCCGCGCCGGCTTCTTCCGGCGCGCCGCGGTCAACCCCGCGCGCGATGTCCGGCGACTGGGTGTGGATGCTGACGCGGATGCGCACGTTTTCGGCGTCAAAGCCGACGACGGGCACGGTATAGCCGATCTCGGCGATGACCTTGCGCGCAATGGCTTCATAGTCCGGCACATAGGATGAGGTGATCTCGCCCATCAGGTGAACTTCGCCGGTGCAGGCCGTCACCTCGCAGGCGACGTGTGCGTCGGGATCGTTGGCAAGGATGTCATCAAGCACCGTGTCGGCGATCTGGTCGCAGACTTTATCGGGATGTCCGCACGTGACGGACTCAGAGGTGAAATAGGTTTTCATCGCTTTCGCTTCCTTTCTGCTCGTTCGCATGGGGAAAGAGCGCTGTCTCAGTTTTTGACAGTCTGATGATAGCGGGAATATGAAAGCGGGAAAAGTGGCAAAGTCCGCAAGGCGCACAAAGTTTTCACACTCCCGCGAGGCTGACCAAGTTTCCGACAGGAAGCGGCGAGTATAGTGTAAAGATTTCGTTAAATCTTCACGATTTTGTCACTTGCAAGTTTTTCCCATATCGGATATAATGAATGAAAGCGAATCGAGAAAGGGAGGAACCCACCCATGGCTCTGCGCACCAAAAACGCCATCCGCCGCAGCTTCATCGAGCTTCTGGCAGAGCGTCCCTTCGACAAGATCTCCGTCCGCGATATCGCGGAGAGAAGCGAGGTCACGCGGAACACTTTTTATTATTACTACACTGACATCTACGCGCTGGCCGAGGACGTGTTCGAGTCGGAGATTGAAAAGCTCTCCGAGCGCGTGGAGGGCTATGACTCGTGGCAGAAGGCATTTTTGACCGCCACATCCTTCGCCGCGGAGAACAAGCGCATGATCCTTCACCTGCACAACTCCGCCCACAGCGATATTCTGGCAAGATATTATCATAAAACGATCCTGACGACAATGCTTTCTTACATCCGCAAGGAGGCCGAGGGCCTGAATGTCAGCGAAAGCCAGATCATGGCGCTCGCGCGCTTCTACACGGCAGCGCTCGCAGGGCTGACGCTTGAATGGATTGGCAGCGGCATGAAGGGCGAGCCGGATTCGTTCATCAATGATCTCGGCGGAATGCTCGACGGCAACATCCGCTGCTCTCTCGAGCGCGGATGTGCGCACGCGGCACAGTAAATAATATGCATTAAAAATAGGAAAGCGGCGGGATGGTTTGACCATTCCGCTGTTTTCGTCCACGTCGGGTGAACAAGCTTAACACATCCTTTACCCTTTTTTCCTGTTCATCGCGGCGAATCTCTGCTATGATATTTTTGGAAGTATTGAATTGATAAAGGAGTGAGGTTTTGTATCAGAAACAGATCTTAATGGAAAAGCTGAAAGAAGCCACCGCCTCCGTCCTGCCCATCAGCCTGATCGTTATGGCGATCAGCTTTGTGCTCGTGCCGGTAGACGCGGGACTGATGCTCTCGTTCGTGATCGCCACGGCCATGCTGATTCTCGGCATGGGGCTCTTCACGCTGGGCGCGGACATGTCGATGAGCCGCATCGGCAACTACATGGGCTCCAAGCTGACGAAATCGCGCAAGCTGCCGCTCATCCTGACCGTGAGCTTCGCCCTCGGCGTCGCCATCACGGTGGCGGAGCCGGATTTGCAGGTGCTCGCGGGCAACGTGCCGGAGATCGACACAACGGTGTTGATCTTGACCGTTTCGGTCGGCGTCGGCTTCTTTCTGATGCTGTGCATGGTGCGCATTCTCTTTTCGATCTCGCTGCGCACGATGCTGATCGTATTTTACGCCATCGTCTTTGCCGCGGCGTTTTTGTCGGATGAGAGCATCCTCTCCGTCGCGTTCGACTCCGGCGGCGTGACAACGGGGCCGATGACCGTGCCGTTCATCATGGCACTCGGCGTCGGCGTTGCGTCCATTCGAAGCGACGAAAATGCCAAGGCGGACAGCTTCGGCCTCGTCGGTCTGTGCTCGATCGGGCCGATCTTATCGGTGCTGCTGCTCGGTGCGATCTACAAAACGCAGCCCGCGCAGGGCGAGAGCAGCGCCGTCTCTGGCGTCGCCACCACGGTAGAGCTCGGCAAGGACTATCTGCATGCCCTGCCGGAGTATTTATGGGAAGTGACAATGGCGCTGCTGCCGATTGTTGTCTTCTTCCTGATTTTTCAGGTCATTTCGCTCAAGCTCCGCAAGCTGCCTTTCATGCGCATCGTGATTGGTATCCTCTATACATACTTAGGTCTCGTGCTGTTCCTCACGGGCGTGAACGTCGGCTTTTCGCCGCTGGGCTACGCGCTCGGTGCCGCGCTGGCCGAGGGGTGGAAGGTCTATCTCCTTGCCCCCCTTGCGATGCTGATGGGCTGGTTCATCATCAACGCCGAGCCCGCCGTGCATACGCTCAACAAACAGGTCGAAGAGTTGAGCGCGGGCGCGATCTCTGCCAAGGCGATGGGCATGAGCTTATCCATCGCGGTCTCCGCCGCAGGCGGGCTTGCGATGCTGCGCGTCATCACGGGCATTTCGATCATGTATTTCCTCGTGCCCGGCTATCTTATCGCGCTGGCTTTGAGCTTTTTCGTGCCGCGCACGTTCACGGCCATCGCGTTCGACTCCGGCGGCGTCGCGTCAGGTCCTTTGACGGCGACATTCATGCTGCCGTTCGCCACAGGCGCGTGCGAAGCGCTCGGCGGCAATGTGATGACGGACGCGTTCGGCCTTGTCGCGCTCGTTGCGATGATGCCGCTCATCACCGTGCAGGTGATGGGAGCCATCTACGTTGTCAAATCCCGTCATGCTTCGCAGGAGCCCCAGCTCCCCGACTTTGGCGACAACGAGATCATCGAACTGTGGGAGGCCTGCTGACATGGAACTCTATTACATCATTGCCATCACGGATCACGACCGCGGCGAAGCGATGGGCTCGCTCTACCACGCGGCGGGGCTGCATCTCATTTTGAGCATGCCCGCGCGCGGCACAGCCACGAGCGAGCACCTCGCCATCTATGGGCTGGACGCGACGGAAAAGTGCGTTATCGCCGCCGTCGGCAGCGCGCAGGAGGCGGATTCGCTTATCCGTTCCGCCAAGCGCAAGCTCTTTATCGACATTCCGGGCAACGGCGTCATGCTGACCGTGCCTCTCAAGAGCGTGGCCGGCGGCAAGACACTGTCCTATCTCACCGACGATCTCAAAGCAGGAGGAGCGCCGAACATGAACTTTGAACATGAACTCATCACCGTCATCTTAAACGAAGGCTATTCCGACTTTGTCATGGACGCGGCGCGCGCCGCGGGCGCGGGCGGCGGCACGGTGCTGCACGCCAAGGGCACGGGCGGCACGCGCGGAGAAAAATTCTTCAGCGTCAGCCTTGCCGACGAAAAGGATATGATCTACATCATCGCCCACAAGGACGAAAAGGCCGCCATCATGCGCTCGATCAACGAGCAGGCCGGTCCCGGCACCAAAGCGGGCGCGATCTGCTTCTCGCTGCCGATCTCGTCCGTCGCAGGCCTGCGTGCACGGGAGGAAAACTAAGCGTCCCCATAATACAACAAAGCGCCGCTGCTCAAGCAGCGGCGCTTCCCTTTTCAATTTTCAATCTTCCGTCTTTTCCCCGCGGGCGAGGCTCACGATGTCGCCCACGCCGTTTAAGACCATGCTCGGACGATACGCGTAGGTCTTGATGGTCTCGCGCGTCGAGACGCCCGAGAGCACCAGCACCGTCGACATACCGCTCTCCATGCCGGAGATCACATCGGTGTCCATCCGGTCGCCGACCATGACGGCCTCGGCTGAGTGGCAGTGCAGCATTCTGAGGCCCGTGCGCATCATCAGCGGGTTCGGCTTGCCGCAGAAGTACGCCTGCGTGCCGGTCGCCATCTCGATGGGCGCGACGAGTGCGCGGCAGGCGGGCACAATGCCGTTTTCGATGGGGCCGGAAACGTCGGAGTTCGCGCCGATGAGCTTTGCGCCCTTCCAGACGAGGTTCGTCGCCTTCGTCAGCGTATCGAGCGAATAGGAGCGTCCCTCGCCCACGACGACATAGTCGGGGTTCACATCGTTCATCGTGATGCCTGCGTCGTAGAGCGCGTTCAAAAGGCCTGCCTCGCCGATGGCAAAGACCGAGCAGCCGGGCGCCTGATCGCGCAGGAACGCCGCCGTCGCGAGCGCGCTCGTATAAAAGTGCTCCTCCGTCACGTCGAGGCCCATGCGCGCAAGCTTCTGGCTCAGCTCGCGCGGCGTGTAGCCGCTGTTGTTTGTCAGAAACAAGTATTCCTTGTTTTCATCGTGCAGCCACTGGATGAACTCGGCCACGCCCGGCAGCACGCGGTTGCCATGGTAGATGACGCCGTCCATATCGCAGATGAAGCCCTTCTTTTCGTTAAAATCGATCATATTGTAAGTATCCATTCGTATCACTTCTCCTCTCTTCTCTCCAAATTTCATCAAATACAGTATAGCAGAGGGATTTGTCAAAAACCAGCAAAGAAATGTAAAATCTGCGTGAAATGCAAAAGAAAAAGAGACAGCCGAGGCTGCCTCTTTTTTCTCTTTATACTTCGCCGCTTAAAAGGCGCGCGACGGTGCGGCGGTAGACCTCGCCGCAGTTTTTCACCTGCCATGCATAGCCGTACTCGTTGTCACCGTGCATGTTGCCGCCCGAGGGGCCGAACGTCACGACCGGAATGCCGAGCGAAACGGCTAAAATATTCGAATCGCAGACCGAGGCGTCGTATGCGCACGGAAGGTCCTTGCTCGTGACGGAGTGGAACTCCTCATGCAAAATTTTGACGAGCGGATGATCCTCCTCCACCGCGAACGACTGCATGTAGGGCGATTTTCTCGGCTTGAGGCGCACGTCGACCTTGCCGGAAAGGCCGAGCTGCTCCGCCGCCTCCATGATCTGCGCGATGCAGATCTCGTCCGTCTCGCCCGGAACGACGCAGCGGTCAACGAAGAGGCAGCACTTCTCCGGCACAACGAGCGTGCCGGGATTGCCGCCCTCCATATAGCGCACGCACCACGTGCCGTGCTTGAGGTGCGGGTGCTGGAGCGTCGGCAGCGCCTCGATGGCCGCGGCCAGGCGTCCGCCGGAGATGAGAGCGTTTTCACCGACCTCGGGATAGTGGCTGGCATGCGCGGTCTGTCCGTGGACGGTCACCTCAAAGCTGTAGCGCCCGCGGAAGCCGACAGCCACATTGTCGTAGCGGCACTCGCCCATAATGGCGTAGTCGGCGTGGATGACGTCCTCCGCTACAAGCTGATAGGTGCCCTTGCTCAGGCCCGCCGCGATCAGAAGACCGATGGTCGAGAGCATCGAGGTAAAGCCGCCGCGGTTGAGCATCGAATTCACGACGTCCGAGCCGGTATCGGCAGAAAAACCGGAGTACATGACCGTCAGAATATCGTGCAGGCTGACACCCTGGCAGAGCATCGCCATCACCGCGCCCGCGGCGATGCCGGCGATAAAAGTCGGGATCGTCGGCTTTTTCATCGAAATCAGCACGACCACGACCAGCACGGGCAGAAGCAGCATGGGGCTGAGCCAGAACTCGGCGGAAACGGTGGAAAGGATATCCTCATACACTTCCCCGCCGACGCTGCCGCCGGAATAGCGCAGGCCGTAAACAAAGTAGAAAACGAGCGAAATGAGATACGCAGGCCCCGTGGAAATGAGCGCGTGGCGAATGCCGTCCATCAGCGGCACCTCGCACACCGTGGCGGTGATGACGGGCGAGTCAGACAGCGGCGAGACCTTGTCACCGAAGAACGCGCCGGTGCAGACCGCACCCGCGGCCGCGGGCAGCGGCACACCGAGACCCTGTGCAGCGCCCATGCAGGCGACGCCGACCGTCGCGAGCGTGCCCCACGACGTGCCCGCCATGGTGGACATCAGCGTGCAAAGGATGCAGACAACTGGCAGGAATAAGCCCGGCGTCAGCACCTTCATGCCGTAGTAGATCATGACCGGCACCGTGCCGCTCGCCATCCACGTGCCGACGAGCAGCATCAGCCCTGCCTGCCAGGGCTTTACGATTCTTTTTTCTTCCATGATTGTCGTCCTTTCTCGTTTTGGCTGGGTCAAATTGAAAAAGGATAACAAAAAAGCGGCTCTCTCCCGCTTGGGAGAGAGCCGCTTTTTATTCACTTGTTGACGCAGGTATCAGCAAAGCTGAAGCCGTTTTTCATTTGCTCACTGGCAGTGCGCAGGACCTTGTTGAGGATCTGCGTGCTCTCCTCTTTCGCCATCGCGCAGAGCTCGTCGTTCGCCTGCGCGGCGAGCGTGAAGTCGCCGCTCTCGCGCATCAGCCTGTCGTATTTAAGGACGATCTGTCTGCCGCGGATATTCACCGTGTCCTGATAGCCCCAGACATTCTGGATGCACGAGCCGTAGCACTTGTCGGCCAGCGCGCCGACAAAGCGGCTGACCCAGTAGAGATTGTCGGTCTCGGCGTCGAGCGTCACATTGCTCAAATAGTCCGGCATCTGCGGGACATTTGTGTACACCGGCAGCCACGCGGAAAATGTCGTGGAGCCGAAGCACACCCACTCGATACCCTTAATGGCATCGGGGACGTCGCTTCTAATTTGACAGATCGTCGTCACGCCCGTGCGGTTGATGCCGATAGGACGGTAAATGCCGCCTTTTTCCGCATGGCCCGCATAGGGATCGTAGGGTGTACCCTGATAGTGGGACGAGAGCAGGTATTGGATATCCTCCGCGGCAACCTTGCGCTCGGGAACGTAGGACCACGGAATGTCATCGCTTTCGGGCGTGAAGTCCGCGTTTTCGCCGTCCCAGCGGTAGGCGTGCGGTGCAAGGCAGCGGCCCATGAACCACGCGCGCGGCGTGTTGTAGATGTGGTCCATGTCGCGGTGCGAGCCGAAGATATCCCGCGGGTTGAACTTGCCATCCTGATTCAGATCCAGATGGTTTTCCGAGATGAATTCTCTGAGGTCTGCCGAGCAGAGATGCGATTCCCGGGCACCGAAGGCGTCCTCAAGGTCGAACGAGTCCATACCGAACTGGTTCGGGTTGATGATGACGCGATCCTCGGGAATTTTCTTCGCGATCCAGTGGTGCCCGCCGATGGTCTCGAGCCACCAGACCTCGTTTTCGTCGTTGAAGGCGATGCCGTTCGACTCATAGGTGCCGTATTGCTCCAGAAGCGCACCGAGGCGCAGCACGCCCTCGCGCGCGGAGCGGATGTAGGGCAGGACGAGGACAACGATGTCCTCCTCGCCGATGCCGCCGCAGCGCTCCTCTTCCCCATCCTTCGCCTCGCGCAGCTCGACCATCGGGTCGGCCGCGAGCACGCGCGGGTTCGAGGTCGTGGTTTCCGTCGCCGTCATGCCGACGTTCGCGGCGTTGATGCCGGTCGCGGCCCAAATGCCGTGCTTCGGGTCCACGCTCGGGCAGGACGTGTAGCGCATGGGGTTCTCCGGCAGTGTGATCTCCACGTGGGACTCTACGCTTTTATAAATCTTCGGCTGCTGGTCGGGCTCGACCACGATCAGCTTTTTCTCATCAAAATGACCGTCGTCCGTACGGGCGATCATCGTCGAGCGGTCATTCGTCGCCAGCTTACCGGCCAGTACAGTGGTGCAGGGCATAATTACATCTCCGTTTCCTGTCGATTTCACCGCAGCGCCGCTTTTTCGCAGCGCCGCCAAATTTTATCTGCATCCATTATATTCACGGAATCGTCCTCTGTAAAGGCAAAATCCCCTTGCAGGTGCATCTTCCCTGCTGCTCTGCCGCGAAAAAATGCGGACAGGCCCGCTAAAAAGCGGACCTGTCCAAAAGGTTGGTAAAGAGAGGTCGTACCTATCAAGTTTGGATCGATCACACCATGATGGGCTCGTCCCAGAGCTTGAGCTTCTGGCCGATGCCGTTTTCCTTGGCATACTGGTAGACGCGCGCGGCGATCGCCACGTCGTAAAGGCCGAGGCCGACGCTGCAGGTGTAGGTGAGCTGGTCGTCGTTGCCGCGGCCGGACTTCCGCCCCGCCACCAGGTCGGAGACGCTCGCGTCGATGCCGGAATCGTCGATCTTGCCGTCGCGGAACATGTAGGCCATCGTGTCGCCCATGCGGTGCTTATCGGTCTCCCAATCGTCGATGACGACCTTGTCCGCGCAGGATCAGCTCCTCGTCGACCTCGTTGTTGCCAAGGTGAGCAACGTAAACGCCCTTTTTGATCTCCGCGCCGTGGATGATCGGCTCGGTCGCGGTCGTCGCGGTCACAAGGATGTCGCCGCTTTCGATCGTGGCAAGGCGGTCGCTCGCCGCCTGCACGTCCATGTTCAGCTTTTGCGACATCTCCGCCGCAAATTTTTCCGCTCTCTCTCGGGAAAGGTCATAGACATACGCCTTTTCCAGCTGCGGCAGCGACGCCTTGAGCGCCATCAGCTGCGTCTTGCACTGCGGGCCCGCGCCGAAAAGGCCGACGGTCTTCGAGCGCGAGGGTGCCATATACTTGGCGCAAACGCCCGTTACTGCGCCGGTGCGGATCGCACTGATGAGTGTGCCGTCCATGATGGCAATGGGTACCTTGGTCTCGGGATCGTTCAGCGCGATCACCTCCGAGCCGCGCGGCAGTCCGAAGACCTCGTCCAAGCGCTGCGCGGCAGACATTTGTCCCAGCTGCACGGTGCTTTTATCATCATAAATCAAATTTTTTGTAAACACCTATTGACACAGTAGGAATTAAGCGTTAAAATTCCTATCTGTAAAGTAGGCAATTGTGAGTAAGGAGGCATGCCGCATGATGATCTCAACAAAAGGGCGCTACGCTTTGCGGGTCATGCTGGATATGGCCGAGCACGGAGGCAGCGAATGGCACCGCCTGAGCGATGTCGCGCAGCGCCAGCAGCTCTCTAAAAAGTACTTGGAGACCATCATGGCCGCGCTGAGCCGTGCGAACTTGGTCGAGAGCGCCGTGGGCAAATCGGGCGGCTACCGCCTGACCCGCTCCCCCGAGGATTACCCCGTAGGTGAAATTCTGCGGGCGGTGGAGGGAAATCTGTCCCCGATCGCGTGCCAGTCTGAGGACGGCTCCGGCTGCGGCGCTTCCTGCGACTGCGACGCGCGGCTTTTCTGGCAGGGGCTGGAAGACCAAATCAACAGCTATGTCGACAATCATATGCTGGCGCAATTCATGCGAGTCAATGAAAAACACCGGCCGTCCTGAACGGCACGGAAAGAAGATAAGGTGGTTCAATATGAGTAAGGCACTTTTAGAGATTCAGAACCTGCGCGTGCGGGTCGAGGAAAAGGAAATTCTCCACGGTGTGGATCTGGCCGTGGGACAGGATGAGACCCATGTGCTGATGGGCCCCAACGGCACCGGCAAGTCGACGCTGGGCTATGCCATCACCGGCAATCCGACCTACAGCGTAACCGGCGGTTCGATCATTTTTAACGGCGAGGACATCACGGAGTTCCCCGTCAACGAGCGCGCGAAAAAGGGCATTTTCCTGTCCTTCCAGAACCCACTGGAGGTCCCCGGCGTAACGCTGAGCGCGTTCATCCGCAGCGCGCTCGAGCAGAAGACCGGCGACCGCCTGCGCCTGTGGGACTTCAAGAAAAAGCTCAAAGAGACCATGGCGCTTTTGAACATGGACGAGAGCTATGCCGAGCGCGACCTGAACGTGGGCTTCTCCGGCGGCGAGAAGAAAAAGGCCGAAATTTTGCAGATGCTCATGCTCGAGCCCAAGCTCGCGATTCTCGATGAGACCGACTCCGGCCTCGACGTCGACGCAGTCCGCACCGTCAGCGAGGGCGTGCGCCTGTTCCGCGAGCGGACGCACGGCTCGCTTCTCATCATCACCCACTCCACGCGCATTCTGGAAGCGCTCCATGTGGACGCGGCCCACGTGATGGAAGAGGGCGTCATCGTCCGCAACGGCGGCGCCGAACTGGTGGATGAGATCAACGAAAAGGGATTCAGCAGCCTGAAGGAAGACTGAATCGGGAGGCTCTTGACATGGCAGATTTGAAAGAAAAAACCTACGTGGAGGATGTGGACCGCAGTGTCTACGACATTCGGGACGCGGAAAACGACGCGTACCGAATGGAATCCGGCCTGACGCCGGAGATCGTCGAAAAGCTCTCCACGGAGAAGGACGATCCCGTGTGGATGCAGCAGTTCCGGCTCGAATCCCTCCAGATCTACAATGAAATGAAGATCCCCAACTGGGGCCCGTCGATTGAGGGCCTTGATATGGATCATATCGCGACCTACGTTCGCCCGAACACCAAGATGCGCAACGACTGGAAGGACGTGCCGGAGGACATCAAGGAGACCTTCGAGCGCCTTGGCATCCCGCAGGCGGAGAGAAAATCCCTCGCCGGTGTGGGTGCGCAGTACGACTCCGAGCTTGTCTATCACAACGTCAAGGATTCCGTGGCGGCCGAGGGCGTGGTTTACACCGATATGGAGAGCGCCATAAAGGGCGAATATGCCGACATGGTGCGCAAGTACTTCATGAAGCTCGTGACGCCCCACGATCACAAGTTCGCGGCGCTCCACGGCGCGGTGTGGTCCGGCGGCTCGTTCGTGTACGTGCCCAAGGGCGTACACCTCTCCATTCCCCTGCAGTCCTACTTCCGCCTGAATGCCAAGGGCGCCGGCCAGTTTGAGCACACGCTCATCATCGTGGACGAGGGCGCGAGCCTGCACTTCATTGAGGGCTGCTCCGCGCCGAAGTACAACGTGGCAAACCTCCACGCTGGCTGTGTGGAGCTGTACATCAAGAAGGGGGCCAAACTCCGCTACTCGACGATCGAAAACTGGTCGAAGAACATGTACAACCTGAATACCAAGCGTGCGCTGGTGGAAGAGGGCGGCACGATCGAGTGGATCTCCGGCTCCTTCGGCTCCCATGTTGGCTGCCTGTACCCCATGAGCATCTTAAAGGGTGACAATTCCCGCATGGAGTTCACCGGCGTTACGTTCGCCGGTGCGGGGCAGAACCTCGATACCGGCGCAAAGGTCGTCCATGTGGGCAAAAATACGAGCTCCTATATGAACACGCGCTCGATCAGCAAGAGCGGCGGCATCAGCACATTCCGCTCAAGCGTTGTCGTGGAAAAGGGCGCCAAGGGCGCCAAGTCCGCCGTGTCGTGCCAGTCGCTGATGCTGGACTCCGAGTCCCGTTCCGACACCATCCCCGCAATGGACATCCGCACGAAGGACGCGGCCATCGGCCATGAGGCCAAGATCGGCGCGATCAGCAACGAAGCCGTCTTTTATCTGATGAGCCGCGGCATGAGCGAGGAAGACGCGCGCGCGATGATCGTCAGCGGCTTTGCCGACAATGTCTCCAAGGAGCTGCCGGTGGAGTACGCAGTGGAAATGAACAACCTCATCCGGCTCGAGATGAAGGGCAGCATTGGCTGAAAGGAGTTTGGATATGAACGATACGATTTTGATCAACCGGCTCCCGACCCGCACCTGGAACCGGCTGGGTGTGAACGAAACGGCCATCGCCTGGGGGCAGGCCGACGATTTGGGCGAAGAGAAAATCACCGCCGCCGGTCAGACCGAGCGGCTTGAGATCACTGGCTCTGGCGAGCGCGGCGAGAAGACGGTCGACATCCACGCGCCCGCGGGCCGGACCGTCACGGTGTTTGAAACGCTGAGAGCGGAAAAGGGCCTGCTCGTGCGCACGGCGCTCCACGTTGAAAAGGACGCAAAGGTGCGGCTCGTGCAGATTCAGAATGCGGCACAGGACTCGCTGCTCCGTCTGGAGACGAGCGGCGAGTGCGCCGAAAACGGTCAGGTAGAGCTGATCCAGGTCCTGCTGGGCCGCGGCGACGTGTACAGCGACGGCCAGTTCGAGCTGAACGGCAATGGCGCGGGCTTCACGGCGGGCATCGGGTATCTGGGCCAGAAACAGCAGACCGTGGACATGAACCTTGTCGTGAACCACTGGGGCCAGAAGACCACGAGCGAAATCAATGCCGCCGGTGCGCTCAGGGACGACGCGCAGAAGATCTTCCGCGGGACCATCGACTTTAAGAAGGGCTCCGCGGGCTCCGTCGGCAGCGAGCAGGAGACGGTTTTGATGCTGGGCGACGGCGTCGTCAACAAGACGGTGCCGCTGATCCTGTGCGCCGAGGAAAACGTCGTCGGCAACCACGGCGCGACCATCGGCGAGCTGGACGAGGACACGCTGTTCTACTTTGAAAGCCGCGGCATTTCCGCAGCGGAGGCGGAAAACATCATGGCCCGCGCCGCCATCGAGCGGCTGGCCCGCACGATCGAGGATGAAGCGGCGCAGGCCGCGATCCTCTCCGAGCTTGAGGAGGTGCTGTAAGATGGCGCATGCATATCGGGACGACTTCCCCCTGCTCAAGAGTCAGGATGTTGCGTATCTGGACAACGCCGCGACGGCGCAGCGCCCGCAGTGTGTGCTGGATGCCGTAACGGAGTTTTATAAAAGTAAGAACGCCAACCCCTTGCGCGGCCTCTATCCCCTGAGCATCGCCGCGACGGAGGCTTACGAAAACGCGCGCGAGGCCGTTCGGTCCTTTCTGAACGCGAAGAGCAGCCGCGAGATCATCTTCACCCGCAACACCACCGAGAGCATCAATTTAGTGGCTTACAGCTACGGTCTCTCCCACGTGAAGGCCGGGGACGAGGTGCTCGTCTCCATCATGGAGCACCACAGCAACCTTCTCCCCTGGCAGATGGTTTGCCGCCAGACCGGCGCGTCGCTCAAATTTATGGAATGCGAAATGGACGGCACGCTGGACTTAAATAAGGTCGAAGCCCTCATCACGCCGAAAACAAAGATCGTCGCCTGCACGCACGTTTCGAACGTCTTAGGCCGCGTGAATCCCATCCGCGAGCTCGCGGCGCTGGCGCACCGCGCCGGCGCGGTGCTGGTCGTCGACGGCGCGCAGAGCACGCCGCACATTCCGGTGGACGTGCAAGCATTGGACGCGGATTTCTTCGCCTTCTCCGGCCACAAGGTCTACGGCCCCATGGGCATCGGCGTTCTCTACGGACGTGAAGAATTGCTGAACGCCATGCCGCCGTTCCTCACCGGCGGCGAGATGATTGAATCTGTCACCCGCGATGGTGCGGTCTTCGCCGAGCTCCCGCACAAGTTCGAGGCCGGCACGGTCAACGCGGCAGACGCCGTGGGCCTGCACGCGGCCATTGACTATGTCAAGAGCATCGGCTTTACAGCGATGCATCAGCAAGAGGTCGCGCTGACACGCCGCACGATGGACGCGATCGGCGAGATGCCGCACGTCCACGTGCTGGGCTCGGAAAAGCCCGAGGAGCATTGCGGCATCATCACCTTTACGCTGGACGGTGTTCACCCGCACGACATCAGTGAGATCCTCGCGAGCGACGGCGTCGCCATCCGCGCAGGCCATCACTGCGCGCAGCCGCTTCTGGCCTATTTGAAGCACCCGTCCACCGCGCGGGCAAGCCTCGCGTTTTATAACACGGAATCCGAGGTCGACCGGCTGCTTGACAGCATTTCCACGCTAAGGGAGCGAATGGGTTATGGAAAATAGAAGCTTTTACAATGAAATTCTCACCGAGCACAACCTGCATCCGGAGTTCAAGCACGACCTACCGGACGCCGACATCGTGCTCGAGGGCGTCAACCCGAGCTGCGGCGACGACATCTTCCTCAAGCTGAAGCTTGACGGCGATGTGATCGCGGACGGCGCGTTCGTCGGCGACGGCTGCGCCATCTCGCAGGCGTCGGCGGACATCATGCTCGGCATGATCGTCGGCAAAAAGAAGGAAGACGCGCTGAAAATGGGCGAGATCTTCCTGAAAATGATCCAGGGCGAGGCGTCGGAAGACGAGATCAACAGCCTGGAAGAGGCCTCGGCTCTCCGTGATATCGCCCATATGCCCGCGCGCGTCAAATGCGCGGTGCTCGGCTGGCGCACGCTGAAAGAGGCCCTGCTGGACGGGGACGAGCTGTCGTAACGCTGTCACTCCGTTGAATTTCAAATCAAACTAATAAAAAGAGGTATTTGCCGCAGCATGCGGCAAATACCTCTTTTTAAAAGCAGCTGCGTTCTTGAAAACTGATTGAGCATACTCTCTCCCCGATTTTGAAAAATTCAAGCAGATTGATCGTCAAGCTATTCTTATCGGCTCTCGCCGATCCTTCGACTGACGTTGGAAAAATGTCTGCGTTACGCCTTTTGCATCCACAAACATAGTATGATTGTTGGTTTTTGTATCATAGCACGAGTTGACCAGCACTGTCAACCGCCGCATGACCAGAATCGCAGCCCGCGCAGTAAGTGATTTCACCCATGTTGACTTTTACGCCCCGTTGTGTGACACTATAGGCAACAAAATGATCTTGCAAGGAGAACAATTATGGCTACCACTTCCGTTTCCGCGCGCTTTCAGGAGCTTTTTCCCGAAACGAACCTCATTTCTCTTCTGACCAAGTACGGCGGCGACGCGGACGATATTTTCGAGACGATTCAGGACCGGTACGACGCCCGCGAGCAGGAGCCTCTCGTCGGCCTTCTCGGCATCAAAGCCGCGAATATCGACGCCTTTGCCCGCGCCGCCTACTGGGATTTCGTCAGCGACATCCGCGTCAGGTATCTCTCTTCCCTTCCCCGCAGCGAAGCCGCCGCCATCGCCGCCGCAGCCGACGGCCTCATCACGCATCCCGGAAATGACGATATCGACTGGACCCCCGACGAATTCGTCAGCGATTGGAATGATCTGCACCGCGGCGAGGAGCCACTCAAATAACCGGTGCTAAGCTGTATACCATGACAGATGCAAAAGGGCAAGGGAAAAGCGTTGAGGAACTTTTCCCTTGACCTTTTTTCACTGGTGCTGAAACAGGACAGTGCAAATCGAATGGAAGCCTATATGCAGCACGCCATCTGTGGGAAAAAGCTGCAAAACGGTTAAAGGGTAAAACAAAGGGTAGAAAGCAAAAGGAAAGTCCCGAAGCCTTGCAGCTTCAGGACTTTTGCTGGCAGCGGGAGAAGGATTCGAATTCGCAAGCAGGTGTAAAATGCTGTAAATGCATGTAATAGAATCCCTGTATTTTCAAGGCTTTTCGGATTTTGGCGTAAAATGCTGTAAAGCCTTGTAAAAGCTGTTTGGGGTAAACTTAGGGGTAAAAAAAGAGCCCCAGTAAATAGTTACTAAGGCTCGATTTATTTAGAGATTATCGACAATCTGATCAATCTTTATGCTTTTTTCAGCAAGACTTTCAATGAAAAGAATCAGCAAATTATACGTTTCCTCATTCAGTTCTCCAATCACGTCAAACTGTATTTTCTCTTTATTGAAATAATAGAATTGTTCCGCTTTTATGTATCCTTCTTTATCGTTTGCCCAATCTATCATCTTTTCGTCCGATGCTGTAATTGGGAAATTTCCGGGATATCTTAGCTTGCGCCTCTTCTGCTCATCATTCTTAAAAGACGACATCACAAGAGCTATAAAATCAAACGGAACCCCTTGCACTTGTCCTCCCTCATCGTCAATGACGACAAACGAGTGTCGAGGCAAAATGCTTTCGTGATCCTTATAACTCTTAACGAGGATAATGTCGCCTTGCTTACACATCAATCATTCACCTATTCCTTAGTTTTGAGAGGGAAAACCGTTGCTTTTTTGTTTCCGTCTACTACGTCCGCACTCCAACGCATCGCTATAACGTCTTTCAGTGCTTGAGATGTTGATAAAGTCTTACCAGAAAAAGTCACCTTATTGGTATCAAGTTTCCGGCGTTTGCTTACTGTTGCTTCCATGTTTTCCTCCTCTCTTTGGTCATAGCAATTCTGATTGTCCCTATCCATATTTAGAATATAACACCCCTTTCGCTCAAAATCAATCGACATTTTTAAATGTTCACAATTTTCCTATATATTATGTCCATCTATATGAGTAGTACCCGCATAAGTTGCACGTAAGTAATCAACAAGTCACAAAAAACTCTTAGATAATTGTCGCCTCAATCTCAAATCGAAGCGAGCTTCACTGCCCGGATTTCAAATCGGCGCAGTGGCCGCCTGATCTGGACAGTCGCAAAGGTCTCATTTCAGATGAGGCCCTCAATGCACCGAAAGGCTCGGATTTCAAATCGGACCTTTAAAACATCCCTACATATATGCAGCAAGAGCGGAGGACAATCCTCCGCTCTTCTATTATCCCTCTCCTTGCCCCTCAGACGCCGCAAGAGCGCTTTCGTCACGCTCTATGGCTTCGTCTATGGCTCGGTTGATAAAGCTGTTCACGCTCTCGCTGCGGGCTTCTGCGTGGGCTTGAATGATTTCTCTCTTTTCAGCATCCATTCTGATCTCCACGCGGACAAACTTTTCCATATATTTCTGCTGAGCCTTTTTTTGCGCTTCGGTTTTCTCTCCCATCAGACGCTCCTTTCAGTTTTTGAAATAATTATATCACACCTTAAAATCTAACGGTAGATACAAATTCCACAAATATCTACCGTTAGATTTATTTCTTCCGCCTATTGATATCTACCGTTAGATATTATATGATACGGCTATGCAAGACAGGAAATTGATTCGAGCATAAGAAAAAGCCCTCTGCATCCTCGCCGACCAAAGCCAGATGCAGAGAGCCACCAACCACCACAGGGAGGCCGGTATCGGTATTATACCGACCTCCCACTGAGAAAACAAGGAGGAAATCTATGTACATCGAAGAAACCACCATCAAAGAGCGTATCGCCATCAGCAACGCCATAACACCCATTTTCGTTGACCTTGAGCGGGCTGAAAATCTGCTCGACACAATTCAAGATGAATGTTTCGAGTTCAAAGGAGGGGGCACGTATCTCTCTGCGAATGCAAAATGGGTGTACGACATGGTCTGCATTGTGCACGACATTTTGTGTGATACTATCGCCACTTTCTACCTCACGATAGGTGATGATTCCAATAATGACGCAAAGTATTATCTCAAAAACGCGCAGTATGCGGAAACGGTTCTAAAGTGTGAAGAGACGCTCAACCGCATTCGCGATGTAGAACAGAGTTTGCCGGAAGATCGCCGCAGGAGAGTTCTTGAGATTAGAAAAAAAGTTGACGACATGAAAGATGAAGATGCCCTTCCAATCCTCGAATCGCTGCTCAAGGAGGCTCGCAATGGATAACAGTATGCTTGCACTGCTTTCCGGCACGGATAAGATTCAATTCCAGATGCACTGCGCCATCGAATCCGTGCGGCAAAGCTGGGTCGCATTGACGCAGGGCGATGATATGCCTACCGAAGCCGATTATGACGCGCTATGGGGCACTTATCACCGCCTGTCTCAGTTGGACGCAGAGTTTCTTCAAAACAAAGAAGACCTCTGGGCAGCCTTTGGACAGCTCTCTAAGGACGCAGAAAGCGAGGTGTCTGCATGAAACTCCTATACTGCGCTCGCTGCACAACCCCGCTGATGAGTGCGGCCACGGTGCATATTTGCCCGTGCTGCGGGGCTGCTTACCGTCAACGCGGCGCGCGCTTTTCCTTCGTCGCCGATCTGTCCGGCGTATCCGTCAAAGAGCTGATGCAGAGCATGGAGGTCACGCTATGAACGATAACGAAAGATTCTATCCCGTCGTGCAAACGCCGGTCGGAAAGGTTCTGCTCATTGGCTCAACTATGACCGTCGAGCGCGAACGCGAGCTTTTCGGAAAGAAGGTGCTCCCGAATGAGCACAGATGAATGCATTCGAGCGCATGATCTGATCAACACGCCGCTTTCCCATGTATGCGCGCCAAAGTGTACAGTAGCCCGTAGAGTCCGCCGAAGAGTAGCAAAGAATGCAGTGTGTGAGTACAGCGAAAGCTGTTTCACTTGTCCTTTATCTGACTGCAAACAGACTGTTGTCAAATGCTTAACGGTCAACCGTTTGCCGATAGATCCTCTCGTGTAACGCAGAAAGCCCACAGGAACACTCCTGTGGGCTTTTGCTTTGCCGGTGCTTATTGTATTCTCGCAGTGTTACCGTGCGTCTTACAAGCCAGCAGGGGGGGCTGCAACACCTTCTTGTTTTGAAGCCGCCCTTTACTCCGCCGTCTGCAGCTCCACAAGCTGGTGAATCACTCGTTCCAGGCGTTCAAGCACTTTGTCATAGCCGAAGATAAACATTTGCAGTCTCCTTTCCCGTTAGTACAGCAGCACGGGCTTACCGGCTGCGCGCGTCATGTTGTTGATGTTGGGGACGACCACGCGGGCAAGCGTCTTACCATCCACAACGAGGTTCACATTGATGGGCTCGCGGCTGCCCTGTGCCATCGCCTCCATAACGGCCTGCTTGATGGTCGAAAGCGGCGCTTCGACGTTCGTTCCGCTCTTCTGGTCGCCCAGCACGGCAAGAAACTTTCGGTTCGGCGGGATGACCGCACCGCTCGCAAGCGCTGGGATATCGTTGTACACAGGCGCATTGCCGTCTAAGCTCTGCGCCGCCACGCGACGGCTGCGCGCCGGTGCCTTTTTTGATACGCGCGTACCGGTAAAACCGGACGTTGCTTTTCTGACTTTGGAATCGTCCACACTATCGACGAAAAATTTCAGCGCAAGGCCGATCGCCGCCGAGATGATGAACGCCGTACCGGCGCTGACGATGCCCAGCGCTGCAAGGCCAACGCCAAGAACACCGGCCAGCAGTCCAAGAAGTACGCTACGCCCGATGCTGACAAGCCGCTGCGTGCCCTTCTTCGGGTCTTTGCGGACGCTGTAAATGCTCAGTCCGAGAATCAGGCCTAATCCCATGCCGACGACTGTACCGACGCCCGGCGTCACGATAGAGCCGATGACTGCACCAAGCAGCGCGCACAGCACGACGATCAACTCGGAAAGAAGCTGCGATTTGCCGCCGTGTTCCTCGTCCCCCTCTGCAAAGCCGGTGAGATAGAGGCCGAGGATCGCGCCCAGGCTGAAACCGGCCACGCCGCCGGTGATGCCAAGAAACACGCTGCCAAGCAGCGCACCGAGCAAAGCCGTGATGACCACGATCCACGCATCCTCTGCGACCATCTCGGTTTTCCATGTTTCGGGGTCAAGGCCCACAAGGTACAGCCCCAGCAGCACGCCGAGGGATAAACCGATGACGCCGCCCGTGATGCCGCCGAACGCCGCGCCGAGTGTTGCACCGAGCAGCGCCGTTAAAACGGCCAGCCATGTTGCCTTGCTCTTGGGGATAACTTTCTTGTCAAAGCTCCATTTTAGGTCATCCACGACGATCTCAAGCCCCGCGCGGATGGTCTTAAAGATATCGTTGATCTTCTGGAACACCTTGTCGAGCTTTTCCATTATGGGCCCTTCGTCAAAATCAAAGTCCGGCGCAATGGCGGATGCTCCGCCGCCAACGCCGCCAACGGACGTTGTCGTGCTGAGTTTGTTGATCTCATCGAACGCCGCGAGCGCGTCTGTCGCTTCCTTTGCCGCCTTGCCGGTCGCGTCAATGGCGGCGGCCTCTTTGTAGAGGTTTTTGCCCGATGCCTCCATGCTCTTCTTTGACTTACCGCTCAGAATCGAAATGATCGTCACGATCTCCGACACAATGGCCGCAAGCAGATTCATTAGCCACGTCAGCGCCGGAATGAGTACGTCCATCAAAGGCGCGGCCAGCGTCAGCAGCGCACCTTTGAGGCGGGCAAAAGCGTCGGATGCCTCTGCGCTGGTCGCAATAGCCGCCTTGATCTGCTTGCGTAGCGCCATGAGCGCCGCCGTGATGACTGAGAATACAAGCATAGAGCGCGCTAAACTCTTGACCTGATCTCTGAAACGCGCGGCATACTGGCCCGCTTTGGCAAGCGTGGAATTCTCCGCCTCGCGCTCCTTGCGCTCTTGCTCCACGTTGGCAATCATCTCACCGGCAGCGACCTTTGCTTTGTCGAGCTTTACCGTCATGCTGTCGATGTTGGCGGTCGTCTCTTCGTAAGCAGCCGAAAGCGTTTTGACCTCCTTCGTCTGCGTGTGCAAAAGCGCTTCCTGCTGTTTGAGCTCCGCCTCCGCAGCGGCGCGGCGGTCGAGCACTTGCGTCTGATACTCGTTCTGTGTAAAGCCCTGTTTTTGGATCCATTCGCGGTCGTTCAGCCGTTCGACTTCCTTTCGCAGCATCTTCACGCGTTCCTCAGTAGCTTTCGCTGCCTGAGATGCGGCGTCAAGCTGCTTTTCAAGGTTCATCTTATTGCCCGTTTCCTTTTCAAGCTTGCTGTTCAGTTCGGATATCTCGTCACGCAACTTGCTCAGTTTCTTTTGTGCTTTGGTCGAATCCAAATCACAAGAGAAAATCACACTGCCGTCAGCATTCGCCATTTAATCACTCCTTCCCCAATTTCAACCAAGTCGAAATGGTGGTCTCTTCTTCCTGGCTGAGCTTATTTTTTATGTTCACGAGGTCGCTGTTGCGGCGGTACCATTCGCGTTCGTCCTTTTCGAGCGTCTTTCCTCGTGCTTTTTTGTCTCTGATGCGCACGACCTGAGCAAAGGTGCAGTCCCCGAGATCGTTATACGCACCGAGGAACGTCCACCAATGGACGCCCCCGGTGTTGGTCTCCGCATCATAAGGGATTCCGCGGATATCTTGTCCGAATACTCGGTTGATGGGAGGGAGAATCAAAGGATAATCCTGCTCCCAATCGACCAACTTCGGCGATTTCTTCTTATCCTGCTCTTTGCCGCCGTTCTGGAACCATGTAAAACGGTCTACAGCTTCCTGCAAATGCTGCGGCGGGATATCCTCAGGCGAGACATAGAACATCTGCAAGATGCCCTCTGCGCGGTCAGTGCCGCTCAAATCAGGATCACTCAGCATTACGAAGATATCGAGAATTACGCGAAAATCTGTGCGTATCTCATAACTCACTCCGCCGATCTCGACGGAGGCAGGCAAGCCCCAATTCATCGGCGATACTTTGCCGTGTACTTCTGAATGCGCGGATTCGTGGCTTTCTGCTCACGAGTAAAGGCGCTGTCTGTCTCATCCATCAGCGCAAGCAAGAAATTTACCCATACGTTCAGGCCGTCTGCCAGCGCATAAAGGTTCATGCTGCCAAAGATGCTGTCACACACCGGCTCTTCAAAAAGACCGTCAATGATCTCGCGCATCTCCTTGTCGCGGCGGTCGGCAATGTTGAAAATCTCAACGCGGTCACCGCACTTCTGCACCTCATCTGCGTATTTCTCCTGTTTCTTGTCCAGCGTATCAAATGCGTTGTAAAGACGCTGGATAAACGTGCCGTCAGTCGGGTTGAATCGAATGATCACATCACCCTTAATGCCGCGCACGGTGTATTCCTGCACACCGTTCGCAAAACTAAGTTCCATATTTATCTCTCCTTAAATTTGTTTTCAGGAAGCTTTGTATCAGAATGTTGATCTCTGCCGCTTATCGAAAATCAGAAGTTCTCCACGGCCTCGCCCGCGAGATCGTCCCATTTTTCGCTCATGCTGACAATTACACCGGGCGATTTGCGCCGGTAGCCGTCCCCGTCGCCGCAACTGTCAGAAATTGCCGAAATGCTGTCCCATGCCCGCATGACCGCGCCCTCCCCGCTCTGGCAGTCAAGAGCGATAGCGTTAAGGGCTGCGGCCTCTCGGCGGCTGTCCGTAGTCTTTGCGGCTTCGGCTGCGTAGTGACCAACTAACTTTAACATGGTGTGGTTGCTGTCGAATCTCTCCATGAACGCGGAGTAATCAGCCGGGGAAAGAACGCCGGTTTTCATCAGCTCAAGGGCGTTATTGTCGATTTCGTCAGGGTTTGCAATATTGGCGGCGCGCACTGCCTGTTCCAGCTCGGCGCGGATCGTGCGGCGCGTGGCCTTGAAGTTGTCCCAAACGCGGGCGCTCACCTCGTCAAAGGTGGCTTCTGCGTCATGCAGCTTTAGCGCTGCGCGGGTTGTTCTAATCTGCTTTTCCTCGGCGCTGTCTCCGGGCTTCCATGCGTTAGCGTCACGGCTGGCCTGCTGCGCCTCTTGGAGTGCGCGGAAAGCGGTGTTGTATTCGCTGCGGGCTTCTTTGAAAGCTGTATCGAGCTTTCGGGCATAAATGTTAAATTCGCTCATGGTGTAAATTATCCTTTCTTTTTCATGCGCTGCCGCGCTGTTTTTTCTTAAAGGTCGATAATGATAACGCTTTCGCAGTCTGATAAATAATCTCGTGCTGCCTGTTCCGTCTGAAACACCTTTGCAGGGCTTTGCGGCGCTCTGCAAGCCTCCCACGCGCCATTTTCAAGCAGGGTCATAATTGCTACGCCCGTTTTCTTCTGCGCTGCAATCGCCTGTAAAGCGGCGATTCGGGATTTAATGCTGTTCATGCATTCGCCCCATTTCGTATTTAATAAGGCCGTCAAGATCGGAAAGGCGGTTGCCGGAAAGTACGCGGAGAAATTCGCCGTTGTCAGCGGTCATTTCTTCAAGGTTTCCCATTCGTTCTTCGCCGGTGGGGGTGCAGTACTCAAATACAAGCTGCCGCCCGCTGCGTCGCTCCATAAAGGCGCGGATATGGTCAAGGCGTGTTCCTATTTGCATAAATCGTCACTCTCCAATTCCGGCAGTTCCAACTTACCTTGCTCGATTGCTTCATCAATCATCTGATAGAGCGACAGGCTTAACGGGTCAACGCCCTCGACAGGATGGGGATACAGCACAATGCGTTTGCCGTCCGGCGTCACCGCGCCATACTTACGCAAATACGTAAACGCATCTTCTGCCGTACGGAACTCACCGCCGCCCTCGACGATGAAGACCGTCTCATCGGCTGACAGCGACCTGAGGTATTCCCGCAACGCCGCAAGGCGGATATCAAAATTTTTCTTCATTGCTGTTCCTGCTCCCTTCGCCATGCTTCAAGCTCGTCAAGCTGCTGCATGATGTCTGTGATCTCCGTGTATTTCACCGTCTGACGTAAAATCTCTGCCGCGGCACTCACGCGGGTCTGTGCGGGCGCGTCTGCATCCTGCATGATCGTTGCCAGCGTATCCGCCGCGGCGTGCGCCCGCTCTTGCAGCACATTCCGCGCTGCTTCGGTTCGCTCGCGCCGTGCCTCGTTATACTTCTGCATAAACTCAGGGTCGCGTTTTCGGCGATAGATCGTCTGCTCGTTGATCTCGAGCTTTGCCGCCGCGCTCCGCACCGTCGCGGAGATCAGCAGCGCTTCAATAATGGTCTCATCTCTGATTTTCTTTGACAAAGTTTGAAAAGCCCCCTTTCCGGCTTTGTTTTTTCTGACGTTGCATCGTTCTTTCAACGGTAAAATTCCACTAACGGCTTTCAAATGCGCGGATGCCGCAGGGCTCGCAGCGCTTCCCGCCGCGCCCTTGCATCAGGCTTTTGACCAAGCCAAAACTCACTGATGATCGCGTCGCGCTGCGCATCCGTTAGTTGTGCAAGCGCCGCTTGTACGGCCTGTTGAAAATCCCGTTGTTCGACGTCCTCAAAGGCCTCTTCTGCTGCTTCATCTGAGATTGTGTCACCAAGCGTCAGGTCGCTGTCCTCGTCGCCTATCGGCTCGTCCATCGACCGGCAAACAGTGTTGATGGGGTCACATCGCGTCCGCTGTGTTCGCTGCCCGCAGGCTTCTGTGAACTCCGCCTTGAGCTTAATGCCGTACAGCGTAAGAAATTCACCCTTGTTCACATCCCATGTCGGCAGCGTGTCCATGAGGGAGATAAAGGCCACTTGCAGAAGGTCGCTTTCCTCGACACCTGCGCGACCTTCCATTGCCCGTACCCACCTCAAGGTCTGCTGCCATGCAAAGCGTTCAACCGCCGCCCAAAGGCTTAGAATGTCCGCCTTGCCAGCCTGTACCGCTTCTGCAATTTCGCTTGTTCGCTTATTCTGTGTGGCAAGTGGTTTCGCTTGCATATCCGCTCCTCCTGTGGTAAAATCAGAATTGATAAATCGGATCCACCACAAGAGCCGCTCTCCCCGTTTGGGGAGGGCTTTTTTCATACGTGCACGAGAACCGCGCCGCTATCGCTCACGTCCTCGATGGGGCCGCCATTGATTGCGGCCATCGCGTGGACTTCGCGGTCGCCATTACTCAGCTCGACGAGCGCGAGGCAGGCGACAGGGTACGTCTTGCCGTCCTCGAATGCGTAAAGCATATTTGCAGGGGCAGGGATAATCTGGATGATCTTGTTTTCGTTCATGGTTCTTGTCCTTTCTCAGTATTAAAGTCTGAAATGATTGTTTAGCGCCCGTTCGAATTTATCACGGTCATCGACGGGCAGGTGCGGGATAAGCAGGTGTTGCAGTTCATCACGCTGACGGTAGCGGTCACGCTCACAGCGCGCGGGCTTGGTTGATTTTAGAATGCTGTACGCTTCCAAGATAGTCATAAATCCTCCGCCATAAAATTTGAATTTTGACCATCTTTTCTTTCTTCTCTCCTCCGATATTCATGTGCCACCCTCCAAAAATCCGCCCCGGCGTTTTTTCTCTGGCTCGCGGTACGGCTCCGAAAGCTCGGTGAATTTTTGATGTGCGCCGTCAAAGGTCATCTGCACAACACCCTGCCGCCCGCGGCGGTTTTTGGCAACAGAAACCCCGATTGTACCAGAATCGTCAATGCGCCAGAGAAACAGCACCTTCGAGCCGTTTTGCTCCAACTCCCCCGAATCCCTCAGGGAAAGCAGCGTCGGGCGATCTGTATCGTTGACACCTCGATTGAGCTGTGCTGCTGCGACGATGGGGATTTGCAGCTCGGAAGCAAGGTTTTTTAAGTCGCGGCTGATCTGTCCGAGCTCAAGATTTCGACTGTCTGCACGGCGGTCGGCCTGCATCAGGCCGAGATAGTCGATGACGATCAAGTGCAGATTTTGAATGGTCGCCGCCGCACCTCGAATTTTGCTCACTGTCACGGCTGGCTTGTCCCAAAAATGAAGCGGCAAACGTTCCAGCCGATTCGACACGGCTGCAATATCCGTCCACGTCTCATCGTTCAGGTCGCGGTCGATCAGGTTATCCATTGTCGCCATACTGCGGCGCGCAAGTAAGCGCTCGGTCAGTTCAGACGCGCTCATTTCCAGCGAAACGAAAAGCGTTTCGTTCCCGGCTCTGGCTGCGCTTTCTGCGATATCAAGCAAGAACGCAGATTTGCCGACACCCGGACGAGCACCGACGATGATGAGTTGTCCGCCCTCGAAACCCTTCAAGACGCTATCCAGCTTTGGGAACCCCGTATCGATACGGGACTGCTCCGGTGCTGAAAGGCTCCGCAAGGTCTCTGTAAGAGCCTGCGAGACACTTTTCAGCCGTCCGCCCGCATTGTCAAGGAGATGTGCCTTACAGAGTTCGGCAATCGCTGTCGCCGGATTCTCTTCATCGAGCGCCGCAAGCACACCATCGCGCAACCGCTTTTCCGCTGCGTGTTTATGTAGCAGGCGGGCATATTCCTCCGCGTTTGCGAGTGTTGGCGTTAGGTCGATACAATCGGCAAGAAACTGCCGGGGATCGTCCACAAGACCACGGAGACCATCGGCGGCAATGTTTACATCAAACGCCTTGCCGCGTGATACTGCGCTATCGGCAGCGTCAAAGACCATAGCGCAGGCGGAAATAGAGAAGTCCTCGACGCTCACGATCTGCCGAAGTTGTAAGACACGTTTTGGTTCAAGACAGACCGTTGCGGCCAGCGAGTATTCAAGAGCCGAGGTATCCTGCATCACGTTTCGCCTCCCATCTTCGCCAAGAGTTGAGTAAACTGCTTCCGAAACTTGCCTCCCGACAAGATGTTGCTCTGCCAGAATGAGTCGGACTGCGAAAACTGCAAAACCGCATTAATGTCCTCCCAGCTATGCTTGTCCAGCCTGTGGCACTTGTCAAAGTCCGCCGCCCAGCTTTGCAAGGTCGCTTCTGAATGCGCTGTGCAATTCGGCAAGCGTTCTTCGATCTGATCCGCGAGCCAGCGCGCAGCGCGGTACGGAAGTGAGTCGTGCTCAAAAACCTGCTTCGGTTTCTTCGTTCCGGCGGGAGGCGGAACGAGAGAATGATTTGAATTGAAATGTATTGAATTGGTATGATTCGTATACGCTTCGTTCAAAGGTATACGTTCGTATACGTCCGTATTCTCTCGAACACGATTCCATCTTGCTTCTATCGCCTTTTGGGCATTTTTGCAGCGATCTTGATATCTCTGTTTATCTGCGTCCAAAAGAGGTTGAACAAACCCCCATGTAATGGCCAGAGCAGGGCTATTAAAAGCCGGTTCTATCCCGTCTTCACCATAGCTGAAAATCGCATCCAAAAGCATCCCCTTTTCTTCAAGAGACAGGGCTTTTAGCCCCGGTCGCAAAGTGAAATAGAGCATCACTCCCGGTTGTTTCCCTCCGGCCATCAGTTTGTCTCCATTTGATCTTCAAGCCATTTTTCAAAAGCCTTTGCTGGAATCCTTACACAGTTACCAAGCCGAACAACGGGGAAGCCCGGCAAACGCATCCACCGATAGACTGTCGGTCTACTAACCCCCATTGCCGCAGCCAATGCCGTCGGTGTATATGCCAAAGATTCCATCAAATCGCCTCCCGTGACAGTTGTTCGATAACCTCAAAAATCTTAGACTTTTCCTCATCCGGTAGCTCTTTGCGCAACTTAGAAGAGTACCTCGATTCCGAAATCCCGAGAGCTGCTGCAATTTGGTACTGCCGTAAATCGCTTCTTGCCATCGCAGCTCTGATATCGCAATTCATTTTCATTCTCTTTTCCTCCTTTACCCTTGACTTTTTCCCTTACAAGAGGTAACATATCTGTGAAGAATTAAATATTTTTCTTCTCTGATATTCGTATTATAGCACAGGTGTTTCATAAAAACGATATTTCACTCTAATTTATTTTAGAGAGGATTTTACAAAATATCTTCGCAGAAAAGAGGAACATAGATATGGCAAGACCGCCACGAGTTTCAACACCAACAACAAAGGCATTTGCAGACCGATTATCAGACTTGGTTCAAATAAAAAAGAGTGAAGGTCTGAGCCATGACGAGATCAGTAGACAGATAGGCGTATCAAGCGGCGTCTTATCCGAATGGATGTCAGACAACAAAACAGCAAGCATTGAAAATCTTGCTAAGTTGTCAAAGTACTTCGGAGTAAGCGCAGATTATCTTTTAGGGCTTGCAGCACTAAAAACTCCGGATGTTGATATTCAAAAGGCATGCGAAATAACCGGACTATCCGAGGACGCTATCTCTGTTTTGCAAGATTCTTTTCACGCTTCGGATGCATTAAACACGTTTCTTTTAGAAAGAAATTTTCGCAATCTCCTAATGAACATGTTGTACTTTAACTACGCTGTCATTGCATCCGGGCTCCATTATCAAATATTCAATTCGGATACCTGCAATGAAAGCGAAAAAGATGATTTGCTTAAATCAATTTATGATAGTCAGGCTGTCCTTGAAGACATCAAAGGCGCTCTAAAAACCTATATAAAAGTAAAAGAAAACCACGATGTTCTGCTACCGAGTGATGAAGGTTGCTTTTCACCGGAAGATTTTTACGAACTAAGGATCAACCGAAATCTATCAGCACTTTTGCATGATATTACTGGTGATAAATGGTGGTTCTCTGCCGAAGCGATTATAAATGAAGTTCAAGGAAATTTCACATAATGTCCACTTACTACCACAAGGTCCTATCTGATTCCGATATTGATGGAAAGTCTGTCAAACATACTATAAAATTCATTAAGGTCGTGGCATCATCGAAAATGTTAAGTACAATTCACCAAAAGTAAAAAACCGCCCCCGGTGTTGCAGCACCGAGGACGGTTATAGGGGGCAGCAAACTGATAGCCTACTGCCCTCCAATCATAACAAATGCAGGAGGAAAAAGCAATGCCAAGAAAAGCAAATACGCGCGCCGCGTCGGGCGCAGGCAGCATCCGGCAGCGGCCTGACGGTCGATGGGAAGCCCGTGTGACCGTCGGCAATGACCCCGGCACAGGAAAACCGATCTGCCGCAGTATCTATGGAGACACGCAGAAAGAAGTGTTGACCGCCATGCGCGACGCGCAAAAAGCGATCGACGACGGACTTTACATAGAGCCGACGCGCCTGACGCTTGCGCAATGGCTCGATATCTGGCAGAGCGATTATCTGCTCTCGCAAAAATACGGCACGGTCAAGACCTACAAGGCCCAAATCGCAACGCACATCAAGCCCGCCCTCGGCGCGGTGAAACTCACCAAACTCACGCCGCATATCATCCAGGGCTTTTACAACGATCTGCTCGCCAATGGCCGCATTGTTCCCAAACGGGACAAGCAGGGCAAGATCATCAAAAAGGACGGCGTCGCCGTCACGGAGACCGCACCGCTCAACGCAAAGACCGTGCGCAATGTTCACGGCGTTCTGACAAAAGCCCTTTCACAGGCCGTCAAGGTGGGCTACATCGCACGCAATCCGTGCGACATGGTAGACCTCCCCCGCGTCGAGAAAGTGCAAATCATGCCGCTTACCGACGAACAGGTCAAGTCTTATCTCGCCGCAGCGGATGCCGACAACGATTATGGAGATATTCTGAAAGTAATTCTCTTTACCGGCCTGCGTGAAGCTGAAGCACTGGGGCTGACATGGGATTGTGTCGACTTCAAGAAAGGCACGCTCAAAATTTGCAAGCAGTTGCAGAAACGCCCCGCCGAGGCCGGCGGTTTCCAGTTTGCCACCCTCAAAAATGACAAGACGCGCATCCTGCGCCCCGCTCCCTTCGTCATGGATATGCTGCGCGCCGTTCGCTCCAAGCAGGCGCAAAGGCGTTTACAGGCCGGTGATCTTTGGCAGGACTGGACAGACCCCGCCAAGCAGTATGCCGCCTGTCGGCTTGTTTTCACAAATGTGCTCGGCGACCACCTGCACCCACAGCGACTTTATGCGCATCACAAGAAGATCGCAGCCAACGCAGGAGCGCCGGACGCCCGGGTGCATGATCTGCGCCACACCTTCGCCGTGCTCTCCCTACAAAACGGCGATGACGTGAAGACCGTGCAAGAAAATCTCGGCCATGCGACCGCCGCTTTTACGTTGGACGTTTACGGTCACGTCTCAGAGCGCATGAAGGAGGACAGCGCCGCCCGGATGCAGGGCTATTTTGAAAATCTCAAAAAGGCATGAAAAAAGCTCCGTCGATCTCATCATCGGCGGAGCTGCTTTTGTCCCCGTTAAGAGGTAAAACTTTTAATTGGGGTAAACTTAGGGGTAAAACGTATTCTGCCAAAATGCAAATGCAACTTTTCTGCGTCAAAAGTGCCTAAATCACACGCCAAAAAGAAAGAACCGCAACCTTTCGGCTGCGGTTCTTTGGCAGCGGGAGAAGGATTCGAACCCTCACATACGGAGTCAGAGTCCGCTGTGCTACCTTTACACAATCCCGCTGTGTTCTGACGAACAAGCTATATTATACACGCTTCCTGTGTTTTGTCAACACTTTTTTCAAATCTCCTGAAAGTTTTTCCGGAGCCGGGTCTCCCCGGCCCCGGAAAGCTGTCATCCGGTCATCACTGAGCCAGCTTCAGGTCCTCCGCCGTGAAATACTTCTTCAGGGGCTTATACAGCGCCGCAAAGACCACCAGGCACAGGATGATGCTGGGCAGCATATAGCTCCCGTTATAGAGCAGGGAGTAGAACCACGGGCTGGTCATGGTCATGCCGAAGAACTCATCGGGCATATACTTGCCCCACACCACGGCGCCGATGATGTAGTGGGCCAAAAAACGCAGCACGCCGCCGATGACGGTGCCATAGAACACGCTCCACTTCCGGCGGGCCAGCAGGCCTGCGCCAAAGCCCAGCGCCGTGAAGGCCAGGAAGTAGTCGCAGATGATGGTGGTCCAGTCGATGGAGAACTTGTTGCCGATGAGATAGGTCACGGTGCCGAATACGAAGCCGGCGCCGGCGCCCCAGCCGCAGCCATACCGAACGGCGAACAGGATGATAGGCAGCATCTCCAGCGTGACAGAGCCGCCGTTGGGGAACTCATAGAGCTTGATAAAACTCAAAATCTCCGCCATAGCGATAAAAATGGCAGCCTCACAGAGGGTACGGGTCTTATTGTTTTTCATGTGTTCGGATCTCCTCCTAAAAAAATTCCCGCATGGCGAGCCATGCAGGCGTCGCAATGCGGAACATGAAATCCCTATGATCGCATTCCTACGCCGGCATTACCCGGATCAGGTTCGAGGGACCGGACGGCGATACGTCTCATCTCAGCCGGCTTGCACCAGCGCCCCTTGGATTGTAGCGTCATCTTATCATGCCGAACACTGTCTGTCAATCGCTATTTTCCACAAAAAGAGGAGCATCCCGCCGAATGCTCCTCGTCTGTCTTATTCTCCGGCTTTCTCCGGCGCCGTCAGGCCCTTTTCCAACGCCGTCAGGCCCTCCTCCATCCGCCGGAAGCTGCTCATATCCGGCTGGCGAAGCGTCTGCTCTGCCTGCTGTAAGCGCTCCAGCAGCTGGCAATTCATCTGCTCATAGTCCGCCTGCGCCGTGCGGCACCACTCCCGCTGCCGGGCCGCCAGCTGCCGCAGCTGGGTCACGGCCTCCTCCCGGAACTGCTCCGTGCGGCGGTGGGCGCTGATCTCGATCTGGGCCACATGGTCCTTCAGAGACTCGTATTCGTCCGCCTGTACCTTCAGTTGGGCGCAGCGCTGCTCCAGCTCCTGATTCCGGGCCTCCGCATCCGCCAGCTGCCGGCGCAGACGGCGGCAGGTCTCCTCGTTGTCCCGCATCTTCAGCAGCTGCGCCTGTGTCACCCGCTGGGTATTCTCCAGCGTCTGGTTCTCCTTCCGGAGGGTCTCGTTCTCCACCTCCAGCGCCGCCACACGCTCCTCGTGTTCCCGGCCGGTCTTCTCAATGTATGCAATCACATCGCTGCGGTCAAAGCCGCCGAACATACTGGTCTTAAAGCTGGTGCTCATCCGTGATCCCCCCGCAAATTCTTTTACCCTACCATATCACAAAACGCCGTTTTTTACAAGCCACAAAATGAAAAAGCGGAAGGGGAACGTTCCCCTTCCGCCCGGTCTGAAGCTTACAGCATCGGTTCCTCGGCCCTTACGGCTCTTCCTTCTCCTTCTTCCGCTCCCGCAGAAGCTCCACAAGCTCCGACACCCAGCAGTATAGCCCCACTGTCCCGGCGATGATGAGATACCACTTGTTAAACTCGCTCACCCGTCCTGACATCCAGCACACGGCAAGTATGCCCAGCACCGCCGCAGGAAACAGGAACAGGTGCTTGTGTTTTTTCCACATTGTCAGCTCCCTTCTCCGGCCCTGTTTTTCCTCTTTATCTTTACAATAACGCACAAATTGTGCGAAGTCAACATTTTTCGCAAGGATATTCCGCAAAGTCCAAATCATATAACACATAGGTGAATGTGCATCACCATGCCCGAAATCCATCACGCCGCAGCATGACACCTCCTCCGCTCACATCTCTCCATTTTCTTCATATTGCCAAAGTCTCCGATATTTCCCTCCGCTTCCAGTATTGTTAATAAGTAAACAGTCTATTTTTGCAGATATTTCTTGCTTTTTTGTGCCATTTGGTATAGACTAATCGGGAACGACTTATTTTGAGAGGCTGGCTTGAACAATATGAGCAATCCCTATAAGACACGGGAAGGCGGCGCTACTGTCACCGTCTTTGTTCCCTACGACTGCAACAATCACTGCCCCTTCTGCATCAACAAAAAGGAGTATGCCGACTGCTCCGGCTTCAGTCTGGATGCCATTCTCCGCAGCATCCACACCATGGATGAGATCACGCCCCGCTGTGACTTCGTCTTTACCGGCGGTGAACCCTTGGCAGATCTGGGATCCCTCCAGAAGATGCTGGACGCCATTCCCAACACCCACAGAATTTTTATCAACACCACCTTCCCCGTGCAGCAGAAATACTCCGCCGACGAGATGATCGCCTTCACGAAGCGCAACCGGGACAAGATCACCTGCATCAATATCTCCCGCCATCTGGTGAAGTATGTGGAGGAATCCCCGGACGAGGTAGTGGGCCGCATCGCCTGCCCCACCCGCATCAACTGCGTGCTGTATAAGAACTACCCCGCCCAGAAGCTGACGGATTACGTGGAGCGCTTCCTGCCCTACCGCATCCCCATCCAGTTCCGCTATGACTACACCGAGACCACTCCGGAGAACCTCTATGAAGAGGAACACGACAAGATCCTTCAGGATCTGAAGAAGCAGTTCACCTACAAGGGGCTGGACGGCTGCCGGATGCGCAACGGCTTCCACTTCGAGTATAAGGGCCTTCACATGACCTACCACAAGACCCTTCCCTATTCCACCATCGTGGAGACTGGCGACGACGGCATCACCTACGACATTCTGTACGATATCCTCATCAAGCAGAACGGCGAGATCCACTCCGATTGGACCGGCGTGAAGCTGGACGTGGAGAAGTACCGCCACGTGACCTACGAGCCATACGACCTGCGGGTTCTGGACGGCACCATCGACTTCTGATGCAAACATCCCCCTCTGTACTCACTGTACAGCGGGGGATGTTTCCGTCTCTCCCCCAAAAAATCAGTCTCTTTTCAAGATAAGTGTTGCTATGTATGATCGTGAATTATGTGTAACAATTTCTTTTTCTTCGTTCCTGCCCCTATATTTGGCAAAGAGAACCTACCCGCCACGAAATACCTCGATTGTGACATCATGCTCTTCTGGTGGTTAGAAAAGAACAAAGACCTCACCACCAAGCAGATGGTAGATGAACTGTACTCCCTTATATGTAATCGCATCAACGACCCGATTACATACAAGGAACTTAAGAGTAAGAAGTTGGGACTTGATACCAAGGGCATCATTCCAGTACAAGTTTAACCGATGCAGGGCACCGAAAAGAGCCGAAGGCAACTTCGGCGTCTTTTCATACCTTGAAAGTAACACAAAAATATTGTATAATATAGAAAAGTCGAACAATTTGCTGGCTTTTCCGTCTATACAAATAATGAAGCAACTAGACAAATTCAAATTTGACAAAGGAGTGTGATAATATGAGAAAAAAAGTAGTTACAGGTATTTGCATTTTGTTGGCTATCGTTCTTTTGATACCCATTCCTATGCGTCTAAAAGACGGCGGCACAGTTGTATATAATGCTATCCTGTATCAAGTTGAGAATGTGCATAGAATAGACCCAGAAGCCACGTCCGAAAATGATTACCTTGAGGGAATGATAGTAAAAATCCTTGGCATTGAAGTCTATAACAATGTTGAGTAAATAGATTAGCCAATTTCAATTTGTCGAACTGAATAGTATATATCCCATAGGAGGAGCAAGGTTGAAATATACCTTGCTCCTTTTCATGTGCTTAGAGTTCCGTTAAATCGACGAAGGATTTGGCGGATAGGCTTATATCAACACAAAAGGTAAAAGGGATTTACGTTAAAGCGAATCAAAACGAAGAATTCACAGCGCGCTGCGGAACGCGTCCGCCGCGCTCAGCAGCTCCTCCGCGCCGCGCAGCTGCGTTTCGGTCGCCGCCGCGCCGCCGGTCAGCCGCGCAAGCTCCGCGCAGCGCTGTGCGCGGTCAAGCTCCACGACGCGCGTGAAGGTGCGTCCGTTCTCCTCGCCCTTCTCGACGGAAAAGTGCGTGTCCGCCATCGCGGCGAGCTGCGGCAGATGCGTCACGCAGAGTACCTGACGCCTGCGCGAGAGCTTCGCCATCTTCTCCGCCACGCGCTGGGCCGCGCGGCCCGAGACGCCGGTATCCACCTCGTCAAAGACCATCGTCATCACATGATCCTGCTCGGCGAGCACGTTTTTGAGCGCGAGCATGATGCGCGCGAGCTCGCCGCCCGAGGCGATCTTGTGGATGGGCTTGAGGTCCTCGCCCGCGTTCGCGCTCATGAGGAAGCGCACCGTGTCGATGCCCGTCGCGTCCGGCTCATGCTCTGTAAAGTCGATGGAAAAGCGGACCTTGTTCATGTCCAGCTCGCGCAGCTCCCGCAGAATGCGCTCCTCGAGCGCTTTTGCCGCAGCCTTGCGCGCGTCGGAAAGCGTGTGCGCCGCGGCGAGCATTTCCTTTTCCTGCTTGGCAAGCGTCCCCTGAAGCTGCACGATGCGATCGTCCGCGTATTCGATCTCGTCAAGCTCTTTTTTACTGCGTTCGAGGTAATCGAGCATCTCGCCGACCGTCGCGCCGTACTTTTTCTTGAGGCGGTAGAGCTGGTCGGCACGGCTCTCCACCGCGTCGAGCTCCTGCGGGGAAAAGTCCATCTCACTTCTCAGGTCGCGCACCGTTTCGGCGAGATCGTAAACGTCGGAATACAGGCTCTCCAGCTGCTCGCACAGCTCGGAGAAGCGAGCGCCGAGGGCGCGCACACTGTGGAGCGCGTTCTCCGCGTTCTTGAGCTGGCTCGCCGCGCCGAGGCCGTCGTCCCCGCCGGAGAGGGCGTAGTCCGCCGCGGCGAAGGCGTCCATGAACTTTTCGGCGTTGCGCAGCAGCTCGCGCCGCGCAAGAAGCTCCTCCTCCTCGCCGTCGCGCAGCTCCGCGCGCTCCAGCTCGGCGATCTGATGGCGCAGCGTGTCGACGCGGCGGGCCTTTTCCGCCTCGTCCATTTCAAGCGCCTCGATCTGCCGCCGGGTCTCACGCACCGCCTGATAACGCTCGGTATAGGCTTCCGGCAGGCCGTCGAGCCGGGCGAAGCGGTCGAGGTACGCGCCGTGCTGCTCCTCGTCGAGCAGCTGCGTGCCCTCGTGCTGGCCGTGGATATTCAAAAGACTCGTCCCCAACGCGCGCAGCTGCGCGACCGTGATGGGCCGTCCGTTCGCGCGGCAGATGTTCTTGCCGTCGGCATAGATGTCGCGCTGGAGCAGCAGCACGCCGTCCTCCGGCTCGACGCCGAGCGCGGCGAGCACAGGAAGCGAGGCGTCCACGCCGTCAAATTCCGCGCTGACGAAGGCCTTGGCCGCGCCCGTGCGGATCAGGTCGCGTGAGGTGCGCGCGCCGAGCACCGCGCCGAGCGAGTCGATGACGATGGACTTGCCCGCGCCGGTCTCACCAGTGAGCGCGTTGAAGCCCGCGCGGAACGAGATGTCCGCGCGCTCGATGACGGCGATGTTTTCGATGTGGAGAAGCTGAAGCATTGCGGCCTTCTCCCCTTCTTACTTGATCATGGCGGTCAGCTCGGTGCAGAATTCCGCCGCACTCTGCTCGTCGCGCAGCACGACGAGCACCGTGTCGTCGCCGCTGACCGTGCCGACGATGGCGGGGATCTCCATGCCGTCGAAGGCGGAGCCTGCCGCGGGGCCGAGGCCCGGCATCATCTTCACCACGACGAGGTTCTGCGCACGGTCGGCGCTGAGGATGCTCTCGCGCAGGATGACCTGCAATCTGCCGGCAAAGTTGAGCTTGATCTTCTGCGCGCTCACGGCGTAGCGGTAGCGCCCGCCGCCGACCGGCTCCTTGATGAGGTGGAGCTGCTTGATGTCGCGCGAGATGGTCGCCTGCGTGCTCTCAATGCCCTGCTCCTGCAGCTTCGAGAGAAGCTGCTCCTGTGTTTCGATCGGCTCGGCCTCAATGATGGCCAGAATTTTCTCCTGTCGGTTATTCTTCATGTCCCAACACTCCCATCAACATCTTTTTTTGCAGGATATCGCAAAAGCTCTTATTGGAAAGCCTTACGAGCTTTGTTTCATATTTTGAGCGCCGGATCTCCACGGCGTCGCCGTTGCGCAGCGAGAATGCCCGCCCGCCGTCGGCGGAGAGAAAGATCGGCTTGTAGCCGGTTTTTTCCGTCTGCACGGTGACGGTGCGCTCCGGCGAGAGCACATAGGAGTTGGCGTGCACGCTGTGCGCGCAGATCGGACTGACGATGAGGTTGCGCGCCGTGGGCTCGACGACCGGCCCGCCCGCGGAGAGCGAATAGGCCGTGGAGCCGGTCGGGCTTGCGACGATCACGCCGTCGCCCGTCACATCGAGCAGCCGTCCCTGCTCGGTCCGAATGTGGAGCCGGATCACGCGGGACACCGCTCCGCGGGTCACGACCGCCTCGTTGAGCGCAAGGTTGGAGTAGATGACGCGCCCCTCGCGCACCACGCTGACGTCGAGCATCATGCGGCTCTCGACCGTGTATTTTTCGTCCATCAGCTCGCCGAGGCGGCCAAGCTCCTTCTGCTCCAGCTCCGCCATGAAGCCGAGCGAGCCGAGGTTCACGCCGAGCACCGGAATGTCGCGGTGCGCCGCGGTCTTGGAAAGGTGCAGGATCGTGCCGTCGCCGCCGAAGGCGATGATCATGTCCGCGCCGCGCAGCTCCTGCTGGAGCGGACGGATATCGAGGCCGTAGCCCTCGGGCTTCTCCTCGTTGCGGAACGGCACGCACACGACGTTCGGACAGTGAACGCTGTCGAGGATGCGCTTGGCCTCCTTGGCGACGGTCAGCTCGTGGTCGCGGTAGGGGTTTGGACAAAGTATCACCTTTTTAAGCATCGTTTTCGCCTTTCTTTTCCTCCAGCGCCGCGTGGGACGCCTCGACCAGAGCCTTCAGGTCATGGACCGGCGGCTCCTCCTCCGCACGGGAGAGATAGCCGAGATATTCAATGTTCCCCTCGGGGCCGCGAATGGGAGAGTACGTCAGGCCAAGGACGGTAAAGCGACTTTCCTTTGCGTGCTCCAAAAAGTGCTCGAGCACCTCCAGATGCACGGCGGGATCGCGCACGACGCCCTTTTTGCCGACCTTTTCCCGTCCTGCCTCGAACTGCGGCTTGACGAGGCAGACGGCGTGGCCGTCCGGCTTCAGAAGCCCCGCGAGCGCGGGCAGAATGAGCTTGAGCGAGATGAACGACACGTCCACAGATGCGAAATCCAGCTCATCGGGGATCTGCTCGTGCGTGAGATAGCGCGCGTTCGTGCGCTCCATACACACCACGCGCTCGTCACTGCGGAGCCTCCAGTCGAGCTGGCCGTAGCCGACGTCCACGGCGTAGACCTTTTTCGCGCCGTTTTGCAGCATACAGTCGGTGAAGCCGCCGGTGGACGCGCCGATGTCGGCGCAGATGCAGTCCGTGAGCGTGATGGGAAACGCCGCCATCGCCTTTTCGAGCTTGAGTCCGCCGCGGCTGACGTAGCGCAGCGTGTGTCCGCGCACCTCGAGCACCGCGTCGGCGGCGACCGGCGCACCGGCCTTATCGACCTTTTGCCCGTTCACATAGACGATGCCGCTCATGATGCTCGCCTGCGCCTTGGCGCGCGTTTCAGCAAGGCCGCGCGCAACGAGCGCGACGTCCAATCGTTCCTTTGTACTCATTGGCAGACCTCCTTTGCCGTGCGTGCCAGGCTCTCCGCGTCCAGTCCGCATTGGCGGTACAGCTCGCCGACGCTCCCCTGCTCGATGAATCTGCGCCCGAGGTTGCAGAGCATGAGCCTCTGCGGCTCGTGCCCCTCCTCAGCGAGGATCGCCGCGATGCGCTGACCGATGCAGCCCACGCCCGAGCATTCCTCCGCGACCAGCAGCCGCTTCGTTGTGCCGAAGATTCTGGAAAGCTCGCCGCCGCGGAAGGGCGAAATGCGGTTGAGCTTGACCACCCGCGCCTCGATGCCGTCCTCGTGCAGCAGCTCCGCCGCGCCGAGCACGTTGTTGATGAGCGTGCCGTAGGCGCAGAGCGTGATGTCCTTCCCCGTGCGCAGCTCGGCAAAATCCCCGGCGCTCGTATCGGCGGTGAAGGCGCCCTCGCCGCCGCGCGGATAGCGGATGGCGACCGGGCCGGTCATTTCAAAAAGCGCGCGGCGCAGCATGGCGCGCAGCTCCGCGAAGCTCGCGGGGCAGAGCACCGTCATATTCGGGATGCCGGATAAAAATACCGTGTCCATCACGCCGTGATGCGTCGCGCCGTCCGCACCGACCAGGCCCGCGCGGTCCACGGCAAAGACAACATGCAGTCCGCTCAGCGCCACATCGTGCAGCAGCTGGTCGTAGGCGCGCTGGAGAAAGCTCGAATACACGGCGAACACCGGGAGCACGCCCTGCTTGGCAAGGCCCGCCGCCATCGCGGCGGCGTGTCCCTCGGCGATGCCGACGTCAAAAAAGCGGTCGGGGAAACGCCCGGCAAAGGGCGTGAGACCCGTGCCGTCCTCCATCGCCGCGGTGATCGCGCATACGCGCGGGTCCTCCTCGGCCAGCTCCGTGAGCGCCGCGCCGAAGACGGAGGAAAAGCTTTCCTTCGCCGGAGGAACCGCGCCGGTCGCCGCGTCGAACGGTCCGACGCCGTGGAATTTCCACGGCTCACGCTCGGCAGGCGCGTAGCCGTGCCCCTTCTGCGTGCGGACATGGACGAGCACCGGGCGCTTCATCTCCCGCGCCCATTCGAGCGTGGTGGTGAGCTGCGCGAGGTCGTGCCCGTCCACAGGGCCGAGGTAGGCGAAGCCCATGTCCTCGAACATCGTGGCGTTGGGCAGCATGGCCTTTTTGAGTCCCGTTTTGAGCGAGTGATTGAAGCGGTAGAGCGCGCGTCCGGCGGCCGTGCCGCTCAGCGCGTTGTGGTACGCCTTCTTGAAGGCGAAGTATTCCGGCTTTGTGCGCAGGCGCGAGAGATGCTCGCTCATCGCGCCGACGTTGCGGTCGATGGACATACCGTTGTCGTTGAGGATAACGATCAGCGGCTCGCCGGAGGCGCCCGCGTTGTTGAGTCCCTCATAGGCAAGACCGCCGGTGAGTGCGCCGTCGCCGATGAGGGCAAGCACGCTGTAATCCTCGTGCAGCATCGTGCGGGCGCGCGCCATGCCGAGCGCCACGGAGACGGAGTTGGAGGCATGACCGGCGATGAAGGCGTCGTGTGCGCTCTCGCAGGGCTTGGGAAAGCCCGAGATGCCGCCGAGCTGCCGCAGCGTCGGAAAGCGGTCCGCGCGGCCGGTGAGTATTTTATGGACGTAGCACTGATGCCCCACGTCAAAAACGAGGCGGTCGCGCGCCGTGTCGAACACGCGGTGGATGGCGACGGTCAGCTCCACCACACCGAGGTTCGAGGCGAGGTGCCCGCCGGTGCGCGAGACCTGCGTGACAAGAAAGCCACGCAGCTCGTCGCAGAGAAGCGGAAGCTCCGAGCCGTCGAGCGCCCGGAGGTCTTCCGGCGAATGAATTCGGTCCAAGATCAACGTAGTATCCCCTTGCAGTTGTTTTCGGGCGGCCCGGCAGGAGCGCGGGATACCGCCGTCATGTCAAATCATGGTCATTATAGACCATCGTGCGGAAATATACAAGATATACAGCGCGTTATTCACCGCAAAATTTTTGTGAACGACGCAAAACAGGGCGGAGTCCCGAAGGTCTCCGCCCTGCCGGGCGTTACTTGTTCCGCGTTTCCATGCTGTGCGAGAGCGCGGCGAGGAAGTCCGCTTCTCCGCCGAACGGACTGAGCGCGGAGATCGCCTCGTCGGTCAGACGCACGACCTCACGCTCACACGCCGCAAGGCCGAGGAGATCGACGAAGGTGGTCTTTTTCTCCGCCTTGTCCGAGCCGATGGGCTTGCCGAAGGTCGCCTCGTCGCCGATCACGTCGAGCATATCGTCGCGGATCTGGAAGGCAAGGCCGAGCGCGTCGGCATAGCGCTGCGCCGCATCCGCCTGCTCCGCCGTGCCGCCCGCGGCGGCGACGCCCATCAGGCAGGCCGCGCGGATGAGCGCGCTCGTTTTGCGCAGATGGATCGCCATCAGCTCGTCGCGGTCGAGGGAGCGGCCCTCCCATTCGAGGTCGAGCTGCTGGCCGCCGCAGATGCCGGCGTGACCCGCGGCGTGCGTCAGGATCTGCCCACAGCGCAGCGCGCGCTCCGGCGCAAGCGGCGCGGAGAGCACCGTTTCAAAGGCGAGAGCCTGCAGCGCGTCGCCTGCCAGCACGGCGGTGGCCTCGCCGAACACCTTGTGGTTCGACGGCTTGCCGCGGCGCAGATCGTCGTCGTCCATGCACGGCAGATCGTCGTGAATGAGCGAATAGGTATGCAGCAGCTCCACGCCGCAGGCGGCGGGAAGCGCGGCGTGAACGTCGCCGCCGCAAAGGCGGCAGAATTCCAGCGTCAGGATCGGCCGCAGGCGCTTGCCGCCCGCAGTGAGACTGTAGCGCATGGCGTCGAGCAGCCGCGCGTAGGGCTCGTCCGCGGCGACGCATTGTGCATCGAGAAAGTCCTCGACCATCGTGCGGTATTCCTCCATGCGGAGGGCAAACAGTTCTCGTTCCATGTATTATTCCTCCGCAGCAAAGGGGGCTTCGACCGGCGCGCCGTCCGCGCCTTTGGTCAGGCGCACGACCTTCTGCTCCGCCTCGTCGAGCATTTTTCCGCAGGAGGTGACGAGCTTTGTCCCCTCCTCAAAGAGCTTGAGCGAGTCGGCTAACTTCGCGTCGCCGCGCTCAAGCTGCGACACGATCTCCTCGAGCCGCGTGATGTTATCCTCAAAGCTTTTTGCCATGGTTGTTCTCTCCTCTCGTTTCGTTGACCGTACAGGCCAGGCTGCCCCGTCCGAGCGTCACGTCGATCGTCTCGCCGACGGTCACCTCGTCCGCGCTGCGGAGCACCGTACCGTTCGCCGTCCGCGCCACGGCATAGCCGCGCGCGAGCACCGCGAGCGGGCTCATCGCGTGGAGCGACGCGCACAGCGCGGCAAAGCGCTGCCGCCGCTCCCCCACCTGCTTTTCCGCAAGCGAGGCAAGGCTCTTTTGCGTATAGTCGAGCAGCAGGCGCTTGTCCGCGATGAAGGCCATCGGGTCGCGCAGTACGCGCTTCCGCTCCAAGGCGGTCAGCCGTTCGCGCAGCGCGGAAAGGCGGCTTTCCTCCGTTTTGGTCATGCCTCGCTCCAGCGCCGTGAGCCGGGCGCGGACGTCATTCCGGTCGGGCACGGCGATCTCCGCCGCGTTCGACGGCGTGGACGCCCGCGCGTCCGCGACATAGTCGGCGATGGTGACGTCCGGCTCGTGGCCGACGGCGGAGATGACGGGGATCTCCGATTCGTAGATGGCGCGCGCCACGCGCTCGTCGTTGAACGCCCAGAGGTCCTCGATGGAGCCGCCGCCGCGGCCCGTGATGATGAGGTCCGCGACCTTATACCTGTTTGCGTAGCGCAGCGCGCCGACGATCTCCGGCGGGGCCTCGGTTCCCTGCACGCGCACGCCGAGGAGCTTGACCTCCGTCAGCGGCCAGCGCGCGCGGAGAATGCGGAGCATATCGTGCACCGCCGCGCCGGCGGGCGAGGTGATGATGGCGATGGTTTTCGGGTACCTCGGCAGCGGCTTCTTATGCGCGGGGTCGAACAGCCCCTCGCGCTCCAACTGCGCCTTGAGCTGCTCAAAGGCGACGTGCAGGTCGCCCGCGCCCTCCGGCGATAGCTCGGAGACATAAAGCTGATAGGCCCCGTCGCGCGGGAACACGCTGATGCGCCCGAAGGCGATGACCTTCATGCCGTTCTCGGGACGGAAGCGCAGACGCAGGGCGTTTCCCTTGAACAGCACGCAGCGCATCGCGCCCTCGGCGTCCTTGAGCGTGAAGTAGTGGTGGCCCGAGGGGTAGAGCTTGTAGTTTGAGATCTCGCCGCGCACGAAGATCTCCTGCAGCTGCGGCACGCGGTCGAGCAGAGCCTTGATGAAGTTGTTGGCCTCGCTGACCGAGAAGATCATTTGCTGTTCCATGCGTTCTCCTGTGAAGCGTTTTTCCTTTGCAGATGCCGGATATACAAAGCAGAGCGCCGCCGTGCGCGGTGCTCTGCTTCTTCGCTTATTCTGCGCTGATCTCCGCGCGCACGAACGAGCCGAGGATGCCGTTGATGAACTTCACGGTCTCGGGCGTTTCGTACTTCTTGGCGATCTCCACCGCCTCGTTGATGGCGACGGAGTTCGGCACGTCGCGGAAATAGAGAATTTCGTACATCGCCACGCGCATGATGGCGGAGGCCACGAGCGGGATGCGGTCAAAGCTCCAGCCCTTGGCGTACCTGGCGATGAATTCGTCCAGCTCCGGCGCGTGATCGGCCACGCCGCACACGAGCGCGCGGATATACTCCGCCTGCTTGGCGTTGGGCGCTTCGCTGTAAAGCTCATCCTCACCTGCCAGCTCGGCAAAGCCGTCGCGGCTCAGCCGCTCGGCGACCAGATCCTCCGCCGTTTTGTCGGTGAAGCTCAGCTCATACGCCAGATGCACGGCAATCTCTCTTGCAGTATTGCGAACCATAGACGTTTCGTCCTTTTCTCTTTCTTGTTAGTTGAAGCTGATGCCGCCCACATGGACGTTGACCGCCCGGACGGAGAAGCCCGTCATC